>Ga0315273_10004614_pt1 | contig 16902 bp, 18 predicted proteins | sample YL17G02_0_MG_FD_205753 | JGI IMG/M metagenome (GOLD analysis project Ga0315273, IMG submission 205753) | Sediment microbial communities from Yellowstone Lake, YNP, Wyoming, USA - YL17G02_0 | ecosystem: Environmental > Aquatic > Freshwater > Lake > Sediment | place: USA: Wyoming | collected... | reverse complement strand
CACCCGGGTGCGGCGTGCGGTGGCGGGCGGAGACCTTGCCCTCGCCGCACGGCTGCTTGGCCGGCTCTACTTCGCCACGGGACAGGTGGTGCCAGGCGATGGACGCGGCCGGACCATCGGGTTTCCAACGGCCAACCTGGCCGGGGTACCGCCGCGTAAGCTCCTGCCCCCCGACGGCGTCTACGCCGTGCACGTAGAATGGCGCGGGGGCCGTGCGGACGGCATGATGAACCAGGGGGGACGGCCGACGTTCCAGCAGGCGGAGCGGTTCCTCGAGGTGCACCTGCTCGACTTCACGGGTTCCCTGTACGGCGAATGGCTGAAGGTGCAGTGGGTGGCGCGGCTGCGGGATGTGCGGCGCTTCCCCTCGCCGGAGGCGCTGCGGGCGCAGCTGGAACGCGACCGCTCCTCGGCGCGCGCGGCGTTGGCCGCGGCCGCGACCGGATTTCTGTCTCCCTGAATCCACGGCTGGCCCAGCGACGATGACCTCCTCAATCCGAAACCGCCTCCTCCTGATCGGCGCCCTCGTGGCGCTGTCCGTCTACAGCCTCTTCCCGCGCGAGGTGACCATCCGCACCCGCGGCGAGGACGGCGCCATGCGCGATACCACGGAGCGGCGGGTCCCCCTCAAGCTCGGGCTCGACCTCCAGGGCGGGATGCACCTGGGCCTCGAGCTCGACCAGTCCACGCGGGTGTCCAGCGACGTGGCGCGGGATGTCGACCTCGCACTCACCGTGCTCCGAAAGCGGGTCGACGAATTCGGCGTGCAGGAGCCGGTCGTGCAGAAAATGGGCACCGAGCGCATTGTGGTCGAACTCGCGGGCATCCGGGACCCGCAGCGAGCCATGGACATCGTCCAGAAGGCGGCCTTCCTCGAGTTCCGCATCACCGATCGGAGCGGGGCGCTCGACAAGGCCCTGCCGGCGATGGACCGCGCTCTCCGCACCCTGGGCGTGACGGCCGCACCGGGCAAGACGGCGCCGAGCGCCGTGCAGCAGTTGCTCGGCGGGGACTCCGCGCAGGCCGCGGCCGACTCGACCTCCGCCGCGGGAGGCGTGCTGAGCGACCTCATCAAACCCGGCGCTGCGGCCGGCAGCGGGGTGCCGGGTGAGTACTACGTGCCCGAAGCCGCCTTCCCGCGGGTGGACAGCCTGCTCCGCGTGTCCGAAGTGGCCCGCGCGCTCCCGCGCGGCGTGGAGATCCTCTGGACCGCCGCGCCGATCAGCGTGGGCGTCCAGCCGTATCGCTTCTTCTATGTGGTGGACGAGAAACCGATTGTCACGGGGCGAAACCTGATCAATGCCTCCGCGCAGTTCGACCAGCTGACCAACGGGCCCGTGGTCCTGTTCGAACTGGACCGCGCCGGGGGCCGTCAGTTCGGCGCGGCCACCCAGCTGCACATCGGCGACTACATGGCCATCGTGCTCGACGGCCGAGTCCAGGGCCCGCCACCGATCATCCAGGGCCGGATCGACCGGAACGGGCAGATCACCATGGGTGGAGGCAAGTCGATCGTGGAGGCCCAGGACCTGGCACTCACGCTGAAAGCGGGCGCGTTGCCTGTGCCCCTCAAGATCGTGGAGCGGGTGCAGATCGGACCGAGCCTGGGCGCCGACAGCATCCGGGGCGGCATCACGGCCGGCGTGGTGGGCACCCTGGTCGTGATCCTCATCATGATCGGATACTACCGGTTGAGTGGCGTGCTCGCCGTGGCCGCGCTCGGTCTGTACATCCTGTTCACGCTGGGCGGCCTGGCCATGGTCGGGGCCACGCTCACGCTCCCCGGCCTCGCCGGACTGGTGCTCTCGATCGGCATCGCGGTGGATGCCAACGTGCTGATCTTCGAGCGGATCCGGGAGGAGCTGGTGCATGGACGCACCGTCCGCCTGGCGGTCGACGAGGGCTTCAAGCACGCGATGAACGCCATTATCGACTCCAACGTGAGCACGGTCCTGACGGCGCTCTTCCTCTTCCAGTTCGGGACCGGACCGGTCAAGGGATTTGCCGTCACCCTCATCATGGGCATCATCGCCTCGATGATCACCGCGGTCTTCGTGACCCGGACCTTCTTCATGATCTGGCTGCAGCAGCGGCCGGACCTCACCACGCTGAGCATCTGACGATGACCCGCTTCTTTGCCAACGCGAACTACGACTTCATCGGGGTCCGGAAGTACGCCTACGGGCTGACCGCCGCGATCCTGATCCCGGGCCTGCTCTTCCTGCTGATCTGGGGCCTCGACTACAGCATCGAGTTCACCGGGGGCACGCTGGTCCAGATCCAGACTCAGCAGCCCATCGACGTGGGGCAGCTCCGGGCGGCCCTCGACCGCCAGGGGATTCCGGGCGCCGAGATCCAGTCCTTCGGCAGCGCCCAGGAATTCACCATCCGGGCGCGGCTGGCCAAGGAAGGCACCGACGCGAACAACACCCAGGCCACGGCTGCGGCGGTCACCGTGGCGTTGGATGCCTCCCTCGGTGCCGGGACGTACACGGTCCTTCAGAGCGGGGGGGTGGGCCCCAAGGTTGGCGGGGAACTCCGCACCCAGGCGTTTCTGGCCATTTTCCTCTCGTTCTTCGCCGTGCTGGCCTACCTGGCCTGGCGCTTCGAGTGGCGGTTCGGGCTTGCCGCCGTCGGTGCCACCGCCCACGATATCCTGGCCACCATCGTGTTCATCGCGGTGATGCGGATGGAAGTGAGCCTGGTGGTGGTCGGCGCGGTCCTCTCGATGGTCGGGTATTCCCTGAACGACACCATCATCATTTTCGACCGCGTCCGGGAAAACCTGCACAAGTACCGCCGGGAGGATTTCGCCTCGGTGCTGAACCGCTCCATCAACGAGACGCTGCCCCGGAGCGTGCTGACCCACACCACCACCCTCGCGACGCTGCTCGCCCTCGCGGTCCTCGGCGGCGAAGTCATCCGGCCGTTCGCCCTGGTGATGTCCTTCGGCGTGTTCACCGGCACCTTCTCCTCGATCTACATTGCCGCGCCGCTCCTGATGGCCATCGAGCATCGGTGGCCGGGTGCGGAGGCCCGTGGCGTGAAGTCCAACGCGCCGCAGGCCGGTCTCACGAAGGTCCGGCCGACCGCCTGACGGCGTGCTGGTCGACACGCATTGCCACCTCGGCGACGCCGCCTTCGCCGCTGACCGGAACGCGGTCGCGGCGCGAGCGTTCGGGGCGGGGGTCGGGCACCTGGTCGTCGTCGGCGAATCCCGCGCATCCACCGAACTGGGACTCGCGCTCGCCACGGCTGACCTCCGGATCTCGACCACCGCCGGCGTCCATCCGCATGACGCCCGCACCTGGACCGAGGAGAGCGCTGCGTGGCTCTCCGAGCAGCTGGCGGACCCGCGCGTCGTCGCCTGCGGCGAAATCGGGCTGGACTACCACTACGACCACTCCCCTCGCGACACCCAGCGCGTCGTCTTCGAGCGCCAGATGGCCCTGGCGGGAGCGGCCGGCAAGCCGGTGGTGATCCACGCCCGGGACGCCGACGCGGATGTGGCGGCCGTCCTGCGCGCCTTCCCCGGTGTGTCCGGCATCCTCCACTCCTTCAGCAGCGGGGCCACCCTCTTCGACGCCGGCGTCGCGCTCGGGCACTATGTCTCCTTCAGCGGGATGGTCACCTTCCGCTCCTGGACGCTCGACGAGGCGGTTCGCGCCACGCCCACGGACCGCCTGCTGGTCGAAACCGACGCGCCCTACCTGGCACCGGTCCCGCACCGGGGGCACCGGAACGAACCCGCCTTCGTGCGGCTGGTGGCGGCCCGGGTGGCGGCCATCCGCGGCGACGACGTCGCCCGCATCATTTCCGCCACCGGCGCGAACGCTCGCCGGGTCTTCGGCGCGCGCGTGGTGGCGGCGTGAGCTCGCTGGCCATTCCCGTCCGCCCCGCCGCCAGTTACCGTTCCCTGTGCCCGACCCTTCGCCCCTCCACCGGAGTGCTCGCGTGACGCCCAAGGTTCCGACCGACATCGAGATTGCCCAGGCCGCCCGGCCGCGTCCCATCGCCGAGGTGGCTGCCGAAGCCGGCCTGAGCCCGGAGGAGTACCTGCCGTACGGGCGGTACAAGGCGAAGATCACGCCGGAGGCGGCCGCGGCCCGGCCGCCGAAGGGCCGCCTGGTGCTCGTCACCGGCATCAATCCGACGCCAGCCGGGGAGGGGAAGTCCACGGTCACCGTCGGGCTGGCCCAGGCGTTCCGCCGGCTCGGTACCAGGGTGATGGTCTGCATCCGCGAGCCGTCGCTCGGACCGGTCTTCGGGGTCAAGGGCGGCGCCGCCGGCGGTGGGTACGCCCAGGTCATCCCGATGGACGAGATCAACCTGCACTTCACCGGCGATTTCCACGCGATCACTTCGGCCCACAATCTCCTGTCGGCGCTGCTGGACAATCACCTTCATCAAGGCAACGCCCTCGGGCTCGATACCCGGCGGATCAGCTGGCCGCGCACCATCGACATGAACGACCGGGCCCTCCGGAGCATCGTCGTCGGCCTCGGCGGGCTCAACGGAGGCCCGACCCGCGAGGACCGGTTCGTCATCGTGCCTGGCAGCGAGATCATGGCCATTCTCTGCCTCGCGTCCTCGGTGGCCGACCTGGAACAGCGGATTGCCCGGATCATCGTCGGCCTCACGCGGGACAAGAAGCCGGTCACCGCCGGCGACCTCAAGGCCGCGGGCGCCATGACGCTGCTCCTCCGCGACGCCCTCATGCCGAACCTTGTGCAGACGCTCGAGGGCGGTCCTGCCATCGTCCACGGCGGCCCCTTCGGCAACATCGCGCACGGCTGCAACTCCGTCGTGGCCACCCGGCTCGGCCTCGGCATGGCCGACCTGGTGCTCACCGAAGCCGGCTTTGGCGCCGACCTTGGGGCCGAGAAGTTCTTCGACATCAAGTGCCGGATGGGCGGCCTCAACCCCGAGGCGGCCGTGGTCGTCGCCACCATTCGCGCACTCAAGATGCACGGCGGCGTCAAGAAGGACGCCCTCGGCCAGCCCGATGTGGCGGCACTCAAGCGCGGCATGGGCAACCTCGAAGGCCACGTCGTCAACGTGCAGAAGTTCGGTGTGCCGGTCGTGGTGGCCGTCAACCGGTTCCTCTCCGACGCCCCGGAGGAGATCGAAGCCGTCATCGCGGCGGCCCGATCCTGGGGCGCGCGCGTGGCGATGAGCGACGTGTGGGCCAAGGGCGGGGAAGGCGGCGAAGCGGTGGCCAGGGAAGTGTTGGCGGTGCTGGCCGAGAAGAAGGCGCGATTCAAGCCGATCTATGACACCGCGCTGCCAATCAAGGACAAGATCGGGATCATCGCCCGGGAAATTTACGGCGCCGACGGCGTGGACTACACGGCGGTCGCCGAACGCGCGATCACGCAGCTCGACGCAATGGGCCTGGGCCAGACGCCGGTGTGCATCGCGAAGACCCAGTATTCCTTCAGCGACGACCCCGCCAAGCTGGGGCGTCCGTCCGGCTTCCGGATCACCATCCGCGATCTCTACCCCTCCGCCGGGGCCGGGTTCGTCGTCGCGCTGGCGGGAGACATCATGACGATGCCCGGGCTTGGAAAGACCCCGGCCGCCGAGCAGATCCGCATCTTCCCCGACGGCAGAATCGAAGGGCTGTTCTAGCCCGCCGCCGGCCACCGACTCACGTTGGAGCGCCCGATGTCTCTTGCCGTCGTGTCCACTGCGGACGCCCCCAAGGCGATCGGCCCTTACAGCCAGGCCATCGTCAGCGGACAGATGGTGTACACGGCCGGGCAGGTCGCGCTGGATCCGGCCACCATGGAGCTCGTGTCCGGCGGCGTGGCTGAGCAGACCGATCGCGTGTTGACCAACCTTCGGGCTGTGCTGGCGGCGGCGGGGACCGGGCTCGACCGCGTCATCAAGACCACGGTGTTCCTCGTGGACATGGCGGACTTTGCCGCCATGAACGAGGTCTACGCCCGCCACTTCGGCACCCACCGACCCGCCCGCTCCACGGTGGCGGTCGCCGGGCTGCCGAAGGGAGCGCGAGTCGAGATCGACGTCGTCGCCACTCGCTAGGTGTTCGTTGCAGGTTTACGGGGGCGGATCGGGCCTGGTGGTTCGGCCGGTCTTCAAAACCGCGATGGAGGCGCCTCCGGCGGCTCCGGTGGGTTCGATTCCCACACGCTCCCGCCACTTTCCCTCCCACTCCGAGGCGTGCCCTGCCCACACTCGTCATCCTGAACCCGGCCGCGGGTCACGGGCGCAGCGCACGCTTCCGCGAGGAAGTGCACGGCGCGGCGCGCGCGCACTGGGGCGACGTGGAACTGGCACTGACGACGGGTCCCGGTCACGCCGCGGCGCTGGCCCGTGCCGGGGCAGGGCGGGCGGAGCGGGTCATCGCCGTCGGAGGCGATGGCACGGTGCACGAGGTGGCCAACGGCCTCCTCACCAGCGGCGTCCTCACACTTCCCCCGCTCGGCGTCGTGCCCGTCGGCACCGGCAATGACTTCGCCAAGATGACCTACACCTCCCGGCTGGCCCCCGCCAAGGCGATCGGCGCCCTGGCGTCGGGCACCACGCGGCGTTTCGATGTCGGGCAAGCCTGGGGGGAGTACTTCGTCAATTCGCTCGGAGTCGGACTCGATGCGGATGTGGCCCGCCGCGTCAACCAGTACAAGCACTGGCCCGGCGCACTCGGCTACGTGGTGGCCGCCCTGCAGGCCATCGTGCACCGGCGCGCGCTCCGGCTCCGTATCGAGGCCGACAGCGCATCCTGGAGCGGCCCGACCACGGTGCTCGAAATCGGCATCGGTCCCTGTGCCGGAGGCGTGTTCTACCTGACCCCCGACGCCCGCCCCGACGACGGACTGCTGGATGTCTGCGCCATCGGCCCGTTCGGATTGGGATTTCTGCTGACGCGTGCGCCCCGCGTCCTTCGAGGCCGGCACACTACCCTGAAGGAAGTCCGGATGGCCCGCGCCAGCCGAGTGCGGGTCTCGTCGGAAGACGGCCCACTCACCGCACACCTCGACGGCGAGCTCCGGTCGCCGGGACTCGACGTGCTGGATGTGTCGCTCGCTTCCGGCGCCCTGCCTGTCATGGTGGCCGCACCGGATGGGTCGGTGCGGTGAGACCAACAGGCCTGGTTGCGCTCGCCTTCCTCCTGGTGGCCGGGCCTGCCGCGGCTCAGGACTCGACCGCGGCGCCGGCGGCGGTACCCGATGCGACCATCGTACCGAGGCTGGCAGTCGACACTTCCACCGCTCGGCCCCCTGCTGCCGCCGGCGGCGCTGCTACCGTGCCGACATTGCGTCCGCCCGTCACCGCGATGGGAGCGTTTTGGCGCTCGCTCCTCATCCCGGGCTGGGGGCAGGCCCGCACCGGGCGCCGCACCGCAGCGGCGTTCTTCGTGGCCGTCGAGGGTGTCACCCTGGGCATGAGCATCACCACCAGCAGCCAGCTCCGGTACCAGCAGGTAACGAATCCCGAAAACGTCGACGCCAAGAGCCAGCAGCGGGAAGACTGGCTGGTTCTCCTGGGCGTGAACCACCTGCTGTCGGCAATGGAGGCCTACGTGTCCGCCCACCTCTGGGACTTTCCCGGCGATCTCACCATCCAGGCCGTGCCTGGAGGCGTCGCCGGAAGCGTCTCGGTCCCGGTCCGCCTACCGTGAACACCGCGCCCATCGGCATCTTCGACTCGGGCATCGGCGGCCTCACCGTCGCGCGCGCCATCTATGAGCAGCTGCCGACGGAATCCACCATCTACTTCGGCGATACCGCCCGGGTCCCGTACGGCCCGAAGTCGCCGGACACCGTGCGCCGCTACAGTCTCGAGATCCTCGACTGGCTGCTCAGCCAAGGGGTCAAGTCCGTCGTCGTGGCGTGCAACACGAGCACCGCCCACGCGCTCGATGCCCTCCGCGCCGCTTCACCGGTCCCTGTGCTCGGCGTGATCGAGCCCGGGGCGCGCGCCGCCGTGCAGGCGACTCGTGGGGGCGGCATCGGGATCATCGGCACGGCGGGGACCGTCGCCAGCCAGGCGTACCCCAGGGCCATTCGCCGGCTGCTGCCGGCGGCCCGGATCGAGCAGGTCGCCTGTCCGCTGCTGGTTCCGCTGGTCGAGGAGGGGTGGTTCGATCATCCAGCCACGCAGCTGGTGGCGGAGGAATACCTCGCGCCGCTCCGGCGGGCCGGGGTGGATACCCTGGTCTTGGGGTGCACGCACTATCCGCTGCTGAAGCCGCTGCTGCATCGGATCATGGGCGAGGATGTGGCGTTGATTGACAGTGCGGAGGAAACCGCAAAGAGCCTGACGGAGGCGCTGGCGGAGGCCGGCACCGCGAGCGGCACCCCCGTTCCGGGTATCCACCGCTTCGTCGTGAGCGACGACCAGGCGCGGTTCCTTCAAGTGGGCGCCCGGTTTCTGGGAGAGCGGCTGGGCCAGCCGGACCTGGTGCGGCTCGGGTAGCGGAGCTCAGCCGCGCCACACCGCCAATTCGGCGCCGGTGGGCGTGACCACACCGTACCGGAACCCGTCGAGCCAGGCCCCGGGATTCAGGAACTGTCGGCCCGGGAACGGTTCGGACAGGACCGGCCGGTGCGTGTGGCCCATTACCACGCACCCCAGCGCGGGGTCCCGGGCGAGTTCGGCCTCGGCCCAGACCCGCTGCCGATCCGAGGCGCCCTGCAGGACGGCCTCCTCCCGCTCCGTATTCCCGAGCGAATGGCTCATCCGATCGACCACCCAGAAGCCGAGTCCGGGAGGCACGTGTTTCCACACCGCGACCGTGGCCGGGTGGCGGGTGACCCGGTGCAGCAACGCCGCGGACCAGTGAGACTCGGTCACGCCGTCGCCATGGACCGCTAGAACGCGGCGCGCTCCGATCGTCAGTTCCATGCGGAGCGGGGCGAACCGCACGTCGAGATCCCGCTCCCAGAAATCGTCACCCCAGCGATCGTGATTGCCCCCCACCATCGCCACCGGGATCCGCTTGCGCGCGCGCCGGATCTCGGCGGCCACCTGAAAGCTCCGACGTGGGATCACTCGGCGGTAGGCGAACCAGAAATCGAAGATGTCGCCGTTGAGGAGGAGGCAATCGCCCAGGGTCGGCGCGCGCTCGAGAAAGGCGAGGAGGGACTCCTCGACCTCTGGCGGGGTGGCGCCCACATGGGCATCGGACAGGACGAGAAGGCGTTGACCGAACACAACCGAAGATAGGAAGCCCTCCCGCGCTCTCGCAAGCGCTTGCGGCATTTGACTTTCGGCGGCGGCTCGACCTACCTTGCCCCAACCCCCTCCCCGGCCTCCGATGCCCGTCACCCACGTCGACACGTTCGCGCGCGTCAACTACTCGGAGACCGACCAGATGGGTGTGGTCTACCACGCCCGGTATGCGGTCTGGCTCGATGTGGCCCGGACCGAGTATCTCCGGCAAGCCGGGATGAGCTATCGGGAGTTGGAGGCGCTGGGCTTTTTCCTCGTGGTGGGTGATTTGACCATGCGCTACCACCGACCCGCCCGGTACGACGATCTGGTCCGGGTGCGCTGCTGGGTCCGGGAGGTGGCAAGCCGCCGGGTGACCTTTGGCTACCGTCTGACCCACGCGGAGAGCGGCACCCTGCTGGTGACCGCCGAGACGCGGATGGTCAGCCTGAACCATCAGTTCGAGCCGACGCGGCTCCCCGCCCAGGTCGCGGCCCTGCTGCGGCCCACATCCGATCCCGAATGAAGGCGTGCCATCGATGACCGCTGCCCGCCTCGCGCTGCCCGCGCTGCTCGCGCTCCTGATGGCGTGGCCACGGACATCGCACGCCCAGGACGCCGCGGTGGTCGAGGCGATCGCGCCCCTGGTGCAGGCGGAGGACGCGCGGCAATGGACGCCCCGCGTGTTCGACGCCGGGGTGCAGTCGGTCGAACCGCTGGTCCGTCGCACGACGGCCATGGCCCTCGGGCGCATCGGTGACCTCCGCGGAACCGCGCTGCTGGTTCCTCTCCTCCAGGACCGGGACTCCACGGTCCAGACGGTCGCGGCATTCGCCCTCGGCCTGCTGCGGGACAGCGCCGCGGTGGGGCCGCTCGCCACCCGCCTGGCGGCGCTGCCGGCCCCGACGATCGAGACCGCGCGGGAAATCATCACCGCGCTGGCCAAGATCGGCGGACCGATCGCCTCCGACCTGGTTGGCCGGGTCCTCGACAACTCTGCCAACCTCTCCGTCTCGCAGTCCCGGGGCGTGCTGGTGCGCCAGGCGGCGGTCGAATCCTGGCGGCTCGGCAAACTCGGTCCCACTCCGCAGCTCATCGCGCTGGCCCAGACGGAGGACGACGAACTCCGGTGGCGGGTCATGTTTTCGCTCATGCAACTCCGGGACCCGGCTGCGGGCGCCGTGTTGCTGACCGCGCTCCAGGACCACCACGCGCTGGTCAGGGCGTACGCGGCGCGGTCCCTCACCGCGGCGTACGTCGGCACCGCCGCGCTGGAGTCGGACGGCGTGGTCCAGCTCCTGACCCGGGCCGCCCACGACGAGCAGGCCGGAGTCCGGATCAACGCGCTGCGGTCGTTGGCCACCTACCGTCGCGCGGACATCGCCGATCGGATCGTCGCTCAGCTGGCCGACCCCGTGCTGAACGTGCAGGTGGCCGCCGCCGTGGCCGTCGCACAATCAGGCGGGATGGTCGCCCAGGCACAGCTGTCCCGAATCGTCCGGGAGGGGAAGGGCACGTTTGCCTTGCAGCGCGAGGCACTGCTCGGGCTGGCGCGGGTGAGCCCCGATTCCTTCCGGGCGCTTTCGGCCGCGTGGAGCGTCAGCACCCGCTGGGCTGAACGGGCCACGGTCGCGGAGGGATGGGGTTGGGTCGCCCCGGGTCCCGATGTGGGGCACCCCGACTACCTGCAGGACCCCGACGGTCGAGTGGCCGCGGCAGCGCTCCGGGGGTGGTTTGACGCCGCGCCGGGTCCGGATCCATCTCTTCTGGCGGCGGCGCGAGGACTGCTCACCCACTCCGATGTGGGCGTCCGCACCCTTGCCGCCGAGGCGATCAGCCGGGCGCCTGTCGCGTCGGACCTCGCTCCATTAGCGGCTGCGTATGGGCGCGCCGGCCGTGACTCCGTGCCTGATGCCGCCCTCGGCGCGCTCCAGGCCCTGCGCGCGCTGGCGGACGCGTCGGAGGACGAGGGCGCGGAGGTCACGCGCGGATTCCTGGCTGCCACGTCGCGCCCGACGAGTTACGTGCTGCGCCAGTGGGCGGAAGCCTCGTGGCCCGCGGCCGCCAGGCGCTGGGGACCGGCGTTCCCGATCCAGACCAACCGCACGCTGGAAGACTATCGGGAAATCGCCCGCCGGTTCGTGGCCGTTCCCGAATCGCCGGAGGCCCACCCGCACATCTTCATCGAAACGGACCAGCGCGGCGTCATCGAAGTGGAGTTGCTTGGCCCCGAGGCACCGTTGACCGTCGTCAATTTCTTGACCCTGGTCGACCGCCGGTATTTTGACCGCGGGCGGTGGCAGCGCGTCATCCCCAATCTCGTGGCGCGGGATGGCGATCCTCGGGGTGATGGGTGGGGCGGGCCTGGCTATGCCATCCGGGACGAGATCAACCAGCGCCGCTTCGATGGCTACGTCCTCACCATGGCGCTGGCCGGACCGGACACCGGTGGCAGCCAGTGGTTTATCACCTTGGGAGCGCAGCCGCAAATGGACGGCACGTATACCGTCTTCGGTCGGGTGGTAGGGCTTCCGGCCACCCTGCTCCGCGTGACCCAGGGAGACCAGATCCGGCTCATTCGACGCTGAACTCCATGAGATGACTGACGATAACCTACTATGCCACAACACTTTGTACTTGACCGGCCGAGTTGGATTCCTTATCTTTATCTTTGTCTGGTGGCCGCCTGCGCGGGGCAGCCCCTCCAGCCGACGCCGGCCTCCCTGCCAACGGTGAGCTTGGCGGAGGCCAGGGAGTGGGCCGCCAATACTGCCCCCCAAGGCCATCGGCTGATCCGGTTTCGGTGGCTCTTCAACGATGGGCAGGCGTCGGTGGGCGGGCAGGGGAGCGCCCGGATGGCCGGGCCGGACTCAATGCGATTCGACATCGCCGGCCCCTGGGGCATCGGGGGAGCCGCTGCCGTTGTCGTGGGGGAGGACGCCCGCTGGGTCCGACCGCCCGACATCATCGCCCGGCTGATTCCCAGTTACCCGCTCATGTGGGCTATGTTCGGAGTGATGCGACCGCCGCCGCCCGGAGCAAGAGTGCGGGGCCGCCACGACGACGCCTTCACGGCGGTCGAATGGATCCAAGGCGCCGACACAGTCCGCTACCGCCGCCGGACCGCGAGCGCGGGCACCTTCTGGGCGGAGTGGCAGCGCGCGGGTGTGACGATGGGAGTGGTCGAGACCCGCCTCGACGCCGGCGGAGCACCGGTCTCCGCACGGCTCACGGTTCCCTCGGTACCGGCCAGACTGGACCTGACCATTGTCGCTGATTCGACCCCCGCGGGCTTTCCTGCGGCCCTGTGGGCTCCTCCTGCTCCTTAGCCTGCCGCTCCTGACTGGGTGCTGGTACGGCTTCGCGGGAGGCGGGTTGCCGACGGAAATCAAGACGGTGGCGGTATTGCCGTTCGACAACCTGACGACCGAACCGACACTCACGCAGCAAGTGAACACGGCCGTCAAGACCGCCATGCAGGACCGGCTCGGCCTCCGGTCCTCCGGCGAGGCCACGGCCGACGCGGTGGTGCGCGGCTCCATCACACGCTACGCGCCGGACCAGCCGGTGGCGTACACCGGCACCGGCGATAACGGCGTCAGCGTCACGCAGCGGGCCCTGCTGATGACCATCAACATCGAGATCTACGACCAGCGTGCCGCCAAGCTGATCTGGCAACGAAACGGGTTGATCGTCGAAGCGAATTACCCGCCTGGACAGGAAGCGGAAGGACGCCGACGCGCGCTCGACAAACTCGTGACCGACATCGTGGATGGAGCGCAATCACAATGGTAACTGGCGCATCGAACCGACGCGGATCGAGCACGACGGGATGCCTGCTCACGTTGCTGGTGTTCTCCGCCGCGTTGTACTACGGCGTGCATATCGGCGAGGTGTACTGGCGCTTCTACCAGTTCCAGGAGGAAATGCGGTCCCAGACCCGACTGGCGCCGAGCATCACGGACGGCGTCATTCGCCGCCGCCTGCTGCTCATCGTGGACGAGCTCGGCCTTCCGGCGGAGGCCCAGAAGATCCAGATCAAGCGCACCGCACGCCCCCGCCAGATTAGCATCGAGAGCGAGTACGCCGAAGAGGTGGACCTGCCGCTCTTCAACCACACCTTTCGTCTCCATCCTCACGCCGTCGCGGGCCTCTAAGCCCATGGGGAGCCGGCACCGTCTCGGTGCCCTCGTGATCGCATTCACCCTCCTCGCCGCGGCCCCGCTCTGGGCCGCGGGCGGCGGGGAGGGGCACAATGTGCCCGCGATCCTCCTGACGCTCTCCGGGATCCTTGTCGGCGCCAAGCTGCTCGGCGAGCTGGCCGAACGTGTCGGCCAACCTGCGGTCCTCGGCGAGCTCCTGGCCGGTGTCCTCCTCGGGTCGAGCGCCCTGGGCCTCATTCCGTCCGCCGGGCCGGTCGCCGATGTCATCAATATCCTCGCCGAGCTCGGTGTCCTGGTGCTGCTGTTCGAGATCGGCCTCGAAACGGACCTCCGGGAAATGCGACGGGTCGGCGGGTCCGCCGCGGCCGTCGCCACGGTCGGCGTCGTCCTCCCGTTCCTGGCCGGATACCTCTACTGGTCCAATGTTCCGCATGGAATGGGGGACCCCGACTCTCTCTCGACCGCCGCGGTGTTCATCGGGGCCGCCCTGACCGCCACCTCCGTCGGCATCACCGCCCGCGTCCTTTCCGACCTCTCCGGTCTCGGCTCCACTGAGGGGCGCATCATCATCGGGGCTGCCGTCATCGACGACGTGCTCGGCCTCGTCATCCTGACGGTCGTCTCAGGCATTGCCGCCGGCGGACAGATTTCCCCCGTGGGTACCGCCAAGGTGCTGGCCGTGGCGGTGGGATTCCTGATCGTCGCCATCGCCGTGGGAGGATGGGTGGCGCCGAGGGTGTTCCGCTCCGTGGCGCGGATGAAGGTGCAGTTCGCGGTGCCGATCATCGCCCTGGCCCTCTGCTTCGCCATGGCGGCGCTCGCCGAGCTGGCGGGCTCGGCGCTCATCATGGGCGCCTTTGCCGCCGGCATCATCCTGGCGCGGACGGAGCAGTATCGGGCCATCGAGGAACGGGTCCGGCCGGTCGGCGCGCTCTTGACGCCGATCTTCTTCGTGAGCGTCGGCAGCGCACTCGACGTCCATCTCCTCAACCCGACACGGCCCGGCGGGGGGAGCCTGTTGTTGGTGGCCCTCGGGCTCACGCTGTTGGCCATCCTGGGCAAGGTGGCGGCTGGGTTTGCTGCCCCTTGGGCCAAGTTCCGCCGCCTCGCGGTGGGCGTCGGGATGGTGCCACGCGGGGAGGTGGGCCTCATCTTCGCCGATGTCGGCCGCCGCTCGGGGCTGCTGACCGACAACGCGTTCAGCGTGGTGCTGTTGATGGTGATGGGCACGACGTTCGTGGCCCCGCCGCTCCTCAAGCTGCTGTTCAAACAGCAGGAGCCAACCGCTATGGCCGCCCACACTGCATGAACACCGGCGACAAGGTACGGAACCAGGCCTCGGCAATTGCGTGGCGCCGCGCCCAGCCGGGCCAGGTGGTCTTCACCAACGGGGTCTTCGACCTGCTGCACCCCGGCCACCTTGCGCTGATCGAAGCGGCCCGTGCAGAAGGAACCGCGTTGATCGTCGGCGTCAACAGTGATGCGTCGGTCCGCCGCCTCGGGAAAGGCGCGGATCGGCCGCTGGTGCCGGAAGCGGCCCGCGCGCGGATGCTCGCCGGATTCGCGGCGGTGGACTGCGTCGTCCTCTTCGAGGAAGACACGCCGCTGGAACTGATCCGGACGCTCGCGCCTGATGTGCTCGTCAAGGGCGCCGATTACGCGCGGGAACAGATCGTCGGGGCCGATCTCGTGGAGGCGCGCGGCGGGCGCGTCGTCCGCGTGAGTCTGGTGCCGGACCACTCAACCACCCGCCTCCTGGAGCGCCTGCGTGCCTCGTCCTGACGGCCGGAAGAACGATGAACTGCGTCCCCTCGTCCTCGAGCGCGGCGCCAATCCCTATGCGGAAGGCTCCTGCCTGGTGCGCGCCGGCGGAACGCTGGTGCACTGCACGGCGAGCGTGGAGCCGGGCGTGCCGTCGTGGCGCCGCGGCACGGGGCAGGGCTGGGTCACCGCCGAGTATGCCATGCTGCCTCGCGCCACCAGCGAACGGACCTCGCGGGAGCGGAACGGTCCGGGCGGGCGCACCCAGGAAATCCAGCGGCTCGTTGGCCGCTCGCTCCGCGCGGCGATGGGCACCATGGCCTTCGGTGAATACACTATCCGCGTCGATTGCGATGTCCTGCAAGCGGACGGCGGTACCCGGACCGCCAGCATCACCGGCGCTTGCGTGGCGTTGGCCGACGCCACCGCCTGGCTGGCCGCGCGCACCGGCGTCGCCGACCCCTTCGGCTGCCTGGTGGCGGCGGTGTCGGTGGGCATCGTCGAGGGTGAGGTGCGGCTCGACCTGGCGTACCTCGAAGACAAGGACGCCGGAGTGGATGCCAATTTCGTGATGCTGGAGCCGGATCGCTTCGTGGAGGTGCAGGGGACGGGCGAGGCGGGCACCTTCAGCCGGGCCGAGCTCGACAGCCTCCTGGCCTACGGCGAGCGGGGGATTGCCCGGCTCTTCGCGCTGCAGCGGAAGGCCCTCGGCCGGTGAAACTGCTGGTGGCGACGCGGAGCGCCGGCAAGCAGCGCGAGGCACGCCGGCTCCTGGCCGGCACCGGGGTCGAGGTTGTCTTCCCGGAGGACCTCAACATTTTCGAGGATCCGGCCGAGGAGCTCCTCGAGCAGTCGGACAGCTTCCGGGCCAATGCCCGCGCCAAGGCGGAGCATTTCGCGAAGCGGTCGGGCCTCCCGACGGTCGCGGATGACTCGGGGCTTGAGGTCTTCTATCTGGGTGGCGCGCCGGGGACCCGGTCCAAGCGGTGGGCCGGTGCCGACGGCAGTGAAGCGCAGGTCTCCGCCGCCAACAACGCGGAACTGCTGAGAAGGCTGGCGGGCGCTCCCGAGGCCAAGCGCGGCGCGCGGTATCGGTGCGCGGTGGTGCTGGTGCGCAAGGTGGGCGTCCTGCCCGAGGTGTTCGAGGGAGCGTGTGGGGGCCGCATTCTCGAGGCGCCGACGGGAACTGGTGGATTCGGATACGACCCGCTTTTTTTCTCCGCGGACCTGGGCCAGAGCTTCGGAGATGCCACCGACGAAGAAAAGGACGCGGTGAGCCACCGCGGGCGGGCGTTCGGCGCGCTCAAGACGGCGCTCGGGGGCGGCTAGACGGCGCCTATGATTGCCTCGCGTTGGGTGGTATGGTTCACCAGTACGTTGATTTCAGGAAAGCGCCAGACTCAACCGGGAATTTCCCTCTCACAGGTGAGGTAGTGATGAATCGAAGCGTGCTGCATGTCATGGTGGCCGCGTCCGCGTTGGCGTCGAGTGTGCTCGTCGCCGGCTGTTCGGAAAGCACCGCGCCTGACACGAAACCCCTTGGCTACTACGTCCTGACCGGCACGCCGACCCCCGCGACGGTGTTCAACGCAATCGCCGAAACCTATTTTTTTGGCAACAACCTCACCAACAGCATCTGGCAGCGCCAGGCGGATGTCATCGTCACCGGCGAATATGATCTCAGCGGCTACTGGGCGTTCCCGCCAATGACGGCAACCTACGCCAACACGCCGGATAACGGCACCGACGTTCATGCACGCATGGTCCAGATCCCGGCGACCAACACCGTGGTCTACAGCCG
>Ga0315273_10004613_pt1 | contig 16903 bp, 14 predicted proteins | sample YL17G02_0_MG_FD_205753 | JGI IMG/M metagenome (GOLD analysis project Ga0315273, IMG submission 205753) | Sediment microbial communities from Yellowstone Lake, YNP, Wyoming, USA - YL17G02_0 | ecosystem: Environmental > Aquatic > Freshwater > Lake > Sediment | place: USA: Wyoming | collected... | reverse complement strand
CTTCTTTTGTGAATTCGCTTCCGCCCCAGTTTCCCTTGAATGCGCGCCGCAGACCGTCTTCAACAATGCGGTCTTTAAAGATGTCGTCGTATTCCTTTACAATATCGATAAAATTCTCTTGATACACGGCATAATTATAGTTGTATTTGAAATCAAGCAGCGTTCGAATGCGTTTTATTTGTTGCGCATAATATTCGTTGAATAAACTGTGGAGCATTTTTCCGGGGATTTTAATCCGCTTAAATTTCAAACTGTCTCTGTCAATTGGAATGTCAATTTTTGCTTTCAAGCGCACCAGTTTATTAACCATGTATCCGAGAAAAAATGCTTTTGATTGGAAATTGAGTTCACCGATTTGCGGCAGAAAGAAATTCATTAAAATATTTTGCGCCTGAACCACGCTTTTCCCTTTGATAAACACTCCAATGTATTCAATGGCGGCTCGCTGTGTAAAAATTTTATTTGCGTCGTGAACACTGGGGCGAAAAAACTCAATCAAGTCGCGATTTTCTGCCATATTTAGTAAGCACGTTTCGATAATGTCATAGTCGGATATTATGCCTAGTGCGCGCATTAAAATAAAAAGTGGAATTGGTTTTTTAACGTTGGGTATTTCAACAACAATTTGATTATTTGTGTATCGCGGCGTGGGAGCAACCATGTAGACTCGCAATTTACGTTCGGGTTTAGACGTGTCTTCCGAAACTGTTCGAATTTCAACCGAGTGGCTATATTTATCGTCTTCGCTTCGAACGCGAGTGTACAACATGTTATCTGCAAATATTTCTTGGCTAACAATGAGTTTTTCTTTTCCGTCGATGATGAAATATCCGCCATGGTCGCTCTTGTCTTCACCCATGTTGTAGATTACATCTTTTGGAAGACCGCTCAGTATGCACAAATTAGAATGGACCATAATTGGAAACTTTCCCAAGAGTATTTGCGGAAGCGTGACTGTCTTTATATTTTTTTTAGCGGAACTAGAAAGAGCTTCAGATGCCTCCTCTTGTTGCTCATCTTGTTCAAATTCGACGTCCACGTCATAGTGAATGGTTACGCCATATGTCATATTTCTAAGACGCGCCTCATTCGGATACATGTAATGAACTCTAGAAGTGGTTCCGGATTCATCATATATTACTGGTTTTCCGTAGTAAATTTTATCGCCAGATTTTCCTCCCAGATAAAATCGTGAAATGTGTTTATACACATCTGTTTGTGGATTTTTTTCTTTTTGAAATACAATTGGATTGTGTTCTTTAAATATTTGACTTATTCCGTTTGAAATAAATTCATTGTATGAATCTAGTTGATGAGCTACTAAAATATTGGGATTGTCTTTGAAAAGTTTATCGATAATATTCCACGGGATTGTTTCATTTAATAACTGGCTCACATCATTATCGTGAGATGCGGATACCGATGTTTTTTCTCCCTGGTCACCAACATCCAAACCTAGTTTTTTATTTCCAGATTTCTTTTCTTTCTTTTTTTTTGATTTCTCTTTATCTTCTTCTTCTTGCGCTTCTTCTTGTGCTTCTTCTTGTGCTTCTTCTTCTGATTCACTTGGTTCCTTTTTTTTTTCTGTTTTTGCTTCTGCTTCTACTTTTTCTCCTTTTGCCTTTGCTCCTTTTACTCCTTTTGCTCCTCCGTCCATATTTTCTTCATCCATATTTTCATTTTCATTAATAGCAGAAAAAGCCGATTCTTGTATTACAACATGTTTTGTTTCTTCTTCTTGTTCTGACATGGAACTGTAATTGTTGTAATTGTATATATTATTATTATTATTTTATTATTATTTTATTATTAATATCTTATAAATCTTATAAACTAATTTTTATAGTAAAGTATTTTTTATTATAAAAAATAAAAAATACTTTATAAACTCACTCTCCTGAAGGTAAATTCAAACTCCCTCCTTAATAATGGTATTGTCCTTTACCTCCTTGTTCTTTAGATTCTTTATCTATTTGTTTCGTTCTACTGTCTAGCGCGTGGTCATAATCGGCATAAGACGAATATTGTCCTCCGCTGCCATCTGCATTGTATCGATTTCCCGCATAACCGGGGTCAGTAAACCAATGTGTTTGTTCTGAGCCTGGTGGTGCAACATTGTTACCTTGTTGGTATTGTTTCATACGTGGTTGCGGTTGTTGCGCTGCGGCTTGTTGCTGATAAGTATAAAACTGCTGCTGTTGTTGTTGCTGCGGTTGTTGCTGCTGCTGCTGTTGTTGCTGCTGCTGCTGCTGTTGTTGCTGCTGCTGTTGTCCTTGTCCCATATAGTTAACACCGCTTCCGCTCGTGTTGATGGTGCGTCTGCTTACAATTTGCCCCAAAACTGATACGACAACAAAAAATAAAATAAAAGGTAACAATAAAATAAACCATGAAAGTTTATAATATCCATAACTGCAAAGAGTGTTTAAAATAAACGTCCAAAATAAAACATATAATATTTTTGCGACAAATACTGGAGTTGTGCTTTCAACCGGACAATTTACGTTTCCGACACAATATAAATTTTGGTTTCCATAATTCTGGTACGCGATAATTATAATTCCAATTGATGATAGTAAAATATATATGAAAGCGGGAGTGCAGAGAGACATAATTAACCTACTTTATATATAACTCAAATATAAATAAATAAGAATATAATATTTATTTAAAATATAAAATTTAAATAAATACAAATCAAGTAAGTTTTTTCCCTAAATTAAAGGGGGACATACATTGCTCCCACCCCCTTTAAAGCAATGTTAAATTCGTTCACTGCTTTTCGAAATAGGTTGGTCCCACGCGTAAGAACTTGGAGGCGGTTTAACTCCTTGTAAAGTTGAACCAAAATGGGTTGCTGATGAAACAATATTATCATATATCCCCTTAACATCGTCATAAACACCTCCGCCGCGTATAAGACTTCGTATTGTTTTTTTACTGTGATTACCACCTTTCATCTCGCCCAACTTGGCAAGTTGAGTACCAAGTTGAGTTGGCCACCTTGCGCCATGATTGATTGGTTGTCCGTCGTCAAAGTTTGGCACATTTCCGGTTCCAACGCCGAGTGGACTTGGAGCAAAATAGTTACCGGTGTTCGGATTATTAGAAACAGTCCACGGATAACCGATAAATTGTGAAGCGCCTCCTTCTTGAGAATATCCATCTTTGCGAATATAACTGCCGCCACCTAAGCGATTGAATGTTGAACGTCCCATTCTAATGTTTCGAATAATACTGTTTCGTTTTTTATTTCTAGCATACGACTCTCGGTGTTTTTTACTTGAACTTGCATTTGTGCGCAGCGTTCGCTTTCTTGTGCTTTTAGATTTTTTATATCTTTTAGTATGTGCCATTAAACTTGTTACAAACTCTTATAAGTATTATATATATTATTAATATAATATAATTAAAAATAATTTAAAATAATTAATAATCATCTCCTAAAATCAAACTCGAATTCAAATTCTTTCTTTTTGTTTGATATTTGTTATTTTTTTTAGTACGAAATGCATTTTTTATTTTATGAAATAGTTTCGTAAAACAACCTGCACATGTTGAACACGGTGTATCATAATCATCAAGTAACATTGGGAGGAGGAAAATATGATAATATTTTTATTTTTTATTTATATTTTATATTTAGATGGTCATCTTTTTAATCTTATTTAATATAATATAATATGATTTATAAAAAATAATAAATCTATTATATATACAAATAAACCAATAAATCGATACAAAGTTCCATGAAAAATAAATCAAAATTGGTTCAAAACTGTTTACCAAATATGTTTTGCATAAGGAATACGACGATTGTACTAGTAATTATTTTGGGTGCGTTAATAGCATACATCATATATTCTAAATACGGCAACAGCGGCGTGCCAACGATGCAGTATATGCCAACAAGGATTAACATGCCTTCGCCCTTTTATACGATGCCCATTCCCGATGTTTTAGAAAATCCGTATATTCCGCCGTTGCGTGACGACCGCTATCATGACGCGGTTATTCCGATTCCAATCAATGTTCGAACGCAAGGACCACCAGTAAATGTGAATTATAGACAGGTGGGACTTTTAACGCGCGTGAATGGAAAGGAGACAATGCTGCCGCTAATGGGGCGTCCTTTACAAAAAAATCGAGACAAGTGGCAATTTTATACAATGAGCGATAAAAACAATTCGGTAAAACTTCCAATCTCATTTAGAAAGAAGAGTTGCACCAGCGAATATGGTTGCGACACGGTATATGTTGAAGGGTACAAGGACGCGTTTCGGGCAACAATTTATGATAATGCTGTCATGGAATACCTATAGTGTTGCAGGGGTTTCAAAATAAAATAAAAGAATTTAAAGATGGTTTTATTGAAAATAAAATTGTTCCCGATTCAATATGTTGTAAATTAAACAATATTATTTTGTGTTATAATATGGTTATAATATATAATATAATGAGAATAGCATTATTAATTAGCGGAAGGCTAACAAGATACGAAGAATGTTTACTTCCAATGTTGGAAAACTGTTCGGATAAACACACTATAGAAGTTTTTGCGTCTATAAATGATGGTGATTCTGAATACTATAATAATGCTAAAACAATATTATCCAAGTTTTTAAAGGGATTATATGTAAAACCGTATGAACTTCCAAAAGACTTTAACCATACACACGAATTTAAATTTGCTAACTTGTTGATGGATGGAGTTTATGTTCCATATAATCAAATGTCTATGTATTTTAATGATAATAATTCATTTAATATGGCACTTGAATATAGCAAAAATAATAACTTTGAATATGAAATCATTATGAAGTATCGCGCGGATATTATCAATAATGAAATGCCTTTTATAATAAACCAAAATTTTGTAAACAACAATATTCTTTATTCAATTAAACCAATATGTGTCTTTGAAAGTCATGGAATTTATAAAAGAACAATTATTTCAGATGCATTTGCTTGGGGGTGTCCAGAAGTAATGCAAAAATACTGTGACACATATAATTATGTATTGAATAAATTAAAAGAATTTGACGGAAATTACTATATAGGTTTTGAAGATTGTGTTACAGATAACTGTTACGATAAAAATTTAACAATTGAATATATAATCCACAACCATCGACTAGACAAATATAGAAGAATGTTTGATAAAAATAATTTACGCAACGAGCGTTACCTTTCTGGAACGGAATCCTTTGATTTTGATAAGAGAAATTTTTCAAATATTCCAAAAATTTCAGCAACTCCGCAAGAAGGCGTTTGAAGTGTTGCGCTGTTTCTGGAAATGCGGCCATCGCTCATATCATTGTGTGTGGGTTTACACGAAAAAAATCGTCAACGTATTTTTGTAATTTCGGTTTGGTACAATGTATTAATTAAATCTATATAAAAGAAAAATTGTACTAATAATTATCAACACAACAAGTCGGATAACAAATAATAAACAAACAAATACAATGACATTTGACATCAAGACAGCATTTGCAGAAATATTCATGATGCAACAGTTAAAAACAGGAACTGTATGGGTAGACACACTATTATTTGGTTTTTTTATTTTCATAACCTATAATGCTGTGATTTGTATGAATTTAAAGTATTGTTTTAAAAAAATATATGAAATAAAGAGTTATCCAGTGTCGAAACTATGGTTGTATGTGACAAATAAGACTCCAAGAAAAATGATTGCGTATGTTGGTTTCAAGTATAGCAGCGGGTACACTCAAATTAAAACGTATGTGGATTATCCTCCGCCAATGATGCATATTTTTAATTACATGCACAATAATAATTACAAGGTGGAAAATACGTATAATATAAAATATTGCGAGATGGTTGATGTTGCGACAGACACGCAAGTCAAAACGTATGTTCCGAATGAAGAAGGTGTTTCATTTGAATTGTATCCTGATATCTACATTGAATTGTCGAGTGAAAAATTGCCAAACAATAAGGACCATGAATCTTTATTGGAATTTACAAATGTGTTGTGTATGGTAAAAACGTACGAACATGACATTACTTATATTCACAAGTTTGTAAAAATGTGTGAAGAAAAATTTGAAAAGGCAGTCAACGATGAATTGTCAAAGCAAAAATTCATTTTCAAACACAACAGCGAAAAAAGTAATAATAATAATAATGATGAATGGAGAGATACGAAAACTCGCGGAATAAAGTGTGCGGAATATCCGCTGATAACAAACAAGCATTTAAAAACAAATTGTTTCTTCACAATGAGAGATTCATTAATAAACAGAATTGATTTTTTTATTAATAATGAAGAGTGGTATAACAAACGAGGCATTCCGTACCAACTTACTTTTGTGTTTGAAGGGTCTCCGGGTTGTGGTAAAACGTCGACAATGAAGGGAATTGCGACATACACGGATCGTCATATTGTTGATGTTGATTTGACAAATATTAAGAATATTTCAGAATTAGAAGATATATTCTATGGAAATTACATCAATGGTAAATATATTCCAACAAATAAGCGAATTTTTTTGATTGATGAAATAGATAAATTTTTTGAGGTACTTTCTTTGAAGGAAGAGAAGGAAAAGAATATGGCGGCCGCCACCGAAAACTCAAATTCGAATGTCAATCCCAATAATATTGTAATTGTATCAAAAGATGGGTTATCTGGTGATGAAGGTAATAAATTCAAAAAAACAGCGAGTTGTTCTACTGCGTCGACTGCGAGCAACGGACTAACTAGGGGTCAAATACTCAGCATTATGGATGGGATTTTGGAATCGCGGGGGCGGTTTATCATATGCACCGCAAATGACACTTCAAAAATTGATGATACATTTAAGCGTCCTGGAAGGATGGATGAAATAGTTCATTTTTCAAAGTGTGATGCGCTAATGATTAATCAGTTGGTGGATTTATTTTACAACGGGCGCGTCGAGGATGCATATACTGAAGAGCAAATTCGGCGCTATAAACACATTGAAAATTTATTTTCACCATCTGACGTAAACAAAGTTTGTTTCAACAATATAAATTCGAGAGAAAGAGGGGAAGAATATTTTATGAAAAAGAAAGAAACATAAATAATAATTTCAATTAAGTTGTGTCGAAAACATAGGTCAAAATAATCAAGGAATAGTTTTATTATCAGTCCATATATCAAGTAATAATACACACCATTGAGGTAAAGTAGATTTATCACTGTGTGTATTAAATCGGTCTGTAATTATATTTTGAACATTTCGCCAAATAGTATACACATTTTCAGGAGCTACATATGATGCTTTTGTCAATTGTCGTTCTAAATCACTTTTGAAATTCTCTTCACCTTTTTCATCTGGAATAACGTGAATCATATTGTTTAATACTGTTAATATGTTTCGTGCAATTTTTTTAGTCGGCGGTAGTTCTTCCGCCGACACTGACCTGTTTTGACTATTATACATTTTATACTTATGTGTGATAAAAATTGATGCATTACATTTAATATCAATTTTTATAATAAAAATTTATTATAAATATTTATTTTAAATAACGGTTATATTTTTTTTGATAAAATAAAATAAATATAAATATTATAAATAGTTTATTTTATTTTTTATAAAAAAAATGCAACAGCAACAATTGCAACAATTGCAACAATTGCAACAACAGCAACCATACTTGAGACAGCAACAACAACAGCAACAACAACAACAACAACAACAACAACAACAACAACAACAAATCAATATTAAAGGTGCGTTGAGCGCTTACACAGAAAATGAACAACTTGTGTTTATTTTTATAAAAAATATTATTTTAAATTTAATTCTAGCAATAAAGCCACTTCGAGTTAAAATGGGGTCAATCTTAAATCAGCCTGATGTAATATATGTAGAAGTTCTCAAGGTGTATGAAGAAAATAAGACGAAATTTACACCCACCGACATTGAAAATATCAAAACAATTGTTTCTGTTACAAATAGTGTTACAGAGTTGAATGGAATTTTTTTGGATGCATTTACAAAAATTATGGAGGATGGCAAAATAGACATGAATGATTCGATACACTTTATGACATTTATGCACGAGGTTGTTCGTTTATTTAATGACTACACAACAAATCAAAATTTTAAAATATCACTATCATCAGAATCTGTGTTGTATTTTCTTCACTTTATTATAAAAAGTATTTTGACATTAACGTTGGATGATGAACAAGAGCGTGTTGCAATATTAATGTTGGATGCATCTATTAAATTAATACAAATCGCAGTATTACCAATTACAAAGTGCAAGTGTAACCGCAGTTGTTTTTCATTTAACCATTAAAATAGATTGGGAAACATTTTACTGCTTCTTCTTCTGCCGCCCATCATCCTTTTGCCACTCATCATCCTTCTGCCACTCATCATCCTTCTGCCGCTCATGCTTCTGCCGCTCATGCTTCTGCCGCTCATGCTTCTGCCGCTCATGCTTCTGCCGCTCATGCTTCTGCCGCTCATGCTTCTGCCGCTCATGCTTCCACCACCATGCACAAGTCCAATCTTCGTGTTTCTCGAGTTTATGAGTGTGTTTTTCATATCAAAACAAATCATATTGTATTTATTGGTGTCATTATTATTTGATATACAAATACTATCTTTGAATTGGTGTTCACCCGGATGATAATTTATATATCTTGAATTAAACAACCTAATATTATTGAAAACGCAGTAGTAATCATGCAAACTGGGCGATTGTAAGTGAGAATTAGTTTTTTCAATAAAAAATTGGAATTTTTTATTTTTAAAGATAATGGTGCTTAATTTTGGATTTCTAAGGTTTTTTAAATACTTATTAAAAATGTGAACAATTGACCATTTCCAGTAATCATATGAATGTCTTTTATAAATGTACATTCCAATATATTCATTAATACACAACTCTATTATATGTTCTTTTTTTTTTACAGCAATAAAATGGGGATTAAAATTTCGATTTAGGTTTGTGATACATGTTACAAAATCTGAGGTGGGTATTAAATAATTATCTAATGGTATTAGTGGTTGAATGTCTGCATCAACATAAATTCCTCCATATTTATAAAGAATACAGAGTCTCCAAAAGTCAGATTTAATTGGACCATCTGGAATAAATTTAAATATATTATAATATAGTTCTGAATATTCTTTTAATAAAAATTGTTCGCACATGGAATCATCGAATAAATAAATTTTATAATTTGGATTGAATGTTTTCCATTTAGTATGCGTCATCGATAAACAACTAATATTTTTATGACAGATGAAAATTATTTTGGGTATTTGTAATTGTATTTCATCATTGTCAGTGGGCAGAACATCCAATTCTCCTGAGAATAGGTCTAATGATAACGGTTCTGATGATAACAGGTCTGCTGATAACAGGTCTGCAGGCGGTTCTCTTGATGGCGGTTCTCTTGATGGCGGTTCTGCTGGCGGTTCTGCTTGCGGTTCTGCTGGCTCTTCTGCTGCTGGCGGTTCTGCTTGCGGTTCTGCTTGCGGTTCTGCTTGCGGTTCTGCTGGCGGTTCTGCTGGCTCTTCTGCTGCTGGCTCTTCTGCTGGAGGTTCTGCTGGCTCTTCTGCTGCTTGCGGTTCTGCTGGCTGTTCTTTTGTTGCCGGCTCTTCTGCCGGCTCTTCTGCCGGCTCTTCTGCTGGCGGTTCTGCTGGCAGTTCTGCTTGCGGTTCTGCTTGCGGTTCTGCTGGCTCTTCTGCTGGTTGTGCTGCTGGCTCTTCTGCTGGTTGTTCTGCTGGCTCTTCTGCTGGCTCTTCTGCTGCTGGCTCTTCTGCTGCTGGCTCTTCTGCTGCTGGCTCTTCTGCTGGCGGTTCTTCTGCTGGCGGTTCTTCTGTTGCCGGCTGTTCTGCTGGCTCTTCTGCTGGTTCTTCTGTTGCCGGCTCTTCTGCTGGCTCTTCTGCTGCTGGCTGTTCTGCTGGCTCTTCTGCTGGCTCTTCTGCTGGCGGTTCTGCTGGTTGTTCTGCCGGCTCTTCTGCTGCTGGCTGTTCTGCTGGCTCTTCTGCCGGCTCTTCTGCTGCTGGCTGTTCTGCTGGCTCTTCTGCTGCTGGCTCTTCTGCCGGCTCTTCTGCCGGCTGTTCTGCTGGCTGTTCTGCTGCCGGCTCTTCTGCTGGCGGTTCTTCTGACATTTCTTCTATAACAAACTGAATGGGTTCTTCAGTGTTGTCATCATCGTGTATGTCAGATGTCATATTCGAATTATTTCCAGCAATCATATTATCTTGATAACTATTTCTCTAAATTATAATAATATTAATATTATAATTTATCGATTGTATCGAATGGTTCTAAAATATTTATTTTAATTATTTTCTTTAAAAATATTATTCATATCTTTATTTAAAAATTCTTCAAGCGTGTTTGATTGAATGCTTTCATTAGATATTTTACACTGTTTATCACATAAATTTTCTTCAATTTTTTTAACTTCCTCTGATATGCGTTCTAAATTAGATTCAATCAAGGCTAAATCTAAATCTTTTGTTTCTTTTTCAATAAAATTTAATTCATTTTGTAAATATTGAAGGTCCATAGGGTTATTCATACCCGGTCGCTCGTACTGGACAATTTTTAGCCAGGGATTTCCGTAATAAATCCGGCCCGATGCATCTATCAACTCTTCCCATCCAGGAGGGAGGTCATCCTCCTCCAAAGGAGGTGCTGATGCAGGAGGTGCTGATGCAGGAGGTGCTGATAATGCCATTTTTTATTATGATTTATTATGATGTGAATGAAAAATATAATTTAATTTATATAATAATTATATTATATATATATATAAATAAGTATTACATATATATATAATTAATTAATTTAAGATGAGTTGTCCAAATTCGGATTCTCCCATTAATATATCAACAACTGCAAATGTCTTGAGTTGTGAAATTTTTTGCGCATACACGCATCAATATAAAGACAGCGCGTGCACAGTTACGCAGTTTCCAACATACTTAAAATTGAGCTATGATGCAACAAGCAGCCCGGCGGTAACATTTAATAAAGAAGGTTATAATGTTAGAGAAATTAATATATATGCACCGTCAATACACACGTACAATGGTTCGCCGGCAGATGCAGAAATGTTAATTATACACGACGGGGCAGGGAAGAAACTGATTGTTTCAATTCCGTTGGTTCAATCTAATGGTACAGCAAAATCTGCAACTATTTTAGACGATATAATCACGAAATTTTCATCCACATTTGATAAAACAAAAACAAATGATAGTCAGCTCGTAAATGTTTCAAATTATAATTTGGAGAATTTTGTACCGAGTGCGCCTTATTTTTTTTACATGGGAGGTGCTCCTTTTTCTCCGTGTGACGGTCAGTATAGTTTCCTTGTGTTTGATAAGACAAAAAGCCCGATTACAATAAACAGTGCCACGTTGGCAACACTCACAGGATTAATTACTCCAAGCGGAATAAATGCAGTAGCTCGGTCAGACTATTACTATAATGCTTCTGGACCGAATGTGAAACCGGGTTCCGGAAATAATGATGAAATATACATTGAGTGTAATCCGACAGGGGAAGATGGAGAAATATTGTACCAAACTCCGCCACCCACGTTGGTCCCGGATATGAGCGCGCTGAGCATGGATAATATTATGAAGAATCCTTATTTTAATGTAGTTATTGGCGTTGGATTATCTTATATGGCATTAAAAATGGTTAGCAAAATATTATAAAAATACCATTCTACAAAGTTGTTATATTACTATGATATAAACATATATGTATGTGTTTATATTTATTAAATTATTTATTGTGTAATAACATGTAATATATTTTATACACGTACTGCATCGTGTGTGTCATTAAGAACTGGCTTATAAGTTTCATCATCGGCAATGTGTCCTTGAAACGGTGCCATTTTATGAACCATTTCTTCTTCAAGTGTCACAGGTAGTTCATTAAGATTGGAAAAATAATTGGTTTTTTGGATTTCGCTGGGCAAAAACATGCTCATTGCGGCAGTTCCGGTGCTAACGCGGGAGCGCTGAACAAATATTATCATTGCTACGGCTCCGAGAGCGGCGACAGCCCACACACTAACAGATTTGCACAATAAAATGAATAATCCAACAACCACAATGTATCCGCCAACGGTGTCAACATATGAAGCAAGATAGTGTGGTGTCCGTATATTGAATAAAATATATATAATGAATAAGATAAACAAAACCATTTCTGACCGTTTCTCTCTACGCGATAATGTTCTAAACATTTCCATATTTTCCGTGTGAATATTTTCCGTATATCATAATATTATATTTTAATTCTATGAAAAAATATATTTTTTTAACCTTTTTTAAAACAACCTTTTTTAAAACCTTTTTTAAAACCTTTTAAAAAAGATTATTGTTCTTATTTATTTTTATCTTGTTTACTCATATTATTAAAATTGAATTTTATAAAAAAATATATAAAGTTTATCACCGACCTCCGTTTTAATTATCATTTTCAAAAATGCAAGAACAAATAAAAAATATAAAAGCATATTTAGGATATCAAGGTTACTCGATTTTCAAAGATACGCTTACAGTAGAAGAACAGCATGCGCTGAGAAAAGAATTGACGGTTGGCGCATATATTCCTAAATCGCCAATACAACCAACACCGTTTCCAATATACCGTGAATCGCCGTTGAAATTATATGTTCCTCGTTATTTCGGTTTGGAAAAATGGGCCGGAATTCAAGTTGAAAGTAAAATTATTCCGGGGCACGCAATATCTCTAAAATTTATGGGAGATTTGAGAGACTATCAGCAAGTGATTGTGGAAAAGTATTTGAAGGCGGCGCGCAACAGCGCAATCGGCGGAGCAGCAATCGGAGGCGGCGGGTTATTGGATGTGGACCCGGGGAAAGGTAAAACTGTCATGGCATTAAAAATAATCGAGTGTCTGGCGACCAAGACGCTGGTGGTCGTTCACAAAAGTTTCTTATCGAACCAGTGGAAAGAGCGCATCGAGCAATTTTTACCGGGTGCGCGCGTCGGAATAATTCAGGGGCAGCTGATTGATATTGATAATAAAGATATTGTCATTGCAATGGTGCAGTCGCTGTCCATGAAAGAATACCCGCAAAGCACATTTGAATCATTTGGGCTAACTATTTTTGACGAGTGTTTTACATATGAAACTTGTATTCACACATCTGACGGAGTGCTAAAAATAGGACAACTGTATGAAAAATGGAAAAAGTATCGTCGCAATGAAGACGGCGGCGGAATAGAACTACAACTACCTGAAATTTTGAGTTATAATCGAGATGATAATGTGTTTGAATACAAAAAGTTAACGCATGCGTGGAAAAAAGAGAGGGAAGATTTATTATTGATAAAGGCATCGAAAAGAGTGATTCGATGCACTCCAGAACATAAAATACTAACAGTTGGCAGCGGTTACGTGGAAGCAAATAAATTAAAAATCGGAGATTTATTATTATGCAAATATGATGCGAGACATATAGATTGCATTATTGCGCCGGCATTAAACCAAGACCAGTTGCAAATTGTGTATGGTTCTTATTTGGGAGATGGTAATATTAGTCAAACTGTGTTGAAAAGGCATAGGTTGAGATGGCTTCATGGTGAACGTCAACGCAGTTACTGTAAATGGAAAGCCGATATGTTTGGAAATGGGAATCGAACTGATAACGTGAACCATTTGACATGTGTTAAAAATAATGGATTTTCTAAAAAAAATGCTTATTCTTATACAACAAAAATATTCGACTTGGATTTTGATTTAAGTTCCACAGTTTCCAGTTGTGAAAATGTTGTATGTGATGTCATTTTACAAAAAATAGATGAAAGAGGCTTGGCAATTTGGTTTATGGATGATGCATCGGTTCAAAAAAATAAGAGTGGCGAAGTGAATTCTATAAGCTTACACACTCAATCCTTTAGTTATGATTCTCAAATAAAAATAATGAACGCTTTAAAATCCAAATTTGATATATGCTGTAGTATTCACAAATGTGCATCATCGAAAGCATCAAAAAAATATAAAGAGTATAATTATTTGATGATGAACAAAGAAAATTCTCAAAAGCTTATAAATATAGTTAAAAAATATATACATGATGATTTCTCATACAAACTTAATAACTCTGATATTGACGATGACGATAAAAATGATTGCAGTAAATATGCATGGAATAACAAGTTTGAAAACTGGGGAACGATTCCAGTAACATCAATTGAAAAAATAAAAAACAAAGGTTACGGAAGATGCAAAACACCAAATGTATACGATATAGAAGTTGAAGGCAATCATAATTTTGTTTTGGCATCTTCTGTCGATAAATATTCAGATTCTGTAAATAAGTCTTATAAAAGTAGTTTATATGTTGACGGAATCGTTGTAAGCAATTGTCATCACATGGGGGCTGAAGTGTTTAGCCGCTGCATGATGAAGGTGACAACAACCTATACGCTAGGACTTTCTGGCACCATGCAGCGCAAAGACGGGCTTTCAAAAGTATTCAAAATGTTTCTGGGCGATGTTGTTCACAAAGAAAAGGCGGAATCGGACCATTGTGTGTTAGTCAAGGGAATAAATTACGTCGTCGACGATGATGAGTTTAACGAGGTTGAATATGACTACCGCGGAAATCCAAAATTCAGCACCATGATTTCAAAGCTGTGCAACTATAATCGTCGAAGCGAATTCATCGTGGAGGTTGTTACAAAAGAATTGCAACATAATGCAGACCAGCAGATTATGATTTTGGCGCATAACAAGTCGCTTATTCAGTACTTGTTTAAAGCAATCGAACATAGGAAAATTGCGACAGTTGGGTATTATCTTGGTGGAATGAAGGAAGCCGATTTGAAGGCGAGCGAGTCGAAGAAAATTATTATAGCCACATACGCGATGGCGTCGGAAGGATTGGATATTAAAACGCTTACGACGCTGATTATGGCTACTCCGAAAACGGACGTGTGTCAGTCGGTGGGGCGAATTTTGAGAGTGAAACACACGACGCCGATAGTGATTGACATTGTCGACGCGCATGATTTGTTTAAAAATCAGTGGCAAAAACGGAAAAGTTATTATAAAAAACAGAATTACAGGATAATTGTCACCGACAGCGGACTGTATCACAGCAACGAAACAAATGGATGCTGGACAACGGCGTATAATCCAAAAAAAATTAAAGGTGCAGGTGCGGTTGTTGCGATTGCAACAGGTGTTAGCAGCGATGATGATGATGAGGAGACTGGCGCTATAACAATATATAATTCAAATAGAAAACAACCGATACTAAGCGGTAAGTGTTTTCTATAAAGATGCCCTTAATTCTAATAAATAATAGTAATTATTATATATGTATATTTATATATTATATACAGAGTTTTTTTATAATATTTTCAACACATTCACATTTCTATGACTGTGTGTATAGAAAAAAAAACCAAAAAATATAAATTGCGCGGTTCCCCCCCTTATTCTGCAATGGATTGTTCCAATTCTACTAAAAAGGGCAATGATGGTTTAACATATGCATCAAAATCCGATAAAAATGGTATATATCACTGGGTGAAGACGAATCAACTTATTGGGATTCGTCCTAAAAATAAAACCATCAAGACAACAAAAATCGTATCATCACAAACTAAAACGAAATGCGTATATAAAAAAAAAGTTTATGGTTTAGTTGATGTTTCCAAATTTATAAAGTGTATCCGAAATGACACACTAAAAAAAGAATTAGATGGTGGTGTTAAACCAAAACATATATACGAAATTAACGATAATGCTGCATTTCCATTTGTCGTGTTTGATTATAGTGGACGTGCAGACATTTACAGTAACCATTTCAACGAATCAATCAATAAGGAAGAGTTGAAAGCTAAACTAATGGATGTAAAATATCAACAAATATTTGTTGGTGATAATGAATCAAACGACCCATACTGGCATTTTAAACGTGGAATAGCAAAAGGTAATACAATTCTTTTACAAACAAGAAAAGATAAGTATTTAATTATTGGAAAGGGTATTATGTCTTTTTCAACTAAAGATGGCGACATTATTCGTAAATTTTATTCGTCCATTGGTGGAAATTATGATTCTTTTCCGTATGCGGTTGGAGAGAAATACGTTTATTTATTAAATGATAAAAAATATGCACCCGTTGAAGAGTTTGATATTAAAAAAGATGTTATTAAACAGTATTATTGTTACGAAGGTGAATGTAAAACATATAAAACAATGAACTTGCCTATGAAGACGATTTATGCACCGTTTTATGATTATTACTAGTTCTCTTTATTCTTTATCCTATGCAATTATCATACGCAGTGTGGTAATTATTTGCAATTCCGACTAAACTCGGTTTCAAATGAACGCCGGCAATGGAAAATGCATTCGTGTTGATTACGCTGCTGCCGCCTCGCTGCATCCGTCCGCGACCGCGACGGCGACCGCGACCCCCCTTCATTGTTGTAACAGGTGTTTTTATTCCACCAATGGTGGTAAAAATGTCAGCTCCTTTCAAGGCGGCTGCGCTAGATGTCGAACCGGTGCATCCCGTTACTGCACCTTTTGGGTCCGTAAACCCGATTCCTCCAAAATGAGCATTATTTTCATTGGAATAGTTGGATGGCGACAGAATTGTAGAACCGCCGCGCTGACTTTTACGAGAGTATCGACCTCGTTGTCTTCGGCTTCGGCTTCGATTTTTCTGTTGCCTTTTTTGAGTTTTTGAACGAGAACGTGACATTTTACAATGCGACATGTTTTAATTATATTATATTATATTTACTCTATAGATATATAATATATAAATATTTTATTTTACTAATTACTAAAGTTATAAAATAAAATATTTTTATTTATTTTGATTTATTTTAATTTATTTACTTTTTACGAGTTGACTGTATAA
>Ga0315273_10004612_pt1 | contig 16903 bp, 13 predicted proteins | sample YL17G02_0_MG_FD_205753 | JGI IMG/M metagenome (GOLD analysis project Ga0315273, IMG submission 205753) | Sediment microbial communities from Yellowstone Lake, YNP, Wyoming, USA - YL17G02_0 | ecosystem: Environmental > Aquatic > Freshwater > Lake > Sediment | place: USA: Wyoming | collected... | reverse complement strand
TTTCCGCACCCTAATCCGATTCAAAGAGTAATGACGCTTTCATACAGCGGCAACCAGAGAATTTGGGGGAAGCAGTTAAAAGACCGAATCAGGGAATATGTTTCATACAACCATCTTATGTCTGACTGTTTCATCGATTTTTTACCGAATCCTCAGACTTTTGTGACCATTTCAAAGACAACCAGAGATTATTGGGGTATCCCGTCCGCAGGGATACATATTGTGCCGCATCATGAAAACATTAAAGCCGCTCAAATTGCGGCAAAACATATTGCATCGCTCTATGAAGCGATGGGTGCTGCGGGAGTCAGTTATAATCCCGCTCCATTCACCGCCGGAGAGCTTCAGCACGGAACCTGCCGGTTCGGCAATGACCCGAAGACCTCGGTCCTGGATCCTTTCTGCCGGTCGAATGACATTAAAAATCTTTTTGTGACCGATGCAAGCTTCATGCCGTCCGGCCTGCCGGTCCCTTCAACTTTCACCATTATGGCCAATTCGCTGCGGGTTGCCGGGCATATTTACGGCAAGGGGTAAGCGTGATAGGGGAATGAGGTAATGAAAATTGCCGGAAGATACCGCAAAGAAGCGGGCATGGTCGCTTGGGTGATCAGTATAATCTCAGGCTTTGCAATCGGTGGTTATCTTATTATCAATGCGCTGGTGATCTTCGGGCTGACGCGGGGAGAACACCATTTCGACGCAATCATGAAAATGATGTTTTCGCCCTTTGTGCTGGTCATCGAGATGCTGCTGTTTATCGCGGTTCTGTACCATATTTTCAACGGCATCCGGGTGCTCTTATTCGATTTTGGCTTGTGGATCGAAGACCAGAAAGACATTTTTTATGTCGTCGTCATTGCGATCATGATCATTTTCGCAGTTCATTTTCTTCCGCTGATAGAAGAGTATATACGATAAGCAGGTGATTCATGGCGATTATGGACAGCAAATTACCATCAAATATTTCCGGTTATTCTTTTTCCGGCCTGTCCTGGTTGTTCCAACGCATTTCCGCCGTGATGTTGCTGGGATTGCTTCTTTTTCATGCCCATTTTATTCTCCAGAAATTCATTGCCACCGGCGCCTTCAGTTATAGCGATCTGCTGGCCGTCCTTTCCAGACCCGTCAATAAAGCCATCGAACTGTGCCTTTTCTTTTTCGGTACTTTGCATGGAATAAACGGACTTTGGAGCATTATCAATATTTTTTTTCGTAATACCGTTGTAAAAAAAATGCTGATTACGCCGATCATCGTCTCAGGTATCCTGTTTTTTTGTTTTATTTCAATCTGCCTACTATCGCTATAACTTATGAATTCAATGCCGATTTCACTGACTTCGACGCCTGTTCATACCTATGATGCCGTCATTGTCGGCGCCGGAATAGCGGGACTCCGCGCAGCATTGGCGCTCGCCGGCGTGTGCCGCGTCGCGGTAGTTTCCAAGGTATATCCGGTCCGTTCGCACTCCGGCGCTGCGCAGGGGGGCATTGCCGCGGCGCTCTCTAATTGCGGGCCCGATGCATGGGAATGGCACATGTATGATACGGTACATGGAAGTGACTTTCTGGCCGACCAGGATGCCGTTGAATTGCTGTGCAGAAATGCGCCTGCCACGGTCTATGAACTTGAAAATCTGGGGGTGCCTTTTTCCCGGACTGAAAAAGGCGCTGTCGCGCAGCGTACGTTCGGCGGCCATACGAAAGAGTTCGGAAAATCGCCGATGCTGCGCGCATGTTTCGCGGCTGACCGGACCGGCCATGCGGTTTTAACCACGCTCTGGGAGCAGTGCGGCAATAAGGGGATCGATTTTTATAATGAGTTTTATCTGCTTTCTCTGGCCGTCGCGGAAAACCGGTGCAGCGGCATTGCAGCATGGGACATTCAAAAGGGAGGGATTCATCTCTTTCACGCGCCGGCAGTGCTTCTTGCGACCGGCGGTTATGCACGGGTGTTTGCGTCGAGCACCAATGCGCTGATCAATACCGGGGACGGCCATGCCGCGGTGCTGAGAGCAGGACTGTTTCTGCAGGACATGGAGTTTGTCCAGTTTCATCCGACCGGACTCTATGACAAAGGGATATTGATCACCGAAGGTGCGCGCAGCGAAGGCGGGTATTTGCTCAACGACAAAGGCGAACGGTTCATGGCCGATTATGCCCCTGCGGCCATGGAATTAGCCACAAGGGATGTCGTGACACGGGCGATTCGCAAAGAAATAGAAGCCGGCAGAGGAATCGGCGGCAGCGGTTGCGTGCATCTTGACTTGCGACATGTCGGCAAAGCGGCCATCAATGAAAAGCTGCCCCAGACAAGGGAGATCTGCATCAAATTCGCCGGTATTGATCCGGTCTGCGACCTCATTCCCGTGCAGCCAGCGGCCCACTATTCCATGGGCGGAATTCCGGCCACGATTAACGGCGAGGTGCTGCTCGACGGCCAGAAGGAACTTTTGCACGGTCTTTATGCCGCGGGAGAATGCGCGTGCGTGTCGGTCCACGGCGCCAATCGACTGGGATGCAATTCCCTGCTCGAAGCCGCGTTCTTCGGCAAACAGGCAGGTCTGGCGATCGGATCATTTTTAAAAAATCAAAAACAGCGTCCGGATTTATCGGATAGCGCTTTCAATAAAGCGTCTGAAGAGATCGAATTCCTGAAAACCGCGCACAGCGCGAATGGCAAGGAATCCGCCGCCGCCATTAAGGAGGAGCTGCAGCAGGGGATGAGCGGGAAGTGCGGCATTTATCGGGATAAAGCGGGACTGGAATCGCTTCTGTCTGACCTTACACTCCTTAGAAACAGATACCGCCGTATCGGCTTGTCCGACAGTTCCGCCGCCTTTAATCTTGATTTCATCGAAGCGCTGGAACTCGGGCATATGCTTGATATTGCGGAGGCTATTACCCAGAGCGCTCTGGCACGGACCGAAAGCAGAGGCGCACATGCGCGAAGGGATTTTGCAAATCGGAATAATACCGATTGGCTTAAACATACGCTTATCAGGGAAAAGAGCGGCCATGCTGAAATAGAATATAAACCGGTAATCATAACGAAGTTTCAGCCGGAATGATACGGGACAAATGTTATGGCAATCCATGCCTTTGAAATTTTCAGATACAACCCTTCAACGGATAAACAACCGTATTATCAAACGTATGAAATCGATGTCAAACCGTCATGGACAGTGATTGACTGTCTCAACGAGATACGCTCCCGTCACGACAGCACCCTGGCCTACCGAAGATCGTGCAGGGGCGGCATCTGCGGATCATGCGCCATGAATATCAACAGAAAAAACCGGCTTGCCTGCGAGACCATGATCGCTATGCTGGGGAAAAAAGCGATAACGCTCAAACCGCTGCCCCATTTCGAGATTATCAGAGACCTTGTTGTTGACCTCACCTGTTTTTTCCGGGCGATTGAACGCATACAACCATTTACTCATGCTGATAAAAAGCCGGATCAGGGGATTATCCAGTCACCGGCGGAACGTAAAAACCTCGACGGATTATATGAATGCATTTTTTGCGGCGCCTGCACCTCTGCGTGCCCGTCGTTCTGGTATAACGACCGGTATCCGGGTCCGGCGGCCTTGTTGAAAGCCTTCAAATTTGTTGCGGATTCGCGCGACCAGGCAGAAGGTGAACGTTTACAATCTATCAATACCGGAGATGGCGTATGGCAATGCCATACGATTTTCAACTGCGTCGAAGCATGCCCCAAAGGATTAAACCCGACGGATGCGATTCAAAAGCTGAAACGACGTATTTTTTCCCATCAATGGCGCTGCCCAAAAAAGAAGGCTCATGAACATACCTAAGGCCATAGTTCAGAGTCGTATTGCTAAAACAATCCTTTTGCTTATCGCGACATGGCTGCTGTTCAATTGCATTTTCTTTCTCGGCACCAATCCTTCACAATGGATTGACACTCTTTTCCAATGGCTGATGAGAATCGTATGGAATAACGTCGGTACTACCACTGCGCGTGATTTTCTCATTTTCGGCTTTTTAACCGGCGTCGGCGGTTTTCTGGTGTATGTTCCGAATATCATGCTTCTGTTTCTTTTTTCGCATATCCTGCATGATACCGGCATCTCACCAAGGGTCGCCCGCTTCGTCAGCCCGATATTCCGTTTTTTTGGCCTTAACGGAGAATCCTTTCAGCCGATGCTTTTCGGATTCGGCTGCAGCGTCACTGCGATCCACGGTGCGCATTATATCCAGAGTCCTAAAAACCGGCTCGTTACCATGCTTATCGCTCCGTTCATGAGCTGCGGGTCCAAGTTCGGTGTTTACGTGCTCCTGATCTCCTTTGTATTCACGCCTCGGTTGGCGGGAACGGTCATGTTCGCACTCTATCTTCTGGGCGTCTTTGTTGCCTTTATCTCCTCGTTTGCATTCCGTGCGATCCTGAGAATCGGAAAAGAGACTGTTTTTGATGAACCGGAGCCGACACTGCTGAAAAAGCCCGACGTTCTCAGAATTATTAAGCAGACCATGATAGACGGATGGGAGTTCTGCAAAAAAGCCGGATCGGTCATTGTCGTTGCAGCCACGATCATCTGGGCGTTATCGTACTGGCCGGGGATTTCCCAGGACAAATACAAGGAACTTGAAGCATATGCACAACAGACCAATCAGCCAATTCCTTCGCGGTATACCTTATCGTATCACAGCAGTTATGCCGCCAGAATCGGCCAATTCCTCGAACCTGCCTTTAAACCGCTCGGCCAGAACTGGAAAAATTCCATTGCGCTGGTCACAAGCATTGCGGGCCGGTCAACCATCATCTCCACCCTTCTGACGCTCTACGGAATCGATTATGCTCCCGGCAGCAAGGACATCCTGACCCATGCGCTCTCCGCAGATCCGGATTTCTCCAAATTGGCGGGTTTTGCAATGATGATTTTTGTTTTATTATGCGGAAGCTGCCTCGCATCCATCATGATGTTTTACCATGAAACAAAGTCTTATCTTTATACCGCACTTTTTATACTATATCCAATTATTGTTGCATGGACAGCAAGCTCTCTGTTTTATACGTTGGGAAGGGTGTGGATACGGTGAGCAGAAGGGTAAAACACCGTGTTATGGTGGTTCAAGTCCAGTCATCCGCATTTCCACTTTTCTGCCTGTAAATCATTGGTTTTGAACATTCTCGTTAGTTAAGCTGCCTCCTGCCGGAAAAAAGCGGCAGGAGGCCTTTTGCGTATGATATAGTTATCCGCACAGAAATATTCCTCAAAACAGTTTCCCTTTGTATTGCCGTCGTGCGTGTTTTTGGTTGTTTAATATCTCTACGTTACTAAAAAACTTTCTCAACAATCCTGAAGATGCCGGTTCTTTCCGGTTTACATCATCATTATTTCAGGAAGGAGCATAGCGGATGGGATTTTTCCATAGCACGGGGAAGATTTGGTATCATAATCGGATTCGTCCACATCTTTGCGGTAAAACATAAAACCGCCCCGATTGCAATTATAAAACGACGCATAACGCCCCCTCTTTATAGCTATTGATTTTAATGCTTCTCTCTTTACATTATACTATAATCCCATCAAAAAAAACAATCTTTTACCGCCTCGTAGTACTGATTTTTTGCGCTTTGCGAAAGGCCGCAGCCAGTGCTTTGCCGGAAATTACTTCACTTGCAAACTATCTTTCCCCGGCTTTCCAGGCCTGTTTTTTATCGTCTCCGCTTCCTGGCCCATTAATTCGAGTTTTTTCAGGTATTTCTCCGGATTTTTCTTGAGTTTTTTCAAGCAACCGGCGCAGCAGACGTAGATCCTTTTTCCTTTGTAATCGACATAGAGAGATTTGTCGATCGGCTGGCCCGTCATTACCGGGCAGGTGGTCTGTGGCTTGAGCGTCGGGGCTGTTTCAGCGGCCTGGCCCATGGTCTCAAGCTTTTTCAGATATTTTGCCGGGTCATTGTTGAATTCCGGAACGCACCCTTTACAGCAGAAATAAACGCGTTTACCCTCGAAATCCGAATAGACGGCCTTGTTGATTTTTCCACCCATGACCGGACAGTCGGTCTGGGGTTTGAGCTGCGCGGGTTTTTCTGTTTGGGCGGAAACTGCAGGGACCGAAAGCATGACGGCAGTCATGATTGCCGTGAACGTTGCGATAAAACTTTTCGATAAACGCATACAGCCTCCCTGTTATTGTTGGTTATGAGTAATAAGATGACGTTTTTTCCACAGATAATATATCGCCGGATAGGCGAGGAGCTCCATGATGACCGAGGTCACCACGCCGCCGACCATGGGCGCCGCGATCCGTTTCATGACGTCGGAGCCGGTGCCCGCGCTCCACATGATGGGCAGAAGCCCCGCGATGATGACCGATGCGGTCATGATCTTTGGCCGGACCCGCATCACCGCGCCGTGGTGGATGGCGGCCTTGAGGTCGCCGATGACCTTCATTGCGCCCCGCTGTTTCGCATCGGCAAAGGCATGTTCCAGATAGAGGAGCATCACCACGCCGGTCTCGGCGTCGAGCCCGGCCAGCGCGATCATGCCGACCCAAACCGCCAGGCTCATGTTGTAACCTAAAAGGTAAACAAACCAGATCGCGCCGACAAGCGAGAACGGGACCGCAAGCAAAACGATCGCGGTCTTCACCATGGAACGGGTGTTGAGATAGATGATGAGCATGATGATGAAGATCGTGAGCGGAATAACGAACATCAGCCTGCGCTGCATGCGCTGCATATACTCGAATTCGCCGCTCCATATGACCGAGTAGCCTTTAGGAACGACCATGGTCGTTCCTAAAGCCTGCCGCGCAAGGCGGATGTAAGAGCCGATGTCGATGCCGCGGATGTCAACGAACACCCAGGAGTTGGGCCGCGTATTCTCGCTGCGGATGACCATGGGCCCTTTTACCGGTGTTATCGTCGCCACCTGGCCGAGCGGCACCTGCCTGCCGTCGGCAGCGTCAACGAGCACGCGGCCGATCGCGCCGATGTTATCGCGCAGTTCGCGGCTGTACCGCAGGTTCACCGGGTAACGCTCCAGCCCTTCCACGGTCGTGGTGAGCGGCATGCCGCCGATGGCGGTCGAGATGACACGCTGAATGTCGGCCACGGTGAGCCCGAACCGGGCCGCTTCCCTTCTGTCTATATTGATGTCGAGGTAGTTGCCGCCGACCGCACGCTCGGCGAACGCGGAGGCTGTGCCGCGCACGCCGCGCAGCACCTCTTCGACCTGTTTGCCGAGGAGCTCCAGCGTGTCGAGATCGGGGCCCGAGATCTTGACGCCGACCGGTGTCTTGATGCCGGTGGAGAGCATGTCGATCCTGGTCTTGATGGGCATGGTCCAGGCATTGGTCAGGCCCGGGAATTGTATGGCCGCGTCGAGTTCGACCACGAGCTTCTCGTGCGTCATGCCTTTGCGCCACAGCGACGGGGGTTTCAGCAGAATGGTGGTCTCGAGCATGTCGAGGCCGGCCGGGTCGGTGGCGGTCTCGGCCCGGCCCGCCTTGCCGAACACGCTCTTGACTTCAGGAAACGACCGGATGATCTTGTCGGTCTGCTGGAGGAGCTCTTTCGATTTCGCGATCGAAACGCCGGGCATGGTGGTCGGCATGTAGAGGAGGTCGCCTTCCCACAGGGGCGGCATGAACTCGGTACCGAGGCGCGTAAACGGGACAATGGTGAGAACGACGAGAAGTCCGATTATCACAAGCACCGTTTTCGGCCTTTTAACGGCGAACGTGACGATTGGATGGTATGCGGCAATAAGGAACATGTTGACAGGGTTTCTCACTTCGGGCCTGATCCTGCCCCTGATGAAATACCCCATGAGTATCGGCACGATGGTGACGGCGAGTATGGCGGCCGCGGCCATAGACCAGGTTTTTGTAAAGGCTAAAGGCTTGAAGAGCCGCCCCTCCTGCGCCTCGAGCGTGAACACCGGGATGAACGAGACGGTGATTACCAAAAGCGACCAGAAGAGCGTGGGCCCCACTTCGCGCGACGCGTCGAGGACCACGTCCCAGTGCGGTTTCCGTTTTTCTTCCGGAAGGGCATTGTTGCGTTCAAGGTGCTTATGCAGGTTCTCTATCATGATGATGGCGGCGTCGACCATGGCGCCGATGGCGATGGCAATGCCGCCGAGCGACATGATGTTCGCGGAAAGCCCCTGCACACGCATGACCAGAAAGGCTATGAGGATTGCGGCAGGCAGGGTGAAAACCGCCACGAGCGCGCTGCGCGCATGGAGCAGGAAAACGATGCAGACAAGCGCGACGATGAGCATCTCTTCGATGAGCTTGTTGCGCAGGTTGCGGACTGCGCGCAGGATTAGGTCAGACCTGTCGTAGACCGGCACGATGGAAACGTCTGGCGGCAGTCCCTGCTTGACAACGTCGAGTTTTTTCTTCACCGCGTCGATGACGCGGAGCGCGTTTTCGCCGGAACGGATGACCACGATGCCGCCGACCACTTCTCCTTTGCCGTCGAGCTCGGCCACGCCGCGCCGCATCTCAGGGCCGAGCGCGACCGTGGCCACGTCGCCCAGGAATACCGGCGGCGCGCTACCCGTTGCGGTCTTGACCGGTATGTTCTTTATGTCCTCGATCGACCGTATATATCCCAGGCCGCGGACCATGAATTCGGCTTCAGCCATTTCAATCACCTCGCCGCCCGCTTCGCTGTTGCTGTTCCTGATCGCCATCTCCACCATGGCGAGCGGTATGCCGTACGACAGCAGTTTTGCCGGGTCAACGGTCACCTGGTACTCCTTGACATACCCGCCAACGCTCGCGACTTCGCTCACCCCTTCGACACCCGTAAGCTGGTACTTCAGGTACCAGTCCTGCAAAGAACGCAGTTCGGCGAGCGAACGTGTCGGCGAGGTGAGGGCATATTCGTACACCCAGCCCACGCCTGTGGCATCGGGCCCGAGAGTGGGGACCACGCCGGCCGGCAATTTTTTCTGCGCGTAGTTGAGCAGTTCGAGCACACGGCTGCGTGCCCAGTAGATATCGGTACCGTCTTTGAAAATGATATACACAAGAGAATAACCGAAAAATGAGTAGCCGCGCACGGCTTTTGCGCCCGGCACGCCGGAAAGCGAGGTCGTGAGCGGGTAGGTGATCTGGTCCTCGATTACGCGCGGCGACAGTCCTTTGGACTCGGTGTACACGATCACCTGCACGTCAGAGAGGTCGGGAATGGCGTCGACCGGCGTGGTGAACAGCGCCTGAGCGCCGAGCCCGGCGAGCAGCACGGTCAAGAGGATGACGATGACTTTGTTCTTTATCGACCAGGTTATTAATTTTTCAAGCATAAGAATCTCAAGGATATGTTTATTTAGTATCTTTTTTCGGTTGTGAAGCCATGTTCGCCACCGCTGCCTTGAGATTGCTCTCCGCGTCGATGAGGAACTGCGACGAAACCACGATCTCCTCGCCTTCGGCCAGGCCGCCGATCATCTGCGTAAACCCGCTTGCGCTCTGGCCGGCCGTTATTTCGCGCGGTTCGAAAAGCCCGCTGCCTTGCGCCACGATGACGAGCGTTCGGAGGCCCGACCGGATCACTGCCTGGTCAGGTACGGAAAGACCTGAGACCGCAAGGGCCGATCGGACCACAATGGTGGCGTTCATACCCGGCTTGATCTTAAGGTCAGGCGTATTGGCAAGGTCCACGCGTATCATGAGCGTTCGGGACACGGTGTCCAGTTCGGGCGCGACATAGGAGACGGTCCCTGCAAAGCGTTTGCCCGGGTAGTAATCGAGTTCGACTTCGGCCTTCTGTCCGGGCGAAACAAGGGCGATGTCCTGCTGGTAAACAGACCCGACGACCCAGACGCGTGAGTAATCCACGATCTTGAAGAGCATCATGCCCGGTCCCACACTCTGGCCGTCGGTGACTGCTTTTTCCGTCACTATCCCGTTGGCCGGTGAGAAAATCGTCATGGTTTTCTGCGCCTTTCCCTGTTTTTCAAGGGCAACGATCTGTTCCGGCGTAACGTCCCAGTTGAGGAGCCGCTGGCGCGCATTCGAGAGAAGCGCTCCGGAATCGCTTGCGGCAAGGGCCGACAGGTATTCGGTCTGGCCGCTTACCAGTTCCGGGCTGTACAGGTCAAAAAGCCGGTCCCCGGTGCTCACCTGCTGGCCCGTGTAATTGGCATACAGCTTTTCGATGTAGCCCGTGACTTTGGAGGTCACCGCGTATTTCCTGCGCTCGTCGGCGGTCACGATTGCGCTGGTGCGGATGTCCCGCCTGAGCGCGCGCCGCTGCACTTTTTCCGTACGGACGCCCATGTTCTGCACCACGGCCGGATCGATTTTAACAAGGTTCTCATTTGTCATTGCCGCTGAAGCGCCTTTGTTTTCCGTCTGACCGCTGGCCGGCACCAGGTCCATGCCGCAGATAGGGCAGGTCCCGGGCTTGTTCGACAGGTAGTTGGGGTGCATGGGGCAGGTGTAAATGGTCTCTTTTCCGGCGACCGGTGTTTTTTCTCCCGCATGATGGCGGCACGACACAACAGAGGTGCCACCTGCAAGCACAACAAGCGCAGCGAGAAGGACGAGCCGTAAGATAAAGGAATTAATACGCATGGTTTCAGTCTCCTTTTTTTCAGTACTTTGCCAGACAGCAGATCACTATCCTGCCCGCCATTTTTTCGCGTCGTTCTTCCTGCGTCACCCGCTGCATTTTAAGGTCGAGCAGCATGCGCTCCGAGTCGATATAGTCCATGAGCGTTGCCTTGGAGGTGCGATACGCCTCCTCAACGGCGATCAACGTCTGCTTTGCCTTCGGGACCAGCACCGTGTCGAGCAGCCGTATCCGCCGGACCGCGTCGTAGTATTCCCGGAAGTACATCGCGGCTTCGGCCGCGAGCCCGGTTTTCTCGGACTCAACCGCGGCTTTTTTATACGCTTCCATTTCACGGGCCATCCGCACCTCGGCCGCTTTTGACCATGGCCAGAGCGGCAGGGAGAGCCCTGCCATGAACATCCAGCCTTTGCCGTTTCCAGCCATGGCAAGAGACGAACCCGAAGGCACATAATCTGCGCCGAGCATCAGGTCAGGAACGAACATCGCTCGGGCCGCGCCGACGTTATGACGCGCCGCGATCGTTTCCAGTGCGGCCGCGCGCACCCCGGGGTTGAGCTCCATGGCGATCCGCAGCGCTTCGTCAACAGTGAAGGGCACCGCAAGCGGAGGCAGGGAATCCGGATCAGGGATGCCTGTTGGCGAAATGTCAAGCAGGCCGGCGAGTTCGTCGCGCGCGATGTTTGCCTCAACTTCGAACTGTCGTATCTGGTCTTCGGCCACCGCCATTTCGAGTTGAAGTTTCAGCACCGACGCCTGGCTCTGCATTGAGGTGGCGTATCCGGCAAGCGCCACGGATTCGGCGCGTTTGAGCAGCCGGAGCGATTCCTGTTCAAGTCCGGCCATTGTTCCCATCGCGTACATTTTTCCGTACGCGGTCCTGACCCTGTAGAGGACATCGGTCTCAAGGTCTTTTTCCATCTCCCGGCTTGCGAGATACGAAGCTTGAGCCGACTTTCGGTTCGAAATAAGCCGGCCCGGCCAGGGGATGCCCTGACTCAGCGAGAATTTTTCGGCCTCAACGCCGTCCTGTCCCCTGGCAAAAGAGACGCCTGCGGTCGGGTCGGGAATGGCAAGCGCGGCAGCGATTTTTTCCCTGTCAGCCGCCACAAGGTGCCTGCGGGCTACAAGCTCAGGGTTACGTTCAAGCGCGCGCCTGATGTAAGCGCCGAGGGAGTGTTCCTGCAATGTGTCTTTTGCCTGCGCAGCCGAAGGAAAGAAACCGGCCAGAGCCGGGACCATGAGCAACATCGGCAGGAATATGAGCCTGCCATGACCGCTGGATTTTTTTTGATCATTGTTCATTAGTTAACTCCATACGGTAAAAACATACGTTTTCCGCAACAGTACTATCGTTAATAGCTTAAAATGTTAATATAGAGCAAATATCGTTCCGGAAACGCTGGAAAGAAGTGGCTACGATTCAGATGCGGAGCGGGAAAGAGAGCGGGGGAGAACCGATACAAACCGGTGGCGGTGTTTCCGCAATGGAGGTACGCAGGTAATTGAAGCCCTGCCATGTTATTACAACGGGTACGGCTGATAAAAAACGAACAGGGTCAAAGCCTGAATTCCCTAAAATATAAGCGGCAGTTTCGTGCCTTTGGGGTATAGCCGGCACCGTACAATTGCATGACGAGGTGCTTACAGGAGCATTTTTCTGGGAAGTCCGGTCGTTTTTTTTCGGTGTTTCTGCGCAGCAGCCGCATTTCCGGGAAGCGTGTTCGCAGCAGGAGCATTGGGACGAATTGGCAGTCCGGCACTGTGGCGCGGCAAACACCGCCCCTTGAATCACCAACGCACCTATGATTAAAATCGACAGAAAACGCATATTCGTAAACCTTTACTTTAAATTTACAATAAGAATACGAAAATGTAAAGGGATATATTGGTACCTAAATAGGCTGCAATAATCAAACCTCCCAACAGGGAGGTTGGTACCGGTTTTATTTATTATTGCATTTGTTCATCAAACCTCCCAACAGGGAGGTTGGTACCGGTTTTATTTATTATTGCATTTGTTCATCAAACCTCCCCACTTGGAGGTTGCAGCCTAAGAAAATGCAATATCCGCCATCACAACACGTATATTTACATAGGATGAAGAAAATTGTGCCATTAATTGCAGCCTTTCTTTTTATTGCCAACGCGCTGCCGTGCCTTGCCCTGGATCTCTGCGGCGACGCCGACGAAGAGGTCTGCATGTGCGGCCCGTGCGTCTGCTGCACACCGGTCATTGTTACTGAAAAAAAAGCCGAAGTTTTTGTCCCCATATCGGTCGCAAGCGAATACTTCATTGAAGAACAAACCGCAATTTATTCTGATTTTACCACAGACATTCTCCGGCCGCCCTGCTTCTGATTCCCCTTTTTTTTAAAAAATCGAACCAGTAACAACTGACGGCAAGTAGTGCCGTTAGGTGAACTTTTTAATTCCGGATAAAATGGTAAGTTTTTAAGAAAAGGACAATTATGAGAAAAGCCTTTGGCTTGATTCCGTTTTTCATTGGATTTTTGCTAAGTTCTGCTTCAGCTGTCTTATCCACGGGAACCGGTGGTTCTCTTTCGCTCAGTTCTGCAATTCGAATCGGACTTGATAATAATCCTGAAATAAAATCGTCCTTTGAAAAAGTAAATGCCTCGCGGGGCAGGTTCTGGAGTTCAATTTCCCCTGCTCCGGCCGATCTATCAATTACCAATGAATATATCCCTGCCGGTCAAAAATTATACAACTATGGTGAAAAAGCAATTGAAGTCAGCCAGTCAGTGGAATTTCCATGGATCTATTTTCTTCGCGGATCAAAATCTTCCATAGAAAAAGAAATTGCCGAAACCGAATTCGCGCTGGCAAAGCTGAGCGTTATTTCCAGCGTTAAAAAATCTTATTTCAAGGTACTTGCCCTGCAAAAACAGGTCACAATTGCTCATGAGAATCTTGCCATTGCCAAGGATTTTGTCCAAAAGGCCGAGGTACGTTATTCTGTTGGTGAAGGCACAAATCTTGAAAGGTTGACCGCAAAAGTTAATTATACGGAAGCGCTGAACGATGTCGAAGTCCGGAAAAACCATCTGATCACTGGATTTGCAGAGTTGAATTTCGCCCTTGGATACGGGAAAGGTGAATCAAGGGACTATCAACTGACCGATACGTTAGCCTTTATTTCATTGGATTTCACGCTTAGCCAATTATTGGATGATGCGGCATCCATAAATCCGCAATTAAAAGCGAACAAATTACGGGTCGAATTCTATTCTGTTGAGAAAACACTTGCGTGGTCAAGCCTTTTTCCCAATTTTAATCTCGCTTACTTTAACCAAAAAGTTCGGGATGACGCAAGGGGTTATTATGGCGCGTCATTCAGCATCGGCATTCCGTTGTGGTTTATGTTAGACCAGAGAGGAAGAATAAAAGAGGCGTCCTCAAATGCTGCTGCTGCCGGAGCCGAACTGCGGACGGTAAATAATGCGGTTTATGCAAAAACGCAAGCAGCCTATACCGAATTCAAACACGAGGAAAAACAGGTCCAGCTTTATGTAAAAGATATTCTTCCGCAAGCGGAAGAGATTTTCCGCACTGCGGCAAAGAGCTATGAGGCGGGTGAAATTACCTATATCGAATTTCTTCAAGCCCAACAAACACTGATAAATTCAAGAGGCAATTACGCAGAAGCATTGCTCTCTTATAATCTTTCGATTGTAACGATTGAAGAAACCATCGGGAAAACATTAAAATAAGAAGGAGTTTACAATGTTGAAAAGAATAGCCTTAAGTATCATGGTTCCGCTTGTACTAGTCGTCGTTATCATGGGGTGCGGAAAAGAAAAGAACGATAAGGAACAATCGTCTAACGAAGGAAACCGTGCTGCACTCGTTACGCTTACACAAGCGGCAATCAATGAAATCGGGTTAAAAACCGAAGTAATCTCACGAAAACCGTTCACTAAATTCTTTGTAGTTTCTGCGAAGGTATTGGCAAACCAGGATAACGAAGCCCTTGTCGGCTCTCTGGTCCAGGGAAGAGTCTGTAAAGTGTTTGTAAGGGCCGGTGATTATGTAAAGGCCGGGCAAGAGCTGATGCTGGTGGAAGGGCTGGAGATCGGGGAAATTAAAGCGGGTTTTATATCCGCCAAGGCAAATCTGGAATATCAGAAGGCTAATTATGAGCGACAGAAGACATTGTTTGAGGAAAATGTCGGAGCGCAAAAAAACCTTCTTGAAACGCAGAACGAATATGAGAAGGCCCGCGCCGAATATAATGCGGAAAAAAACAGAATAAACGCTATTGGGTTGACCGACAGCGAAGTTATTGATGGAAAAAGCAACCACTCCGATGAACATGGTTCCGGAACGCTCCCCGTTAAATCGCCGATCAGTGGAGTTGTTGTTGAACGCAATGTTGTGATTGGGCAATCAATTGAAGCTACTACAACCGCTTTTAAAATTATCAATTTGAGCTCCGTTTGGATTGACGGTCAGATTTACGAGAAGGACGCCGGTAAAATAAACAACAAGACTGCCGCTGATTTTATTGCTTCTTCTTTTCCAGAGGAACCGTTTAAAGGAAAGGTGACTTATATAGGCCAGGTGATTGATGAAAAAACAAGAACAATCACCCTTCGCGCAGAATTCAGCAATGCAACAGGAAAATTGAAGCCACAGATGTTCGGTGAGCTAAGAATACCCGACGAAAATAATCCCACGGCGCTCCTTGTCCCGGCAGAAGCCTTAGTCAAGATTGATAATGCCGATTACATTTTCATTCAAAAGGACGATACTACATTTGAGAAAACGCCGGCAACGGTTTGTTGTGCCCAGAATGAAATCGTAGAAGTAACTAAGGGGATAAAAGAGGGTGATAAAGTTGTCGTCAAAGGGGCTTTTTATTTAAAGAGTGAACTAATGAAAGCCTCATTAGGAGAGGGGGAATAAAATGCTGGAAAAAATAATAGCATCAACGCTTAAACAAAGAGGAGCAGTCATTTTTATTCTCCTCCTCATACTGGGGTTCGGCGTTTATTCATACATAAAGCTACCCATCGATGCATTCCCTGATGTAACGAATATTCAGGTCGATGTGGTAAGTTATGCGAACGGGCTCTCAGCAGTTGAGATCGAACGTTCGGTAACCTATCCAATTGAAATGTCCATGCGTGGCTTGCCCAAAGTAAAACAGATGCGGTCCGTCACTAAATTCGGTCTTTCCCTGGTAACCATCGTTTTCGAAGATGATGTCGATATTTATTTTGCGCGGCAACTCGTCTTTGAAAGGTTGGCCGAAGCAAAGCAGAATGTTCCCGAAGGCGTTGAGGTTGCCATGGGTCCAATCGCAACCGCTATGGGTGAAATATATCAATTCACCCTGCAGGGTAAGTCGCCTGAAGATCCGGATAAAATGAAAGAGTATCTTACGGAATTGAGAACACTGCAGGAATGGGTCGTGAATCCATTGTTGAAAAGTGTCCCGGGTGTAAATGAGATAAATTCCTTTGGCGGTTATTTTAAACAGTATGAGGTTGTTGTATCGCCTGATAAGCTGCTGAAATATGATTTGACCATTGATGGAGTGTTTGCCGCAATAGGAAAGAACAATCAGAACGCCGGCGGAAATATTATTGAAAAATATTCAGATCAATATATTGTTCGCGGGGTTGGTTTAATAAAGGACACAAACGACATTGGAAATGTCGTTCTTAAATCGATTGAAGGCACCCCAACGTACATTAAGGATATCGCTCAAATAAAAGTCGGTGTCGCAGTCAGGCAGGGCGCCGCAATGATTAACGGCAGCGAAGAAGCTGTCGGCGGGATTGTCATGATGCTCAGGGGTGAAAACAGCCGGGTGGTTGTAAACCGCGTTAAGGAGAAAGTTAAAGAGATAAATGATAACAATGTGCTTCCGAACGGCATTAAAATAGTTCCCTACTATGATCGTTCCGATATTGTAAATGCCAGCGTGTACACAGTAAACAAAGCCTTGCTTGAGGGGTCTTTGCTTGTTTTGGTAGTGCTCTATTTATTGCTCAGAAGTTTCAGGGGCTCCTTTGTCGTGTTGATGGGACTTCCTCTTTCTTTGCTGGTAACTTTTATTGTAATGAAAATATCCGGGCTCAGCGCCAATTTAATGTCGCTCGGAGGGTTGGCTATTTCTATTGGAATGATCATGGACTCTACGATAATTCAGGTAGAAAATGTTCAGCGCCAATTTAACGAAGGTCCTCATAAAGGAAACAGGATACTTACCGTTCTAAGGGCTGTTTTAGATGTCCAAAAACCGAGTATCTTCGGAGTGCTTATAATTGCCATAACCTTTGTCCCGATTCTTTCGTTAGAGGG
>Ga0315273_10004609_pt1 | contig 16906 bp, 25 predicted proteins | sample YL17G02_0_MG_FD_205753 | JGI IMG/M metagenome (GOLD analysis project Ga0315273, IMG submission 205753) | Sediment microbial communities from Yellowstone Lake, YNP, Wyoming, USA - YL17G02_0 | ecosystem: Environmental > Aquatic > Freshwater > Lake > Sediment | place: USA: Wyoming | collected... | reverse complement strand
GCCGACCCCGGCCGGGCTGGTGTTCAGGATCCGCACCTCGTAGGACACGAACCAGCCGCCCGACCACTTGCACGCGAGGCACGCGCCATCGGGGAGTGTCACGCCGAGCTGCTGGCGACGAAGCAGCGTGATCCCCCCGCCGAAATGGCCCCAGAGCTCGACCACGCATGCCGAGTAGTCTCCGACTGGATCGCCTGCCGTCGTCTGCGTGGCCCCCACGAGCCACGCCGAGCGCCCGCCCCCTACGCGGAGAGAGAGCGGACTCGCGCCACCGGCTAGCGCCTGACACGCGTCTTGCGATTGGCAGTCGTTCGACACGGATCAGATCCCCCGGCCGAGCCTGTACGCCGGGAAGCAGCGGAATAGAGCTTCCTCTCCTTGGAGGAAGCCGAGGTTGAATACCGGGGTTACCGCGCCGGCCCCCACGTTGCGGAAGGTCACCGACCAGCCGCCGGAACCCCTCGCGGGGAGCATCACGGGGAGCCAAGGCGCCGTGATCGAGAAGCCCGCGAACGAGGCAAACGCCCCCTGCGTCTGCTCTCCGTTGGACACGAAAGACTTCATTTCCTCGAGCGTGAGCTGATAGCTCATGCCGACCCGTTCCACGGCGTCACCGTTGGGGCGCGTGGCAGCCATCAGCCCGACGACGACCCCCGGCGTTTTGATCTGGATCTGGATGGCTGGGCTCGTCGTTCCCGGCGCTACCGCCGGGATCCCCGTGACTTCGATGATGTTCGTAGCCGGGAGGTACGCCCCCGGCAGGTACTGTTTGCTGGCGCTGTACGGGGCGAGCGCCAGGCGCGCCGCGAGCCTTCTCGCGTCGTCGATGCACTCGACGGCGTACCGCGGATCGCGCGAAGCCCTGTCGAGGATGGTGCGTAGCTCTTCGGCCGTGTCGTCGCTTGATTCCATGAAATCACCTCGAGAGGAAGGGGGAGAGAGGGCGGGGAGCTCGCCGACCTGGACGAGCTCCCCGACGCTCTCACTTGTTGAGGCTCAGATCCCGCACGGAGTGCCCGATGAGGCGCACGGTGATATCGACGAAGGTGCCGATGGTGTCGGTCAGCGGCGGATCGTACGCCGCCACGCCAGCGCCGGCCGCGCGAGCCGTGGCAGCCGTGACGATGTCCGTGGTGAACGTGAATTGCATGGCCAGGCTCGAGTCCGTCTGCCCCGACGGCTTCCAGATGAGCGGATCCGTGAAGCTGAAGAACGCGCCGGCATCTTCCACGCTGTTCTGAAGAAGCTGGATGTCGGCCGTCTCGCTGTCGAGAGCGGGCGTCTGGAGGCGGGTGAAACCGCGACCGCTGAGCCCCGAGGTGCTGGGGAAGAAGTGGAGCGATCCCAGCGACCAGAGGTTGTCGGTGTTCATGACGAGGGTCATGGCCGCCGCGTCCCAGACCAGCGCCGAGAGCGTGCCGTCGGACGTCGCTCCCCGGTAGAGCGCGATGCCCTTGATAAAATACGTCTCGCCGTCGCGCGTCTTGTTCGCGTCCGACAAGTTCGTGAAGCGCAGGTTGCTCTGCGTGCCGGGGAGGAATCCGGCGCTGTCCATGATCCCGTTCTGGGGGTACGAGAACGCGACGCGCGGCGTAGCGGCGGCACACGTGTACGTGAACACGGGGCCCGCTCCCGTCCGCACGAACCGAAATCGCACCGTGGAGAAGTACCCGGTTTGCTGCTTGCTCTTGAACGGGCTCAGCGCGGTCTGCACCGCGTCGGCGCGCTGCTCCTTCACGAGCGAGTCGAGATCGGACTGCCTGCATGAAATGATGTTGTCGGCCATGGTGGTTCCTTGGTTCTTTCGGTTTGCGCTGCGTGGATTCAGTATTTCCCGCCGCGCATGACGACGGAACGGAGCTGTGAGCGATTCATCGTGACGGCTCGCAGCGGCTGACCGGCTGCGAGCTGCTGGTGCATGGCGCTGGGCATCACGACGCGTGCCATGACGTCACCCGAGCCGGTGCCAGGCTTGGCCGTGCCCGTGCTTTTCGGCGAGCCGCTCCACAGGGCCTGAACCGCGTTCTTACCCGCGACGCCGAAAAACGCCCCGGCCGCGCCAGCGAAAAACGCCGCCGCTCGAGGCCACATGACGCCAGCGGCGCCGATGGCAGTACCCACCACGGCATGCGCGATGGCGCGCCGCGGAGGTGTCGCCAGCATCGTGGTTCCAGACATCAGATACTCGGCCGCGCCAGCTCCCGCGCCACCGACCAGCACACCGCCGCCGATCTGGGCGGCGACCATCCCGCGGCCTTTTCCGCTGGATCCCCCGGGATTGCGCCGACGACGGCGCCGCTTGTGCGGGTTGCTCGCGGGGTTCTTCCGAGCTCGAGGCCGACGGGCGCCCGTCGTGGTCTTCCGCTTCCGCGAGCGCGTCCGCTTCTTGGCCGGGTTGCTCTCCGGGTTCTTGGCCCGTTTCCGCGGCTTCGCCTTCTTCCGGTTCTTGGCGATTGCCTTTTTGATGTTCCGCTTGCTCGCGGCTTTCTGCGCTGGGGTCTGAGCCATCGTTCTACCTTTCTTCCCAGCGCTGGCCGGGCGTTGCGTTGTCGGGTTGTGTTTGTCGAAGTCTTCAGCCTTCGGGTTTTTTCGGGACTCCGCGCGGTTTACCGCTGCTTCCTCCTTCGCCAGCTTCGCCCGCCACTCGGGAGAGTCCCAGTCCGGTTGCGGCTTGGGACGCCGGATCTCTGCCTTCTCCTCCGCTGTCGGTGGCCGGTAGCGTCCGAGCTTGGGATCGTACGGGTTAGGCGTCTTTTTCGGGGCGGGGTTCGCGAGCACGAGAACGGGCAGCATGCCGGGGTTTCCTTCGGGGTTTCCTTCGCGAAAATACCGCTCTTCCTCCGCACGAAGCGCCGCGTCGTCGGGGAGCTCGTCCGTCCACGACTCTTCGAGCTCGTCCGGATGTTGCTCGACGTATTGGCGGAATTCTTCCGTGCGCGAGAGCCGAGCCGAGCCCTGGATCCCTCGCTTCACCTGTCGCCACAGCGTGATTTCGTGAGGTTCGAGGTTGCTCTCTACCTCCTGATCGCTCTCGGCTTTCCGCTCGACCTTCTTGGCCCGCGAGCGACCCTTCGTCTCAGCCCACGAGTCCAGGCCCGCGAGCTCTTGCTGCTCTCGCCACTCGGCCACGCGGATCGCATGCGCTTCAGCGATCTCCCGGTCCCGATGCGCTTGGAGCTTCTTGGTGCTGGCGTCGCACGCGCTTTTCGCCTCCGACCTCTGCGCGTCTCGAGCGGCCCGTGCGCGCGTCGTCGCCTCCGCAAACCTGGCTCGGCTCTGCTCGAAAGCCTCTCGGGTGTTCGCCTTGCACACGGCCCGCGCCTCGCGGAGCTCGACCCCGCGGAGAGCGCGCAGACGCTCTTCAGCCGCTCGCAGGCTGGCCAGCTTCAGGTGAGCAGCTCGACGCTGCCCCTTGTGGAGCTCGCGGAGATTCTCCGCGGCATCCTGCCGAGCCTGGACGAGCGTGCGAGCCATCAGCCGACGATCCCCCGTGGCGTGACCTTGTACTTGCCGCCGAGAATCACGAGCCCCTGATCGTTGAACGCGAGCACGGGGAGCACTCGAGGCCCGAATTCGTGTTCCCAGTCGTGGTAACGCTCTCTCCGACCCTTGCCCTTGATCGTGCGGTAGGTGACGCTGACCAGCGCGCCCAGCTCGACGAGATCCGCCTGGAACGGGCTAGGGGCGCCCATCACCCGGAGCTCTCGAGGGGGCAGAGCTCCCTCGTGCGTGCCCTCGTAAATCTGCTGCAATTCGACGCGCCGCCGCTCGAGCTCGTCCGCCGCTACCGCGACGGTACGGATCCCGTCCACGCATACGCGGACGATCCTACCGAGATCGTGCGCTCGGCTCATGCGCTCCTGCTCCGCGTGGCGTAGACCACGGCTCCCCCGGCTCCGATGGTGAGCACGGCAGCGCCACCCAGCGCCACCGGCCACCCCCACGAGCGATCCACCTCACGCTGGCGACCGAGATCGTTGAGCAGGCCCGAGACGGCAGGATCCACCGGCTGCCCCTTGGCTACCTGCTCCATCGCGATTTTCTGCGCGAGCTCGACCGCTGCCAGCGCGCGGAGGGTGTCGACCTGGACGCTTGCCTGGGCGTCTTCCCTTTTGCCGCCCCAGTACGCCAGCGCCGCAGCCGCAGCCGCTGCCACGCCGATGACTCCGACCGTGAGCAGAGCGCCGGGAGTCAGCGCGGCCCGCTGGGGAAACGGGGTCTGCCCGACGAAGAGCTCCACGTCGCTCGCGTAGGGGTTCGTGACGTTCTCGGGGAGCCACCGAGCTACCGCGTAGGCCGCTTGGTAGGTATCCACGTAGCTGTTCACGCCGGCCGGCCGGCCCATCATGTTCTTGTAGAGCGTGCCGAGAACGAGCGAATTCGGATCGGCCGCAGGGGGGGGCCCCCCGCTTCCCGCCACGACGACCTGAGCCATGGCCTCCGCTTCGGTGAGCACGGTCAAAACCGCTTGAAGCAGGTTCAGGGCGTTCAGGCGCACCCTCGTTGCGCCCTCGGGGAAGCCCACGCCCGTCACGAGCGTTGCCAACATCGTCCAGCCCTGGATCGGATTGAATTGGTAGGTGGTCTTGTCGGCCATGGTTTCCTTAAATCAGCGCTTTCCAGGGAATGAATTTCCAGACGGAGTACGCCAGGCCCGCGACGCTGGCGACGCTCACAGCCGACGCGACGGCGGTCTGGGTGGGGGTGCGCGGGAGGCGCGGGACGTCTCCGCGCGGCGCGTCCGGAGCGGGCAACGCCACCGGGAGGCAGAACCATTTAAGGTCGTTCGAGTTCGTGAAATCATGACCGACACCGCCGGGACAAAAGATGCATTCGCCGTTTTTTGCTCGGTAGCGCGTGAAGAGGCCGCGCGAATCGCGCTCTCCCTGACACGTGTCCGGGTTAAACTTCGCCGTGACAGGGGGAGGAGCTGCGGCCGGCGGAAGTTTGAGCCCTTGGCGCGCCGCTTCCGCGTAGAGCTCGAGCTTGAGGCATATCTCGATCCTGTTGGCCAGATCCGCACCGCCCGGCACGTTGCCTACTTGCGCGCGGACTGGCCCCATCGTCTCCACGACCATGTGATCGATAATTTCGGCGATTTTAGGATCAGCGTGGCTTCGCAGAATGTTGTATTTCGCCAGATCGAGATCGTCGTCGTCGTTGCACGCACCCAGCATGCACTCGCATGGCGCGCTTGGATCGAAGAGCTCGGAGATCCCCCCGCCCACGCTCCCCCCGACGAATCCGCCGATCCACGCTCCGATTGGCGCCGCCTCTGGCCCGAATTCGGCCGTTGCGTAGGCCGCGCCTGCTTTGCTTCCCCCCTCGCGGCCGGCGTCTCCCGCCGCGTTGCCGAATGCGGCTCGACCTGGACGAGCTCGCGGCCGCACGAGAGCGCGAAGAGCCGGGAGGGAGTGATAGGTCACGTGCCGCCTCGCCAGACGAAGGCGATCAGTCCGCCCGAGATCGCGCCGAGGGTCGCGCCCGTGGCCGCGCCCCATGCCGTGCCCTTCAGGCGCTTGCCGCGATCCTGCGCTATCGCGCCGGCCACGCCACCCAGGATCGCCCCGTAGGTCGTGGCAGCGATGAGAACCGGCACCGCGAGCCCAGGAAGCCCTCGCGGCTGAAGCGTCGGCCCGACCTGCGTCTGTCCATCCGGCCCGAGTACCGCCGCGCCCATCCTCGAGCTCGCGCACGGGGAGCTCGCCACGCTCGAGGGGTGAGAGTGCGCGCAGGCGTCGCAGCATGCCGGCACCATCCTCCGCTGGTCCGTGTCCCACATCATTGGTCTCATCGGGAAAACCTCCATGCTCCGAGCCCCAGCACCAGCGCCGCGCCACCGATCAGGATCGCCGGCCCGACCATCGACCGCGAGGCCAGATCCTTGCGGATCGCTTCCACGTTCGGCGTCAAGCCCTTGGTGTAGAGCGGCACGCTCGCCTCGAAGTACCCGCCGCGCTTCATCGCTGCGGCCATTTCAGGGATCCCGCCCTCGCCCCCGAGGAGATGCGCGCGGACCCATGCGTTTTTCCAAAGCACCGCGACCGTGTGCGCCGCCCCGTCATCGGGCGTCGCGTACCGCCGAAAGCAGTACCACCACTCCTTACCGCTCGCGTCGCGGTCCCGGCACGCGAAGCTCGAGGCGGGGTTGCACTGAGCTTCCGCGAGCGTGGCCCACTTGCCCCCGCTCGACTTCACCGCGCCCCAGTTGTTCGAGCTGTCAGCCCCCTGGCACCCGGTCGCGTCCCACTTCCCGCCGTAGCCGGTCTCGAATCTGGCGACCCCCTGGATCAGATCCATCGAAAGGCCGGGGAGCTCGAGGCCCGTGACCTTCGGCACCACGCGCTCGAGGATGGCTCGCGCTTCCTGGCTCGTGAGGCGCGTCATCGGGCGCGCCTCCGTCGTCGGCGTGGGTTCGTCTCGCGCCTCGAGCTCGAGGCGCGGATCACCACGATCCCGATCCCGAATGCGGCACCCACGAGAAGAGCAGCGATCCCGAATTTCGCGGCCGTCGAAAGCCCCTCGGCCGGCCCCTTCCCCGTGCCCCCGACCGGGGTCGGGAGCGCCCAGGGGGGGCGGGTGACGGGCACCGCGACCAGCGGAGGGAGCGGAGGGAGCGGAGCGCCGAGACCGTCGTCGCGCAGCTCGCGGAGCTGTGACGGCAGATTTTTTACGGCACCGTCGGCCCCCTGGTACGTCCCGCTGGCCCAGTGCGTCGCGTCTGGAACGAGCTTCAGGTTCGGGGTGCCGGCCTCGAATTTCGCGGGAAGCGTGGCCTTGTCCTCGAAGATCACGACGTCCGTGAAGCCTTCTTTTTCCAGCGCCGGGATGATCTGGCCCGACATCTTCGACTCGAGCCAGCCGAGATGAAGCGCGCCTCGGTAGAGATGCCCACGGGAGAGAACCACGGAGCTCACGGACCACCCCCGAGCACGAAGAAGGCGAGCAGGCCACCCATGGCCACGCCTGCCCCGATAGCTGCGCCCCCCAGCGTACGCCCCAAAGTGGGCCCCTTTGCCCCGGTAGCTGCCCCGACGACGCCACCAGCCACGGCAGAGCCACCCACGATCACCGTGCCTAGGGTCAAGCCGTACGGCTGCAACGCGTCTCGCACATCATCGCCAGTCGTACGCCCCGGAGCGGCTGCCATTCCGGCCGGCCGGGCGAGCGGATCGCGCATCACGTCACGCGGATCCGACCCGAGCGGCAGATCCGCGACGCTCGCCTCTGCCCAGACCCAACGGCCCCCGAGCTCGACCTGTGCGGCTGCGTGGATCCCGTTCCCGTTCTCATCGGCGAGACCCACCACTCGAGCGCGAAGCCCCGTCGCCAGGCAGAGCGCAGCGATCAGCATGGCCGAGCAATCGCAGTCACCGATCCCGCTCGAGAGGGTCAGGCGCGGGGCCTGGAAGCGTTCTCCTGGCTCTTCGATCCACCGGATGTGCTTTTGCGTCCAGCCGACGACGCCCGCGGCAAATTCGGCATCCTTGCGCCATCCGCGACGAAGGGAGAGAGCGAAGCCTGCGATCTCGGGGTCGGTGGCACTGAGGAGCGCGATCCCGTTGAGGAGATCCACCTTGGATTGCGTGTCGGGACAGGAGCACTCGAGGCCGCCCACGTTCTCGTTTTCGCTGAGAACGTCGCACCCCGCCCGCATGACAGCCCCGCGAAGTGCTCGCGTCAGACTCGGCATGCTCGAGAAGCGGTCCATTCCCCTACAGAGGAGAGCACTCCCCCTTGACACGAGCAAGGGGGCAGTTTGTCGCTTTCTCGCTTGACTTTAGGGGACGGCTTCTCCCCCGCCCTCGATCACCTTCTCCGCTGCTCCCTTGGCGAATTTCCCGAGAAGCGGCCCGACTTCCTCGCCGAGCGCCTTGAGGATGCGGATCACGCTGTCGGTCGGGTCCGTTCCGGGTTCCTCGTCTTCGTCGTCCTGGTCGCGCTCGACCACGGCAAGCGGCGCCGCTTGCACGATTTGCGGCCGAGCCTGCGCTGACAGGATCGTCTGATAAAACACGCGATCCCGCTCCGTCTGCATCGCGTAGAACTCCCGCGCTTTCTTGTCGGCGCTCTCGTTCATCTCACGCAAGAGCGCGAAGAGCTGGACGGAGTCGAGACCGCTCGAGGACGGCGCGGCAGCGCCATCGGTCGGCTTCTTCTTCATGGCGCGCGCGGGGAGCGGATCGATCCTCACCGCTCCGCTGGTCGCTCCAAGCCGCACCTTCTTTCCCGAGGCGTCCACCGCCCAGAACGCCAGGCGGTACGCGCCCGGCTCGACGTAGCCGAGGAGCCATTCCGCGCTGATTTCCGAGACCGGGAAGAGATCCGCCCACTGCCCAGGCTGCGCCTCGATTTTCAGACGCGGACCTATCGCGCCCGTCTCGGTCACCCCGTGGATCTGCGCGTGCGTCGCCTTCTCGGGCGCGTCGATGACTCCAAAGAGCTTCATGGGGTGGCCTTCTTCCTTCGTCCGGGGAATAGTCGCGTGTCGCGTGGAGAGGGCAAGCGCTCGAGGACGAGCGCCCCATGGACTCGGGCGAGCCGGAACCCGAGAACGATGGCGAGCCCCTCGAGCACGTCCAGCGCATCGTTCTTCGTAAGGCTCATGCTCTGCATGGAGGAGCGTGAGCCAGGAGCCGGCCGCGCCATGATCGAGACGCCGGTCGAGCTACCGATCACGATAGGCCGGTCTTCTCGGTCGGTCATGATGACGTCACCGGAAGAAGATCCGCCACATCACGGCCCGTTGCGGCGCGAATTGCCGGCGCGAAGTTCGCGAGGAACTCCCGCGCCAGGGTCTCGTCCATGTCCACATGGAAGGAATGCGAGCCAAAACCGAGCGTAATCCGCACGGCGCGCACCTTGGCAAGACCTTTGCGGGTCTCGGTTACCGCTATGTCCATCGTGTCGCAGTGGGAATTCATGGTTCCCGCTTCACGGAGCGGAGCCCCTGTTTCGCGAGTTCCCCGTTCGCTCGGTCGAGAGCTTCCGCGAGTGCCTTGGAAATCTCGCGTTCGCGTTCGAGTTCGCGCGCCAGAGTCTTTGAAATTTCGCACTGCTGAAAGTACAGCGCACGTTTGTCGTCATCTCCGCTCCGTGAAGCGGGATCTAGCGCAGGTCCTACCGCGTATTGAAGCCCCGAGATGAGGTCTAGCGTTTCCGTCCTCGACAGATGCAGACGGAGGTCGCCAGGCGCGCGGGTGAGAACGAAATCATCCAGTCCGATTGGCTGGATGGTGAAGGGTCGCGCCGGTTTCGTGCGAAACAGCGCTAGCGTCTCTGCCATCGGCGAGAGCCAGTCCTGCGCTCGTGGCTCGAAAGGATGATCGTACATCGGACACACACGAGCATGGTGGGTACCGACGACAAACCGGGGAGACGTAGCGCGACCGCAGGTGCAGCGGTCTTCCTCGGCGCTCACGCGTCCCCCTGGTAGTCGCCGTGCAAGCCAAAGAAGCGCTCGGAACCTTCCGGCCGGTGTGCCGTCGCATCACTCGAGGCTTTGAGCGCCTCGAGCTCGGCCGCTTCTTCCGCGTCGATGCGTGCGCGGATCCGCGCGAGCTCCGCGGGCGTCGTCTTGCGTGGCTTGGGGTCGCGCATGGTCTCCTAGTCCGTGCAGCCGCACGGCATGGTCTCGTCGTCTATGTCGAGCCCGGTGAGCATCGGCGATGCCTGGACGTTTTCCAACATTCGCCGATACGTCGGGCGGTCTTTGCGGAAGGTCTTGTCTTCTTCTTGCTCTGCCCACCACGTCGCCAGGTCCGGGCGTGCGCGCATGATGCGTTCGATCTTCGCGCGGCCCTTCAAGAAGCACAGATCGCAGTTGCCCTCATGCGACATCAATTGCAGGTCGAACGGAGACGCTGTCCAGTAGGCCGCAACGTCTGCGACGGTGACGCCCGCGCGCGCAAGCGGGCACTCGTTGTCCCACCGCTGTCGCGTGGGCGCGGTTGTCTTCGCTACGCGCCTCGGCTCGTCGGCGCGGAGGCCGATGAGGTTCGTCCAATGGTCCCACCCAAGCGCGCGGCACGCCTTGCCCATGGGCCGGATCTTCAGTTCCGACGTGCAGAACCGCATGATTGGATTCGGCAGGAACGACCGCGCGCGAATGAGAGCGGCGAAGGGTTCACCCTCGCGGCTGGCGGTTTCGTAGGTCACCGACCGCGTGACGTGTGCGAGCCCGTCTCCGTCCGGCTCGCTGGCGTACTCGACCCAGCGGATGGGCACGCTCCAACGCGTCTCGCACTCGTGCACGAAATCGAGGGTTTCGAGGCGTTCTTTCCCCGTGTTCGCGAATAGCACGATTACGTCGGGGGGCAGCGTCCCCCCATGCGCGTCGAGGATTTGCCGCAACATGTAGGCCGAGGTCCGGCCGCCAGAGAACGAGACGGACGCCGGACCCTGCACAAGGAACGGGTTGCGCGTCATGGGGTCGCTCCGCTTCATTTCGGGTTCAGCCATTGTCGGAGGCCACACGGACGACCTGGAAATTCAGCGCGTCATGGAGCCTCAATCCGCGCTTCAGGAGCTCCGCGCCCGTCGCGCGCACTTCGTCATCGATGAGGGCTGTGATAGCTTCCTCGAGGAGCTCCTCACAATCGGCCCCATTTCCGGCCACTTCCGTGTCGAGAACCACCGTAAAGCTCACGTGGTAGAGAATCTTTGCCATTTTGCCGCTCCTTTTTGAGACGATCACGAGAGCTTTTGCCAAGCTATCGTGGAGGTCTCGGATTCAGATTGCCAGAGGGGACGGCGCCTGTCTAGTCACCTCATCGGCGCGCCGGCTTTGGCCCACCCTCGCTCTCGAGGGTCGTGCGCCACGGGCCGCGCCTCTCGCCAGACTTCCTCGGCTGCCACGCCCAGGACGAAGTCATCCACCAGATCCTGACAGCGGGGCGCCTGCTGAAGCCGCACCTCTTGCCCTCGAGCGGCCCGGCGCGCCCGTTCCTCGAGCACCTCCGCACGGAGCCGGCGGATCGAGTCGCTGGCGTCGCTGGCGAGCGGGGGGAGCTCCCGCGCGAACGGCTCGAGGCGCACGTGCCACTCGGGGAGGCGCTTTGCCGTCCAAGGGGCGTAGTGGCCTTCCACGCGCTCGAGGAGCTGAAGCCGTGCGCCTCGGAGCCTGCGGAGCGTGCGCCAGTCGTCGGCGTCTATCGTCGCCACGGGTTCGCCGGCTCCGCTCTCTTCCTCTGCGATGACTTCGCGATCCTCCTTCTCACCGATGCCGGCGCGCGCCTTGAGCCCTCGAGACCACGTGAGCATTTTGCGGCCCTTCGTTCCCGCGACGTACGCCGCCCAGAGCGCCGAATCGCGCTCGCGGTAGCGCGCCGGCCGGCCGGGCGTCGTCAAGTCCTGCGCGATCTGGAACGGGGTGCGGCTGTCGTGCTTCCGCGCCTGCTTCGTGTCGGGATTCGATATCTCGAGGCCGAGCTTCGACAAGTACCGCACGAGCTTCAGCTCTCGGCAGTCGATGCCGTGCGACTTCGCCCGGTCGGCTTCGACGTCGTAATCAAGCTCGACCTGGACGCCGTCGCGCATGAACACGTCCGGAGCGAACGACGGGCCGAGCTCCGCGATCACGCACCGTCGCCAGCGCTTCGCGAGCCACGTCCATGCTCGAGGGTGCGCCTTCTTCCAGTCTCCCTTTTCCCCGGCCTCGCCCAGGAGCAGAAGCACGTGCAAGTGCGGGTGCCACCCGTGCTCGTTGCCGTGCGTCGTCTCGAGCGCGCGGACCTGGCCCGCGATCCCCCACTGAAGCGCGAAGCGTTTCCATGGCTTCCCTCGCGTCATCCGGCGATACGCGTTGCTCAGGCCGCGCGTCATCGCCTTGAAATCCTCGCCTACGCCGTGCCGGACGGTGAGCGTGAGCATCGCGGTCTGATCCGGCCCATGCCACGCGACCAGCGCCGAGATTTCAGCCGCTCGAGTGGCCTTGATGCTCGCGGCGCAGACCGGGCAGGCCCATACCGAGGCGCATCGGACCAGCCCCCCGTACGAGGCGCCATGCTCGCTGATCCGCACCTCGACACCGGCCGTGATCCGCACGCAGCCGCACTTCGCAGGCCGAGGGATCTGCATGCGCCCCTTGCGATCCTCGGTCGGCTCCCCGTGGTGCCCTCGGAGATCGTCCCTCAGACGCCAGAGCCCCAGCCGACGTGGACGAGCTCGAGGAGTCTCGCCCTGCGTGAGACTACCCGGCTCAATTCCACCTACACCGGAAGGATGCGCGCTTCGCGCTCGGTCCTGGGCAGCTTGGAGGGGGGGGGGGTTACAAAACTCGTGTTCTTTCGGACCCCGGAAACCTCGCGAATTCCCGCTCGCGTCAAAGTCCGTGCCAAATTCCGCGCTACACGTGTCGCGCGGGCTGTTCAGTACCACGCTTAGATCGCACTGAACGAGGCGCGCCATGGCGCTCCATGCGTTCGAGTCGGCGATCTCCTTGTTGAGCCGCTCGAGGCCGTCGTTCCACGCTTGACACACGTTCGGCTTCATGGAAGCCGCGCGTCCCATCGCAGTTTGAGCTGCTGCGTGTCGGTGTCTACGCGCGGTCGTTCACGTCTGGACCACGATCCCCCGCCCGCCTCGCCGATGAGCATCCATCCAGCCGCGCGAAGCGAGCCGCCTCCCTCGCTCGGGAGCGTGTACGTCACGAGCCGGCGGTATCCGATGGCACGGGCGGCGCGCCAGCTCGCCGCGTACAGGAGAGAGCACGCGTTTTGAGTTCCGTCCGTCGCCAAGCGAACGACTTCCGCGGTGTACCCGTCTTGCAGAAGCCGCGCTTTCGGTCGCCCCACGATAGCGACGCCGATCACCCCCTGACCGTCGTTCGCTCCGATGCAGAAGAGACACCCGCGGGGGGCCTTGTGGTGGCGATGATGCTTCGTGACGAACGCGCACGCTTCGCGAAGGGTGAGCGGCTGAAGCTCGAGGCTCATGGAAGCCGCGCTTTCGCTTGCCGCGCGATTGCCAGGAGCTCCTCGAGGAACGCAGACGGAGCAGATTCCGTCTCAGAAGACGGCGACCAGAGCAGACTACCCGCCGCGGGTTCAGCCTCCCTCGGTCCATGTGCGGGGAGCGGGGAGACGGGGGGAAGACCACCGTCCCAGACCAGGGGACGGCGAGCCGTTGACGGCGACCTGCTCGAGGGTCGTGGACAGGGGGCCTCGGTTGGCTGTCCCGCGGCGGGTATCCTGGAGGGTGTCGAGTCCTCCGAGGCCCTCTGTCGACGACGACGAGAGACTAGCTGCTCGAGGCCGGGAAGGGCAAGGGTCTCCCCGATTTCGGGCAGCTCGGTCCCCGGAATTGAGAGGGTCCGAGCCGTCGCGCTCCTCGAGCTCGAGGATTCAGATTTGCGCGATGTCGCTTTTTGTGGTCTATTGCCCATTGAGCTTTGCCGCTCTGAGACGCCGGGTCCGTCCAAGGTCCCCGGCGTTTCGCTTTTGTGGTTACCGCGTTTGCCTTCTCAGCGCGAGAAACCCGCCGAGAAGGAGGAGACCGGTGCAGACGCCGGCAAGGATGGCCGGCCCGGTGCGGGGGAGAAGCTCGAGATCGAGCGCCGGAGGTAGCTCCGGCGGAACTGCGGGAGGCGTTGCGGGAGGCGTTGCGGGAGGCGGGGTTGCGGGGGGAGGCTTCGCGGGGGGTGCCTTGGCCGTCGGGTCGAACACCGCATACGGCGTGGTGTACAGGCTCCCCCAGTTCTTGATCTGCTCGTAGGGTGGCGTCGCCACGGTCGCGAGGTAACCGGGGGGTGCCACGCGGACCACGTAGGGATTTCCGACCCCGTACACCGCGAGAGAGCGCGAGAGCGGCACCGTGCCCAGCACCTCGAGGCAATTGAGCTTGCACTCGGGTTTGAGCAGGTTGGAGCTCACCGCCGGCTCGTCACCGTGCTCGTACTGCGACCAGCTTTCGTAGCCCTTGGGCACCGCGAAAGTCATCTGCGCCTCGAGAGCGCGAAGCCGAGGAAAAAGATCATTCGTCCTCGGGTCGGATGAGGACGTCCGTCTCATCGCATTGCAACGCGGCCGGCTGCGTCCAGTGACGCTCGACCATCTGGCCGCGTCGGTTGAAGATGGTCGCGTCCAGTCCTGCGGCAGGCTGCCTGACTCCGTCCTTATCAGGAAACGTCCAGCCTGGCGCGCATGCGGCTCGAGCCCAAGCCCGCGCGCCAGCCGACGCTACTGCGCGCGATGGTGTGCGCCCTGCCACGAAATCCACCGAATCGCCTGGACTGGCAGTGAACCAGACATGAACCGTCACGGTGTAATCCCCTGATTTTCGTTCGGCTTCCTTGGCGAGCGCATCCACAGGGATCGGGTTTTCTGAAAAGCGTGGATCTCTCATTTGCGCCCCTCGAGCCAGACGCCACCGATCACGAGTCCAAGCGCCGCGACGCTCGCGACGATCACAGGGCCCCAGCCGGAATTCTCGACGGTCGGGATTTTCCGCGGAGCTCCCGCGGTGCTTGTCCCTGGCTTCTTCCAGGGAGGCGTCGCGGGGGGGCCTTGCGGGAACGGGGGAGGCGGATCGACCGGGGGCACGCTCGGAGGCGTCCACGGAGGGATCACAGGGGGAGGCGCGGGGGGTGACACGGCTTCCTCGAGAACGATGGCGACCGGGGTGCCGTACAGCGATTTCCATTGCTCGACCGGCTGATTTGCCGCCGGTGCGGTCGTCGCGAATTTCCCGCTCTGCGTGAGCTGAACCAGAAATTTCGCGCCTGTGATCCCGAGGCTTGGCACGCCTGGATACGCCGCTTCCACGAAGGGCGAGACGGGGGTCGTGCCCCCGCGAAGCACGGGGAGGCCCGAGAGGCCGGCGCTCGGTGCGTCGGCCTCGCTGTACGCCGTCCAGCCGCTGTAGCCGGGCGGCTTGGCGGCTGAGATGGGCCCCCGGAATGTCATCTAGCGCCGGCGTGCGTTGCGCGAGCCCGTGGCACTCATCGTCACGGAGCGGAGGCCCGGCCGCAGAAGGACCGCCTCCATCGTCGGATGCGTCCGGCCGACGGTGCCTAGCATGCTCTCTTCCTCTTCTAGCAACTTCAGCAGAAGCGGATCGTCGCTGCCGCCGGTGCCGGCGGTGCCAGGATCGTTGAGGTCGCCAGGATCGTTGACGTCGCCCGTGTCGCCGGTGTCGCCTCCGTCCCCCGCGGGTCCCGAGGTCGGCTGGACGTTCGAGGTCGTGCCCTTCTTCTTCTCCTCGGTGCCCATGACGTAGCCCACGCCGGCGCCGCCGGCGGCGCCGCCAAGGGCGCCGAGCCCGACGCCCATCATGCGCTTGCGCTTGCCTCCGAGTACCGCACCGAGCCCCGCGCCCAGGAGCACGCCGATCACACCGCCATACGCCGCTGACATCGTTTTTGTAGCCATGATCGTTCCTTCTTTCCTAGGGGGGGACTTGCAGGGATCCCCCTGCGCTGATGCCGAGCGAGACGAAATTCGGGCCGAGCGGCCCGACGACAATCGACAGCACGGCCGCCGGGTCAATCGGGACGCCCAACGCGTCTACGAGCCACACTTCCGCGAACCCAGGAGGGAAGGGGAGCGCACCGTTCGCGCGAAAGCGGATCCCGGGCGAGCCGACGAGAAGCGGGCCCGCGTTGTTGATCCACGCGGTACTCGGGAATTTTGGCGTGGCGACGAATCCAGGCGCGAACTCCAGCCGCCAACCGCGCACACCGGGCGCCTCGAGGTATCTCGTCATGTTGGCGAGCTGAAGCCCCCCCGCCATGAGCAGGCCACCCTCGGGACTCGGGTTGTCTGGCCCGGTCACACCGAGCAGAGCCCCCGCGACCGTGATCCCGTACTCCGAGCTCACGCGCTCCCCGCGGTGTCATTCGTCGCGAAAAGCGCGAAGAAGATCAGTGAGCTCCTGGCGAGGTTCGACGCGTCCACGGGCGCGCCGGTGTTGTCGACCAGGTAGACGTCCCAGTCCGCGAAGCCCGGGGGAGCGATGGGCCCGGCGTTCGTGCGCGGGAAGAGATCGGGGTCGAGACCGGGCGCCGAGAAGAGCGAGACCTGCGCTTGCACGCGCACATTCTGCTTGACGCGCACACGCCAGCCGAAATCACCGGGAGCGGGCAGCGCGAACGCCGAGAGGCTCTCGATGTTTGTCCCGCCGATGAAGGTCAGCGGCGCGCCGCTCTGAAGCGACGCCGATGCGATGAGGCTACCGAAACTCTGTCGTGGATCACTCATGGGGTAACTCCAATTCTTCGATGATTCGGATAGGCACGGACGGATCGGCAGAGAATCCGCGACCCCAGATTTCAGCCGTGGACAGCAGCTCGAGGGGCACGGCTCCCGTGAACGCGGCCCCCGCCGCTGCGACTGAAGCGATGGGCATGCCATCGGTCGCCACGGTGAGAGGCGACTCCCCCACGACGACGAAATCGCCAGCAGCGTTCGCAAGCAGAGTGATCAGCGCGCGACGACGCCGGGGATTTGCTTCAGCGATCAGAGTCGCCGCAGCCGTGCTCACCGCTACCGCCCTCGAGCGCCATTGCGTGAATCCGTTCGGCGGATTTCCCGCGACATCGCCTTCCCACGAATGGAGGGTCCATGCCGTTTTTGGCGCGTCCACGGCTCCGACCCCTGCCGGGCTGGTGTTGCGGATCCGCACCTCGTACGAAACAAACCAGCCGCCCGACCACTTGCAGACGAGGCATGCGCCATCGGGGAGCGTCACGCCGAGCTGCTGGCGACGAAGCAGCGTGATCCCCCCGCCGAAATGGCCCCAGAGCTCGACCACGCATGCCGAGTAGTCGCCGACTGGATCGCCCGCCGTCGTCTGCGTGGCCCCCACGAGCCACGCCGAGCGCCCGCCCCCTACGCGGAGAGAGAGCGGACTCGCGCCACCGGCTAGCGCCTGACACGCGTCTTGCGATTGGCAGTCGTTCGACACGGAT
>Ga0315273_10004608_pt1 | contig 16912 bp, 20 predicted proteins | sample YL17G02_0_MG_FD_205753 | JGI IMG/M metagenome (GOLD analysis project Ga0315273, IMG submission 205753) | Sediment microbial communities from Yellowstone Lake, YNP, Wyoming, USA - YL17G02_0 | ecosystem: Environmental > Aquatic > Freshwater > Lake > Sediment | place: USA: Wyoming | collected... | reverse complement strand
CCTTTAAATAATCAATTAAATCCTTGTGACTTAGAGTTTTATAGCCATCAGTTAAAAGAACTGCAGTAATGAGCTCTTTTATTATTTCATAATAATCTGCAATTATAAGTGCAGACATTCTTTGCCTATCTTGAAGTTTTATTCTCTCCTCAACTAAAGAAACCATATTTACTATGCTCTTTGCCCTTTCCTTGTCTGGAGTTATTTTTATTAAATCCATTTTAAAATGCTTTTAGATATCCTCTAAGGATTATTCCATTCAAGAGATTATTCTTTAGTTCTTTACTAAGTCTTGAGAAATTCTCTTCAAATAACAAAGTGATTTTTCTATTGAGTGTCTTTTCATACTTCTCAAGCGAGAGTTTTTTATCTGGAGATTGAACAAATATATCTATATCGCTTTCTGCAATATCTTCTCCTTTTGAAGCAGAACCAAAGAGGATTATTGAATCAGGCATGCATGAATCATAGATGTAGTCCAAAAATCCAGTTTGCTTTAACATTAAGAGAGTGTCCATTTTTTTATAAAATTTAAACATCTCATCTTCTCTATTTGCCCTAAATGTAGGATAAATCCCTTTTTTCTCCTTAATAATGAGGTTTTCCTTTAGCAAAGCGTTTAGATGGTTTGTAACAGAAGGTTGGGCTAACTCAGCTATTCTGGAAAGCTCACGAATCTGAAAATCTCTCATGGGATTGTTAAAGAACTCCTGCAAAATCCTATATCTGCTATAATTTTGTATCATATGAAATAAATATATATCACCTGCCTTATAAATGTTTCGGCTCTACAATTTTATCCTATTGCCTTTACATGCAAATCATGCATTCTTTTTAGGAAAGCCTGCTTGTCTTCTATCTTGATTAAGTCTGCATGCCCCTGAATTATGAGATTAAGAGCAAAAGGGCTGGGTATTGGAGTGTCCATTATTTTTATTTTCACTTGTTCGTCTTTTATCCAGCTGAGAACTTTTTTTGCACTTTCAATATCCATTAAATCTTCAAGAACTTCTCTTCTTGCTTCCCTTAATATTGGAAATTCATTGCTTATTTTTTTCACAGCTGACATAAGAAAATGAGATTTCATCTGCTGTTTGCCGACGGTTTTTCTTCTTCCCATGTAGCTTCTTAAAATCATCAAAGAACGAGTAGCGCAGTGCCTGAATCTTCTTGCTAAAATATCTGTCCTGTCTATTGCTTCCTTAAGAAGCTTCTCCAGGTCCATTGTTTTTATTTTGTTAAGAACAGCTTCAATGTTAATTTTTGCTCCTGCAAGGAAAAATCCATTGTCATTTATTCCTATTTCAACATCACGATTTTTTGTTGCTGCAAGAAGATATGCAATGGCTCGAGAAAGAGCATCATTTACTCTTCTTCCATACATGCTATGAAATATAAGATAATTTTTTTCTCCATTGTATCTTTCAATTATAATTGTGTCTGAGGTTGGGATTTCCAAAAACCTGTACTGTGCAAGAAAATAATTATAGATTGCAGTTGCTGCTTCTTTTCCTGTATAAAGATATTCCTCGATTAACTGGATTATTTCTTCTTTTTTTTGTCCTGCATCTAACCTGTCTTTTATTAATTTCCTGAATTTCCCAATTTCAAGAGCAGAATCAAAGCTTAATGGCAGCATTTCTGAAAACCAGGATGGAATTGTTGGAGGACGCTGAACATCGCCTTTAACATAAAGATTCATGCCACGAGTATAAAGATACAGGTATTTTTTTCCTCCCAAAACAAAAACATCTCCTTTTTTCATTCTTCCAAGAAAAGATTCATCAATCATTCCAACTGGCTCCTGACTTTGAGCAAGCTTTACAGTAATAAAAGATTCTTCTGGAATTGTTCCAATATTTGTAAGATATAAAACCCTTGCCATCTTGCCTTTTTTTCCAATCTGCCTTGTATCCTTATCATACCAGATTTTTCCATAAACTGAATTTTTCTCAAGAGAATATTCTCCTGAAAGATAACTTATAACATCAAGAAAATCAGATTTTGACAAGCCATTGTAGCAGTAGCTTTTTCTTATTAATGAAAAAATATCGTCGATATTCCATATTTTGTAGATTGTCATGCCAAAAATCTGCTGGCTTAGAACATCTAAAGCGTTTTTTGGGAATTTGATTTTGTTTATTTTTCTTTCAAACATTTCCTTTTGGATTACACTGCACTCGACTAAATCATCCCTGTCCATTACAATAAATCTTCCTTTTGCTGTTTCATGCAATCTATGCCCTGCTCTTCCAATTCTTTGCAATGCACGAGAAGAACTTTTTGGACTTCCAAGCATTATCACTAAGTCAATGAAACCGATGTCAATTCCTAATTCCAAGGAAGTTGAGCAGACAACAACTTTTAGTTTGCCATCTCTTAATCTTTTCTCTATGTCAAATCTGTGAGCTTTGCTTAAGGAAGAATGATGAGCTGCGATATTATCATCTCCATATTCTGTTGGAAATTTTTCTTTAAGATGATTTACTACTCTTTCAGTTGCTGAACGCGTGTTTGTGAAAATCAAAGTTGTTTTGTGTTCCTTGATTAAACTGTCGAGCAAGTCATACATTTTTTGATTAACATTTTCATCTTCTATTAAATCATCAACAGGAGTAAGGACTGCTATGTTTACTTTTTTATTCATCGGCACATTTGCTATTCCAATGCTTCTTTCATTGTCAATGCCGACAAGAAACTTGGCAACTTCTTCTAATGGTTCAATAGTCGCAGACAAGCCAATTTTGACTGGATAAATATTGCTGACTTCATTTAATCTTTCAAGAGTTATGCTGAGATATGCCCCTCTTTTGTTCTCAAGGGCATGAAGTTCATCTACAATGCAGAACTCAACATACTTGAGATTATCCACAAATTTTTTTGTTGTTAAGATTATTGCAAGAGATTCAGGAGTTGTTACAAGGATATGAGGGACTGTTTTTGCCATCTTTGCTCTTTCAGATGCTGTTGTGTCTCCTGTTCTAAGTCCAACACGGATTTTTTGGAGATTTATTTTCTTTTTTTCAGCAAGAGCATAGATTTCTTCAAGAGGTTCAACTAAATTTTTATGAATATCATTTGTAAGAGCTTTTAATGGAGAAGTATAAACTGCATAGATTTTATTTTCTAATTCATTTTTCTCTGCAAGAGTTATAAGATAATTAAGAATTGACAAGAATGCTGTCAGGGTTTTTGTTCCTCCTGTTGGAGCTGAAATCAAAATGTCTTTTCTTTCCCAAATACTCATTACTCCATATCTCTGAGTAAGAGAAAACTCCTGAAATTTAGAGAAAAACCATTCCCTGACTAAGGGATGCAGGATTTCTGCTATTTCGTTGTCTTTTCTTTCTTTTACTTCATAGATTTCTGTCATTTTTTAAGAAAAAATAAGTGCTTTATATAAAAATGCCACCATTATTGGGTTTATTAAGGTAATGATTGACGCAGTTATCACCTCTTTTTGAGTTAGTAGGCAGGTAAGTTGCTCAATGCTGTAATAGAATATATCCACTGAGGCTTGTTATCTTAATAAATATCTTTTCAATAACTTTAAATAATTCTATTCTCATTAAAAGATATGGCTAAAAGAAAAGAACCTAAACCTAAACAAAAAAAAGGTTCTGCTTTAGGAACAGTTGCAAAAGGTGTTGGAAAGGGCTTGTGGTTTCTTATGAAAACTCCATATTATATTGGAAAAGGAATTTACAAGGCAACTAAATATACTGCTGACAAAGTTGAGGAAAGCTCAAGGAAAAAGAAAGTTCATGAAAAAAGAGAAAAAATGGTTTCTTTATATGAGAATTTCAGGATTGTTCACACAAAAGAAGGAAATTATCTGCAATGGGAAGGAGACATTCACAAGGCAGAATCAAAGATTGGAGTTATTCTTGGAGCAAGAGGAAGCGGAAAAACTGCTTTTGGAATGAAATTTCTAGAAAATGCCTATGCAAAAACAAAAAAGAAATGTTATGCAATGGGATTTAACCCAGATGAAATGCCAAGCTGGATAAAAGTTGTTGGAAATATAGATGAAATAGGAAATAATTCAATAATCTTAATTGATGAAGGAGGAATATTATTTAATTCAAGAGATTCAATGAGCAATGCAAACAAGCTTTTAAGCGATTTGATATTAATTGCGCGTCATAAAAACCTGACAATATTGTTTATTTCACAGAATTCTTCTAACTTGGATATTAATATATTAAGACAGGCAGACTTTTTGGTGCTAAAACCAAGTTCATTATTGCAGAGAAACTTTGAGAGAAAGATAATACAGCAGATTTATGACAATGCACAGGAGCAGTTTGAGGAATACAAGAATGAGCCTGGAATAACTCATATTTATTCAGAGGGATTTAATGGATTTGTAAGCAACCCTCTGCCTTCATTCTGGGGAACAAACATAAGCAAGTCTTTTAGATAGTATTTTTTGCTATACTAAAATTTATAAATAGGTTTTTGTTATTTTATATACGAAAAAGATGGTGTTAAAAAAATTATTCATATTTCTTGGATTAATATTGCTTCTTGGAATGGTTAGTGCCTTGCCAAGCAGTGTAGATATAACTTATCCGACAAATAGTGATTATGATTCTGAAGTAAACCATATAGATTGGAGTTTTGGAGGTACATTAAATTCCACAACTGATTTTTGCTGGTATAAATTAAATTTAGATGACTGGCAGGATTTTGACTGCAATGAAAATCCAATAACAGGAATTGTTTCTAATGAAGGGGATAATAACTGGCAGGTTAAGGTTAATGACAGCATTGGAAACACCCAGGTAGACAGTGTTGATTTCTGGGTGGACAGCATTTATCCTGATATAACTATTAATACTCCAGCAAGTCCAGATTATTATACAACATACATAGTTCCTTTTGATGTTGATGTTGATGAATTAAATCCCTTAGATGAAGTTTTATTTAGCTTGAATAAAATAGGAAGCGGAAGCAATCCAAAATGGTCTTGGTTCTACACACTTTCTTCTGGATTTAATAATATTATAAATTCTACAAACCCTATGTCTACTCAAGGATTATATTCTTTTAATGTAAGTGTTGAGGATACTGTTGGACATGTCTCACAAGACGGAGTTTTTGTATACATTGACATGATTTCTCCATATTATTCAAATATACAAATTCAGGTAGACAATGTTTATGCTCCTGGAAAAGACTATGTGTTCAGCATTCAATGGCAAGATTCTTTGTCTGGAGTGGATAGTTCAAGTGTAGAATTTGAGCTTGAAGGTGTTCCTTATTCTGTGACAAACATAGGAAATGTCTATTATGCAACTGTAAGTGATTTAGCTGCAGGAGATTATGATTATTCTTGGAGTGCTTCAGATAATGCAGGAAACAGCAATGCTACTGGAACATTGAGTTATACAGTAGACAAAGCATATCCAGATTTAAGTTTAAGTGCTAATCCTTCTTGGAGTGAATATTACCAAACTGAAACAAGTATTTATGGAACTTGCCCTTCTCAAATAACATGCGACTTATATAGGAATGATGAATCAGTTTCTGAGCCAGATACTCAAACTCTTGGAGCTGGAAGTTATGTTTATGTGTATAATACTTCAGGAAATGAAAATTATACAGAAGCAAGTGTCAGTGAAACTCTTATTATAACTAAAATTTCTCCTTTGTCTGGAATGAGCCTAACTGGAACTTCACCTATTGTTTATGGAACTGCATCTGATTTCTCAGGAGCAGAGACAAACACAGGAGATTCAGATTGTGTTTATGAATTATATGCAAATGATGAATTAGCTGCTAATCCTGATAATAATGTTTATGGATATGGAACAATAAATTATGTCTATAACACAAGCGGATGTTCAAATTATACAGAAGCAAGTGTTTCTGGAAGCTTGGATGTAACAAAAGCTCTTCAAGATGCTGAATTAGAAATTAATGACACTGATGTTGATTATGGAGAAGCAATTTTAGTTACATGCAATGGCACTTTATACAGAGATGGTGAAGATGTTAGTTCTGAAAATGACACTGCAGTTGTTTTAGGAGCTGGAACATATAACTACACTTGCACATTAGACGAGACTGCTAATTTCTCTGCTGATTCAGAGAGTGCATTGGTTACTGTCAATAAAATACCAAGCTCTGTTCAATTATACTTGAATAGTGTTGCAGATAATTTAACTGTTGAATACATGGAATTCTTCTTGATTGAAGGAAATGTAAGTGTTGGGGAAGGAAATGCTCAATTGCTTGCAGACGGATTTTTAATAACTCCTGTAAATTCAAGTGGCAAAGATGTTTCAACAAATACTTTCATGCTCTCTGGGACTTATAATATAACTGCAGAATATGCAGAAACAGACAACTATACCGCAAGTTCAGAAACTTATTTTGTTACAGTTAATCCAAGGGTAACAACTTCTTCTTCAGGAGGGAGCTGTAGGACAATTTATTCTTGTGTTGTATGGAGTGAATGGAGTGCTTGCGAGAATGGAGAGCAATCAAGAACATGCTTGGAAAAAGAAAGAGTTAACTGCGGAGATGGAAATACAAGCCAGCAACTTGATGCAGGAGAAACACAAGCATGCACAGTTCCTCAGACTGCTGGAGAAAGAGGAATTCAAGAAGGAGAGCCAATAGTTGTTCCAGAAGCAGAACAAGGCGGATTATCAGGAATTACTGGTGCTATAATTGGATTTGCCAAGACAGGAACAGGAATACTCACAATTATCACTTTATTAGTTCTATCAGCTGCATATGGTGTAGTTCATTATAAAAGAAAATACAGCTAAAATGATTTGGTATTTTATTGGGGCTCTTGCAATAGTTGTTTTAATATTATCTTTTTTCTATGTTTTTCCGTTCTTTTTTGGCGCTCCTTTTGAAGCAACAAGCAAAGAGAAAATAAAGAAAATCCTTAAATTAGCGAGAATAAAAAAAACAGACAAAGCAGTTGATTTGGGTTCAGGAGATGGAAGGATAGTTATAGCTATGGCTAAAAGGGGGGCAGAGGCTCATGGCTATGAGATTAATCCAGTATTAGTGTATTTGTCAAGGAGAAAGATAAAACAAGCAGGATTGAGCAGAAAAGCCTTTATTCACTGGAAAAGCTTCTGGAATGTCAATCTTAAGAGATATAATGTCATTGTAATGTTTCAATTTTATACTGTAATGAAAAGACTGCAGGAAAAGCTAAAAAAAGAGGCAAAGAAAAGCGCAAGGATTGTGTCTTATTACTGGAAATTTCCAGATTGGAAGATTATTAAGAAAATTGAGAACATTTACCTGTATAAAAAGAAATAAATAATAGAATAACGTGGATATATCCATGAAAAAACATCAAAAAGATTTGCTTTCTGGAACAGTTATGACACTTATAGGAGTTGTGTTTCTGTTTTGGATGAAATTTCATTTTCTTTTATGCCTGGCAATAATAATTATTGGGAAACTAATAGTTATTTTCAGCATGATGGAGTATATTGATTATGACAGGGCTATTAAGGGCGAGGATTTAAATTCTGACAATAAATTCAGGAAAATTATGAGAAAGGTAAGAAAGGCTAGATATGATTAAAGAGATTCTAATTCTTTTCTGACAACATCCATATCTGCTTTTTCAAGAGTCTTCATTAAACGCAAATTATTAACAGCATCTCTTGAAAAAATAAAATAACCTGGAATCTCCTCTCCAGATGTAAGAAGAACTTTTGAGTAATCCATTTTTGGATTTATTCTTACTTCAACAGGAACATTAATTTGCGGAACAACAAAGCTTAGGACATAATCCAGGGTTCTAAATGTAGACGGCCGGCAAGTCACTACAACAAAAGCATCATTATCAAAAGGAAGTGTATAACCAACTTTTTCCTGCAAATCTTTTACATTTGAAATTCCATCTCTTTCAAGTATTGCTAAAAAATCTTTTGCAAACTGCCTTGTATTCTCCAAACTAATTTTCATCAAACTTCATCAAAATAAGATTATAAAAATCCTTCTATTTGGTAAGAAAACGAGGGTTTTCTTGAAACATTCCATCTTTCCCTAAATATTGAAGCAAGTCATCTTAAAGCACTTTTACCGATGACATTTAGAAGAATTATTTCAGCAAATTATAAATTCCAAGAATTAATATTGCAATTGCTGCAAGAGTACTCCATGGCAAAATCGCAGGCAAAGGAGCCCAGATTAAAGCAGCAGCAACCAGCAAAATGATTCCTTGTGTTTTTGGTTGGATATTCATTTTCACCTCAATCAAATATGAAGTATACGAAACTTTAAAAAACATTTGTTCTTTGGAACAGAGAGAAACATGGAAGAAGCTGAAGAAGAAGGAGAAGATGAGGAAGAGGGAAAAGATTCTGAAGAAGAAGCATCCGAAGAAACAGAAGAGGAAATAGAAAGTGATGACGAAGTTCCAGAAGCTCCTGAAGGCTCTGCTGAAGAATAATCAGAGTAAGCAAACTGCTCTTGATTTACTTTTTTTATTTTTGAATAAATTTAAATAAGATAATTGTTTTCATTTAAAATGGAAGCTAAAACTATATTTGCTGAGATATTCGCAGTAATTATCATTGTTTTACTTTTAGGATACTCTTCTTATTATTTCGCGTCAGAAGAATTGGAGTTCTCTGCAAATCCAAGAAATTACAATTTCAGCGTGAATAATACAGATAATAACAACATGCAATTTTATCCGAATATGAGGTATCCAAACAGGGAAATAACTTATCGAATATATAATTGCGAAAAAAAGAAATCCCAGGACATGGAAGATGCATTTGGGATTATGGAAAATTTAACAATTCTCAAATTCAATGAGGTTTCAGATAATGAAGAATTGTACATTACCTGCAATGAAACAACGCGATTTAAAAAAAATATGTTTATTGCAGGCGAGGCAGGACCTTCATGGACAGTACGTGCTGGCTGGTATAATATTATTTTAAGGGGGGAGATTTTGCTGATGCTTGATTCTGGATGTGAAAGGCCGAATATTGCAATACATGAACTGCTTCATGCTCTTGGGTTTAATCATTCGAATAATCCAAATAATATAATGTATCCAATATCAAGCTGCAAGCAAACAATAGGAGAAGAGATTCCACAGCTGATTAATGAAATTTATTCAACAGAGAGCCTTCCTGACTTAGTAGTTGAAAATGCATCTGCACATAAGCATGGGCTTTTTTTGGACATTAATATAAGCGTTAGAAATGTAGGATTAAATAATGCAAGTAGTGCTATTATAAATATAATTTCTAATGAAAAAATAATTAAACAAATTGGACTTGAAGGAATAGAAATCGGAAAAGGAAGAATAATTACATTAACTAGCCTGCTTTTAACAAAATTAAATGCTGATGAAATTATTATTTCTATTGATTCTGCTGACAGGGAATTAGACAAGAAAAATAATAATATTACTCTCGAGATTATTAGTTAAAGAAAAAAAAGAAAGAAATAGAAAAAAGTTAAGCGATCATTCATCCAAATCTAAAGAATCGACATCTTCATCGAATTCTCCATCTTCGCCGTAGATTTCCTTGAAACCTTCGTTTTCCACTTTTAAAACCCCTTTTATATCGGTAAAACTCTAAAATATACCTAGTTTAAAAACATTTCTGAGGGGAAAAAATCCTTTATCCGATGATGACTAAGAGATAGAATTTTCTTTTATCCTCGGAGAGAGGTAACTATTAATTTCCCTTTTTTAGATTTCTGCCTTTAAACCAGATGTAAATCATCAATAATGCCACTATTACTGCACTTGTAATGTCTCCTGCTAGATAGCTTCCAACAGCCCAGGGCAGCAAGTATGCTCCTGCAAAGTAAGATAATATTGTTCCGAAGATAATCATCCATGAAATCCACTTTCTTTTGAATATAAATCGCTTCCAGAAAGCAAGGATTATTGCAAAGACATAAAGAATGCAGGTTATAGGATTTAAATTCCAAAAAGGAATTATGAATGCAACTAAGATGATTATTTCAATCAAAATCCAAAAGATATTTTTTTGCTTTGACATATTATTATAAATCCCCCTGGCAGGAATCGAACCTGCGATCTTCCGGGTACTGCTTATTGATTATCAGTTCCGAATAATGTTGGCTTATCACGCTTCATAGTTATCCTAAATGGAATCTCTGCGCTAGTAATAAACTACAGCCAGACGCTCTAACCACTGAGCTACAGGGGGATATGTTCCCTTTTGCTAGGTAAAAAATAGAATTCTCTTTAGCTTTTAAAAGTTATGTATCAACACAGCAATCCTTAAAAAATCCAAATTAATATAATATAATGCCTGAAAGAAAAGTCCTGGTTCGTGTAGCAACAATGTCCAATGAAAACCCTACAGAACCTACTAGATTGTATATTTCTGATTTGATTGAATTAACTCATGGAGTTTCATCAATTTATTTTCTTCAAAGGCCTGAAAGTATTTTCAAATATGATTTAGTATGTGCCCGTGATTTGGGAAGGATTCAAGAAAGAATGGACAGGACAGGCGCAAGAGCAATGCATTTGACACCTGAAGAAAGCGAGGAAGTTTTTAATGTGGTTTTTGGCCAGAGAGATAGAGACAAAATATCAGAATTATTAGCTGGTTTAAACAAGAGGATAAAGCAAGCAGGACTTAAGGGACAAGAAGATTAATTTTCTTTAGTATCCTTAGATTTTTCATGATTTGTCAAGCCAAGAAGAATTCTTTGAAGCTGAGACGGAGTATTTGCAACTGGAAATCTCTTATCTCCTGGATGTATTTGCCAGCCATAACTTACTCCTACAAAGATTACTCCTGCATTACTAGCTGCTTCAAAATCTGCTTCTGCATCACCAACATAAATACATTCATTAGTAGCTAACCCCAATCTATTATTATATCTTCTTAAGCAATCAGCCTTGCTTCCATTATGATAGTGCCTCATTGATTCCCGGTCAATTAAATAAGCAAAATAGCCTTCTAAGCTGCATTTTTTTAGCGCTGGCCTGATATTCCCGCTGAAATTAGAAGAAAGAATTGATTGATTCACTCCTGCATCAAACATAGTTTTTATAACTTCAGGGATGCCTGGGAACAAGGAACTTGCATACTCTGAATTGGCTCCAAAGGTTTTTTCATAAATTGACATAATATCTGGGATTGTTTTTTCTGGAAATCCGATGTTTTTAAGAAATGCTTCCATAGGCATGCCAATCATTCTCTTCCAAGTTTCATAATCATCAAGAGATGGAAGTTTAAGTCCTGTATTAAATTTCCGGTCTGCATCACAGATAAAAAGCATGTGTCCTGGAAGACTGTCTCCTAATGTTCCATCATAATCATAAAAAATATGCGATTTCATTTAAAAAAGCACAATCAAGAGTATATAATAATTATTGTATAGGATTATTCAAAATCTGCATCTTGTTTTTTTGGCTCAGCCATAAAGAAAGCCTTGTTGGATTCTGCTTCATGGACTTTGCCGTCTTTTTGATAGATTACAGCTGCAGAAGGCAGTGCAAACTTGCCCATTACTCCAACATTCTTTGAGTATACAATGTAAGAAAGTGTTCTCACTTCTCCCTGCTCAAGCTTTTCAAAGCTCCATTCAATTAATCCAAGTTTTTCGTTTATCCTTGAAGGCTGTTCTCCTCCAAATCGCTGATATAATTTCATTAAAGAAGGCAGTCTATCCACAATATTAACTCTTTCAACATATTTCTTTGCATATGCAAAAATTGAAACCTTAAGAGCAAATTCTCCTCCTTTAGCTTTTACAAAAGATATTTTCTTTCTCAAAACTACGTCAGTGCTTGTGAATCGATAAACCAAAACAACTATTATAAAAATAAACAATAAGATAATAAAAGGATAAAGCCAGTTTGTCTTTACAAGGACTTCAAATGTTCCTCCAGGCAGAATTTCCTGGGTCCAGGTGTAAGTGACTGTTGCGCCTTTTCTTTCAACTGCACTTGGCTCTGGAGAAAAGCTTGTGAAAAGCCTTGAGATTATGTTTTTTTCAACAACTGTATTTACTAACTCCACTGTGTTTCCATTATTTGTTTTCTGTATTCTCTTTGTATTCACAATAAAGCCATAATCATTTTTTATTTCTTCTACAATATCCTGCTCCACGAATTTGATTACTCCTTCAAGCTCAGCGTCCAAATCTTCAATTGAAACTTGTGCATCAAGTGTGTAAAATCCTGCTATTAATTGCTTAAAGTCATCTTTTTGAAGCTCAATTGTAAACTCCTTTCTTTCCATTGCTTTCAAGTCAAAAGTTTCTTCTTTTTCAAAGAATTTTGACTCAAATTTCACATTCAAGTCCTTGAAATTAAAATTTTCCTTGTTAAGGATATAAATTGTTATTGAATTTGACTCTGGAGCAATCTCGCCTGAACCAATTTCAAAGGCATCTTCCAAGTCAATTATTTTTACAGTTAATTTTTTCTCAATCTCAGAAGAATCTTTTCCTCTGATATAAATCGGGAATGTGTAATAATTCCTTACCTCCAAATCCTGCCTTGGCAAAACAGTTATTTCAACTTCCTTTGTTTCATCCTCATTAATTGGCACAATTTCTTTTGGAGTCATTGTAAACCCAAGAAGATTATAAAAGTAAAATTCATCATTCCCCTTATTATTTGTTATGTTAAAGGTAAATCGTGCGGGTTCATCTAATCCAGCAACAACTACATCCATTGCCTCTTTTTTTTCAAGAGTCAAATCAACAGCAATAATGTTTGGCAAAATAAGCAATGCAAGAATGAAGAAGATTATTGCTTTTTTCATAAGAAAATATAAAAAAATATGTATTTAAGTATTTCTATACTTAAGAAAATTTATTTAGAACTACTTTTTTCCTTCAAGGTCAAGGTAGGCTTTTACCTGAGCAAGAAATTCATCGCAATTTCCTGCAAGTTTATCCTCATAATCACCAACTCGTGAAGGAATAACCCACTTTTCATAGATTCCCCTGAGGAATTTTTGAAAGGCATTTGTCTCAAACTTGGATTCATAGTCTCTTATAAGAGTTCCAGAGCATTTTATTTCAACATTTCCCTTGTTGGTCTTGACTTTTGCATTATTCTCAACTACTTCAACTTTTTCTAATCCAAGAATCCTGAACTCAACCTTTATTTCAAACTTAAAGTAATCTGTTACTTTTTTTGAGCCAGTCCATTTGAATTCTATGTCTTTTTTATCCTCTTTTAGTTTCTCAACATACTGCTCCTCAATAACTTCAAACTCTTGTTCTGCAGTAAGCCATTCATGGCAGAATTTATAAAACTCTGAAAAATTGAATATTCCTGTATATTTTACTTTGCTTGAGTAAATCTTGTCTTTTTCTGGCATATTTAAAATAAAGAAATCTCATTTAAATAGTTTTCTTAGCTTGAATCCCTGCATGAGTCGCAAATCAGCATTCCATTGAATTCCACTAGCATATCCCTGCTTCCGCATTCCTCGCATATGCCATCCCTTATTATTTTTCTTTTTTTAGCCAACTGAAGCCTCTTTATTTTTTCTTCCTCTTCTTTTATATCTGAGTATTCTTTTAATTCAGGGTAAACCTCTGGATGGAAGTTTAATATGTCTCTTAAGGTTATGATGCCCACAAGCTCCTTGTTTTGGATTACTGGAAGCCTTTCAAACTTGAATTTCTTTATTTTTTTAATGGCTTCATCAATTGTCTTTGATGGCTTTATTGTTGCTATTTTTCTTGGTGAGATATCTATTGCCCTTATTTTGGACAAGTCAGTTTGTGATTTCTTGACTAATGCCCATAATATATCCCTTCTGGAAATAATTCCAACAAGCTTCTTTCCAACAACCAAAAGCAGGCTTCCTGTTCGCTTCTTAATCATAATCCTGGCGCATTGCAAAAGATTTGTTTCTGGAGACACAGAATAAGGCTCCCTTGTCATGATGTCTGCAACCAAAATATTTAGCATATTTTGTAATGCAATAAATTGCTTATAAAGATTGTCCAAGAATTGATAGTTGCTTTAAATGATAATAATGTTTAAATAAGTATTTTGGAATTTTTCTATATGGCTGACAAACCTTTAGTTTTTATGCCAGAAGATATTCAAAGAATGATTGGCAAGGATGCTCAAAGAAATAATATCCTTGCAGCGAAAATGGTTGCTGACATGGTTAAGACAACACTTGGGCCAAAGGGAATGGACAAGATGCTGGTTTCTCCGACTGATGACATAATAATAACAAATGATGGTGTGACAATTCTTGAAGAGATGCAGATAGAACATCCTGCGGCAAAAATGATGGTGGAGATTGCAAAGACACAGGAATCTGAAGTTGGTGATGGAACAACAACTGCAGTAATGATTGCAGGAAAACTTTTGGAGAATGCAGAGAAGCTTTTGGACATGAAAATACATCCGACTGTCATAACAAAGGGATATGGTATTGCAGCTGAAAAAGCCCAGGAAATACTAAAGGAAATTTCATTAAGAATAACTCCAGATGATGAAACAGTCCTGAGGCAGATTGCAATGACTGCAATGACTGGAAAAGGCGCAGAAAGAAACAAAGAAAAGCTTGCAAAAATAATTGTCAATGCAATAAAGCAGATAGAGAAAAACGGGAAAGTGGATATTAATGACATCAAAATAGAAAAGATAAAAGGCGACGGAGTTGAAGATTCTGAACTTATTTCCGGAATTGTAATTGACAAGGAAAAAACCACTGCTGACATGCCGTCTGTTGTTGAAAATGCAAAGATTGCCCTGATTGATTTTCCAATTGAAGTCAAGAATCCAGAGATAAACACAAGAATTTCAATATCTTCACCAGAGCAATTGCAGAATTTTCTTGAGGATGAGGAAAAGACAATAACAAGAATAGTCAACAAACTAAAATCCACTGGAGCAAATGTTATTTTCTGCCAAAAGGGAATTGATGATTTTGCACAGTATCTTTTTTCAAAGGACGGGATTTATGCTGTCAGGAGAGTTCCAAAAAGCGATATGGAGAAGATTGCAAAAGCAACAAACGGAAAGATTGTTTCCAATATTAATGAACTTGATGAATTTGAATTAGGAGATGCTAAAATCGTCGAGGAGTTAAGGCATGGGGAAGATACAATGACTTATGTCAGGGGATGCAAGAATCCAAAGGCTCTTACTATTGTAATTCATGGAGGAAGCGAGCATGTTTTGGATGAGATTGAAAGAGCAATAAAAGACGGGATTGGAGATGTTGTTTCTTCTTTAAAGACTGGTTTGGTTGTTCCTGGAGGAGGAGCAATTGAAATGGAAGTTGCAAAAAGATTAAGGGAATTTGCCCAGGGATTAAAGGGAAGAGAACAGCTTGCAGTTGAGGAATTTGCTTCTGCACTTGAATTTATTCCTGTGACTCTTGCAGAAAATGCAGGATTGGATCCAATAGACATACTTACTGAATTAAAGGCAAGGCATGATGCAGGAGACAGAAATGCAGGATTGAATTTATTCACAGACAAGGTTGAAAATGTTCTTGAGGCAAGAATTATTGAACCGTACAAGATTAAAAGCCAGGCAATAAATTCTGCTTCTGAAGTTGCAATAATGATTCTGAGGATTGACGACGTGATTGCTGCAACAGGGAAGAAAAAAGGAATGAATTTCCAGGGAAATCCCGGAAATATGGAGTTTTAAGATGAACATACACAACTGCATTAAACAGACATATGAATTAGAAGGAAAAGAATGCAAAGGAGTACATGTTTATATTAATAATTCACATTGGCAAAATATATTGGAATTATCAACAAGATTTTTTCCAAAAACATTTAATGACAAAAGAGATGTAACATTGATTGTAAGTGATGGCAGAGGAGGAAGAGAAAGGTATGTAATAAACTGCCAGCTTTCTTATAACCAAAATGAAATTCCTGTAATGATAGGACTAGCAATTCAAAGTATAAAAGATGAAATTCAAGAAGAGGATTTGGAAAAAATGGTTAAAAATTCAAACAGAATAATTCTTGAAGTAGAGGATACAAGAAAGAGAAGATAAAATGGCAGAAAAACTATTAACAATGAAGCCGGGAGATTTCTGATGAAGATAAGGACAAAAATAACCCAGGCATATACTGCAGTTGAAGCTGAATGCAAGAAATTTATTGAGTTTTATACCAATGAATCAGACTGGCAGAATACAATTGAATTATCTGAAAGATTTTTTCCGAGGACATTTACTCCAGGAAATGCAGTTATTTCTTTAACTGATTTGACTGATGATAATAACCCAATAAAATATAAGATAAGTGGTTGTCTTTTTTATAATCATGGCAAGATGCCCATCATGATAAGCCTGCCATTCTCAAAGGATAGTGAAAGGAGAACAAAAGAATTAGAAGGTATGGTTAAGAATTCAATTAGATTGCTTGTTGAAATAGAGCAAAAAAGAGATGAGGAAAGATAAAATGGTTGAAAAAACAGAAACAAAAAAAGAAAGAGTTTACTATTGTGAAAAATGTGATGGGCAAGTAGTTGCGAATTTCTTTGTGAGCGGAAGAATGGTAGAGGCATATTTTGTAGATGGGGATATAGGAAGCTCCAAGGTAAGATATTCTATGGAACAAAGATGCAATCAGTTTTATGTGGCAGAGGTTGAAGAGCAAAGTCCAGTTCCTTATACTCCAATTGCTCCAAAGACAAAAAAACTAAAAGCAACAAATACTCAAGAGGCATTAAAAGAATTTATTGATTATATTGTTAAGCCATATGTAAAACCAAGCGAGTTTACATTTCCTGTTAATGCTCAGGAATTAAGAAAAGGATTAGAGAGAGCATTATTGCAGGCAGCAAAGGTAAGATAATTCTATAAATAGTTATTTTTTGACATCTATATTTTTATAGGGATTTTTTGTAATTGAGGCATGGTTGAAGAGAAAGATAATTCTGGTACTGGGGGGATGATAACTGTGC
>Ga0315273_10004607_pt1 | contig 16915 bp, 8 predicted proteins | sample YL17G02_0_MG_FD_205753 | JGI IMG/M metagenome (GOLD analysis project Ga0315273, IMG submission 205753) | Sediment microbial communities from Yellowstone Lake, YNP, Wyoming, USA - YL17G02_0 | ecosystem: Environmental > Aquatic > Freshwater > Lake > Sediment | place: USA: Wyoming | collected... | reverse complement strand
GCCCGAGGTTGCCGGCACACCGGAGCGATTGACCCAGGGTGCCAATGCCGGATGGGGTGGCCTGACCTGGTCCGGCGACGGGCGGTGGATTGCGTTCAACGAAAACACAATGCCAGTCCGGAACATCCGGGTGCTGCCGGTCTCGGGAGGAGCGCTTCGGACTGTGCCCCGCTCTGTTCCGTTCATGGGCGGCAGCCCCTTGTGGATGGGCTTGTCTCCCGACGGAAGCCGGCTCGCCTATACCACCGAGCTGGACGGCCGGCTGGTCGTCCAGGTGGCAGCCGTTGCGACGGGCGAGCCTGTCATGAGCGTTGGCGGTCCCGATGCGCTGGAACCGAGATTCTCGCCGGACGGCAGCCAGGTCGCGTATGTCCGCTGGGGGAAGTGGACAGCCGATGAGCTCGGCGAGGTGAGGGTGGTGCGTCTGGCGGATCGCCTCGAGGTGGCGGTCACGACGACGCCGACCCTGTTCCGCAGCCCGGCCTGGTCGCCGGACGGAAAGATGCTCGCGTTTCTCGCTCACCCGGACAAGAAGGATCGCAGCCTGGAGGAACTCCGGATCGCCCGCGTCCCGCAGAGCGGAGAGGCGGCCAGCGAGCCCACCCTGATCAAGCTCCCCAGGTTCGCCCAGAGCGTGGTGGGGTGGACGGCGGACAACCGCATTGGACTCCTGTCGATGAGCCCATCCCGGAACGCCATCTACACCGTGCCGCTCGCCGGCGGAAAGGCGACGCAAGTGACGCCGGATGGCGCCGCCTTCAATCCCCAATGGTCGCCCGACGGCCAGAGAATCTACCTCCGTGTGGGGCAGGGAGACATCGCCTACGTGCCCGCGGTCGGCGGCGCCATCAGCATCGTTCCGCGGAGCGGCGACCGGGTCGGGGTGGCCGTCCCGAACGGCGGCAACCACATTTCACCGGATGGAAAGCTCATTGTCTGGGCCGGCATGAAACAGGGCGTTCAGGGCGTGCGCCTCTGGACGGTGCCGGTCGCCGGCGGAGAGCCGGTCCGGGTGCCGATGACTCCCGATCTGAGCGCATTCCAGCCGCGCTGGTCGCCGGACGGCCAGTGGATCGCGTTCGATTCCGAGAGACCGGTTGCCGAGCCACGCAAACTGGACGAGAACATCTTCATCGTGTCGTCGAAGGGCGGCGAGCCTCGACAGCTCACGTATCACACCGACTCTTTCTGTGAGCTCATCGCCTGGTCTCCTGGGGGAGATTCGATCGCCTACGGGTGCTCGGACGAGTACATCAGGATCGTGCCCTTCGGCGGCGGCGAGCCGCGCACGGTAGTCAAGGCGGACGGCCTCAAGACTCCCGGCGACTCGCTGGCCTGGACCCGCGACGGGGCCCGCCTCATGTTCAGCGCGAAGGGACGCCTGTGGTCGGTCCCGGTCGCCGGGGGAACACCCGTGGCGATCAGCACCGACATGGACGGCAGCATCTTCCAGTTCGCGCTGTCGCCTGACGGGAAGACGATCGCCTTCAACGCGCCGACCGGCGGCGATCCGGAGCTCTGGCTGATGGAAGGGTTCATGCACCTGGTCAGGCCGACCCGCTGAGCGCTCCGCGTCGCGAAGCGCTGTGCCCGCGGACATCCGGGTAGCCGGATCAAGGCCGCCCGGGCACAGTCGTCTCCGGCCGCACGCCGCGGCGGGATCTTCAACAGCGTGGTGAGAACGGGGCAGGCTGCCGCCCGGAGGCGGGGCGGCCACGCTCGGGCGCGGCCGCCCCGGGAAGACGCAGGCGCTAGAAATACGCCTTGAGCCCCAGCTGAATGATCCGGGGCGGGACGCGCGTGCCCGTGATCATCCCGAACGTTCCAGATGTCCCGAGGATCGTCGGGTTGGCGAAGTTCACGGTGTTGAACACATTGAAGATCTCGACGCGGGCTTCGAGCCGCACCTTGCCCGGCAGCGAGAAGTTCTTGAAGATGCCGAGGTCGGTCTGGAAGAAGCCGGGGCCCGTGAAGGGGTTTCTCTTCGACCCGGTTTCTCCGGCCGCCGGGGTGCTGAACAGCGCCCGCTCCTCGGGCGAGAGGTATTGCACGGTGCCGTTCGGCAGAATCTGGACGCTGCCGATGTCGCTGCCTCCCGTGTAGTTGGACCGGTTGCTCACGCCGCTCGCGCTCTCGGTCGCCACGCGCGTGCCCGCGTCGTAGAAGCTGAAGGTGTGGTAGCCCGAGAACACGGTCAGGGGGTACCCGCTCGACCAGTCGATGATGGTGTTGACCGACCAGCCGCCGATGAGCGCATCGACCAGGCCGGAGGAGTCCCCGAAAAACTTGCGCCCCTTGCCGAATGGCAGCTCGAACATCGCGTGGGCACGGAACACGTGCCGCACGTCGAAGTCCGACCGCGACTTGTCGAGTTCGAGCCGTTTCGGGTCGGACGGCACCACCATCTCCGTCCCCGCCCCGCGCGTGTCGGCCGAGACGTCGTCCCGCGAGTACGCGAGGGTGTAGTTGGCCGCGAACGCCAGGCCGTTCGAGTACCTGCGCTGCAGCTGCACTTGCAGAGCATCGTAGCGGGAGCTCGAGCACGAGCAGCCCATGCCGGCCGCCGTGAACTGGGTGCTGGGCCTGAAGAAGTTGTCCGGGAGGCCCGCGGCGGCCAGGCCGACGCCCTGCGTGCCGCGGTCCAGCGCGTCGGCGAGCAAGCCAACGTTGTTGTTGGTGATGTCGGCGTAGACGGTCGTCGGGATGGTGCCGCCGTAGAGCCGGCCGAAGGTGCCGGTCGACTCGCCGATGTTCGGGTTGCCGCTGGCGACGAGGTTCCTCCGGGCGGCCGAGAAGTCGCGGATGAAGTTGTTCGCCACCAGGTCCATCTGGTTGACGTTCATCATCCGGAACAGGTTCGTGCCCTTGCTCCCGACGTACGCGGCCTCGACGATCAAGTTCCAGGGGAACTCCCGCTGGAAGCTGGCGCTCCACTGCTGCATGTACGGCGTCGTGATGTCCGGGTCGAACCCGAGCGGCTGCTCACCCCTGATATTGGCCGGCGTGCGGTTGATGGCCGCCGGGGGCGTCAGCTGCGGCACGCCGTTGTTCATGTTGATGTAGATCCCGCGCTGCGGGTCCACCGAGACGCGGCCCGACAGCAGTTCGTCGAGCCGGATGACCTGATCCACCGACGGCAGCGACGAGTTCTTCGGTGCAATCAGGAACTGATCGATCGAGGTTGCCGGCTGCCGCTGCTCGACCACGTTGAGCGCCCAGGTGATGAGCCGCTGGTAGGCCAGACGGTAGCTGGCCCGGATCGCCATCTTGCCGTCGCCGCGGGGATCCCAGGCCATGCCCGCTGTCGGCGCGAAGTTGTTCTTGTCCATCTTGAACCACGACAGGCCGGTGTCCCCGCCGGCGGCGAGGAACGTCACCGGGCCCTGGCTGCCGTCGAGCGGCCTGTCGTTGATGACCTGCGCGCCCGAGGCGTCGTAGGGCACGGTGTTCAGCTCGTAGCGGAGCCCCAGGTTGAAGGTGAGGTTGGGCGACGCGCGCCAGTCGTCCTGGACGTAGAAGTTGTACTCGCTCGTCCGCTGGTCGAGGACGAGCGGGTTGAGCGGCGGGAACTCCGTGCCGTTGCTGTAGAACGTCTGGTCCACTCGGCCGATGCGCCCGAGGAGGACGTTGTAGAAGGTATTGAGGTTGTTCCGGTCGGTGGCGTTGATCCCCGACGCCGTCAGGTCCACCCGCGACCCGTCCGGCCGGATGACCCCTGCCGTGTTGTTGCCCGTAAAGGTCGCATCCAGCCGGCTGAACGTGAAGCTGGGATAGATGCCGAAGGGCGTGCCCGCGCCCCGCGTCTGCGTGATCCGGTACCATCGCATGTTGGCGCCGGTCTTCATCGTGTGTGCGCCGCGCACCCAGCTGAAGTTGTCGAGCATTTGGATCTCGAGGGGCTTGCGGGCGGATCCCGGCCAGTACACCCGCGGCGACCCGAAGATGCAGCCGCTCCGGCAGGTCTCGTAGGTCTTCGGGTGTTCCGGATCCGCGAAGTCGAGGATGTTGTAGGTGAACCCGCCCGTAATCTCGTTCACGGCGTTCGACCCGATGGTCATCTTGTGGCCGGCGGCCAGTCCCTGCTGGTCGGAGATGCGCACGCGCGCCGGCCAGCTGAGGGGCCGGGGATCCGTGTTGATGATGTCGTTGATGAGATCATTGCGCCACGCGTTGCTGTAGCGCCCGAACACCGACTGCCGGGAACTGAGATGGACGTCGATGCGGGTGGTCACGGAATCGACCGGCCCATCCGTGGGAGAGTTCCAGCGGTAGCCGGCGTAGTTCAGCCCGTCTCCCGTCGTGAAATCGTTGGGCAGCGGCTGGTACGCGAACGTCTCCTTCTGAGTCGTCTGCGAAATGCCCAGCGCCCGCGGGTCGTTGGCGACGATGCTGTACGCAGAGACGGGCACCAGCGGATTGCCCGACGCGTCCACGCAACTCGGCCGGTTCTGGGCCGTCGTCTGTCCCGCGCACGCCTGATTGACGAAGCGGAACACGCCGTTGCGCAGCGCCTCGGTCGGCACCGTAATGAGCTGGCTGGTTTCCTGCAACCGGCGGGTGCCGTCGTAGTTGAAGAAGAAGAAGGCGCGGTTGCGCTTGATCGGCCCGCCAACCGACACGCCGAACTGCTTCCGCTCGAGGATTTCCTTCGGCAGCTTGTTCAGCTCGTTGAAGTACGAGTTCGAATCGAGCGACGTGTCGCGCAGGAAGTAGTACCCCGTTCCCTCGAACCGGTTGCCGCCGCTCTTTGTCACCAGTTCGATCTGGCCGCCCGCCGACCGCCCGTACTCGGCCTTCGCGTTGCTGGTGATGACACGGAACTCCTGGAGCGCGTCGGGGTTGACCGGCGCGTTGGTCAGCTCGCCGCGGGGGATGACCGGGTCGGCGATGTCGATCCCGTCCTGCGTCGTGGTGATGCCGCGGCCACGGTCGCCATTGATCTGCTGCGTCGAGGTGCCGCCCGAGGCCGTCGCCTCGGCGCTGTGGCCGACCACGCCGGGCACCAGGCCGATCAGGTGCAGCGGGTTGCGGCCGTTCAGCGGCAGGGTCTCGATCGTCTTCTCGGGCACCAGGGTGCTCAGCGACGACTCCGTGGTCTGCACGCGGACCGCCGACTCCGTGACAGTGACCGCCTCGGCCAGGCCCCCGGGGTGCAGCGTCGCGTCGATCTTCAGTTCTGATCCGACCGTGAGCACGTTCCTGGTGCTGGTAACGGTGGCGAAGCCGGACAACTCCACGAACACGGTGTACGGCCCGACCGCGAGGCTCGGGAACACGTAGCCGCCGGTCTGATTCGTCACCGTCTGGGCGGAGATGCCCGTCTTCTCGTGCGTGACCCTGACTATGGCCCCTGGTACCACGGCCCCAGTCGAGTCCTTCACGACGCCCACGATGCGTCCGGTTCCGGTTTGCGCGCTGGCAGGCAGTACCGTCAGTACGATGCACGCCATAGCCAATAGAGTCAGGCAGAGTCGTTTGCGCATGGTCTGTACCTCCTCTAGCTCGGAAGACTATGCCTGAGCCTGACGGCAGTCAACCCCGAGGCTCCTTGCGGCGCGAGTGCCTCGACCACGTCATCGTGCGGAACGTTTCGGCCCCGACGCCAAGGGCGGCGACGCATTCTGCCTGCGAGAGAGTGAGACGTGTACGGATCGCCCTCAACTCCGACGGGATTATCGATGACGGTTCGGCTCCCATCGATGGTGACAATGCCATCCTCGCGAAGCACATTGGAAGCGAACAGAGAGCGATGCGCGGGCGACTATCGGCACGCGGCATAACTGGCCAGAAGACGACGAGAGTATTGCAGTTGGTAGGTTGCGACCGGTCGCCGTACGGCGTGGCTTCGGCGGCGCCGGGTCTGCCTTCGACAGGCTCAGGCCAGGGAAGACCCGGCCTACATCGGAGGAATCTGGCGGAAACTGGCGCAGCCTCGCCGTAGCGTCGCGATGAGAGATTCGGACCGGAGCGATGCGAAAGCGGGACCCCCGACTTAGCAGCGTGTTTCGTCCACATCCTCGAACTTGATCCTTCTGGCCGCTGATACAACACGTCACGAAGCGGGGATGCTTTGGGACCGGACAGGAACGCGCTTCTCGTCCGTCGTCACGCGAGCGGCTGAAGAAAACGGACAACCGCCTGGATCACCTTGTCTCCCGCCAGCAGCTCGTAGTCGTTGTGATCGGCGTCGGGAAGCACGAAGAGCGTCTTGGGAGCCACCGCGGCCTCGTACAGGCGACGAGTGTTTTCGATCGGCACGATTCGATCATGCCCACCGGCGATGACAAGCAATGGCACTCGGACCCGCTGAATCTGATCGATCGCTGCGAATCGGTCCCGGAGAAGAAGATCCACCGGTAGAAACGGATAGTGATGCTGTCCCAGGTCGCGCATCGACGTGAACGGCGATCGCAGGACAAGCGCGGCCGGCGGGTGTTCGACCGCGAGGTCGACAGCCACGGCTGTTCCGAGCGACTCGCCGAAGTACACGATCCGCGACCGATCGACGTCAGGGCGACCGGCCAAGTACGCCCGGGCGGCCCGGCCGTCAGCGGCGAGCCCTTTCTCCGACGGGGCCCCTGGATTCCCGCCATAGCCCCGATAATCGACGAGCAGAACCTGCAATCCGTGCCGACGGAGCGCCGCTGCCAAGGGAGCCCGGTGCGCTCGATTGCCGGCGTTTCCGTTGAAGACCACGACGGTGACGCGAGGCGATGGCCCGGATGCCGCAAAGAACCAGGCGCTCAGCCCGAGCCCGTCGATCGTCTCGAACCTGACCGGCTCGACCCCGTTCAGACCCATTTCGCCGGGCGTCGGCACGTCACCAGCTGGGAAGTACATCAACCGGCGCTGCATCGTCCAGATGAGTGCCAGGACGGCCGCAGCAATGACGACAACATATCCGGTCGTGATGATCATCGGACGGCTCATCTCAATGGCTCCGCGCTAGGGCTATTTTAGGTCGAGCCGCTGCTTGATGCTGGGCCAGGCTCGCTTGAGCGTGATGAAGGCGGCCAGATCACGACAGCGCAGAAACGGGCTCTGGCACCGACGGCGAACAGGACGAGCGCAGCCGACGGGGTTTCTGGGAGGGACAGCCACCCATCCTGCTATACTGCGCCCGCATGATTGGACTGTTGAAGCCAGCCCCGGTTACCGAACGACTCCCGGCCCAGGAGGTTGATCCCGAGTACAGGCGTCTGCGACGCCAGGTATTCGCCGGCATCTTCGTCGGGTACGCCGCGTTCTACCTCGTCCGCAACAACCTCGCGCTGGCGATTCCGGACATCCTGAAGGAATACCCGGCGTACTCGAAGGCCTCGCTGGGCACGGCGCTCACCGGGTCGTCGATCGCGTACGGCGTGTCGAAATTCCTGATGGGGTCGGTGTCGGACCGCAGCAACCCGCGGTACTTCCTGCCGCTCGGCCTGCTGCTGTCGGCGGCCATCATCGCCGCGTGCGGCCTCGTCAAGGGCATCTACGCGTCGCTCGCCATCCTCGTGCTGCTGCAGACGATCAACGGATGGGTGCAGGGGATGGGCTGGCCGCCCTGCGGCAAGACGATGGTCCACTGGTTCAGCACGAACGAGCGCGGAGTGGTCGTCTCGGCGTGGAACACGGCCCACAACGTGGGCGGCGCGCTGGTGGCCAACCTGGCGGTGGTGGGCGTGCTGCTGTTCTCCGATTGGGGCGCGAAGTTCTACTTCAACGCGGCGGTCGCCGCCCTGGTCGCCCTCGTCGCGCTTGCGCTGATACGGGACACGCCGCAGTCGTGCGGGTTGCCACCGATCGAAGAGCATCGGAACGACTTCCCACCCGACTACAGCGCCGACCACGAGCGCGTGTTCACGTTCAAGGAGATCTTCTTCGAGCACGTGCTCACCAACCGGTACCTGTGGGCCATCGCCGTCGCGAATGCGTTCGTCTACTTCGTGCGCTACGGCGTCGTGAACTGGATCCCGACCTACCTTCAGACCGCCAAGGGCTTCTCGTTCCAGCAGTCGAGCCTGGGGTGGTCCCTGTACGAGTGGGCCGCCATCCCCGGGACGCTCGCCTGCGGGTGGGTCTCGGACAAGGTATTCAAGAGCCGGCGGGCCCCGGCCACCATCCTGTTCATGTCGCTGACGCTGGTCGCGGTGGTCGTGTACTGGCTGAACATCAACGGGCCGCTCTGGATCGACTACGCGGCGCTCATCGCGATTGGCTTCCTGATCTACGGGCCGATCATGATCATCGGCCTGCATGCCCTCGATCTGGTGCCCAAGAAGGCCGCGGGCACGGCCGCCGGGTTCACGGGGTTCTTCGGCTACGTGTTCGGCTCCGCCATCGCAGGCACGGGCGTCGGCTGGATCGCCGACCAGTGGGGCTGGAACGGCGTGTTCATCACCATGGTGGCCTGCTGCGTCCTGACCATCATCTTCAGCGCCATGACCCTGGGCCACACCGCGACCAGCGCGAAGCGGTAACTGCTAGTCCAGCCGGTACTGACTGGCCAGCTGCGTGAAGGCCTCCACCTCGCGGCGCTGCCACGCGGCGTCGTGCCCAAGTTCCGCCGCCATCAACGCCGCCACCTCCGGCGCCATCTCGACGGCCGCCGCGGCGTTCAGGATGAGCGCGCGGCACCGGCGCGCGAGCACGTCCTCGACCGATCGCGCCATCTCGACGCGCACGGCCCAGACGACCTCGGCGCGGGAGTACGGCAGGGCCGGGTGCAGGCGTTCCGCCAGCGGGGGATGGGCGCGCATGAGATCCCGGATCACCAGCGCATCAGATCCGTACACGCCCAGGGCCCCGAACTTCTCGGCGTGCGGATGGAACCCGTGGATGTTCAGCGTCCTGGTGACGCAGCTCTTCTCGGGCAGGCGCGCCAGCATCGCAGCCTGATTCACCGCGTCCTCCGCCATATGGCGATACGTGGTCCACTTTCCTCCCGCGATCGTGAGGAGCCCGGACGGATCGATGTGGATGGTGTGGTCGCGCGACAGCGCTGCGGTCGACGTCGCACCGTCCGCGCGCACCAGCGGCCGGATGCCCACCGACACGCTCAGCACGTCGGCGCGTGTGGGTGCGCGGTGCAGGTACTGGGCGGCGGTCTCGAGGATGAACGCGATTTCCTCGTCGAAGGCGCGCGGCTCCAGCGTCGGCTCGGCAATCGGCGTGTCGGTGGTGCCCACCAGCGTGTGGCCGTGCCACGGGATCGCGAACATCACGCGCCCGTCGCGCGTGTGAGGCACCATGATGGCGCTCCGGCCGGGGAGGAACGATCCGTCGAACACGAGGTGCACGCCCTGGCTGGGCGCGATCAGGGGCGGCGCCGACGGGTCCGACAGACGGCGAACGGCATCCGCGAACGGTCCGGTCGCGTTGATGACCACCTTCGCGCCGGCGCGAATCTCGCGGCCCGACTCCTCATCGACGGCCACCACGCCGTCGATGAACCCGTCGGCGGCTCTGGTGACGCCGGTCACCCGGGTGTAGTTGACGAGCGTCGCGCCCTGCTCGGCGGCGGTCTGCGCCAGGTTGACGAGCAGCCTCGCATCGTCGAACTGGCCGTCGAAGTACACCACGCCGCCGCGCAAGCCCTCGGGCTCGATGGTCGGCAGCCGGGCGAGCGTCTCGTCACGCGAGAGGATCTCCGAATCGCCGAACCCGTACTTGCCGGCCAGCACGTTGTACACCTTCAGGCCCAGCCCGTAGAACGGTGCTTCCCACCAGTCGTAGTTCGGCACGACGAACGCGAGGTCGCTCACCAGGTGCGGCGCGTTCTGGCGCAGGATGCCCCGCTCCTTGAGCGCCTCCATGACCAGCGAGATGTTGCCCTGCTCGAGATAGCGGACGCCCCCGTGCACGAGCTTGGTGCTGCGGCTCGACGTGCCCTTGGCGAAGTCGTGCTGCTCGAGGAGCAGCACGTCATACCCGCGCGACGCCGCGTCCACGGCGATCCCCACACCCGTGGCGCCTCCGCCGATGATCACCATGTCCCAGGCATCCGCGCGCTCGGCGGCCCTGCTGAGCATCTCGGCACGATTCATACATCCGCTCCTGCGTTCAGCCAGCCCTTGGATCGTCCCAGCGCCTCGTGCCAGCGGCCAAGAAGCCGGTCGGCCTCGGCTCGCGGCATCGACGGCTCGAAGCGCCGTTCGGCCTGCCACTGCCGGGCGATCTCCTCCTGCGAGCCCCAGAATTCCACGGCGAGCCCGGCGAGGTAGGCCGCGCCGATCGCAGTCGTCTCCGTGACCTGCGGGCGTACGACCGGCACGCCCAGCAGGTCGGCCTGGAACTGCATCAGGGCGTCGTTGCGCGCAGCCCCGCCGTCCACGCGCAGTTCGCCCAGGGCGATGCCCGAGTCGCGGTGCACGGCGTCGAGCAGGTCGTTGACCTGGTACGCGATGCTCTCCACGGCCGCCCGGGCGATGTGGCCGGCCGTTGTCCCGCGTGTCAGACCGACAATGGTGCCGCGGGCATACGGGTCCCAGTGCGGCGCACCCAGCCCGGCGAAGGCCGGCACCAGGTAGACGCCGCCGTTGTCGGGCACGGTGGCCGCGAGGCGCTCCACATCAGTCGACTCCCGGATGAGGCCCAACCCGTCCCGCAGCCATTGCACGACGGCCCCGCCGATGAAGACGCTGCCCTCCAGCGCATACTCCGTCCGCCCGCCCACCTTCCATGCGACCGTCGAAATGAGGCGGTTATCCGACTGGACGGGCCGGCCGCCCGTGTTCTGCAGCAGGAAGCAGCCGGTCCCGTACGTGTTCTTCGCCATGCCGGGCGTAACGCACATCTGACCGAACAGCGCAGCCTGTTGATCGCCGGCCATGCCGGCAATCGGCACGCCGTCGAGCCCCAGTCCGGCCGCCACGCGGCCGTACACCTCGCTCGATGCGCGCACCTCGGGCAGCAGGCTCGCCGGCACGTCGAGCATCCGCAGCAGTTCGTCGTCCCACGCGAGCGTGTGGATGTTGAACAGCATCGTCCGCGAGGCGTTGCTGACGTCGGTCACGTGGACACGCCCGCCGGTCAGGTTCCACACCAGCCAGGAGTCGACCGTGCCAAACGCCAGGCGGCCCGCTGAAGCCTTCGCCCGCGCCCCTTCCACGTGGTCGAGGATCCACTTGATCTTGGTACCCGAGAAGTACGCGTCAATCACGAGGCCGGTGCGCTGACGCACGAGGTCCTCGAATCCGTCGGCCTTCAGGCGGTCACAGATGTCCGCGGTGCGCCGGTCCTGCCAGACGATGGCGTGACAGACGGGCTCGCCGGTTTCGCGGTCCCAGACCACCGTCGTCTCGCGTTGGTTCGTGATGCCGATGGCCGCGACGTCACCAGCCCCTGCCTGGGCGCGGGCGAGGGCTTCGGTCGCCACGGAAACCTGCGACGCCCAGATCTCCCGCGGGTCGTGTTCGACCCAGCCCGGCCTCGGGAAGATCTGCTGGAATTCGCGTTGCGCCACCGCCGCGACGGCACCAGTGTGATCGAAGAGGATGGCGCGTGAGCTGGTGGTGCCCTGATCGAGTGCGAGGACGTAGGCCACGGATGTGCTCCTGACACGAGGTGGGGGGACGCGGGGCGGAAAACACGCAAAGGCTACCACACTCCGCGATATACTCTGGCGCCGATTGTCCTTCGGACACGAACAAGGAGTCGTCCCATGTCGCGAGAAACGCTTCGGGCGGTGCTGGCCGAGTGCCTGGGCACCTTCGTGCTGATCCTGTTCGGCGCCGGCGTCGTGGCGCAGAACATCGTCAGCAAGGGTTCGGCCGGCAGCTACCTGGCAATCAATCTCGCCTGGGGCCTCGGCGTCGTGATGGGTTGTTACGTGTCCTACGGCGTGTCCGGGGCGCACCTGAACCCCGCCGTCACGCTCGCCGCAGCCGTGCACCGGGGATTCCCCTGGAAGAAGGTCCTGCCCTACATGGCGGGTCAGTTCGTCGGGGCATTCGTCGCCGCGGCCGTGGTGTACCTGACCTATCGGGAAGGGCTCACGGCCTTCGACGGCGGGGTGCGGCAGGTACTGGGGCCGCAAGGCACCGCCGGCATCTTCGCGACCTACCCGCAGCCTTACCTCACGACGTTCCCCGGCGGGTTCATCGACCAGGTGGTCGGCACGGCGATTCTCATCATGGTCATTCTCGGGATCACCGATCAGCGCAACGCGCCGGCGCCGACGGGGCTGGCGCCGGTCATCGTCGGGTTGCTCGTTGTCGGCATCGGTGCGGCGTACGGCGTCAACTCCGGGTACGCGATCAATCCCGCCAGAGACCTCGGACCGCGCCTGTTCACGGCGATGGCCGGCTGGGGCAGCGAGGTGTTCCGGGCGGGGAACTACTGGTGGTGGGTGCCAGTGGTGGCCCCGCTCATCGGCGGCGTGCTCGGCGGGTGGATCTACGACCTGTTCGTGGGCCGCTGGTTCCCGAAGGCGACGTGATCCCCTACTTCGTCCTCGGGAACAGGTCGGGGTTGTCGGTGAAGAGGGCGTCCACGCCGAGCGTGAACAGGAAGTACTTCATCTCATCCTGCACCGACGGGTACTTCCCCGGCTGTGAGGCGCGGAACGTCCACGGCGTCACCGTGAGCTTCGCGGCGTGCGCCCACTCGACGATGGCGGGCGTCTTCTCGAGAATCGCCTTGTTTGGTCCGATGCCGTTCGCCCAGCCCGCAATGTCCTTCAGCTTGTCGGGTGAGTCGATCCGTCCGATGTCCTGGAGCGCCACCAGGAACACTCGCGGAACCTTCGGCAGGTCGGCCGCCGACGCCTTCAGCGTCGCATCGTCGAACGACTGCAGGACGAGCGGCGTCTTCGGATCGGCCTCTAGACCGTTCGTCCTGACGATGGCGGCGAAGAGCTTTGCCGGGTTGATGCCGCGCTGGCGGTAGAACTCCGGGTCTTTCAACTCCGGATAGAGCCCCGATTTGCCCTTGACCAGGTCGATGGCCTCCTGGAAGGTCAGGATGCGCGTGCCCGCGAACTTCTTGTCGAAGTACGCGCCCGCGTCCAGCCGCTTGATCTCGGCGAGCGTGAAGTCGTTGACGTACCAGTGGCGGATGGTCGCCGTGCCCGCCTGGACCTCCACGAAGCGGTCCGGGAACACCTCCTCGACGTCCGTGGTGCGCTCGAGGGTGAGGTCGTGGATGGAGACCAGCACGCCGTCCTTGGTGACGGCGAGATCCTGCTCCACGAAGTCCGCGCCCTGCTTCATGGCGAGCGTGTAGCTGTCGATGGAGTGCTCGGGGGCATACGCCGAGGCGCCCCGGTGGGCGATCAGGATCTTCTTCGGCGCGGCCGGCTGCGCGTACACGGCGGCGATGGTCACGAACGCGATGAGGACACCGGCGGCCAGCGCGAGGGATCGGATAGGCATGATGGCGATCTCCGGAAAAGAGAGCGGGAGGCGGCACGAAGCCGCCCCCCGCGGTCGGACAGTACGCGAGGCTAGAACGTGACCTTGACGCCCAGCTGAATCTGGCGCGCGTCGGAGGTCGACGTGATCGTCCCGAACGCCGCCGAACTGCGGTTGCCGTTCGGCGCGCCGAAGTTGGTCCGATTGAAGAGATTGAACGCCTCGAAGCGGATCTGCAGGTTCGTCTGCGACCCGATCGGCAGCCTGAAGTTCTTCGACGCGACGAAGTCCACCTGCCAGAACCACGGGCCGGACACGCTGTTCCGCTTCGCGTTGCCGAATACCTGGCTCGCGTCCGTGGGAATGGTGACGTTCGCCGGGTTGAAGTAGCTGGTAATCGAGCTCTTGTCGCCGTACGGATCGCCGGTCACGTTCGGCCGGTAGTTGTTCGACCCGCGGAACTCCTGGCTGATACCGGAGACGATGTAGGTGGCGGTGGGCGTGTAGGTAAGCGTGACCGGCGCGCCGGCCGTCATCGTGTTGATGCCACTGAAGGTCCAGCCGCCGATGAATGCGTCGACGAAGGCGCTGGCATCCGCGCCCCACTTGCGGCCGTGGCCGAAGGGCAGGTCCCACACGAAGCTCGTGGTGTTGTTCCAGGGCTGGTCGTAGCCGGAGGTCGAGTAGTCGCCTTCCATGTTATAGAAGTCCTGCGGACCGGGCAGGTTGCCGTTGCTGTTCTCCAGCGACCCGGCCCCGTTGTCCTTGGCCTTCGACAACGTGAACGCGTTGAGGAGCATCAAACCGGTCCCCGGGCGGTACTCGACCTTCACCTGCAGCGCGTTGTAGTCGGACTTGCCGCCGTTGAACGCGTAGGTGATGTCCGAGAACTCCTGGATCGGCCGCCGCGCCTGCAGCGAGAGCGACCCCGCCGCGTTGTTGGGCACGGCCTGGTTGAAGTTCGCCAGCGAGAGGATGTCCCTCGCCCGGTTGCCGACGTAGGCCACGTCAAGCAGCAAATGGGCGGCGAGTTCCCGCTGCACCGACACGAAGTAGCTCTGGACGGTGCTCGAATGGTAGTCCCGCGGCATGTACAGGATATTCGCCGCGAGCGGGTTGAACACCGACGGATCCGCGAAGCCCGCCGGGTACCCCTGCTGCGTCGTCCGGAACGTCGACAGCAGCGTGTTGGACTGCGTCGCGACCGCGTTCACGACCTGCGGCCCGTTGATGGGCAGGAGGTTGGCCGCCCCGATCCGGTGGAAGTGGATGTAACTCAGGCCCCACCCTCCGCGCACCACCGTCTTCGGCGTCATGCTGTACGCGAAGCCGAGGCGCGGTGCGAAGTTGTTGCGATCAGGGTCGATCAGGGCGCGGTCGTACATCGATCCGTCCTTCGCCTTGATCATCGTCTTGGCCGCGGGGTCGTAGTTGGACAGCAGATTGTCCTTCTCCCACTGCGGCGTGGCGTACTCGTAGCGCAGGCCCAGGTTCAACGTGAGCTTGTCGTTGACCCGGAAGTCGTCCTGCAGGTACGCGAACTGGAAGCGCTGCCGCATGTTGGCGACCAGCGTATTGCCCAGCGCGTACTGGCTGCGGAGGCCGAACATGAAGTCGGCCAGGAAGTACTGATTGTTGGCGGCCAGGCCTGCCGGCCGCGTGAAGGCGCCGTTGTAGTTATCTCGGCCGTACAGGGGATTGACGTCCATCACCTCAGTCATGACGAACTGGTACTCGTAGCCCGACTTGAGCGAGTGCTTGCCCCGGATCCACGTGTAGTTCAACTTCACGTTGTACATTTCCGGGTACTGCCACTGCGGGTTCGTCTCCTGGCGGCCGAGGGCAGAGTACCCGCCGCCGAAGAGCTGCGTGTAGAGTCCTCCCGTGATGCGCGGGTCGGTCGGCAGCCCCGTGATGCCGTACATGTCCAGCGCAGACGGCGTGCCGAGGCCCCAGGGATTCTTGCCCGCCTGCGTCGATGACCAGCCGAACCGGCCCTCGAGGAGCGACGTGCCCGAGCGCGCCCAGGTGAACCCGAACGTGACCTGCTTGCTCTTCGCGTAGATGGACGCGTTCCCGGCGCCGCCCGAGGGCAGCGGCAGCGGCGGGTCGTCCAGGTTGTCCACGTTGCGGTAGCCGAACCGCGTGAACATCGACAGCGCGTTGCTGTACTGGTAGTCGATCTTGCCGCCCCACTTGTCGTTGTTGTTCTGGAAGTTCTGCAGGACGTCGTAGTTGTTCGTGGCGCCCGATCGCGTCGGATCCGGCAGCGCGCTCAGCACCTTCTGCGCGAACGACGTCATCGGGATCGTCGTGCCCGCCGGATAGAGGATTCCGGTCTGCGGGTTCACCGCGTCCACGGTCAGAATGCCCTGCCGCTGGGCCGGCGTCGCAATGGTCTGGAACGTGACGGTCTTCCGGTTCTGCCGGAACCGCTCCCAGTCCGCGAAGAAGAACGCCTTGTTCTTCATGATCGGCCCGCCCAGGGCGAACCCGAACTGATTCCGCTCGAGCGTGGGTTTCACGCCAGACGACGGCTTGAAGAACCCCGTGGCGTTCAGCGCCGTGTCGCGGAAGAACTCCCATCCCGCCCCGCTGAACCGGTTCGCACCGCTCTTGTACGCCACGTTGATGGTGGCGCCGCCGCTCCGGCCGTACTCCGCGCTCATGTTGTTGGTGACAACCTTGAACTCCGCCACCGCGTCCGGCGACGGCTGCATCACCTGGTTCGAGAACCCCTGGTTGCTCGTCCCGTAGGCGTTATTGTCGAGGCCGTCGAGCAGGAAGTTGTTGAACGTGCTGCGCATGCCATTGACGTTGAACGACCCTTCACGAGGCGTGGAAGTGCTGCCCGTGTTCAGCACCGACAGGCGGACGCCGGGGCTCAGCAGCGCCAGCGCCGAGTACTCGCGGCCGTTCAACGGCAGTTCGACGGCCTGCTTTCCCGTGATCAGCTGATCGCGCTGGCTCGAGTCGGTCTCGAGGAGCGCCGAGGCCGCGACGACCTCGACGGTCTCCGTCAGTTGGCCGGGCTTCAACTGCAGGTCCACGCGCTGGCGGGCGCCAACCGTGACCTGGACGTTGCCGGCCACCGCCGTGGAGAATCCCTGCAACTCGGCCGTCACCTTGTAGCTGCCGATCCGCACGGTGATGAACTCGAAGCTGCCGTTCGCCTCGGTGACGCGAACGGTGGCCACCCCCGTGCCCAGGTTCGTGAGCGTCACGGTGGCGCCGGGAATGACGCCTCCGGTGTTGTCCTTGACCGTGCCAACCACGGTCGCCGTGTCGAACTGGGCGTGGGCAGGCGCGACAGCCGCCAACAGGCAGGCGGCAGCCAGGATCGCGACGGCAACTCTTTGCTTTAACACGGTTTATAACCTCCAAGGGGTTGGGGCCGGAAATCTCGGACTCGACTCAGAGGGGCAGGTTATGAAGCCTAGACTTGTCACCGGGTGTTGTCAAGCGCGCCGAGAGAGCATCAGCCGTTTCGGAACCGAGGTGTTGCCGGGGCCGCGACGGGCGATCGGCACAGACGACTGGCGCGTGCGGCGGCGGGCACGTCGCGATGAGAGACACGT
>Ga0315273_10004606_pt1 | contig 16915 bp, 17 predicted proteins | sample YL17G02_0_MG_FD_205753 | JGI IMG/M metagenome (GOLD analysis project Ga0315273, IMG submission 205753) | Sediment microbial communities from Yellowstone Lake, YNP, Wyoming, USA - YL17G02_0 | ecosystem: Environmental > Aquatic > Freshwater > Lake > Sediment | place: USA: Wyoming | collected... | reverse complement strand
GGTCAACAGCGTCCGCAACAACGGACCCGAACTCGTTGAACCGCTTCCGCCGGAGGACGTTCTGGAAGGCGCGTTGTTCTGAACCAGCCGATGGTGCCACCGGCTCGACAGGTCGTCCAAACGAGTCTCGGAGCGGCCTCGGCATACGTCGATGGATGCGTACTCGGCCACGAGCGGGGAATCACAATCGTGCTGGGCCACGGCGCCGGACGCGGTAGCGATTGCAACGACCTCGTCGCTTTGGCGCATGCCCTGCCGACGCGAGGTATCGCTGTCGTGCGAATCGACCAACCGTGGGTGGTGGCCGGTCGCAAGATCGCACCTCGGCCCGAGGCGCTCGACGTCGCGTGGGTCGAAACAATCGCCGAACTCCGCGAACGTGGTCTCATCACTGACACTCTCGTCGTCGGTGGTCGATCCGCCGGAGCCCGCGTTGCGTGCCGTACGGCATCGACCGTCGGGGCGGACGCCGTGGTGGCGATCGCCTTTCCGCTGACGCCACCGAGTACCCGGCCCGAGGACGCGCAGCGTCGGGTCGAGCTTGCGACGGCGTCGGCGGGTGGCTCGAGGCCGGTGCTGGTCGTCCAGGGCGCGCGTGACCAGTTCGGCGGGCCCCCGGACTTCGACGATCTCGACGTCGGCCCGCTCGTCATCCGGGGGCTGCCGTACGCCGACCACTCCCTGCGTGTCCCGGCCCGAGCCCCGGTCTCGTCGGGGGAGATTCACGAGTTGCTGGTCGAGCACGTCGTCGAGTTCAGCCTCGCCCTGTCGGATCGCCGCTGAGGGACGCGAGAAGGGGTCGCAGGGAATGTGACCGAGAGTCTCCGCGTTTGCAGAACCGTGTCCACCGATGTGCTGGAGCGAGCCGCCGCAACAGGCCACGCCATCCGGGGACGGCTAGTCTCATCGACGATGACCAATGGCGAGCACGTGATAACGATCGAGTCTGGCGACGGCGGTGCCGCCGGCCAGTTCGTCGATGCCGGACTGACCGAGGACGAGCTGACCGAGGACGAGCAAACTGGCGACGGGCATTCGCGGGTGGCCGTGGATGAGACGCCCGGCGAGCGAGACGCTCGTTTCGAGCGCGACGCCTTGCCGCTGCTGGACACTCTCTACGGTGCAGCACTGCGGTTGACCCGCAATCCGACTGATGCCGAAGACTTGGTTCAGGAGACGTACGCCAAGGCGTACTCGTCGTTCCATCAGTTCCGACCTGGGACGAATCTCAAGGCGTGGCTCTACCGGATTCTGACGAACAACTTCATCAACATCTACCGCAAGCAGCAACGCCAACCCCAACTCTCTTCTTCGGATGAGATCGAGGACTGGCAGATGGCGCGGGCGCAGAGCCACACGTCGAGTGGGTTGAAGTCCGCCGAAGCCGAGGCGTTGGAGCAGTTGCCCGACGAGGACATCCGAACCGCCATGGCGGCGCTGCCCGACGATTTCCGTACGGCGGTCTACCTCGCCGACCTCGAAGGCTTCTCGTACAAGGAGATAGCCGACATCATGGACACACCCGTGGGTACCGTTATGTCGCGCTTGCATCGAGGGCGACGACAACTGCGGCAGTTGCTCGAGGAGTACGCACGCGAGCGTGGGTTCGTTGCGGCGACTGCGCCCACGTCATCCGAGGAGGCGTCATGAGTTGCGGACGGCCCCACGCTCACGACTGCTCCGAGGTGCTCGAGCGCATCTACGTCTTCATCGACGGTGAGGCGACGTCGGCCGACTGCGCCTGGATTCAGGAGCACCTCGACGAATGCGGACCCTGCCTGCAGCAGTACGGAATCGACGTCAAGGTGAAGACCCTGGTCGCGAGATCCTGTGGGTGTGAACCCGTGCCCGACGATGTACGCGAACGGATGATCGGACGCATCACGAGCCTGCGTACTTCCGTGGTAGTGCAAGGCGACACCGGCTTCGCGACCCAGCGCATGGACATCACGCGGGTGGAGTTCGAGTCCGAGTAGTCGAGGCTTTGCCAGGCGTGCAAAGACCCGTACCGATGCGGTACGGGTCTTTGGCCATTCAGGAACTGGGTCAGGCGTTGGGGCGATTCCCGTGATTGGCGCCGCTCTTCTTGCGAGTGCGACGCTTACGCGAACGCTTGCTCATGTGGTGCTCCTTGCTCTCGACTGGGTGCCATCGTCACACATCAGGGTCAGAGCACCGTTCGTTGGGGCGCGTTAACTGCCCCTAGCGCAGCCTGGGGCACCTTCATCGCAGGGAAGGGAAGGGGTGGACCGCTCAGCCGGCGAGGCGGCGATTGACGGCGGCGAGGACCGAGCGCGTGACCGCGTCCTCGGCGTCACCGCGTACCAGCGCTGACCCGCACAGAACCTGCTCGCCCAAGCGCGGGATGGACAAGGTCAGCACGGTTATCGCGACCTCCCGAAGACCGATCTCCACGAGCTGTGCAGATTCCACGTGGCTGTTGATGCCAAGCAGCTCCGTGAGCGAGTTCAGAGTGGCCTGGGCAACGATCCGTGGCCGGTGGATCGGAGCACCAGGGCCGGTCGCCACACCGGTGAACTCGGTCGCATCGATGGTCACCTTCACGGTCACTTCAGTTTCGCCGTCGGTCGTGCGCACGCTGATCGCGGTCAGCGCCGGGCGCGGAGTCACCTGCTCGACTTCGGTCTCTGACTCATCGTCCTCGTCGAAACCTAGGTCGGGTACGACGGAGATTGTCGGTCCTCCGGCCTCGGCAACGGCAGCGGTCACGCTGGCGGCAATCGCGGGATCGCCGATCTGAACGACACTGACGATGCGGTGGTCCAGGTCAAGATCGAACTGCGCCATCGCCACGGACTGCACATCACGCACGACCTGCTTCGCCGGCTTTCCCGGTGCTGCCAGGACATGAACCTCGGTCGGTTTGGCATCTGGTCCAGTGACGACGCTGGCCGCGCGAATTCCAGGCACCTGCCGTAGTGCTTCCTCAAATTCAGGGAACATACGAAGGGCGGTCATCGAGAGCTTCTCCAGGGGGTGTCGGTTGGGCGTCGAGTCAGACGACGGCGGTTCGTCCTAGGGCGGCGGCGGTTCCGGTGCGGTGTCGGGTGTTGCGGGCGTCCGTGGCGGATCGGGTACGGCTTTCACGGTAAGCCCGGCAATCAGTAGTCGCCGCGACACCACGCCGGACGCGGACACACTCGTTTGAGGTGGTTGGGCCGAACCTCGATCGCTCGGGATGCTCTCTCGGTCCGCCAGGGGGCTCGAATCGGAGTCCGGCGCAGGGATCGGAGGCTGGGCCAGCGGTCGCGCCGCCGGCGCCACGGCGGAGCCGCCGAGTCCGGCGGCTGAAGGCTCCGCGGTCTCCCAAGCCAGCCGAGCCTGCTCCAACCCCAGTTCGGTGACGTCGTCGGCCTTGGCCAGCGCGCTGAGAATCCGGGGCAAGACTTCGGCGAAGAAATCGGCTTGGCCCTGCAGGCTCTGGCGCTGCCACCATCGCAGTGTGCGAGCGAGGGGCGGGTCGATCTGCCCGCCCCGTTCGGCATCGGCGAGGACACGATCGAATTGGTTCGTGATCGGGTCGTCGCGCATGGACAGCAAGAGCGCGATCAGGTGGAGGAGGGATCCCTCGTTACGCCCTCGCCCGCCGCTCACCTATGGCTCCTCATCGCGGTTCAGCCCCCCGCCGAACGTCGCGAGGTCAGGGTAAGCGGGTGATCACGCGCGGACACCCGGCCGGGGTGAGGTTGATCCGATCGGGGGTCGTGTCGACTACGAAGCGTTACCGTCATGTCTCGAATCGGTAAGTTCTCGGACCCAGTCGGGTCTCACTTCCCGGGTCTTCGCGGCCTTCGCTGCAACATGGCTGGCCCAGACTTGACGTAACATGCGTCACTCGGGTCACATAGGTCCCGCACGCCACAGTCGATGCCGGGCCCTTTTTGCTCGGTGGAGGCTACGGTGAGTGCCGACGCCGGGGGGCGTCGAGCACCGGCCACGTCGGTATTGCACGGGGAACAGCCCAGGGGCGCCAGCGGCGCCCCTTGTTGCACACGCGCCAGGACAACTGCACAGCGGCAGGATCGGGATCGGCAACGCTCGACTCAGAGCACGGTTACGCACGAAATCCCGGCGTCGACCCCCGCGGCCCATGGGCGCGCGGGGTCCTACGACGCCACCCGCACGACCGTTTGACCCCAGCGAAGCGGATCACGCGCCGGCGTTAGCGGTGCCGGTGACGCGAACACAGGGGTTGATGCCCGTATGAAGAAGGTGATCTCGGTCATGGAGCGAATGCTCACCGTTGCGTCTTGGAAGGTCTGACAAAGACTTCCCGGGCATGACTGAAGTCTGACCGCGGCGTTGCCGATCCCGATCCTGCCGAAGTGTTTTTCCAGGTGTGGTCGAGGAGACGTGCATGCAGGCGCTGCCAATGCCGGCGCGGCTGTTCATTACTGCGGTCGTGAGCTCCGCGATCGCAGTCCTCGGCCTTGCCATTCCCAGGGTGACCGACTGGGGCGCGGTCGCCGTACTCCTCGCGGTCGTCGTTGCCTCTGAGTACCTCACGTTGTCCCTGGGCCGTTCGGTGAGCGGTGTGCAGGTCTCGATCTCGGTGACCGCACCCATGGTGATCGGCGCAGTGTTCTTGCTCGGCCCCTGGGGTGCCGCAGCGGTGGGCGCCGGATGCTGGCTTCAGTTCACCCGCGACACACCGTTGGTCAAGGTGCTCTTCAACGGAGCCCAAGTGACGTTGTCCGGGTGGCTCGCGGGCTGGATCTACCTCGCGTTCGGTGGTACTGCACCCATTGATTCGGGAGCGTTTCCCGGCGTGTTGATCCCGATCACGATGGTCCTCGTTTCCTACGAATTGATCAACGGCGCCTTCGTCGTCGGCTATATCTCGCTCGCGAATCGCGTGGCTCCGGCCCGGGTGTGGCGCGGCATGTTGGCCGAAAGTGCATTGGCCTACTTCGCGTACAACATCTTCGGGCTGCTGCTCGCCGTCGTCTGGGGTGCCGGGGTCGGACCATTCTCGGTCGTACTACTGCTCGTGCCGCTCGCTGTGGCGCGCTGGGTCTTTGCGCTCTTCGCTCGTGAACGCGAGGCGTACGAAGCAACGATTCGATCGTTCATCCAGGCGGTTGAAACCAAAGACGCCTACACGCGCGGTCATTCCGAACGCGTGGCCAAGGCCAGTTTGATGATCGGTCGCACGATGAATGTTCGCGACGATCGCCTCGAGACGCTGAGATTCGCGGGCATGTTGCACGACGTCGGCAAGTTGGGCGTACCCACCAAGGTGTTGCAGAAGGCGGGCAAGCTCACCGAAGAGGAGTTCGCCGCGATTCAGCTGCATCCCGTACGAGGACGGGAGATCACCCGCGAACTCGAGTTCCTCGGTGAAGCGATCATCGCGATCTATCACCATCACGAACGAATCGACGGTCGCGGTTATCCGCTCGGACTTGTCGGAGACGACATCCCCGAATTCGCCCGGATGATCGCCGTTGCCGACGCATTCGACTCGATGACAACTACCCGGTCCTATCGAGGAGCACGATCCGTCGACGAGGCCGTGGAAGAACTGATCAAGTGGAAGGGGACTCAGTTTGATGCCGAGATGGTGGAGGCGATGATCGAAGCGTTGGCCGCCGAGCCCTGGCAACCCACCGACACCTCAGCCCTGTTCGTCGGACCACAAAACAACGTCCCGAACTACGCGAGCGACGACGATGACCCGACGGCGGCAGAGGTGCTGGCCAGCCATCGTCCGAGCGCTGAGAATCCTCGACCCGCCGGCGAGAAAAGTGACAACTACTCGACCGGTCGCCGTGGGGAGAGCTCATGAGTGATCAGCGAGGTCAGTTCACCACGGGGCCGGCAAGCGGGACCGCACTGATCGCGGTGGCGGCGCTCGGAACCGTCGCCTCGGCGACAGTGGTGGCGAATGAGGGTGTTCAACAAGGCTGGTACGCGCTGTTCTTCGTCGTCTGCATTGCGCTGGGCGAGGTGTTTCGCATTCGCATGCCCGGTGGCCGTGACACTGCACCCATCGCCACCGCGATCTGTCTGGCCTACGCGATGTTGCCCTCCATCGGGGGAGTGCCGCTGACCTACACGATTCCGCTGGTTGTCTCGGTGACGGCGGTAGGCAGCCTGACCGGTGCCGTCTTCAGGCTCGCCGGACGCCGTCCGATTCCGCTGGACGACTTGGCTCGTCGGCTCATCATCGTTGCGTGCGTGGCTGGGACATTCCGTCCGTTCCTCGAGTCCGAATGGTTCGGCCGCCAGACGACGACGGTCATTGCCCTGTTCATGACCGTTGTTGTGCTGGTGGCGTTGGTTCTCGACTCGGTCATGGCTGCGCTCGTGCGTGCCGGCACGGACCGTGCGCCGTACAGTCAGGCGGTCATCGACGAGATCCGGGCCATGTCAGCTATCAATGCCGCGACCGGTGCCACCGCCGTCCTGACCGCGCTGGCAGCGCCGTCGATGGGGTGGATAGCCGTACCCATCTTCACCATCCCGTTGGCCTTGACGCAGTTCTCGTTCCGCAAGTACGCCCACATTTCGTCGACCTACTTGCAGACGATTCGAGCGCTGTCGCGAGTCACCGAGGTCGGTGGCTATACCGAGACGGGTCACGCGCGACGGGTCAGCCGTCTCGCCGTCTCGGTGGGAATCGAGATGGGCTTGTCCGAACGGGAGGTACGTGAACTCGAATACGCAGCCCTGATGCACGACATCGGCCAGTTGTCGCTGGAAGAACCGATCCCCGGTGGTTCCACCTTGATGACGTCATCGGCCGCCGCGAGGGAGATCGCTGGCTTGGGCTCAGCTGTCATCAAACAGACAGGTGTTCTCGACCACGTGGCCGAAGTCGTTGAGCGCCAAGCTGATGCTTACTACCCGGGTCACGGCCACCACGACGACACCATCCCGATTGAAAGTCGCATCATCCGAGCGTGCAATGACTACGACGATCTGGTCGGCGCCTCGCTGGAATCAGACCGCATGCTGCACGCGGTCGAGCGCCTGCACTTGGGGATCACCAGCGAGTACGACCCACGAGTCGTGGACACGCTGACCAGAATTGTGAAGAGGCGAACCGGCAATCTCTGACTTCGCTCGCGCCGAGTGAGCGGGAGCGCCACACTGCGGCTGTGATCACGTCACTGCTCATCGCCAATCGCGGCGAGATCGCGCGTCGTGTCATCCGTACGGCGAAGCGACTCGGGATTCGCACGGTGGCAATCGCGAGTGATCCGGACTTGGACCTGCCCTACGCACGTGAGGCCGACGAGGTGGTCGAACTCGGTGCTCCGGCACCCGCGACGAGCTATCTCGATGCGGGCCGCGTTCTTGCGATCGCTGCTGATCACGATGTCGAGGCGATCCATCCGGGATACGGATTCCTGGCAGAGAACGCAGACTTCGCCCAAGCCGTGGGGGACGCGGGAATCACCTGGGTCGGACCCAGCCCCGACGCGATGAGAGCGATGGGGGACAAGGCGACCGCGCGCGCACTCATGGCGAAGGCAGGTGTCGCGGTGGCGTCCGGTTCCACCGCACCGGTGCTCGACATCGACTCAGCTCTCGATGTCGCTCATGACATCGGCTACCCCGTGATGGTGAAGGCTACGGCTGGCGGCGGCGGGATCGGAATGTCCGCCGCGCACGACGACGCCGAACTTCGCGCGGCGTACACCACGGCTCGTGCTCGTGCCGAGAGGTTCTTCGCCCACCCAGGCCTCCTCATCGAGCGGTTCGTCGAACACGCCCGCCATCTGGAAGTGCAGATTCTCGGACTCGCGGACGGTCAGATCGTGGCCGTGGGAGTGCGCGACTGCTCCATGCAGCGGCGGCATCAGAAGATCATCGAAGAATCACCGCCGCCCAACGTCACCCAGGGGCTGCTCGAACGACTCGTCACGATGGCGGTCGAGGCGGGCGAGGCGGTGGCCTATCGCAATGCCGGCACGGTTGAGTCGCTGTACGACGTCGAGCGTGACGAGATCGTGTTCCTGGAGATGAACACCCGGCTGCAGGTCGAACATCCCGTGACCGAGATGGTGACCGGGTTGGATCTCGTCGAAGAGCAATTGCGGATTGCCGCCGGACTTGCGCCGACGTTCGATCCTCGCGTACCCGTGCGGACTCATGGGCATGCCATCGAGTTGCGGGTGTACGCCGAGGATCCCATCCGCTTCTTGCCTCGCCCGGGGACCATCACGGAGTGGGTAATGCCCGCGGGTCCGGACGTACGAGTTGATGCGGGGTACGCCGTCGGCAACACCGTGACGGCGTTCTACGACCCGCTGCTCGCCAAAGTGGTCGTCTGGGGTACCGACCGTGATGAGGCCCGACAACGAGCTCAGATCGCCGCCGATGGCATCGCCGTGACTGGGCCGCAGTGCAACGCGCCCTTCTTGGTACAGGCCCTGGCCGATCCGGAGTTTGCCGGCGGCACGTACGACACCGGGGTGGTCTCTCGGATCCTGGCCCGTGGCTGAGCCCGTCCGTGCCAGGATGACCGAGTCATGAGTTTGCGCGACGAACTGACGGGAGTCACCGTGGCCAGCGAGATCCACGCGGAGATGGTGGCCAACGTCTGGAAGGTCGTCGTCTCACCCGGAGACACGGTCGCCGAGGGCGACACCCTGGTGATCCTGGAGTCGATGAAGATGGAGATCCCGGTGCTCGCCGAAACAGCAGGCACCGTCGCCGAACTGAAGGTCGCCGAGGGCGACGTCGTCCAGGAGGGCGACGTCCTCGTCACCCTCGCCTGAACCCCACCCCCGCATGAATGTGGCACTGGTATGAACCTATGGAACTTTCGTCACACTCATGAGCGGTTGTGATGGTCCGGTGTGACGGCCGGGTGGTCGGCTGGGTGGTCGGCGGGTGAGGTCGATGTACGGGTTGTCCCCAGAGGTGTTGAGGGGCAGGGGTTTCCACAGATTTGGTGGCCGTCCCGGGGGACCGGTTTTGTGTCAGTGGTGGCGCCTAGTTTCGGAGCATGGTCGATCTGGGGGGTGAGTCAACCGCCGGTGCCGCCGGTGTCGCGGGTGTTGTGGATGTGGTTCACAGCGCAGTGTTGGACCGGGTTGAGCGCACCGGTCCAGGTCTGGAGTCGATGACGGCTTTGTGCGCGCTGGATCCGATGTCCCTGGACGGGTTCGACCGGGTGCGGTATCTGCAGGGCTGGGACGCGGCCCGGTGTTGGGTCGAGGCACAAGGTTTGCCCGCGATGGTCGCGGTCGCCGGTGAACACGGCGTAGACGGCGATGATTGGGTGCGTGAGGAAGTCGCGGCCGCGTGCAACCTGTCCGGGGCCGCGGCCCAGACCCGGATCGAGATCGCCCGCGCATGTGTGAGCAGACTCGCGCCCGCCGCGCAGGCCCTTGAGCGCGGTGCGATGACGTGGCTGCATCTGCGCACTCTGGTGGTCGAAACCGCGGACTTGACCGATGAGCAGGCCCACATGGTGGCGGCCCGGTCCTGCCCCGTGCTGGCGACCAGACGATCGGGCGGTGGACCGGGTCGATCCGTCGGGCCGTGCACGCGATCGCCCCGGCCCAGATGGAAACCGCGCACGCCAGGGCGCGAGAGAACCGCAGGGTCCAATTCTGGGAGCTGCCCTACGGGATGGCCGGGCTCTATGCCGAACTACCCGCCCCCGACGCTGTGACGGTGTGGAACACACTCAACCTGATCGCCCGACGCCCGCCCAAAGTCCACACCAGCCCCGAGTCTTCAGATACCGAGTCTTCGGGCCCTGCCGACCTGGCCCGCCCCGGTATCGAGGCCCGCCGCGCCGACGCGCTGGTGGAGTTGGCCCAGCGGTTCCTGGCCGCCCCGAACGCACCCACTCCCCAAGGCCGGCCGGCGGAACTGCAGGTCAGCATCGATCTGCCCACCCTGCTGGGTGTGCGCCAGGACGGCATCGCCGAACTGATCGGATACGGACCGATCCCGATGTCGATCGCCCGCGAACTGGCCGGCGACGCCCACTGGCGCCGCCTGGTCACCGACCCCATCGACGGGCACCTGCTCGACTACGACACCACCACCTACACCCCACCACGGCGGCTACGGGACTACGTCATGGCCCGCGACCGCACCTGCCGCATGATCGGCTGCCGCACCCCAGCACACCGCACTGACCTCGAGCACACCATCGCCCACCGCACCGAACCCAACCCGGGCTCCGGCTCCGGCTCCGGCCCCGGCTCCGACCCCACCGAAACCGCCGCGACAACCGGCGGCTCAACCAGCGCAGCCAACCTCGGCGCCCTATGCCGACGCCACCACAGACTCAAAACCCTCGGCCACTGGCACCTCACCTCACACCCCGACGGCAGCGCCACCTGGACCACCCCCACAGGACACACCTACCAGGTAACTTCTGGATCGAGCCCCTAGGCCCATCCGCCGCGCTAGGCCGTTCGGGTGACGTGACTTGGTCTGTGCCCAGCGTTCAAGAGAGGCCTCGCGTCGGCCGATGTAATGCGCGTGAGTGACACCATCTTCACGCCTGCTCCGGTTGCCGTCGATGACCGTTCGGGCGAGCCCCCCGTGCCAGCCAGTTCCAGCAATGGAACTTCCCATCACACGAGCGACGAGTCTGAGGCCAGTCGCTATCAGTCAGTCCTGGCCGGTCTCACCCACATGCCGGTCGACACGCAGCCGCCGGTCGCCGATGCGGCCGGGGTCACACCGGACGTCAGCGTCGGGCCTCCGATGAGCACCGCTCCCAGCGGGGGCCGGGCCGATGAGACCGCCGAATCTGCGCCCAGCAGCGCGCAATTGGGTGACTACGACGTCGACGGCAAGGACGACGTCGCCGTACCTCCACTGACAAGCGGCCCCGTCTTCCAGTCCGTTGAGCCGTTCCTACGTGCTCTTGTGGAATCGGGTGGCTCGGACCTGCACTGCAAGGTCGGGTCGGCGCCGCGCGTACGTATCGACGGGCGACTGCGCAAGTTGCAGGCGAGCGAGTTGTCAGCAGAAGACACCGAGCACATGGTGCGTGAGGTGCTGCGAGCAGATCTCGTCGAGGAGTTCCACCGCCACAGCGAAGCTGACTTCGCGTACTCGATGCCTGGGGTCGGACGATTCCGGGTCAACGTATTCCGGCAGCGCGGCGCAGCCGGTCTGGTGTTCCGCCGCGTTTCGATCGGGGCCATTCCGCTCTCGGACCTCGGACTACCAGCAGTGCTGGCAGACCTCGCGCTCGAACCGCGCGGATTGGTGCTCGTGACGGGTCCGACCGGTTCAGGAAAGACCACGACCTTGGCCGGCATGGTCGACCACATCAATGCCAACCGCGAGGTCCACATCGTCACGATCGAGGATCCCATCGAGGTTCTTCATCACGACCGTCGCGGAATGATCAACCAGCGCGAGGTTCGAGTCGACACGAAGGACTTCTCGGTCGCCCTGCGCGCGGCAATGCGCCAGGACCCCGATGTGATCCTCGTCGGAGAGATGCGCGACGTGGAAACGGTCAAGGCGGCGATTTCAGCTGCGGAGACCGGGCACTTCGTCATGTCCACTCTGCACACCGCTGATGCCCAGGAGACGATCGCCCGCGTGATCGACTTCTTCCCGCCGCATGAGCAGAAGCAGGTCCGCCTCGCACTCGCCGGCTCGCTGCGCGGCATCCTGTGTCAGCGACTTGTCCCACGGGCCGATGGTCTGGGCCGATGTGTTGCTATCGAGATCTGTATCAACACCGGGCGCATTGCTGACGCGATCTCCGAACCAGACAAGACATCGTCGATCAACTCGCTCATCGCGGATGGTGGCTACTACGGGATGCAGACGTTCGATCAACACCTCTGCACGTTGTTCCGAGACGGTGTGATCACTCTTGATGCGGCGATGGCCTCCTCAACCAGCCCGCACGATCTCACGGTCGAACTTCGACGACTTGGCCTCGTCAGCTAGCGGTGTTCGAGGTACACGTTCCGTCCACTGAGCACGAGGCAGTCCATCCGGTTGGCGTCACTTGCACAACCAGGCGTCGTCGGCACTTCGCGCAGTAGCGCGGCGGTTCGAGGTGCAATGCCTCGTCGCAGTCCGGATGAGAGGCAGTTGCGACCAGTTCCTGGCCGCATCGAGGGCAGAAGGTCGACGTCATGACCTGACTCACAACACCAACTCGAAGACGTTCAGCGAGACATCGGGCACCGGATTCCAGTCACGTTCGAAGACGCGCGTGAATCCCATCGCCTCATAGAGCCGGTGCCCCGGGTCGTTCCAGTCGATGACGGAGAGCACCACGGCGTGGTGTCCGGCATCTCGCGCGTGGTCGATGCACGCGTTCACCAGTGTCCTGGCGATGCCGAGACGGACCGAGGTGGGAGCGACGGCAACGAAGCGGATCTCGGTCTCGTCGGCACGCGCGATCTCGGCGTACGGCGTGCCCGACGGGCAGATCGTCGCTGACCCGAGGATGGTGGTCTGGTCGTCGGCCGGCGTGGCAACGAGTACCGGTCCCCATCGAGCGCGTGCACGTACGTCGCGGAGCACGACGTCGTACCCGTGCTCCTTCTCCAGATGCCCGGCTTCCCGGTAGGCCCCCACTACCAATTCGCCCACTCGCTCGAACTCGTCGTCGGTCGCCGCGCGCACGACCAAGGCAACTGGCAACTCGTTGCTCACAACGTGGACGACAGGGCCTTGATCGGCATCGAGAGCTCCCGAAGGAGTTCAAGATCATCCGCCGCCGGTCGTCCCAACGTCGTGAGGTAGTTGCCGACAATCACTGCGTTCACCCCACCGAGAAGGCCTTCTCGAGTTCCCAGATCGCCCAAGGTGATCTCGCGACCGCCGGCGAATCGGAGAATCGTGCGTGGCAACGCGAGACGGAAGGCGGCAATGGTGCGGAGCGCGTCGGCAGCGGACAGCACGGGCAGGTCCCCGAACGGCGTACCTGGTCGGGGGTTGAGGAAGTTCAGCGGAACTTCGTGCGGTTCGAGGGAGGCCAGTTGGGTCGCGAACTCCGCACGTTGCGCGCGCGTCTCTCCCATGCCCACGATCCCGCCGCAACAGACCTCCATACCGCTGTCGCGCACGCGCGCGAGCGTGTCCATCCGTTCGTCCCACGTGTGGGTGGTGACGACGGCTGGGAAGTAGGACCGGGCAGTTTCGAGGTTGTGGTTGTAACGATGTACGCCCATCCCGACCAGGTCATCGACCTGCCCTTGGGTCAGAATCCCCAACGATGCAGCGACGTTGATGTCGACCGCAGCCTTGATCGCTGCGACGCCTTCGCGCATCTGTGCCATGAGCCGTTCGTCAGGTCCGCGCACCGCCGCCACGATGCAGAACTCCGACGCACCCGTTGCCGCCGTATCGAGTGCGGCCTGCACCAATGAGGGAATGTCCAACCAGGCCGAGCGTACGGGCGAGGAGAAGACACCCGATTGGGAACAGAAGTGGCAGTCCTCAGGACATCCACCGGTCTTGACCGAGACGATGCCTTCGACTTCGACTTCGGGACCGCACCAGCGCATTCGCACTTCATGGGCAAGCCCCAGCAATTCGGGGATGCGGTCGTCGGGGAGTTCGAGGACAGCGAGGATCTGCTCCTCGGTCAGTCCGAGACCCTGCTCGAGAACGCGGCCGCGTGCGACGTCGAGGATGTCGATCGCGGCCCCCGCCGTCGCGACGTCGCCTTCATGTGCCGTGGTGGTCACGCGGTGCTCCGTTCGTGGGGGCCCAAGTTCGTCGGAAGTCTGCCGCATCGAAGGCCCCGCCGAGGCCGGGACCCAAACCGGCTCGGGCGATGGCCAGGAATTGCGACGGGCTCTGGTCGCCGGCATCGGCCGCCAGCGCGCCGACGAGCGGACGTGCGGCGAGGGTTTCAAGATCGCGGATATTGCTACGGGCGGTGAGATCGGGCACCTGCGGCCACGCTCCGATGACCACACCCTCGCACCGCAATCCTCGATGGGCCAGGGCTTCGAGTGTGAGCGCCGTGTGATTCAGGGTACCCAGGCGCGGGTCGCAGACAACCAGGACGGGTGCGTCCAGAGCCGCTGCTAGGTGGGCGATGGTGGTCCCGTCTTCGTCGTAGCGAACGAGCAGACCACCGGCCCCCTCCACGAGCACCAGCCGATGCTCGTCGGTCAATGCCTTGATTCGCTCGGCCATCGCGTCGAGGTCAGGTGGTGGCATCCCGCTGTGCCGAGCGGCCGCGGCCGGCGCCAACGGCAGTGGATAGCGCGACCACTCGTGGACGTCGGTGAGTCCAGTGAGGTGGCGTACGACATCGACGTCGCCCGACTGGTTGATCTCGGCGCCTGTTTGGGCCGGCTTGACGACTGCGACACGAGCACCTCGGTCCGCAGCGAGGGCGGCAATCGCCGCTGTCACGACGGTTTTGCCGACCCCAGTGCCGGTGCCACTGACGACGAGGATGCTCATGTCTTTGGTCGCGGATTCGAAGACACGCTGCCTGCGAGGATCGTCTCGCTCGCGGCGGCGAGGGCCGTAGCTGCCAGATCGAGGTCGTCAGAGCTCAGGTCGGCGCGGGCAGTCAGACGCAGCCGGGCACTGGCGTCCGGTGTCGAGGGGGGTCGAAAACACCCGACCCGTACACCGTGGTTGGCACAGACGCGAGCAGCCTCGACGGCGAGGAGGGGATCACCCACCCGGATCGAGACGACAGCGGCAGCCGGCTCGCTCGAGTCGAATCCCAGTTCGGTGGCGATGGCGTGCAGGTCACGCGCTCGTGCGCGAACAGCCGCTGCCAACTGAGGTCGTCGCCGAAGAATCTGCAATGCGGCGGAAGCCGCACCTACTGAGGTCGGTGCGAGGCCGGTATCGAAGATGAAGGGTCGGGCCGCGTCGATGAGATGGTCGATGACCCGAGCCGACCCAATGACCGCTCCGCCCTGGGCCCCAAGGGATTTCGAGAGCGTAACGGTGCTGACGACGTGATCGCGGCCCGCGAGTCCAGCAGCCGCGAGCACTCCTCGCCCGCCCGCGCCGACAGTGCCGAGCGAGTGGGCTTCGTCGACCAGGAGGACGGCGCTGTGACGGGACGTCAGGTCGACGAGTTCGGCGACCGGGGCAAGATCCCCGTCCACACTGAAGACGGCGTCGGTCAGAACCATGGCGCGTTCTTCGGACCGCTGCGCCAACGTGCGGTCGACGGCGTCACTATCGCGATGCGGAGTGACCACGACCCGGGCGCGGCTGAGTCGACACGCGTCCACCAACGAGGCGTGCACGAGTTGATCACTCACGATCAATGCGTCGGGACCCGTGAGTGCTGCGACGGCGCCGAGGTTCGCGAGGTATCCCGACGAGAACACCAAACCTCGCTCGTGCCCGACGAAGTCACTGAGCGATTCTTCGAGTTCGTGGTGGAGTTCGGTGGAGCCGGTGACCAATCGTGACCCGGTTGACCCCGTGCCCCAGGCCCGAGCGGCATCGATAGCGGCGTCGATGACCTCTGGATCGTGTGAGAGGCCGAGATAGTCGTTGCCCGCCAGGTCCAAGAGCGTCTCGCCAGATGTACGCGGCGACACCGATCGGCGCAAGCCCGCATCGCGCCGCGCTTCGGCGGTCGCGTCGAGCCACAGATTCATCGGCATCGGCGTACTACCTGACCACGGTCTGGATGGCGTGACTGGTGACGTCGACGAGCAGGCGCAGATCAGCGTCGGAAATGGCGAGTATCGGCATCAGTACGACGACATCGCCCAGCGGTCGAATCCACACGCCGTGTCGACGCGCCTCCTGACAGATCTCGAACCCGGTGCGTTCGCCGCGTGGCTCCACTTCAATACCCGTCATCGTTCCGATCCGACGGATCTCGCGTACGCCGTCAAGCGCCAGCAATGGCTCCAACCATTCACCCATCAACTCGCCGACCCGATTCGCGTGGGCGACCGTGCTGTTCGCGGCCATCAGATCGAGGTTGGCGATTGCGGCCGCGGCGCACAGCGGGTTCGCGGTGTAAGAGTGGCCGTGGAAGAACGTGCGTCCACTTCCAGGAGCGCCAAGGAAGGCGTCGTAGACGTCGTCGGTGGCCAGCACCGCGGACAGCGGGAGATAGCCGGCGGTGAGGCCCTTCCCACACGTCATCAGGTCCGGCGACACGCCTGCGTGCTCGACGGCCCACATTCGTCCGGTACGTCCGAGGCCGGTCGCTACCTCGTCGCAGATGAGGTACGCGCCGGACTGGTCACACAACGCGCGTACGCCGGTCAGGAACGACTCATGGTGGGTGAGGATCCCTCCCGCCGCTTGCACCATCGGCTCGATGACGACGGCGCACACCCGGTCACCTTCGCGGGCGAGAAGCGCGGCGAGTTCGTCGAGTACCTCTCGGGCTCGGTGCGCACGCGTTTGTCCAGGTCCGAGCACTCCAGGCGAGGACACCATCTGCGTGTCCAGCAGGATCGGTCGGTAGGTGTGATGGAAGAGGTCAATGCCACCGACACTGACCGCGCCGAGGGTGTCACCGTGGTAGCCCTCGGCAACGTGAACGTAGAGCGGTCTGTCCTGACCACGTTGCGCGCACGCCTGAAAGGCCATCTTGATCGCTGCTTCGACCGACGATGCTCCATCGCCTCCGAAGAACGCCTTGGTCAACCCGGTGGGGGCGGTGGCGAGCAGTTTCTCGGCCAACTCGATGCCCGGCTCGTGCGTGAGTCCCAAGAAGGTTGTGTGATCGAGTTGCCCGAGTTGCCGTCGGATCGCGTCATCGATCTCTTGGGTTCGGTGGCCGTGGACGTTGACCCACAGACTCGAGACGCCATCGAGGTAGCGGCGACCATCGGTGTCCCAGAACCACACCCCCTCGGCACGGTCGACAACGATCGGGACATCGTCGACCCACAACTGATGTTGGGTGAAGGGATGCCATACCGACTTCGCGTCTCGGTCGATCAAATCGCGGGTGCGCAGCGTCTGCGGGGCGAGGTCGTACGGC
>Ga0315273_10004605_pt1 | contig 16916 bp, 13 predicted proteins | sample YL17G02_0_MG_FD_205753 | JGI IMG/M metagenome (GOLD analysis project Ga0315273, IMG submission 205753) | Sediment microbial communities from Yellowstone Lake, YNP, Wyoming, USA - YL17G02_0 | ecosystem: Environmental > Aquatic > Freshwater > Lake > Sediment | place: USA: Wyoming | collected... | reverse complement strand
GGGGGTTTGTGCGCAACATGTATGCCGCCTTTTTCCGGTCGCCAGGGCCCGCAGCGGGGCTGTTGCTTGGCGTAGCCACCGGCTTTCTGCCATGCCCGATCACCATCTCCCTTGTGGCCGTGGCCGCCGCCACTCGCTCTATCCCGATGGGTCTGCTCATCATGGTCGGCCTCGGGATTGGCACTTCGGCGGGACTGCTTTTCATAGGGCTATCAGGCGCCATGCTGGATGTGCATGTGAGGAGGATTAGCCTCCGTGCGGCCGGGGTGATCGTCGTGCTGCTCGGACTCATCACGCTCATGCGGCCGACCCCGATGCTGCACCGCATCCTACCACAGCCGTTTCGCCTGGGAAGCAACGTCACCATCCACGAAGCCCGCGGGTAGGTGTCAGGCGTGGCGCGGTCCCTTTGCCATCACTGCGGGTTGCCGGTCGGCACGCTCGGCTACGAGAGCGAAGGGAAGCCGTTCTGCTGCTACGGCTGCCATCTCGCCTGGCGCATCGTCGGCGACCAGGCGCAGGCCGGCCCCCTGGCCGGCGTCATCATCCGGTTCGGCATTGCCGCGGTATTGGCGATGAACGTGATGATGATCAGCTTGCTGCTCTACTCCGATGCCCTCGCAAACATCGGCGACCAGGCGACTCATGCCTTCCGCTGGTTGCTTCTCGGCCTTTCTCTTCCCGTGCTGGCTATCCTTGGCGTGCCCTTTTCGCTCGGTGCGATCGACAACCTGAGGCGCGGCCGTATCTCGATGGACGCGTTGATCCTGATCGGGTCACTCGCCGGCTTCGGGGTGAGCGCAGTGCACGTGGTGAAGGGCGACGGCCACATCTACTTCGATACTGCCACCATGCTGCTCGTGCTCGTTACGCTCGGTAAGCTGCTTGAGGCCTCCGCACGGGTGGAGGCATCGCGCGCTCTTCGCGACCTTGTTGAGTTGACGCCCGCGACGGCGCGCATCGTGACTGGGACCGGTGAGGAGGAACTGCCGGTTGAGCGCGTCAGACCCGGTGACACCGTGCGCGTGCGCCCGGCTGAACGTGTGCCGGTGGATGGCATCATCCGCGAGGGCCACTCCGCTGTTCAGGAGGCGGCGCTCACCGGCGAATTCAGCCCGCGCCGATGCGAACCAGGGGATCGCGCCTTCGGTGGCAGTGTGAACGTCGAGGGTGAGATCACTCTGGAAGCAACGGCCGTCGGTGAAGCAGCCCTGCTGGGCCAGATCGAGCGCATCGTCCGGCAGGCACAGGAGCAGCGCGCACCGGCCGAACTGCTAGCCGATCGTGTCGCAGCCGTCTTCGTTCCCCTCGTGCTCCTCGCCGCCGCTGGCGCCTTCGCCTACTGGACCTCACGCGGTGACGGCGCCAAGGGCGGCATGGCCGCGCTCGCCGTCCTCGTGGTGGCCTGCCCGTGCGCCTTGGGCCTGGCAACCCCTCTGGCGACCTGCGTGGCGATCGGCCGCGCCGCGCGGGCAGGTATCCTGGTTCGTTCCGGGGAGGCGCTGGAGAATCTATCCCGTGTCTCGCTGCTGCTCTTCGATAAGACCGGCACTCTCACCGAGGGCCGGCCCATCGTGAGAGAGGTCGTGTGCAGTGCGGTGGGGTGCTCCAGAGAAGAAGCGCTTTCCTGGCTAGCGTCCCTCGAATCGGCCAGCGAGCACGCACTCGCGAGGAGTATCGTCGGCGAGGCGAATGGAGCGGGGATTCCCCTCGGCTCAGTCACTGGATTCCGTGCCTTCCCCGGCGAAGGGGCGGTGGGTGAGGTGACGCTCAATGGCGAGACGCGAGAGGTGTGCGCCGGCACCGCTTCCTTCCTCGCGCAGCGGGCCATCGACGTATCCTCCGTTCAGACGCTCCCTCCTCCCGCGCCCGGCGATACGGTGGTGTTTGCCGCCTGGGGCGGGGAGGTAACGGCACGGGTGACGCTGGCAGACGCCTTGCGCGCAGAGGCGGCCGCGGCGGTGCGTGAGATTCAGCACGTGGGAATCTCCATCGGCATGCTCTCCGGTGATCGGAGAGAGGTGGCCGAGCATATCGCCCGAATCGCCGGCATCTCCGAGGTAAGGGCCGGCTGCAGCCCGGTGGCGAAGATCGAGGAAGTGCACCGCCAGCAGGCGGCCGGCCGGGTGGTCGCGGTGGTCGGAGATGGCATCAACGACGCCCCCGCGCTGGCCGAGGCCGATGTGGGAATCGCCATGGGAGCAGGGACTGATCTGGCGAGGGAAGTCGGCGACATCACCTTGCTGCGCGATGATCTGCTCGCGATCCCCTGGCTCCTCCATCTCGCCAGAAGCGCCTACCGAGTTGTGCAGCAGAACCTCGCCTGGGCCTTCGCCTACAACCTGGCCGCCATCGCCCTCGCCTTCCTCGGTTACCTTCATCCTCTCATCGCGGCGCTGGCGATGCTCGGCAGCAGCCTGTTCGTCATCCGCAACTCGCTTCGGCTCGCCCGCGAAGCTCCGGATCGGGCCGAAGCAGCCATCGCTGAGCGCGCGCTCTGACGCTCACGCCTGCGCTGAGCTCCGAAGCTTCTCGCTCTTCTCAGCAATGCTCGCCATCAGCGTGTCGAATGACTTGGCGAAGAGCGCCACGCCATCCACGGTCAGCTGCTCCGTGACCTGATTCAGGTCGATACCCAGCTTTGCGAGGAGGTCTATCTCAGAGCGCGCTCTGCCCAGCTCGGAGCCAACTGTGAGGGCGACCTTTCCGTGATCCAGGAACGCCTCCAGCGTTGCCGGCGGCAAAGTGTTGACGGTGTGTGGACCGATCAACTCATCCACGTACAGCGTGTCCGAGTAGTTGGGGTTCTTCGTGCCGGTGCTCGCCCACAACGGGCGCTGCACCTTCCCGCCCTTCCGGGCCAGCTTCTCCCAGCGCGGTCCCGAGCAGATCTCCTTGAAGCGCGCGTACGCTAGCTTCGCGTTCGCCACTGCGATCCTGCCCTGCAGGTCCCGGTTCCCGATCCCTTCCAGCGCCTTATCGACCGCGGTGTCCACCCGGCTCACGAAGAACGACGCCACCGAGGCAAGGTGTGAGATGCTCTTCCCCTCCTCGATTCTACGTTCTAGCCCGCGGAGGTAGGCCTCGGCTGAGGCCTCATACTGTGCGAGGGAGAAGATGAGGGTGACATTCACGTTGATGCCCTGCCGGATCAGCTCCTCTATCGCAGGGAAGCCCTCTTCCGTTGCTGGCACCTTGATGAACACATTCGGCCGGCTTAGAGCCGCGAACAAGTGTTGCGCGCTGACGATGGTGCCTTGCGTGTCATGCGCGAGGGAGGGGCTCACTTCCAGGCTCACAAAGCCATCACCAAACTGATCGTAGACCGGCCGGAGAAGATCGGCCGCGCTGCCGATATCCTCCAGCGCCAGCGCCTCGTAGATCTGGTCGGCCGACTTGCCTTCTCTTGCCAGACGCGCCAGGTGCTCATCGTAATCGCTGCTACCGTCGATGGCCTTCTCGAGGATGGTCGGGTTGGCCGTGACGCCCCGCACCCCCCGGTCGATCCACTGCTGCAGCTCACCGCCCACCACGAACGAGCGGCGTATGTAGTCGAGCCAGACCGCCTGGCCCAGGTCCGAGAGTTCACGTAGTGTCGGCATACTGGCCTCCTTGCCCGATGCGGGCATAGCCTGTCTTCTACTGCTCAACTTCCCTCGCCCCTTGTCCGCTAAGCGCCAGGACGCGCCCGAGCGTCGCAGAAAACGCTCAGGCTGCGAGCGAAGGCGATACGAGAATGGCGGCGAAGAACTGGCTATCAGCAGATGCGCTCAGAGGAGATCCGGTATGCAGATTCAGCTTGGCTGCCTCAACCGCCCGTGGCACGAGCATACGCTCGAAGAAGCCCTCGCCGGCATTGCCGCCGCCGGCTTCAAGACCGTCGGCTTCACCGGCCAGCAGGGCAAGCCCACCATCTCCGCCGATTCCACCGACCAATACGTGGCCCGGCTCAAGTCGCTGCTGAAGCAGAACGGCCTCGAGGCCCAGGTAACGATCAGCCAGCCCAGCCTGGACCTGGCGCCGGACGAGGCCGTCAGCCGTTTCCAGCGAGAGATGTCGCGCGCCAAAGAGGTCGGCCTCAGCTACTTCATCCTCTGCGGCACCGCCAAGGAAGACAAGTACGAGCAATGGTACTCCCTCGTTGCCCGTTGCCTTGACCCCGCCGAGAAGACGGGGGTCAAGCTGCTGCTCAAGCCGCATGGGGGCATCAGCTCGCTGAGCGCGGACCTGCTGCGCGCTGCCCAGCGCCTCACCCATCCCGCCTTCGGCATCTGTTACGACCCAGGCAATATCTACTACTATACCGGGCAGAGCGCAGAGGAAGACTTGCCCGCCGTCGCCAGCTTGGTGCGCGGTATGTGCATCAAGGACGAGATCAATGGCAAGCACGGCGAGGTCGCCATCACCCCCGGCACGGGTGTCGTTGACTTCAGGCGCATCTTCTCGACCTTGGCCGGAGTGGGGTTCTCGGGCCCGTGTTGGGTCGAGTGCCTCGGGGGTAAGTCCGTCTCGGAGATCAACGCCGAGGCGGAGAAGACGTTCGGCTTCATCAACCAGATCGTGTCATCGATCTAGGGGCAGCAGGCCGATCCTGCTGAGATGGAGGATGGCATGAACGACTGGCAGACTTGGAGCAAGACACTTCAGGAGGTGCTGAGTCTGGCCCGGGCGCCGGTGGCCGTCTCCTATACCGACAGCCCGGCAGAGAACGCGTCCACTGGCCGTTGTCGGGTGTGCAGCGGCATCTTCCGGGCCGCCGCTGGCGAGGTGCTCGACCTCACCGCCGAGAACTCCGCCTGTCCCGGCGGGTCGCTCTATCTCGGCCTGCGGCCACAGCCGCCCGAGCAGGCCGAGACCCTCCGCGAGTTCCTGATCAACGGCGAGAAGCTGTTTTCGTGCCCCGCCGCGATCCATCGCTCCTGGGCCCTCTCGAAGGTGAAGCCGCCGCTGGGTATGGCGAAGCACGTTGTCCTCTGCCCACTCGCCAAGTCCGAGTTGAAGCCAGATGTCACCATATTCCTGTGCAACGCCTGGCAGGCGGCGCGGCTGGTCAGCCTCGCCTGGTACGAGACCGGCATGCCGATGGAGTGCGATCCGACCGGAGCGCTCTGCAAGTCCGTGATCACCTATCCCCTGATCACGGGGCAGGTCAACGTCAGCCTAGGCGACATCACCGCTCGCAAGAGCGAACGCATGTCCGAGAACGAGCTGTTCGTGACTCTCCCGTACGTCCATCTCCGATCCACCATCGACAGCATCGATCGATGCGGCGCGGGTCGGGCGAAGGTGGAACTGCCTCCGTCGATGCGGCAGATGATCGAAGCGTCGGGTGGAGAGCCCCCGGAGCTATAGGCACTGGCTGGTTATCGGTAGGCGCGCACGATCGAGTTGATCGTCACCCACAGCCCGGAGCTGACCATGTCCCCCACGATCAGCCCGATGGCTACCGGCATCGTACGCCGGTAGAGCCGGAGGCCGCCGTATCGGATCGTCAGCGTCTTCCACAGCCAGCCCACGAACAACGGCATCCAATACCAGTGCATTCCCCAGCAGTTGGCGGCCAGGTAGCCGATCGGATGCAGCGGCCACCACCAGAACCGCAGCCGCAGCGTCCCCAGCAGGATCGCCATCACAGCCCCCACCGCGATACCGATGGTGCCGTTCAGGTCGAACTTCGTGGGATTAGTGATGAGCCCATAGATCCGCTCGCCCACGTACCGCAACTGCGAGCCAAGCCAGCCTGACGTCGACGCGTTGATGTTGAAGAAGCCGTAGTGGTACATCCCCGTGAGAATCACATACACGCCAACCGCAACTGAGAGCACGAACCCTACCATCATCGCCGCGAACAGCGGTCTCGGAGCGATCTTCGCCGAATCGGCGATCTTCAGCGACTCCAGCGCATTCCCGGTGCACACTTCGAACGATTCACCGAACCCCGGGAAGTAGGTCCACCGCAGCGAGATCAGCACCACCGCATCACTCGGCCGCAGCGCCGAGCTTCCGAATGGCACCAGGATAAAGTCCTCAGCCCCCAGCGGGAATGGCAGGAATCCCAAACCGGTTTCCGCGCGTAGCCTGGCCCACATCACGTAATACGCCACCACGATGGTGGCTATCGCCAACCCCACGATCAACCTCGCGCCGGCCGCCCAACAGAAGTAGAGCAGGAAACCGAATGAGACCAGAAAGCCGATGCAGGCCCAGCGATATGATAGCGGTTCGTCCGCCTCTTCCCTGTCGCGACCGAGGCCGAAGGCCAGGCGGAAGCTCCGCCCCAGGTGCCTTCTCCCTATCCACAGCGCCCACACCCCCAGCGCCAGCACCGTCCCACCCCCCTGATAGTAAGGAGCGGGGAACGTGCTCTCGTACCATCCCTCCGGCGCCTCCGGCGTCGCCCCCGCCGCAATCGCCGTCACTGTCAGGCCCACTCGTATGAACCAGAACAGCCAGCACGAAAACGACAGCTCCTTCGGGATCAGAAAGGCCAGCGCGATCATCCAGAAGTCGAGCACCAGGTCGATCTCCCCGACTCCTGCCAGCGGCCCCGTCGCCTGCCGCTGCATCAGCACCTTGCCGCTGTACGGGATCGAGGGGATCGCCGGGAACAGACCCGACAGCCCATTCACCAGCCCGATGGTCATTGGGACCAGGAAGCCCACCCAGTACGCCCACGAGCGCGGCAGTCGCGTCGCGCCTCCCTCACCCTCCTGCACCATTTCCAGTGGCACCTGGGCCAGCGGGAAACTCAGCCGTTCGTTTGTGATCCACTGCCGGCGGAAGAGCACCACCAGGAAAACCGTCGACAGGAACAGGGCGATCAGAAACCCCGACCACGCCGCCAGCGGCATCGCCCACAGCCCCCACGGCACCGATGCCTCCCCCTGGAAGTAGCTCTCGACGGCCGACAAATCGGTGGGCCCGAACCAGCGAGGGATGTAGGCGAAGTACGTCGTTACCCACTGCGGCATCGCCCGCGCCAGGTATTGTTGGACGATCTGATAGGGGAGCATCCAGGCCAGAATTCCGTGCGTCACTAACGGGCCGCCCACGATGACGATGCTGTAGATCGCGAGCAGCTCTCGGCGCGTGAGGCCGGGAAGATTCAGTCGGCGCGCCGCTGGATTGAGTGCAGTCAGCGCGAATAGCGCCACCAGCGCTGCCATCGCTGGCACGCCAGAGCCGAAGGTGTAGCAGGTCCCGAAAACAAGCTCACCATAGAAAGCGGCGGGCGCAAACAGAACCAGTAGGACGAAAGCGATTGCCAGCGCCCGTGGGCTCACTCCGGTGCCCCCGTCAGGACGCCTATCGGTCATCGCAGCTGCTTCATCTGCTCGTTTCCCGGCCTTGGCAAGCTCGGCCCCCGATCGCTATGAGTTTTCTCCGGTTTCGGGGGCCCTTCCTTCGGGAGAGGACCGGGGGGCGCGCCTGAGAATAGATGCCTGCTCCACCAAACGCGGCAGAGGAGAAGCCAGTGAAGATCACCCAGGTTGAACCCATCCATCTCGGCCGGAACCTGCTCGTTCGCGTGCACACCGACGAAGGCATCGTCGGCTATGGGGAGTGCAGCCCGATGAACAACGACCTGGTCGCCGCGCATATCACCAATGGCCTCGGCGACATCGTGGTGGGCCGCGACCCGTTCGACATCGAGGCCTTGGTCGAGCGCATGTTTGTCGAAACCTATAAGCTCGCCGGCCAGAGCATGGCAATGGCGATCAGCGGCATCGAGATCGCCCTCTGGGACATCGTCGGGAAGGCGGTCGGCCAGCCGATCTACAAGCTCCTGGGGGGCGCCTATCGGAAGCGGATACGCGTCTATGCCTCCAGCATGAGCCGCCAGATCAAGCCGGTCGACGAGGCGAAGAGGCTGGCCAGACTCGTCGAGAAGCACGGGTTCACCGCTGTCAAAGTCAAGGTCGGGAGCGTCTTTGGCTTCGACGCGGACGCCTCCCCCGGGCGATCGCTCGAGCTGGTGAAGGAAGTGCGCGCCGCGCTCGGTGACGGAATCGAGATCATGGTCGACGGCAACAGCGGCTACTCCGCCCCGCGGGCGATCCAGCTCGGCCGCGAGCTAGAGCGCTACGGCGTCTTCCACTTCGAGGAGCCTTGCCCGTATTGGGACCTGGAATCGACCGCGAAAGTGGCGAAGGCCCTGGACCTGCCAGTGGCCGGGGGCGAGCAGGACTGGGGGCTACCGCGCTTCCAGGAGATGCTGCAGAAGGAAGCGGTAGATATCGTCCAGCCCGATATCATCAAGGCTGGGGGGTTCCTGGTCTGCAAGAAGATCGCCCACCTCGCAGAGGCCTTCGGCGCGGCCTGCACGCCCCACCAGACTCAACCCTTCGGCACCGTCGCCAACCTCCATTTCGCCGCCAGCACGCCGAACTGCCGCTTCTCGCAGGAGTACAGCATTGAGGACCACCCGCTACGCGAATCGCTCTTCACAACCCCGGTGCTGGAGGTGAAGGACGGACATCTCACTGTGCCGGAGGGCCCAGGGATAGGCGTGGAGATCGACGAGGCGGTGCTGAGGGCTCACGCGCGCTGACCTCCGAGGCGCGTGGCCGTTGGGGGAGGGCCAAGTCAAGCCGCGCCCGGGGCAATGAATACCCATGAGATAGCCGTCGCGCTTAAGCTTATGCAGAGATTCGTCTCCGTTGCTGCCCGTCTTGAGACGGTACTGGCGGTGTTCGTTCTTCGCGGATCCGCAGATCGGTTCTTGCCTGCGGCACCCAGCCCTGCTGCCCCCCTATCGGTCTGTACAGTGTTGAGGTCGGGGGGGCCGAGGCGTCGCGCGATACTGGCGCGGAAAACCAGAGTATCGGCCTCACAAATCGCCTGAATCTGTGGAATGAACTGATCGAACTAAGGACCAGGTACATCCGGGAAGCTCCGGATCGCCGGGTCCTTGTCCTTTGACAATAGGAAGAGTGGACTGCAATGTCCGCTCGGATGACCCGATAAAGGCAAACCCGCCGAAAGGCGGGGACGCAAAGCCGTGGATCTACAGCCCGCTGTTGGCGGGCTACGACAGCCAGGCCGCCGAAGGAGACAAACCCAGCGTCAGCTCCACGCCAGGAGCGCGCTGGCGGATCCGGACCGGCTGGCCCCCCATTCACCTGGTTACCTAACCCGTTGTGAGAGGCCGCACCCGCTCCCACGACGGGTTTTTCTGTTTGTCTGGCGGCAGAGGTCGACGCCCATGTTAGGACAGGGCACATCCTATGGAACAGATTACAGCACGGAGCGGCGGGCGAGCGGGGAGCCCGCTGGGGACGTGCGGATGGCTGCGGGGCTGTCCGCTCAGGGGGAAGGGAACTCTGCCCTTTCCCAGGCAGGTGGCGGCATGAAAGCGCAACGACCCAGCTCGTGCGCGGCGGGAGGCTGCTGCTGGACGAGAGTGCTCGTCCTGTCGATCACGCTGATGGCGGCGATGCTGCCGTCCACCAGCCCCCTCCACGCGGCCACAGCTAGGCTTACGATCAGCCCCCTCACCGTCTCCTTCCCTTCCTCCGACCCGGATGTCGTGCCATCGGTTGCCGCATCGGAGAACCCGATCTCAGTGAGAGTTCAGATCAATGGCTCTCCGAGCATGGTCTCGCAGTTGACCGCCGCAACCGGTGGGGAGTTGGTCTCGGGAAGCAACATAATCCCGATCAGCAAGGTCACCTGGACCGCTAGCGGAAGCGGATACGTTTCAGGCAGGCTGAGCAGCAGTCAGCCCCAGCTCGTGGGGCAGTGGCTTGGCAAGAATGACAGCCAAGGGCAGTTGAGGTTCTGGCTCGAGAACTCATGGTCATATGCGGTCGGAGCCTATAGTCAGAACCTGGTGTATACACTGATCGCCTACTAGCAGCCCTGAGGGCAGCGCCGGAGAGGCGGTCAGTAACCTAAAGCGGAGGCTTTAACGATGAAGAGAACGACGTTCGTATCACTCCTGGTAGTCGCCTGTTTGCTGTGCGCGGGCATGGCAAGCTGGGCGGCAACCGACCAGCAAACCCTGACGGTCAACGCGCAGGTCCTCGACAAGGCCAAACTCACCTTGGGCGTGGCGGCGATCAACTTCCCAGACGCCGACCCGGACGGCACGCCGTCCATCGGCGCTTCCGAGAACCCCGTTTCCGTCACCGTGAAGGCCCACACCGGTAGCGCATCCGTTGTCAGCCTGACTGTTCAGGCTTCTGGTGACCTCGAAGCCGGCAGCAGCGTCATCCCGATCACCAACGTCACCTGGACTGCGAATGGCGCCGGCTTCGTTGGCGGCACCATGGACACCGCTCCCGTGGCGGCAGGATCGTGGACTGGTTCCGGTCAGCGTTCAGGACAGTTCCAGTACTTCCTGTCGAACAGTTGGTCCTACCAGACTGGCGATTACAGCCAGACGGTTGTCTACACGCTGACCGCGCCGTAAGCTCTCAGCGGAGGCAGAGATTGGTTCGTGTGTGGCTGCACTTGCGGGACAGCCCACTACACCGGCGGAGGGATCGAGGGGGCAGTCGTCTCGACGACTGCCCCCAAGAACTCTCCCTTCTCTGTCGAACCAAGGCGGAATCGGAGGCTGATGATGTCCAAGGTCATGACTGCCTTAGCAGCAGCCCTGTTCCTGTCTCTTGTCTGTGCCGGCGCGGCCCTGGCGGGGACCTGCTCCATCGAAGTCTCCCCGCTCACGGTGGAGGCAAGGGTTGAGCCGGAGCGCGCCTACACGGGGTCGATTGAGCTCAAGAATATGGGCGATGAGACCCAGCACATAAAGGCCTACTGTCAGGACTGGACCCTCAAACCAGATGGACTCGTGGTGTTCGTCGACGCGGGGAAGCTGCCGAACTCTGCCAGCCGATGGATGGCCCTGAGCCCAGCCGAGTTCGATCTCAATGCGGGCGAATCCGCCCGGGTCCGCTATACCGTCCGGCCGCCTGCCGGCAGCGCGGGGGAGTACCGAACCGTCATCATCTTTGAGGCCGGCGCCCAGCAGATGACACTGCACGGGTCCCAGTCTCGCGTGGTTCCTCGCGTTGGGACGATTCTCTACGTTCAGACCGGCGCGGCCTCAGCTCCACAAGCCGGCATAGCACAGTTCGCGGCCAACCCTGATGGCGGACTCCTCGTCGTTGAGAACGCGGGCAATTCCCACCTGCGCTTTACCGGGCGTCTCGAAGTGAGAAAGGCCGGGGATCTCATCCAGACCACGGATCTTATGGGATTCGTGGTGCTGCCTGCGCCCTTTAACCAGCATCATGTGAAGCTCGCCAAGGAAGCCTTCGCGGGACTGGCGCCCGGTGAGTACGAGCTGACAGCCATCCTTGACTGTGGTGGACCTTCGCTGCTCGGCGCGCGCACCAGCCTGACGATGCAGCCGAACAGCACAACTGCCAGTGCGAGATGATCGCGAAGCTCACCAAAGCAATAGCCGCGCGACGGTACTTCTGCGCAACGGCTCTCCTCTGCTGCGCGGGCGCCGCCGCGCTCGTTGCGACGCACGCGCTCGCGGCCGAGGCATTCCCTTCGACGGAGAACGTGGCTTCGGCAACTCTAGCCGCCCTGCCCCAGGCGGAGTCATTTCTGAATGATTCCGGAGTGGAAGACCAGCGCGTACCGTTATCCTCTACCGCGGCCCGGATGGGAGTGATCGTCGTGGTCTCGGGTGGGGACATCCACATCATGCGTCCCGATGGGACCGAGTCGCGCCTCCACGGCAAGACGCCTAAGGCGGCATCACCTCGGCGCAGTGACGATCCAGCGCCCCTCATCAGCGACGGCGAGGTGTGGGTGAGACCAAACGATGTCCTAGCGCTGTTGGCGCCATCTGACCCGAAGCAGGAGGCGACTCCCAAGCCACCTCCTGCCAAGCCCACTCAGACCACTGCCGGCTTCGAGACTTTCGAGGTGCAGAAGCCGGTTGTCGCCGCCCCGGAGCCGCCCAGGACCCAACTGCGGCAGCCTCAGCGCGCCTCACTCTTGGTGACATCGCCAAAGCAGAACATCATGACCGAGCTGTCGGCGTCGGCCATGAGCCTGGCCTTCAATCGGACCACGATACTTCACGACCAAGATCTGCGCGGCTTCTATGCCCAGAGCTTTGGCGCTCCTCGACACCTGGATGTAAACCCACGCGGGCTTGACCCGGAATCGCCCTACAGCCCGGTGGTCTCGTACCTCTCTCTAGAGGTGACCGATGGAGCGCGGAGATACTCGGTCGGAGATGCCTCCGACCCGCTCTTCGGATCGGCGACCGGAATCGCGTTCTCGACCGCCGTCTCCAAGAAGACGCGCGCCGGAGCGTCGGTGATGCTGCCCTCCTTGCGCGAGGGCGATCGAGGAGACGGTCAGCTCGGCATCCGGGCCGAAACCCTTGCGGGGAAGAACCTGGTGGCCGAGGCGGCGGTGGCTGGAGACGGCGCCTACTACACTGCAGCTCGATGGAATACGCCGGGGCTCTCGCTCCGCGTCGCGGCGCTCCAGGGATCTGACAACCGAAGATCCGAACTATGGTGGCGGGCGAAGGTGCTCCCTGCGGTTTCGCTGATGGGACGCTCCTCCGCCATTGGCGGCGGGCTGAATGCTCGCGCCGACGGCCTCTCCGTAGCCTGGACGTTGGGCCGCGCCCAGGCCAGTGTCGAGCGCGCCCGCGCTTCCTCCGATGGAGAGCCATGGCTGTCCGACTCGATCTCGCTCTCCCTATTCCGCTCGAACCTGACAGGCATCTTCAGGTACCTGGTAAGCCGACAGGGTGAGGGCAGGAATGGCCTCGAATGGACCCTATCCCGTCTGGGCAGGCACGGCCGTCAGGTCTTCCTAAGCTCATCCGCACCCCAGGTTGGCGCAGCCGTCGAGCCGCGCTCCTACCGCGTGGGCGTCCACAGCGAGGTGAACCGCAAGATGCGGGCGCGCATCGCCCTGGTCCGCGAGGGCTCGGGCTTCCGACCGGAGCTTAGCGTCGAGATCAGGCCTTCCGTCGACCAGATCATCTCCGTCGGCTATGGCGCCTTCGATGCCGGGACGCCGGGCACGGGGCTGGGCAATGCGGTCGTCATCCAGGCCGCGCTCGCTTTCGGTGGACCCAAGGGTCGGCGGCAGGGCGTGGGCCGCATCCAGGGCCGGGTAACGGACGATGCCAATCAGGGCGTTCCCGATGTCGCAGTCATGCTCAATGACAAGGACGTGACCCTCACGCGCAGTGACGGTTCCTACGAGTTCGCCGGACTGCTCGAGGGCCGCTACAACGTCAAGCTTGACCCTTCCCGCATCCCCGCCGACTACAGCGGCGGGCAGTCGGCGCACAACGTAAGTGTGACTTCGCAAGAGACAGGCTCGGCAGATTTCAGGCTGACACGCCTATGCCAGATCAGCGGATCCGTCTACATTGAGCTGAACGGGCAGGGACAGCGACAGCCGCTGTCCGGCCTGGTCGTCGAACTCAACACCGGGACGCGCACGACCACCGATGATGCCGGCCGATATTCCTTTGCTGGCCTCGGACCTGGGAAGTACACCGTGTCTCTGATCTCGGATACGAGCGGCCAGAGCCTCATCCCGGTCCCGCCGACCTCCTGGTCGCTCCGCTTGGCGCCCGGCGACAAGGCCGCCGGGGCCGATTTCCGATTCCTGCAGCGACGGAAGCCGGTGCTCTTCGGCCAGCTCTCGGGCACCAGCTAGCAGCCGGCCACATCCCCCGTCCTCTCCCACGCAGGACCTCGGATACTCGCGCCTGCCATCTGTCTTTCTCGCGAGAGGACCCGTGTCGGCGTACGTCTAAAGCGACCCACACAGCCGGAAGCTACCTACACTCCTGAGCGAGGTACGCCATGCCGATCGTAGACGCCCACACGCATCTGCCGGAGGGATTCACTCCCCGTGACCTGGAGACCGCCTTTTCGTTGGGTTTTGTCGACCAGGTCTGGGCGCTGTCCGCGCCCCTGACCCACTGGACCGGGACCAGAGACAACGATGAGGTGGTACTGGAGCTTGCGCGAAGCTTCCCCGGGAAAGTGGTGCCGTTTGGGTATCTGCACCTGGCCAAAGGCCCCGACTGGGTGGACCGGCAGAGAGAGCGCGGATTCGCAGGTCTGAAGGCGCACACGCCGCCCCGCCCCTGGGACGACGACTCTTTCTTCCCTATCTACGAGAGGGCGCAGGCGCTCGGAATGCCAGTGGTTTTCCACACCGGACAGGCCTGGACCGACACCCTCGACCACTACCCCTACGCCGACAGTCAGCGCTCGCGCTCGACCGACTGGATGCACGTGGAGCGCCTCGATGTCGTCATCAAGACCTTCCAGTCTCTCACGGTGATCGCCGCGCATTTCGGCTGGCCGCACTGCGAGGCGGCAATCGGGATGGCGATGACGCACCCGAATTTCTACCTGGATACGAGCGGCTATGTGTCGGCGATCTTCGGCCACATCGGCCGGGCCGTGACCGGCTACGGCATCGCTCACAAGATACTGATGGGAACCGACGTCAACCTGATGGCCCCGACTCAGGAAAGCCGCCGCGCGCAGATCCAAGCCTGGCAAGAGCGGGTGATCTTCTGGAAGCAGTGCTTCCTGAGCTTCTTCCCGCAGCCGGCCGTGGCGCCCGACCAAAGCGTTGCTTCTGTCGTTGATTTGACCTGCAACGGGAACGCGCGTCGCCTGCTCGGAGCCGGCGCCTAGACGAATCGCCGAAGCTACCTACGGGCGGCCGCCGACTCTTTCACGATCTCGTCGATGGCAGCGACCTTGTCCTTCGGGAGGGGTTCCGGTTGATGTTCGGCGAGTATCCGCTGCGCTTTCGCGCGGGCGCGCTCCACCAGGACGTCGTGGCTTTGCAGATCGCCGGACTGGAAAGCCAAACGCTCGAAGATGTGGTCGAGCCAAAACTCCGCTCGGAATCGCTCGGCCGTCGACTGGTGGCCCAGGAAGTGCCCACCCGGACCTACCTCGCAGATGGCTTCCACCGCCCAGGCGAGGTCGTCGATCTCGAACGCCGCCAGCATCCGCTTCACATACCCGATGATCTCGTTGTCGATGACCACTTGGATGGGGGAGAACGTGGTGGAGCCGAGCTGCCCAACAGTGCCGATGCCGCTGGCGCCACACAGGATCGGGAACAGGATACTGAGCGCCTTCTCGGCGCCAGCCTGTGCCCCTACGCTCGAGGCGTCCGTCTTTCCGCCATGGCAACCACCCGGCCTCCCGTAGAACTCGTTCAGCATCTGGTTCGCGGCGGCGACCAGCGGCAGTCGATCTGCGCCGGAATAGGGAAAGCTGCCCCCTCTCATATCGCAGTAGCTGGGGGTGATGTCCAGCCCCAACATCGCGTTCGGGTCAATAGCATAGCCCAGCACCACCGCGCTCATCGACTCCGCCAGCCCTTGCGCCAAAGCGCCACCGCCGGACGCGGGCGCGGTGGCGCCGGCATTGGGCATGGTGTCAACCGTCTGCGGCAGGCCGAGCTTGACCGACTCGATGAACACCTCTGCCATGTTGTAGTCAAGGCAGAGGGGCGATCGGACCTCAGCGTATCCGACCAGGAGTGGCCGCTTGCGCGCCGCCTCCGGGCTGCCGCAGACCACCGATGCCATCCGGTGTAGCGCTCGCACATCAGCCGCGTCCCAGGCCTCGATGCCTCCGATCTTGCGGGTGCCCTTCACCAGTTCGGCGGCCATCGCTACGGGCCGGTCCTTCTCAGGCACGTCGCTGGCAACGACCGGTAAGCCCATCATGTCGATGTGCTCCAGCCCATCGACCAGCCGGATCGCGTCCCTCACGTCCTGGCTGGTAGCGAAGCGGCGCGTGCCATCCAGATCGAGGATGTAGGGCACGAAGCCGCCGGCGTTTGAGGTGAAAGCTTGGCGAATCCGCACCGGGCTGGTCGAGAAATGGACCTCCGAGAAGCGCACGGGCATCTCGACGCCCTGCCGGTCGGCCAGGGTGAAGTCACGCCGCATCTTGTCGATTGCGTTCTGTGTGATTTCGGGTGGGAAGCTGACGTGCTTGCGGTCGAAATCCACCCGACACCCCGCCTGGCGCAGATACTCCAGCGCCTCGGCGTGGTCCACCAGCATGCCGGCGCGGTCCAGAATCTGCCGCGCTGCATCGTGCAGCCGCTGCATCTCCTCTCGCGTCAGGACTTTGATCAGCCCGTGTACGGCAGCCATCCCGCTTGCCGGCTACCGGGACGCCTTCAGCAGATCGCCGCCCTTTGAGAGCACCTTCTCGAACGCCGCGACGTAGAGCTTCATCAGCTCCAACGTGTTCGGGGGATAGACGCCGCCTACACAGGAGTGGCTTTCGAGGAACCGCAGCGTCTTCGGGTAGTCCTCTCCTCGGTACTCGACCTTGCGGCCGAAGGCGCAGTTCCAAGGGCAGCCCTTCCCATAGCCCTCGCCTGTCTGGAACACGTCCTGGGCCGGAACCGGCATCCGCTGCCACTGGAAGACGGGAACGCCCTCGGCCTGCAGCGCGGCCTCAGCCGCTTGGCGGAAGTCGTTCAGGGGCACGTCGAGCCCAAGCTGGTCGGGCCTGAAGTTCAGGAAATAGGTCCAGTAGACCGGCTTGCGATCGGCCGGGCGAGCCACTGGCTCTACCCCCGGGATCTGGGCCAGTTCCCGGTTCAGGAACTCCGCCATCTCGGTGCGCTGTGCGTTATGCTGATCGAGTCGGCGGAGTTGGCTGCGGCCGAACGCGTTAGCGAACTCGATGGCTCGATACATCCAGCCGAGGGTGTAGGCATTGTACTCGCGGCGCTGCCCGGGGACGATCACCTCGCCGAACTCGCGCATCCTGGAGGCGTACTTGTAGAAGACTTCGTTGTCTGTCGTGTAGAGACCGCCCTCGCACGCGGTCAGGTTCTTCGACCGGTTCAGGCTGAAACCGGCGGCATCACCGAGCACGCCCGTCTTGCGGCCCTTATACTCCGCGCCGTGCGCCTGG
>Ga0315273_10004604_pt1 | contig 16916 bp, 16 predicted proteins | sample YL17G02_0_MG_FD_205753 | JGI IMG/M metagenome (GOLD analysis project Ga0315273, IMG submission 205753) | Sediment microbial communities from Yellowstone Lake, YNP, Wyoming, USA - YL17G02_0 | ecosystem: Environmental > Aquatic > Freshwater > Lake > Sediment | place: USA: Wyoming | collected... | reverse complement strand
CTGTCGAATTCCTTAATCCTTCTTTTAGATTCAAGGGAAAAAATTTCTTTCTGGTTATCGCGCAATGTTTTTTCCAAGTCCGTTCCCGGAGAAAAAAATCTTTCGCAAGAGACATCAGCTAGGTTATTCAGGATGGCATAAATGATTCTTAAGCCCAAGTTGCTCATCCCTACTTCGTATAAATCTGGGAAACAGAGAGCAAATTTAATGCCGGCCTTATCGAAATCCTTGCGCGATACATTCCATTCTTCGCCTATGTAGCGAGCGGGCTTGTTCACTCCCAATAATAAATCATCGGATATCATATTATTCATTATTTATGTTTTAGCGGATCCCCACAGGAGACGGAGCACCAAACCATCCGATAGGTTTGGGTGCCTACAAATCACAGCCAAGCCACCCGCTAATATAATTATTTAAACTACTCCTTTATATCGGAACGAGTGAGATAATAAACAACTTTCCCAAACAAAAAAATAGAAATTAAACATGCTGTGGCAAAAAGGATAGCAAAGGGATAGCTTTGAAAATCTATTATGCTTAACGCAGCATAGACAAGCAATATTAATCCTGCTATCAAAGAAAGTGATATACTCAAAATGCGCGCCCAATTCTTCATAGAAGTCATCCCTAACGCAGCAGTTAAGAAAAGTAGTGGACTAATTACAAATGGAATTCTTATTAACAAATCTAGAGTCGGTCTTTCACTGGATGAGCCAGCAATAGCAGCAATAATAGCTACCGGTATCGAAAGAAAAGTACAAATAGACATGAGCGCTGTTGCGTTTTCTATCCAGACTAAACTTTTCTCTTCCATTTTGCTCATTTTATCATAGTTTTAAAACTATTTAAACAAAATGAACCTGCTCGGGTTTTCGAGCGATCTCTTTAGATTTTAGGCTTTTGCTGGAGCGTGCATAAGAAAATTTTCGGCAAATGTGCGCAAGGAATTACGAGTCGCTGGAGCACGCCTGCCCCACGTAAGTCTACTGGCGGAAGAGACGAGTAAACCGTAGCGCACGGCGAAAATTTTCAGCACGCGGAAGCAAAGCCTAAAATCTTGCGCCGAGAAACAAAACAGTACCCGCTACCACTAAAATACGTTCCTAGTTTTATCAATATTCGCCAGTATCCCCAAAGAAATAAAGGTTACTAATATTGATGAGCCGCCGTAACTCATCAAAGGCAAAGGTAGCCCCACCACTGGCGCAAGCCCCATATTCATAGCAATATTAATAAAAATTTGAATACCCAACATCACTGAGATCCCCAAAGCCAAAAATTTACCAAAAGGGTCACTCGTTCTTTGGGAAATTGCAATGCCTTGCCGGATTAAAAAGTAATACAATAGTAATAATGCTATGCTTCCTAAAAAACCCCATTCTTCAGCAAAGTTGGCGAAGATAAAATCCGTGTGGGATTCGGGAAGAAAATGCAATTGACTCTGCGTGCCGCTGAGCCAACCTTTGCCGAAAAACCCGCCTGAGCCGATAGCAATCTTAGATTGGATTACCGTATACCCCGCACCCAAAGGGTCAATATTGGGATTTAAAAACACCAGCAACCTCTCCTTTTGGTAATCTCTTAAAAAATGCCATAATACAGGTAAGGACAAAACAATAATCAGTAAGAAAATAATGATGTACTTGGGTCTTACGCCGCATAGATAAAGCATTGCAATTAATATAAAAAGTATGGTGGCAGCGCTTCCCAGATCCGGCTGCTCCATAATTAAACCGACAGGAATAGCTACAAATATAAAAGGTAAAATAAGAGCGCGCAATATCCCGAACTTATTTACCAGCATGGAAAAACTATACACGGATTTGCGACTAAAATATCTGGCCAAAAATATCACCATAATTAATTTGGCTAACTCCGAAGGTTGAAAATTAAACCAACCAAACTTTAGCCATCTTTGGGCACCTAGACGCACAATGCCTAACACAAATACTAAAAGCAATGAGAACAATACTAAGGCATACAAAAAGAAGGTCCAATCCCAGAGCCGACGATAATTAAAATTGGAGGCAATTAAGAAAAGGGCTAACCCTAAAATAACCCAGAATATCTGGCGTTTATAAATTACCTGCCAAAGCTTGCCTTCTCTTTGATAGGTGCTACTATAAATAGTTAAAATACCGATAGAGGCAATCAGAATAGCAATTAATAATATTATTAAACCGGTATTTCTCATCCTTGTAATTCCACTAGCTTCTCTTTTAGCATCTCTTCAATTATCTGTCTTGCTAAGAGGCATGCTGCCTGACCAGAACCTCCGTGCTCTAAGAATACGCAGATCACAAATCTTGCTTTTTTATAGGGGAAAAATCCCACAAACCAGGCGTGTGGCTGACCATGGGGCACCTGGACGGTGCCGGTTTTTCCGGAAACCTGAACTTCAAGCATAGCTAAAATATGCCCTGTACCGGCTGGGTCTTGCACAACATTTCGCAGTGCCTGCCGTATATAACCCATAGTGCTTGGGTTGATATGTAGATTTATACTTTTCTGCTGTGCCAGAGAAACATCCGTGCCATCAATGGTTTTTATTATATAAGGATTTACAAGCAAACCCTGATTGGCAAAAACTGCCATCATGCGAGTTATCTGTAGGGGCGTAACTAATAAGTCGCCTTGGCCGATAGAAAGATTTGCTGTATCACCGTCAAACCAATTTTTAAATCTATAAATTCTTTTCCATAATGGAGAGGGAACAAACCCCGCCGCCTCATAAGGCAGGTTAATCCCTGTGGGTCTAGATAAACCTAATTTAAGGGCATAGTCATGTATTACTTGGGCTCCTACAAGGAAGCCCGTGCGGTAAAAAAATATATTGCAGGAGTGCGTAATTGCGGCAAATAAATTCTGCTGGCCATGCGTGTCCCAACAGGAAAACTCCATATTGCCAATCTTCGTACTTCCGGAACAGACAAAGCTTCTAGACTTATTTATCTTACCTGTCTCCAGGCCAGCAGTAGCTACAATTAATTTAAAGACCGAACCTGCCGGATATACGCCCGTGATGGCGCGATTGACGAAAGGCGCCTCGGGGTTATCAAAGAGATTGTTAATTGAGGAATCGGATTTATCAACAAATATTGCCGGATTAAAATTAGGAAAACTCGCCATGGCAATAATCTCGCCCGTATAAGGATCCATAATAACCACACTGCCGCCTCTATCCACGAGGTTCTGCTCTACAGCTTTTTGCACTTTTAAATCCAGGGTCAACTGTATATCCTTACCACTTTGAGGAGGCCTAAGAGCCAATACGCTCCTGAATTTACCCCGATGATCCACCTCTACGGATAAGCCGCCTTCTTCTTGACGTAGATAATAATCATATTTCTCTTCCACTCCTCCAAAGCCTACTATATCCTTGGTCTTGTAACCGTAGTCTTCTAATTTGGTCAGGCGCCAGCGGTCAATCTCATTAAGATAACCTATTGCATGACAGGCAAGCCTGCCATAAGGATACCTTCTTACTGGCCTGGGCTGGATTACCACTCCCGAAAGTTCAAATTTTAATTCTTCTAGAGCAGCTGCCTTAGCAACATCTATATTTTTGGCAATGGTAACAGGCGCAAATGGCGCAATGTAATCTTTTCTAAATGTATCTTTAAGTTTTCTAAAATCAGTCTCTAAAATTCGCGATACGCTCATTAAAACCTCATCCACCTTGCTTGTCTCCTGTGGTAAAATCATCACATCGTAGCAAAGTTTATTATCTACTATAATATCTCCTTGGCGGTCAAGAATTCTCCCCCTTGCTCCGATTTGAGGCAAGAGTCGAACGTAATTCTTTTTGCTCAGCTCCTGGTATTTATAGCCCTCGAAGACATTCAGATTTAACATTCCCAAAATAAGTAGTAAAAAAATAAAGGTAAGTATAAAACCAAAGGATTTTGTTCTCATTATCGTTTAATTACCTTGAAAGATAGCATAGGCTGCATGTACTTTAATATTAAAGGAAAGATAAGCGCTGTATAGAGGGGTTCAAGTAACATAATACGAAGGGCTATTCCCAACGGAATAACATTTCCCTGGGTCAGGAGCATCAATCTGGTGATAATGCTGGTGAGAAACGCAACTATGAACATTAACGGCGCGCGTATATAATTATTATCTATGGATATCTTTTTGGATAATTTGATAATAAGATATGTCCATAATGCAAATAATAAGGTATTTGTGCCAAATATGTTTGTAGCGAAGATATCCTTAAGTATACCGGCGGATATGCCTAAAATAAAAGCCCATTTCATTTCAAAAAATAGGCTAGAAAGGAGTAAACTGATTAGGAGAAGATCCGGCTTTACATTAAATATCTTAACGTAATTTAAAATGGTAACTTGAATTAGACCGAGAATAACAATGGTAAGTAAAAAAAACCAATTCCTCATGGAATAATAATTAAAACCTCTTCAATACTGGATAGATTAACTGCTGGTCTGATCAGACAATAGCGGGTTAATCCGGAGAATTCCTCACCAATATCAATCACTGTACCAACAAGTAAACCTTTAGGATATACGCTGGTTAATCCCGAAGTTAGAATCGTATCAGAAACCTTGATATCTGCATCTTTAGGCAAATACTTCATCATCAAATAACTTCCCAACGTTCCCGAGACGAGCCCTTCTTGGCGACTACGCTCTACAATTGCCGAGACACTTAAGTTTGGGTCATTGATAAGCATAATCTTGCTGGTTAATAATGTCGTCTCAACAACCCTGCCCACAAGCCCTAAATAATTAATGACGACGAATCCGCGTTTTAAACCATGATAGGACCCTTTATCAATAATAATTGCGGAAGACCAACTATCCGCAGGCCGACCAATTACTTTCGCAGCAATCACTCGATAAGAAAATCTCTGTTTTAAAGAGAGGAGTCTATTTAACCGCTCATTCTCCAAATAAACTTCATTTAAAGTGACGAGTTTCTGCTTTAATAGGTCATTTTCCCTTCTTAATTTTTCATTTTGCGCCATATGCTGATGATAAAAAATAATACCCGCGATTTCATGCCTGGTAAAATTTAATAAATTAAGCGGGAGTTTGAAAATATCTAATAGGGGCGTCCTTAAGGGCGGGATTAAACCGGAAAGAAATAAAAGTAAGACACATAAGCTTGCAGAATAAATTAGATTTCTCTTTTTAAAACGCGGATTCACGCAGATTAGTCAGTTAACAACTTGTCAACGCAGATTTACGCAGATAGCAATCCGCGATAATCTGCGTTTATTTTTGCTATAAATTATCAAATCTGCGACCATCTGCGTCATCAAGTGTGCATCTCGGATTTTATGGGGACAGTAACTTTTTTAAGATAGCGAATTTCATTCAAAACCTTGCCAGTGCCTTGGGCAACAGCGCCTAAAGGGTCATCGGCGATATGGACAGGAAGGCCTGTCTCTTCAGAAATTAACTTATCCATGCCTCTTAATAATGAGCCGCCTCCGGCCATCACAATGCCGTGGTCGATTAAATCTGAAGCTAACTCCGGGGGAGTTCTCTCCAGCGATATCTTAGTTGTCTCAATGATAGCCCGCAAAGGCTCTTGGAGTGCCTCACGGACTTCTTCGGAAGTAATAGTCACTGTTTTGGGCAGTCCGGCAACCAAATCTCTTCCTTTTACCTCTAAGGACATCTCTTCCTCTAAAGGATAGGCTGAACCAATCTTTATCTTTACCTCCTCTGCAGTACGTTCACCAATCATCAGATTATATGTCTTCTTCAAATATTCAATAATCGCATCATCCATTTCATCTCCGCCAATGCGTATTGATTTAGAAAATACAATACCTGCCAGAGAAATTACAGCGATTTCGGTCGTACCTCCGCCAATATCTATAATCATATTGCCGATAGGTTCTTGTATAGGTAGACCCACACCTATTGCTGCAGCAATGGGTTCTTCAATTAAAAATACTTCCCTTGCGCCCGCCCGCTCTGCAGAGTCCTTAACCGCGCGTTTTTCTACCTCGGTAATACCCGAAGGTATGGCTATAATTATTCTCGGTCTTACTAAGACACGGCGATGATGAACTCTCTTGATAAAATATCTTAACATTGCCTCGGTTATTTCAAAATCTGCAATAACTCCGTCTTTCATGGGCCGGATAGCCACAATATTCCCCGGTGTGCGACCAAGCATACGCTTTGCCTCCTCGCCTACGGCCAGAACATGAGAAGTCCCCCGCTCAATAGCCACAACAGAAGGTTCGTTAAGCACAACGCCCTCGCCCTTTACATAAACCAGAGTTGTAGCTGTGCCTAAGTCAATGCCCATATCATTAGAGAATAAACCCAGAATATAATTGAACACCCTTTTCGCAATATCTTGAAATTTTGCCATTTTAGTCTCCCTGCCTGCCGCAAGGACAGGCTTTTAAGTTTAACAAAAATTAGGATGAACTAGATTTTAACAGAGATTAAACTCTATGTCAAATAAAAATTTAACATAATTTCTATTTTATTAGGGGCTTAAGGAGTGCTAAAAAATGAGGAAAGGATTTATTGATGCAAGAAATATCATCTATAAGGGTCTTGCCTTGCGCTTTGAGACCCGCAACTACCATACTCATTGCCGTACGGTGGTCGCCAAAACTCTTTACCTTAGCACCTTTCAGTAGTTTGACGCCTTTGACTATAATATTCTCAGCTTTGGCAGTTCTATTAATCTGAATAATAGCTCCCATCTTCTTTAAATTTTCTGACATTGATCTTATACGGTCAGTTTCCTTTACGCGTAATTCTCCGACTCCTTCAAATACAGTCCTTCCTTTAGCTAATGAGGCAGCTACCATTAAAATAGGTAACTCGTCAATCAATGAGGGTATCTCCTCCTTTTTTACTACTGTGCCTTTTAATATACTGCTTTTTACAATAATATCGCCCATCGGTTCGTAATTTGTAACCCGTAACCCCTGCCTGCCGGCAGGCAGGGCGTAACCCGTAACCCGAATATCTGCCCCCATCCTTTTTAAAACCCTGATTGCGCCATAACGTGAGGGATTTAAACTTACTTTTCTTATGCGAAGCCTGGCATTAGGAAGAAGACTGGCTAAGGCTAAAAAAAAGCTTGCCGAAGAAATATCGCCAGGTATAGTAATCTTTCCCGGAGAAACTAATTCCTGGCCTCCTTTTATAACTATAGAATTTTGTTGCACTTTTATCCCTGCTTTAAACAACTTTAACATTCGCTCAGCGTGGTCACGGGTCTTTATTGGTTCAATAAGCCGAGTTTTGCCCCTGGCATAAAGACCGGCCAATAATATTGCTGACTTAACTTGTGCTGAGGCAACTGGCATCCTATAGGTAATTGCTTTAAGATTACCGCCATTAATTATGATCGGCGGGTATTCTTCTCGTTGCCCGTTTGCCCATTCCTGCCTGCCGCCTGCCTGCCGGACAGACAGGGCAGGCAGGTGCCCCATTTGCCCGTATATTTTTGCGCCCATCATTCTCAATGGTTCAGTGACCCGCAACATCGGCCTCTGCGAAAGAGATTTACCTGCGATAAGTTTAGTTTCAAAATTTTGACCTGCCAAAACACCTAAAAGAAGGCGCAAGGTTGTGCCAGAATCTCCGACAAAAATTGCAGTTTTAGGTTTCTTTAATCCCTGCATTCCTTTTCCGAATACAGCAATTATCTGACATCCCCTGCGCGTGGATTTCTGTCTTATCTTGATTCCTAATTTCTTAAAGACGGTTAATGTTTGTTGACAATCTTTATTGGTGGGAAAATTTTCAATTATAGTCTTTCCTGGAGCAAGAGAACTAAAGATTATGCTGCGGTGGGCTATAGACTTGTCACCTGAAAAGTTAATCTCCCCTTTAAGACCAAAGGCGGGCTTGATTAGAAGGGACCTCATTGAGCCTTTAGTACGATCTTATCGCCTTCACTGACTTTGTCTTTAATCTGCGGATCAACAAAACCTGCAGCTGACATGGATTCGTGAACCTTCTCTACTTTAACATCACCCAGATAATTATTTTTACGGAATACAGAAAACATATCCCCTATCTTTACGCCGTCTTTACTGCCTAAATTTGAAACCACAAAATTATATTCCTTATTTACCACTAATATCTTACCCTCTAAACCCGAAAGCGGAACTTCCTTTTGTTGGGATGGCTGTGCGCTCGACTCTGGGGCCACCACAATTTTACCTAATTCTACACCCTGACCTGATGACGACTGAGCATTGGCCTGTTGAGTCTGTGACTCCAACTCTTTTATTTTTTCTTTTAATTGAGACTTTTGAGATGTCAGTTCAGTCAATTTCGCGAGTATCTTATCTCTATCTTCTTCTGCTATATTAAGTTTCTTTTCTAAATCTGATTTGGTTCCTATCTGCTGCTCTAGCTCTGCTTGGATTTGCCCTAACTTATCTAATGATTCTTGATGACTAGTCTTTTCCTGCTGGAGCTCATTATTTAATGCCTCAACTTTACCCTTGGCCTCGGATAATTGCAATTCTAACTCCGAGTTCATCTTTTTAGCTGTAGTTAGTTCTGCTTCGGCTTTCCTATATTTTACCGTTGCTGTCTGTAATTCTCCTTGCAGGGCTACGTTTTTGGCTTGCTCTTTTTGCAGAAGATAAAATCCCCCGCCTACCAACCCTAAAGAAATTAATATTAATACAATTAACAACGCAGTTAAGGCTTTTGCGTGATTATTCATCTTTCCTCCTTTTAAAAACCCTTGCCCTGACCCTTAGGCTTTTGATTTTGATTTTTAGTATAGCATTCCAGATTTAAAAATCAAGAGCTATTTTGCTTCTAAAAACTCCGTGAATTCAGGCGGGGCCTTGCAATTAAATTCAACAAACCTACCTGTACTTGGATGCCTAAAGCCAATATATTGGGCATGAAGAGCCAGCCGCTTAAACGGATTATTTTTGCCGTATTTAGTATCGCCCAATATAGGGTGCCCCACATAAGCAAGGTGAACCCTTAATTGATGCGTTCTTCCTGTAAAAGGTTTTAACTCCAAAAGACTAAAATCCTCTGTCCGTTTTAAGGTGCGATAATATGTTTTGGCGTATCTTGTTTCTTTGGTAAAAGTCACAGACATACTTTTTCTTTTATAAGGGTGCCTGCCGATAGGTAAATCGATAATATTTTCATCAAATTCCATTTTGCCTTTGACTAAGGCAATGTATTTACGTTTGATAGAATGCTGGGCAAATTGTTTAGCCAGCGCAAGATGACTGGTATTATTTTTAGCAATAACCAAAAGGCCTGAGGTTTCCTTATCTAATCTATGCACAATTCCTGGCCTCTGCGGGTTAATATCCGATAATTCCTGGAAATGATGCAACATGGCGTTTACCAAGGTGTGTTCGTAATTTCCCGGCGCAGGATGCACAACTAGCCCTGAGCTCTTATTGATTATTGCCAAATGCTTATCTTCATAAACAATATCCAACGGTATATTCTCCGCTTTCAGAATATTCGGCTCTTTATCTTCGATGTTAACCTTTAGCGTATCACCGGCCTTCACTTTATAATGCGGTTTGTTTAAAATTGAATTTTTTAGTCTCACATTGCCCTTAAGAATTAATCTCTGAATTGAGGTGCGAGAGAATCCCAGATTATTTTTCTGGGAAAACTCTGACAAAAACAAATCTAAACGCATCCCTGAGTTTTGCTCGGATACCTTTAAGGTATATTCATGCATAGATAGATAATTCCTTGAATTAAGGCTAAGGTTTAGGCTCCTAAAACCTTAATTCTTTCTTTTGATAAGAACGAGTTTAACCAGGGATAGGCAGAATATTATAATGCTTAAGGCTTGAAATAAAGTCAGCCCAAATAAAACAGAAGGATTATCCGCACGCCAAAATTCGATAAAAAATCTTTTCAGAGAATAAAGTAAAAGATAAGCAAAAAATATCTTGCCTTCTCGATGGGGTTTGTCTTGGAGAAACCTTAAAATAATAAAGATAAGGACTAACGCTAAAGAAGAGTATATTTGCGTTGGGATGATAACCGCATTATGTACAGGAAAATAAATCCCGAACTTAGATACTCTGCCAAAACAACATCCGTTCAATAAACATCCGACCCTGCCTATAGATTGAGCTAATGCAAGAAAGGGCGCAATTAAATCAAATATTTTATATACCAAGACTCTCTTCTTTTTTAAATATATAATTCCGCAAACTATACTAAAGGTTAAACCGCCAAACCAAGACAGTCCTCCCTGCTGCAGCATAATTATATCTATAGGTCTTTTTATATAATAACCTGCATTCTCAATAATATAGAAAATACGCGCCCCGATAATCCCCGAAACGAAAATCAAAAATGAGAAGTTGAAGATTAAATCCTGGCTGATATTTTCTCTTTTGGCTTGGATTCTAGCCAAGGCTATACTTGCCATAAAAGCCAAGGCAAGCATAAGACCATAGGAATAAACGGTAAAAGGACCGATTGTACAGATTTCAGGATACATTTTTAAAATTCAGTTTCAAAGTGTCATAGTATCAAGGTCTAGTTCTTCTAAACACCGTAAGGTCAAATTTATCAATTAATCTTTGATACCCTGACACATTGACACCTTGACACCTTGACACCTTTCTAATTTTTTGATTTCAATATCGACCATCCCAGTAGTATCGCCCCAATAGTAATTGCGCTATCCGCGACATTAAACACTGGCCAGATGTGAAAGTCCAAGAAGTCAATCACATATCCTAGGGATACTCGGTCGATAAGATTGCCGACTGCACCTGCTAATATAAGGCTTAAGGAAAGAGAATAAAGAGAAAACCTTGTTTTGTACTTTTTAAGATGGGCAATAATCAAAATTATGGCAAGTAAAGAGGTAATGATAAATAAAGGAGTCTGATTTTTCAAGATTCCAAAAGCCGCTCCTCGATTATGTACAAGCGTCAGATGAAAAAACCCTTTTATGACGGGGACAGATTGATTTAAGAATAAATTTTTCGTGAAGTAAAACTTGGTTAGTTGGTCTACGGCAAGAATAATTAATACGAAGATAGGTATCATTAAAAAGAGGTGGCTATCTCTTTTCCTTCTTCTTCTGGCACTTAACGCACAGGCGTGTGTAAGGGACTGCCTTTAATCTCACTTTGGTAATGAGGGATTTACATCCTTCGCAGATACCAAAAGTACCTTCATCTATTTTTTTAAGCGCATCGTCCAATTCGTATAACGCCTCCCTTACATTAGAGGCCAGGCCTAAAGAGAATTCGCGGTCATAAGTATCCGTAGCCACATCCGCCATATGGTAAGTATACCCTGATATATCTCCGGCGGCCTCCTTCTGGGATTTCTTCAAGGTATCCTCAGAAATGTGTTGTATTTCATCGAGTATCTCTTCTTTTCTTTTCAGGATTATTTTCTTAAAAAAGCTCAATTCTTTCTTATTAAATTTCTTTTTCACTTTTTTTCTCCTTAGTAATAGCCGCTGTGCACCTTTCGCAAATTAAAGGGTGATCTTTAACTTTACCAATGGCGAGGCTGTAATTCCAGCAACGCACGCACTTTTCTCCTTCAGCCTTCTCAATAATCATAGCTAGGTCAGGATATTTCTGACCAACCTGGCCACTGCTAATTTCTTGTGTCTTTTTAATTTCAACCTGCGAAACCTTAAATATCTCAGGTAAATCCTCTTTTAAGCTTCCTAAATATTTATAACGGATTTCGCTATTTGTCAATAGAATTATTTGCGCATCGAAGGAACTTCCGATTACCCCTTGACCACGTTTTTCTTCCAATGCCTTAGCTGCGTCGGGGATTAATTCGATAACTGTTTTTAGCTCGCTTTCAATATCCTCACCGCCTGCCATATCGCGTTGGGAAAAAATCGTATTTTCTTTTGGCCAACTTAGAAGATGAATGCTGGTTATTGAGACATCTTCTTTATCCTTAGGCATTAAAGCCCAGATTTCCTCGGCAGTAAATACTAAAATAGGAGCCAACAATCTTAGCAGAACATTTAATATCTCATATATGGTTGTCTGCGCCGCCCTTCTCTCTACGGAATCAGCAGCATAGGTGTAGAGCCTGCCTTTAATCATATCGAGATAATACATGGATAATTCTTCGTTACAAAAATCATAGATTCCTTTATAGGCCAGGTAAAATTCAAAATTTTCATATGCCGTGGTTACAAACTTTAACACCTGCTCTAATCTAAATAATATCCATTTATCTATCTTTCTTAAATCCTTGTAACTGATTTTATTTTCTTGAGGATTAAAATCAGAAAGATTGCTCAAAATAAATCTGGCTGTATTTCTAGTCTTGCGATAAGCCTCGGCAAGCCGGGTTAATATCTCTTTGGAAATACGGATATCTTCGTTATAGTCACTTGAAGCCACCCAAAGTCTAAGTATATCCGCGCCATAATCTTTAATAATATCAAAAGGAGAGATAACATTACCTTGCGACTTGGACATCTTTCTTCCTTCACCATCGACGACAAAACCGTGAGTAAGCACATTCTTAAAAGGCGAAATCCCATCGATACACATGGAGGGTATAAGCGATGACTGAAACCATCCTCGATGCTGGTCAGAACCCTCTAAATACAAAGCGCAAGGAAATTCTAAATCTTTTCTCTTCTTCAATACTGCCTGATGGCTTACCCCTGAATCAAACCAGACGTCCAGAATATCTAAACCCTTAGAAAAACTCTCTTGCTTACAGTACGGACATTCTATATCTTTGGGTAAGAATTCTTTCGCGTCTCGCGTAAACCAACAATCTGTGCCTTCTTCAGATACAAGGTGCGCAAAATTCTCGATAACCTTTGGTTCAAGGAACTCTTGCCCGCAATTTTTACAGATTAATGCTGGGATAGGCACGCCCCAATATCTCTGACGGGATAGACACCAATCCGGCCTTAATTCTACCATTGCCGAGATTCTCTCTCTGCCTGATTCAGGAATCCAGCGGATATCATTTTTTATTGTCTTAAGGAGCTTATTCCTTAAATCCTTATGTTCAAGATTTAAAAACCATTGTTTGGTTGCCCGAAATATTATCGGGCTTTTACAGCGCCAGCAATGCGGATACGAATGCGAAACCATACTATTAAAAATCAATGCCCCTGATTCTTTAAGTTTTTCAATAATAAGCTTGTTAGCAGTATAGACATTTAAGCCTTTAAATTCGCCTGCCGTAGAATCAAAATTTCCCTTGGCATCTACAGGCATAACCATATCTAACTTATATTTTATCCCGGTTAGATAATCCTCATTTCCATGTCCGGGCGCAGTATGCACTAAACCCGTGCCCTCTTCTTTTGATACATAATCTGCCAAGACCACGCGGCCTTTTCTTAAACCAAAAGGATGAGTATAACTAAGGCCTTCTAAATCTTTGCCTTTAACTTCTTTTAAAAGTTCGTATTTGTCTATACCTACTTCGGATAATACCTTGGATAATAAATCTCTGGCTAAAATTAGGTTTCCTTTATCGGTCCGGATATACGCATAGCTAAAGTCTGGATGCACAGCCACAGCTACATTAGCAATCAACGTCCAGGGCGTAGTTGTCCAAATTAATAAGTAACTGTCTGGTAAATAATCTTTGGATGCGTCCAGCTGGAACTTAAGGTATATCGACGGAGAAGTATGCTCCTCGTATTCAACTTCAGCCTCAGCCAGGGCAGTCTCGCATTTAAAACACCAGTTGACCGGTTTTAAACCGCGATAGATATAGCCATCTTTCACTAATTCATTGAAGGCTTTAACTATGCTTTCTTCATAATCATGCGTTATAGTAAGATATGGATTTTTCCAATCACCAAATACACCTAGGCGCTTGAATTGCCCTTTCTGCAGAGAAACATATTTTAAGGCATAATCGTAAGCCTTTTTTCTAAATTCTTCCTGCGTAATCTGGTATTTATCTATGCCCAATTCTTTGAACAATTGATGTTCTATAGGTAAACCATGACAATCCCACCCCGGCACATACGCGCTATCAAACCCTTGCATCGTCTTATATTTTACAATAATATCCTTCAGAGTTTTATTTAAGGCGTGCCCAATATGAATATCACCGTTGGCGTAAGGAGGACCGTCGTGAAGGATATATTTTGGCTTGGCCTTCGACTTTTCAGAGATGAGTTTATATATATCCACTTCATCCCATTTTTTTAAAAGATTAGGCTCCCTTTTAGGCAAATCCGCTTTCATCGGAAATTCGGTCTTGGGTAGATTTAGTGTAGTTTTGTAGTCCATTTTCAGTTGTAAGCTATAAGTTGTAAGCCGTAAGCTGACAGCTTAAGACTTATAACTTATGACTTATAATTTACACATATTTTCCGATAATTATTTTTAAATCCTTCTTTACTTTGGCTGGGATTAATTTTCTATCCGTAACAATCGCATATTTAAGTGCGTCCTTGCAAGCACAAGTCCTCTCCTCAGGGAGATTCTTTATTACCATAGATAATATTTTCTTGGCATTCTCGATATTTTTCTGTAAATTGCTAATTACCATATCGATGGTTATGGTCTCATATTGTGGATGCCAACAGTCATAATCAGTGACTGCCGCTAAAGTAGAATAGCAAATTTCTGCTTCTCTGGCTAATTTCGCCTCAGGCATATTGGTCATGCCGATTACATCCATACCCCAGCTACGATAAAGATTGGATTCAGCTAAAGTTGAAAACGCCGGGCCTTCCATATTCACATATGTACCGCCCTTATGTACCTTTACTCCTAAGCCCTTACCTACTTCATATCCAACATCGCACAATAACTTACTAAGCTCTTGACATACAGGATGTGAAAACGAGATATGGGCAACTATACCGTGGTCAAAAAAAGTCATATCTCGGGCGTGATTAGTCCGGTCGACAAACTGGTCAATGACGACAAAATCCAGAGGCTTATAATCTTCTTTAAGACTACCGCAGGCAGTAACGGAAATAATTCTTTCTACTCCCAGTTTTTTCATGGCATAAATATTTGCCCGGTAATTTATCTCACTGGGCGATATACGATGCCCTGTCCCATGCCGAGGCAAAAATACGACTTCTTTGCCTTCTAATTCTCCGACTATAAACTTATCTGAAGGTTGGCCAAAAGGCGTATCTTGCGATACTTCTTTTATGCCTTTAATACCTTCCATCTTATATAAACCACTTCCACCGATAATTCCGATACGCCCCATATACTCACTCCCTTTTAGATAATTCTTCCGCCCGATTTAGAGCTGCCTTGGCTGCTTCGGTAAGGTTCTTGATATTATGCTGCAACAGCCGTAATCCCGCTTCAGTAGTGCCGCCTTTTGAGGCCACCTGTTTTTTCATTTCAACTGGAGATAAATGCTCCTTCTCTAAATACCGTACGCTGCCTCTCCCTGTTACTTCTGCCAGAATCTTTGCCTGCGCAGGGGTAAAACCAAGACTTGAAGCTGTCGCGGAAAAAGAAGGTATAAAAACTTTCTCCGTAAAATCTTTAATTTCTGTTAACGATTTTCCCTCAATTAAATCGCAAAGAAAACCTGGGCCGCTGCCCGATACTGCTGTGACTGCATTCATCTTCTCTTCATCTATCCTCAGTGTTTCTCCTAAATAAACGAACAGGTCTTGCGCAAAAGCTAAATCTTCTTCGCTAGCGAATCTGCCTTTGGAAAAACAAGTAATGCCTTCACTGATTTTAGCCGGAATATTCGGCATCGCTCTTATGACCCTGGCCGCACCCAGAATCTTTTCCATATGTGCCGTGGTAATGCCCGCGGCAATTGAAATGACTAACTTGTCTTTTGCATAGGGCTTTATTTCATTTAGCGCTGTATCAAAATCCTGTGGTTTCACAGCTAATATTAACGTATCGACCTTATTTACCAAATCTAAAATATTATCTGCTATACCTATACCAGAAAGATTTCGGGTCTTTTCTTTATCTTTGTCGAAGGCAAATAGTTGATATTTTACCTTAATCTGTTCGGCAATCGCCGACCCCATGTTACCAAAACCGATTATGCCTATTTTTGTACTCATCATCTTTAGCCTCAACCTGAACCTTAACCTTCAAAAAGTGCCCTGCCTAGCCTCACCATATTTGAGCCTTCCTCTATTGCTATCTCGAAGTCATCAGTCATTCCCATTGATAGAGCTGACAATTGACTGTTGACTGTTGAGAGTGCATTAATTTCATCCCTGAGTTCTCTCAATTTCCTAAAATATGAACGGGTTTCTTTAGGATTATCTACAATCGGCGCAATTGTCATTAAGCCTTTTGTATTTATATTTTTAAATTTTACTATTTCTTGTATAACCTCAACTTTCTCTTCGGGTTTTAATCCAAACTTTGTTGTCTCTGGAGAGGTTTTGACTTCAATTAGAATATCCTGAATTTTATTTATCCTGGCTGCCTGCTTATCGATCTCAGCTGCTAAATCTAAACTATCCACCGAATGAATCAAATCAAAGATTTTGACTGCGGTTTTTACTTTGTTGGTCTGTAAATGTCCAACCATATGCCATTTTATAGTTCGTGAACTCGCAAGTTCTTGAGTTCGTAGTTCATTAAATTTCACAAGGGCTTCCTGGACTTTATTTTCGCCGATGTCGGTTATTCCTGCCGCAATTGCCTCTTTTATCCGCTCGACTGTGCGGCCCTTGCTTACCGCGACAATGGTTATTGAATTCGGGTCTCGATTAGTTTTAGAACAAACCAAAGATATGCGCTCTTTTATCTTAAGGAGATTTTCCTTAATCATTGACTAAATGCCTTTTAGATTAAACCATATTATACATCAGAAAAGGGTGGGGTCAATTAAAAGTATTCCTGGTGTCAAGCCAAAATAGAAATGTCGTATTATTACCAAATTAGAAATGTCGTATTTTTAGTTTTTTAAAGAGCGCCTGCTAAAGCTTCTTCTCTTGCTTCAAACCTTAGTGAACCCGGT
>Ga0315273_10004603_pt1 | contig 16917 bp, 19 predicted proteins | sample YL17G02_0_MG_FD_205753 | JGI IMG/M metagenome (GOLD analysis project Ga0315273, IMG submission 205753) | Sediment microbial communities from Yellowstone Lake, YNP, Wyoming, USA - YL17G02_0 | ecosystem: Environmental > Aquatic > Freshwater > Lake > Sediment | place: USA: Wyoming | collected... | reverse complement strand
CGGCAGCCTCAACGCTTACCGCCTTCACCGCAGGCAGCGCGACGCTCGCCAACACTCCGCCTGCGACGCCGACCACGCTCACGGCTGCCTCTACTCTGACCGCCTTCACGGCCGCAGCGGCGGCCCTGTCGCACACACCGCCAGCGGCCAAGACGCTGACCGCCGCCAGCACTTTGACCGCCTTCCTCGCCGGGTCGGCTACGATCGCCAACACGCCGGTCGCCCTGACGGCGGCTTCGACGCTGACCGCTTTCACCGCCGGATCAGCCACGCTGGCCCATACTCCGGCTACGCCGACAACCCTGACGGCAGCCAGCACGCTGACGGCCTTCACCGCCGGCACCGCCGCGCTGGCGTGGTCACCGGCTACGCCGAAGACGCTGACGGCCGCGTCAACCCTGACCGGCTTCACGGCGGGCAGCGCGTCTATCACCTGGACGGCTGCGCCTGCGCACACCATGACGGCGGCTTCTACGCTGACCGGCGAGATCGAGGCCGAGGACACCTACCTCAGCCACTACCAGTACACGACCACGATGGCGGCGGCGTCGACGCTGACGGGGTTCACCTCGGGCGCTGCGGCGGTCTCGTGGACGGCAGCGCCAGCGCGCACGCTCACAGCTGCTTCTACGCTTACCGGGTTCACAGCTGGCAACGCCTCGATCACGCACGGCGGCACGGCCCCGCCGACCACGTTGACGGCAGAGTCGACGCTGACCGGGATGACGGCTGGCGCGGCGACGATCGCTTGGACCGGCCCGCCAGCGACAACGCTCACCGGCACCAGCACGCTCACCGGCTACGTCTCTGCCAGCGCAGACCTCGAGAACACAGCCCCGGCTGCCGTGACCATGACGGCGGCGAGCACCTTGACAGCGGTCGTCTCCGCGAGCGCCGACCTGAGCGCATCCTTGCCGGTGCTGATGACGGCGGCGAGCACGCTGACGGGCAAGGTCTCCGCCGTCACCTACCTCATGCTCGGCGTCTCGGCGCCGATCCGCTGGCAGCCGCCGCGGCCGTGGCCGCACGCCGCCGCGCCCCGCAGCACGCCGCGGCAGGCGACGCCGTCCGCGCCCGGCAAGTGGCGCTGGGACCACGAACGCTGATGCCCGCCAGCCCGGCACAAGCCGAACGCCTCGCCGCCGGCGTGGTCGCACACTACCAGGACGCGGAGGCGCAGCTGATCGCACGCATGGCAAAGAACCTCGCCCGCGGCATCGACGCGCCCGAATGGGTATTCACGAAGCTGGCGCAGATGCAGGAGTACGAGCGCCAGGCCCGGCGCCTGCTGGCCGACCTCGAGAAGAAGGCGGCGATCGGCATCAGTACGGCCATCACGGACGCCTACGACTCCGGCGGCATGAGTGCGGTCGCTGACATCGCCAAGCTGAAGCCCGGCGTCCCGCCCGTCGAACCCCTCGCCGGCCTGCGCGCCGTCGAGGCGCTGACGCGGGAGACGCTCGGCAACGTAGTCGCCACGCACCCCGGCATCCTGCGCAGCGTCATGGACGGCTACCGCTCCGTCATCGCCGAGTCGCAGACCGGGATCCTGCTCGGCAACCAGACCCGGCGCCAGGCGGCGCAGACGGCGCTCAACAGGTTCGCGGCCAAGGGCATCAGCGGGTTCGTCGACAAGGCCGGGCGCGGCTGGACGATGGAGTCCTACACGGAGATGGCGCTGCGCACGGGCGCGGGACGAGCGCAGGTACAGGGGCACGTCGACCGCCTCGCCGCCAACGGGCTCAACCTCGTGATCGTCTCGGACGCGCCGAAGGAGTGCCCGCTGTGCAGGCCGTGGGAGGGGAAGGTGCTGTCGATCGGCGCTGTGCCGGTTGAGATGCCGGAGGAAATGGACCCGGCGTTCCAGGTTGCGCCAGAGGTTCCAACAGACGCATCTGTTCCAGCCGGTTATACCAGCATCGACGAAGCTCTGGACGGCATGGGGGGCAGGTATGGGATACCAGAGAGGTTTGTGGACGGGAAAGCCCGAGATCTTCAGCCTGAGCGTACCCTTACGGCACTCAACCAGATGGACGAGTTGCTGGGTGATGCACAGAGAAGGGGGCTGCCGATGCCGCATGACATAACCGTGGGGCATGAGTCTGGAGATCCGTTGGCGGCTGCCTTCCGCGCATGGGACCCTCCGACTCCTGGGGGCGCTCCCGTCTTCGAGTTGCACTTGAACGTAGCTCACAACTCCTGGGACGATATGGCGAAGAGTCTTGCTCATGATGGGCCGGACCATTTGCGTCTCTACTCCAGCGCCGGGAAGCAGCACATGCTGGAGCATGAGTACGCGCACCTTCTTCAGCATGACGGGTTCGGAAGGGCGATGTTCGTCAACGGAATGTGGCCGAAGCCCACGACAATCCAGTCGGCAATCAGGAGCAGCACGGGTATGAAGGCGACAAATCTGGCCAGGTGGGATGAGATCACGAATCGAGTTTCGCGGTATGCCATGGAAAGTCCTGGTGAGTTTGTCTCTGAGGTATACGCCGGGGTGCGTGACGGTATCGGATATGACGACGAAGTGATGGCTCTCTACAGGCAGTGCATCACGATAAAGAACGTCCCTGTCGATGCTCTCCACTCGGTCAAGCCCCGCCCGTGACCACCTACCCCACCCTCGACGAAGCCCGCGCCGCCGGCCTCATGCACTGCAACTGTAGGCATTCAGTATCCGCCTATCAGGAGGGCATCACGCGGCCCATGGGCGACGTCGCCGACCCGGAAGGCTACGCGGCCTCACAGAAGCTGCGCTACTACGAGCGCAAGGTGCGCGAGTCGAAGCGGATGCAGGCAGCGGCCATGGACCCGGCGGCGCAGGCCAAGGCGACGCGGCGCCTGAACGACTACCGCGGCAAGATCCGCGACCACGTCGCCACGACGAGCGCCAAGCGGCAGCCGTGGCGGGAGTCGATGGGGGTCAGCAAGAAGGCATTGGCGAAGCCGCCGCTACAGCCGTTGAGTGTCCCTGAAGGATTCCTGCCCTCTGCCATGGACAGTGAGGGACGCTACGTCGTCTATCACACGGTCGACCTCGGCAGAGCGCAAGGAGTCGGAGGAACACGGAAACCGACCCGTGCCGAACTGCTGCGCAGCATTCGCAAGGAGGGTCTCAGGCCGTCAGGTTACGGGCAGACCGTGACGACGAACCCCGTCCCGTTCTTCGAGTCGGGGACGCGACCCAGTACGTTCCAGCTTGAGTATCGCATCCCGCGAAAAGACCTTGAGAAATACCTTTATCGCGGCCTCGTGATGAAACCGCCCGGCGGAACGGCCTACGCGCAGCACTCACTGCAGAAGACGCTCGCGGCCGAGTTCTTGTCCCGTGTTTACCGTCCCCGCTGAAGTGGCCCCGCCTCGCCGCCGAGAGCCCCGCTACCCTGACAAGACATGCCCGGCCTGACGCCGGACAGCGAGTAGCCCAGGAGGCTATCCAATGACAGAAGTAGCCGAAACCGTCACCGCTCCCGAGCCCGTAGCCGCGGCTGGCCCGCCGGCGCCCGCTCCCGCGACTCCACCTCCCGAATCCGTCGACGCGCTGCCCGACTTCGCGCAGAAGATGATCCGCGAGCTGCGCGCCGAGGCGGCCAGTAACCGCACCAAGGCCACGACGGCGGAAGCAACGCGGGCGGAGACCATGGACGCTATCGCCAAGGCACTCGGCCTCAAGGGCGACGACGACCCCGCCAAGGCAGCCCAGACGGCGGCCGACGAACGGGACGCGGCCAAGACGGTCGCCAAGAACCTCGCCGTCGAGAACGCCGTCCTGCGCATGGCGAACAAGCAGGGCGCGAACCCCGAGTCCCTGACGGACTCGCGCTCGTTCATGCGCCAGCTCGAGGTCATCGACCCCGGCGCGGACGACTTCGCCACGCAGGTCGAAGCGGCTATCAAGACGGCCCTCGAAGGGAATCCCGCCCTCAAGGCGCAGGGAGCCGCCCCTGTGGCTCCAGCGCGCTCAGGCGGGCCCGTGGGCGGCGGCGCCGCGGTCCCCGGCCAAGTGACCGAGGACGAGCTCAAGACGATGAGCCCGGCGCAGATTGAACAGGCTCAGAAGGACGGCCGCCTCAACGCGATCCTCGGCAGGCAGCCCGAAGACTAAGCACAAGTTTCAGCCCCCGGCCCGGCGCCGAGGTGACGTAGGAGCCAGGCGCTTCTCGTCTCGTACCCGCAAGCATCGAGACAGGAGCGTGTAATGGCAATCACAGTGAGTCAGCGGGAAGTCTGGGCAGCTCTGCTGCAGCAGGCTTTCGACAAGCAGAATAAGTTCAGCTCGACCAGCGTCTGCAACCGCCAGTACGAGGGCGACGTTGCGAACGCGAAGTCGGTCAAGATCATCAGCATCAGCCGCCCGACCGTCGCCGCCTTCGTCGAGGGCACGACCAGCCTCACCTTCGAGTCCCTGACCGACGCGCAGCGCACGCTCGCCTGCGACCAGGTCAAGTCGTTCGCCTTCCAGCTCGGCGACATCGCGCAGGTGCAGTCCGCCAACGGCGGCGCACTCATGGCCGAGGCCGCCCGCGAAGCCGGCGCGGCTCTCGCCGAAGACGCCGACGAGTACGTGCGCACGATCATCGGCACGGACACCGCCGCCGGCAACATCGTCGGCTCTACGGCCATCACCACGAGCGCGCTGGCGATGGCCCGCGTCATCGCAATCAAGCAGCTGCTCGACGACTCGAACACGCCGCAGGATGGCCGCTACCTGATCGTGCCGTCGTGGTTCAACAGCTGGCTGCTGCTGGACAGCAACTACATGGCCTACGACGCGCTCTCCAGCGGCAACCGCATCGAGAACGGCGTCATGGGCAAGTTCCTCGGCTTCGACGTCATGGTCGCGCAGTACGCCGTCAACGGCGGCAACGACCACCGCATCTACGCCGGCCATCCGTCGGCGATCACCTTCGCCAACCAGATCGACAAGGTCGAGGCGCTGCGTCCCGAGAGCGCCTTCTCCGACGCTCTGAAGGGATTGCATGTGTATGGCGCCAAGGTCACCCGCCCGTCCTCAATCGCCTACACCCTCTGCTCGCCTGACTGAGTCGGCTGAGGAAGGAAGGAACTGACATGGCAGATACCGCCATCACCAGCATTACCTGGGACGACAACGACGGCACCAACGTCGCTGCCGCACAGGGCACCGCGCTCGACCAGGCCAACACCATGGTCATCACGCCCACCGGGCCGCTCGAGGACATGGTCATCATGGTCACCAACACCGAGGGCTCGACGAACGTCGTCACCGTCAAGGCAGGACCGACGACGGCGGGCCGGGCAGCGCAGTCGTCCGGGCTCGGCGACCTCGTGCTCACCACGATCGCCGCGACCACCGGCCGCATCATCCTGCCGCCGCTCGAGTCGGCGCGCTTCCTGCAGGCCAACGGCACCGTGCGCATCACGGTCGAGGCCGGCATGACCGGCTACATCATGGCCCTGCAGAAGAAGACCGTGCAGTCCGGGGCCTGAGTCATGGCCCGCTGGTATCAACACGTCTTCAGCGGCCAGCAGGTCGAGGTCAAGACGCTGGACGAAGACGACAAGTACAACGGCGTCTCCGCCTGGGCACGCATCGACGCGCCCTCGCCGACCGAGGAGAGTAAAGCCTCCGACGCCGGATCAACGCTCGCCCATCACAAGACCGAAGAGAAAGACGCCTCCGAAGCGGGCCGCAATCTGCAGGCGCGCAAGACGACGGCCAAGAAGAAGGCCTGACCATGACCGCCTACGCCACCAGCGACGAGCTCGCAGCCTTCGCGGGATTCGTGCCGGCCTACGTCACAGCCACGGCGAGCGCAACGGTGCTCGCAGGCGCAGTGGACGGCCTCACGCTCGGCGCTGGTGGCGGTTTCGGCTACGTGTCCGCCCCACCCGTCACCATCGCGGCCCCACTTGCAGGCGTTCGCGCCACCGCGACCGCAGACGTGGCGAACGGTGTGGTCAACTTGCTCACCCTGCTCGACGGGGGCAGCGGCTACGGCGCCGTTGCCCCCGCCGTGACCATCGCGCCGCCCGAAGACCTCAGCCGCCTGCTGACGCGGGCTTCCGAGCTCATCGACGACTACTGCCGCACGGCCGTGTATGCGGTCGACGCTTTCGACATGCCCACCGAGGCCGACGACATCGCTGCCTTCCGCGATGCCACATGCGCGCAGGTCGAGTTCTGGCTGGCCGGCGACGAGGAGGACGACATCCTCGGACCGGTCAGCGACATCACCATCGGCAGCGTCAAGGCGACGCCGGCTTACCCGATGGTGCTGGCTCCCCGCGCCGCGCGGATCCTCCGCTCCGCGGGACTCTACCGCGGCGAGCCGGTGTACCTGTGACCAAGGTCCGCCGCTCCCTGCTCAAGTCCACTGTCTCCGTCGAGACCTACGGCGGCGACGGCGCATACGGGCCGGTCTACGCCGCGCCCCGCACCATCCCCTGCAACATCGAGACGAAGCACCGCCTCATCAGGAACGCGAACGGCGACGAATACGTGGACCAGCCGGTACTCACCGTCCATCCTGACGACGCGCCCGCATTCACGCCCGAGACGCGCCTCACGGTGCAGGGACGCACCTCTACCGTGCTGTCCGTCGCGCTGCTCACCTTCCGCGGCGGGACCAGCCACGGCGAGGTGTCCTGCACATGACCATGAGCGTCAAATGGTACGGGGCGAAGGCGAAGGCCGCTGAGCGCAAGGGCGCGCAGCGCGGGCTGATGCTCGGCGCCGAGCACGTCCTCACCGAGAGTAACAAGGTGGTCCCCATCGAGGAGTCGACCCTGCTTGGGTCCGGCGTGGCAAGCATGGACGCGGGATCCCTCCGCGCCGCCGTCAGTTACGACACCGTGTACGCCTGCCGCCAGCATGAAGAGTTGTCCTGGCGCCACGACGCCGGACGCACCGCCAAGTACCTGGAGAACACGGTCAACAGTGAACGCTCGGCCGTGCAGGCGCTCATCGCTCGCGAGATCAAATCCAGCCTGGGAGGCTGACATGGCACACGAGGAAGCTCAGTTCATCCGGGGGCCGGTGCCGTTTCCTGCCGCCCCCACGGTCACGGTAGTCTCGCCGGCCACGACCTCATACGCGAAGGTCACGCCGAGCGCGAACACCCTCAAGACGATGTGCCGCCCGCGAGTCGTCACGCAGTCGCTCGTCTTCGCCGCGACCATCGTCCACAAGATCGTAGACGCGACCACCATCACCTCGGCGGCGCCGACGGACGACAACAGCGACCGTGCCAGGGCGACAGAGTTCAAGAACGACTTCAACACCCATGTCGCCTCCACCGCCTACCACGTCGCAGCCGGGACCGCCATCACCGCCGCTGACGCCACCAGCGATCCGACCCTGATAGCTCTCTGCCAAGCCATCGACGCGGCCATGAAGGCGCACGCCGCCTCCACGACCGAGCACGGCGGCATGACCGACACGGTATTCGCAGCCGCCCTGGTCACCGCAGCCTTGCCTGCCGTCCCCACCAAGGGCGAGTGCCGGACCTGGCTCGCCGACGCTGTGCTCAAGGCAGCGTGGACGGCGCATCTCGCCGTCCTCGACCTCGGTGCCTACGTCACCGCCGGCCCCGTGGGCCTGCCCATCGACTGGCCCTGCTCAGCGCCGTTCTACGCGAAGACCGACACCAGCGGCGGCGTGTTCGCCGTGATCGAATGGACCGGCTGGTAACGTGACCCTCGCCGCCGGCTTCGAGAGTAACCTCCTGACCGGCCTCGCCGTGTACCTCGCGGCGGGCAGCATCGAGGCGACCTGGAACACCAGCGGCGCGTACACGTCCCTGCAGACCGGCATCGTGCTCGGGTCCGTCCCGCAGGCGCCGGACCGCATCATCACCCTGACCGTCTACGACTCCGACGACGATCCCTCGCTGTCGGATTCGGTGGTCCGCGTGCAGGTCCGCTGCCGCGGAGAAGGCCAGGACAAGCGCAAGGTCGATGACCTCGACGCCGCTATCTTCAAGCTGATCGACGCGAAGACATCGTGGACCCTCTCGACCGGCGTCTACGTCGTGCAGTGCCAACGCATCTCCGGCCCGGCCCCTCTTGGCCAAGACGGCAACAATCGGTGGTCGGTCTCCTCAAACTACGCCGTCACGGTCCATCGTCCTTCCACGCACCGAACGTAAGGAGCAGACATGCCAGCAGTAACAAAGGTGCCGCTCGGCGGCGCAACGCTGAACCGCAAATGGTATCTCGACGTGAATATCGGCGCGTTCGGCGCTCCGACGTGGGTCGGCGTGTTCGGGATCAGCGACTTCAAGGACTCATTCACCCCGGACCTCGTGGAGGACGGCGACTTTGACAGTGCCGGTGCGCGCTCCAAGGTCGTGACCGCGACCGACTGGTCGCTGACCTTCACGGTAGAGCGCAAGGTCACCGCCGCCCTGGCCACCGTCTACGACCCCGGCCAGGAAGTGCTGCGCGCCGCCTCCTACCTGATGGGCATCAACAACGCCGTCGATGTGCGCTGGTATGAGATGAACGACGGCGGCCCCAAGGTCGAGGCGTGGCGCGGCTACGCGGTCGTGGGCTGGGATCCGGTCGGCGGCGACATGGCGGCCAAGTCGGCCGTCGCCGTGACCCTCTCGGCGCGCGGCGCCCGCACGGCTATCACGCACCCGGACGGCGCTGCGGCTGCTCCGGTGGTCTACAGCATCACGCCGAACACCGTCGCGGCTGCCGGTGGCACGCTGGTCACGGTCCGCGGTCGCGGCTTCTTCCTCGCTGGCGTCGATAACGTCGTGGCCACCACGGGCGTGCAGCTCGTGGCCCACAACTTCACCAGCTGGATCACGCAGAGCGACAACGTCATCGTCGGCATCACGCCCGCCGAGCAGGCCGGGGCCTCGTACATCAAGGTCACGAACGCGACCGGACCGAGCAACGTCGACATCGTCGTAACGTCCGCATAACGGGGGCCGACAATGGCCTTCCGTGACCTCGACGAGTTTCGCGTCGCCGAGCCGCCCGTCGTGCTGTCGATCCGCGGCCGGGAGTACGTCTTCCCGGCCGCGGTGTCCATCCCCGTGTGGCTGCTGATACAGAGCACGGGGCGGCGCGCGCAGAACGGCAGCGACTCCGAAGCCGAAGCACTCTCAGAAGCCGACGAGGCGCTGCTCACTGACGCCATGTTCGGCGACTGCAAGCAGCAGATGATCGACGACGGCTGCACCGGGGACGAGTTTCGCATCGTCTTCGCGACCCTCTTCGCGCGCCACCTCTACGGCACCGTGGAAGCGGCCGAGGCAATATGGGACGCGCAGGCCAGCCCCCCGGAAGACGCGCCGAACCGGGCGGCGCGGCGCAGCAAGCCGGCAGCGAAGTCGACCCGGCCACCGGGCTCCCGCGCTGGATCGACAACCCGCAAAGCCAAGGCGGCGTCACCTGGTCCGACATCCTCGAGTGCTGGAACCTCGTCGAAGCCGACATGAATGAACGCTACGGCATAGACCTCGACGAACCCGGCCTGCTCGAAGGCCGCACCGTGCGCTGGCTGAAGGTACGCATCCTCGGCCTGCTGGAGTGTGAGTCGCGGCTCAGTACCGCCCTGGCTCCGCCGGAAAAGCCGGGCGCTTGAGGAGGTGCTGACATTCCACTCACGGTAGGCGAGCTCAACGCCAAGATCACCCTCGACGACAGCCAGTTCAATCGCGGCGTCGATTCCGCCGGGCGCAAGTTCTCGACCTTCGGCACCCGCATGGGCGGCATTGCCGGCGGCATCGGCCGGGTCGCCATGGGGGCCGCGGTCGGCGGCATCGCCGCGATCGGCGTCGGCCTCGCCGCGGGCGCGGTCGCGGGGATGAAGTTCAACAGCTCCATCGAACAGACCACCATCGCCATGGGCACCATGCTCGGCAGCACGGCGAAGGCGAAGACGCTCATCGGCGAGGTCACGAAGATGGCCTCGGCGACGCCCTTCGAGTTCCCCGAGCTCGCCGACGCGACGAAGAAGCTCGTGGCCTACGGGGTCGCCGCCGAGGACGCCGTGCCGCTGATGACCCGCCTCGGAGACGTGTCCAGCGCCCTGGCCCTGCCCATCGGCGAGGTCGCCGACCTGTACGGCAAGATGAAGGTCTCCGGCCGCATCACCATGGAGGACATCAACCAGATGGCCGGACGCGGCATCCCGATATACGGGGCGCTGGCCGAGGTGCTGGGCAAGGGCAAGGACGAGATCCGCGGCCTCGTCGAAGAGGGCAAGATCGGCTTCCCCGACGTAGAGAAGGCGTTCGTCTCCCTGACCGACAAGGGCTCCATGTTCGGCGGCATGATGGACAAGCAGTCGCGCTCGTTCGCCGGCCTCTGGTCGACGATCAAAGACAGCGTGATCCAGGTCTTCGCCATGGTCGTGAAGCCGGGCTTCGACTGGCTCGTGAAGGAGGGCCTGCCGAAGGCCATCAAGCTGGTGGGCAAGTTCTCCGAGGGCTTCAAGAAGGGCGGGCTCGAGGGCGGCCTAAAGCGCATCATGGACCCGAAGACGGCGGCGCAGATCGTCGACACGCTGGGCACCGTGAAGGACATCGTGCTCGGCATCGGCGGCGCGATCCTCGCGGTCTCCAAGGTGTTCATCTCGCTGCCGGGCAGCATCAAGAAGGTCATCATCGCGGTGGGACTGCTGGCCGTCGCCATGAAGGCGCTCAACGTGCCGATCAAGCTGCCGACCGGAGGCGGAGCACCACCTGTAGTCACTGGCGGCGGGAAGCCCGGTGGCGTGCCCGGCGGCGGTCTGGTCGCCGGAGTCGCTGCGGTCGTCGGTATCAGCCTCATCGCTGACGCCTATGGTAAGTGGAGGCAGGCAGCCGACGAAGCCGCCGCGTCCTCTGATGCGGCCAGCACAGCTCTCGCCAAGAATGCCAAGAAGCTCGGCCCGGAGTTCGTTGCCAACATGCAGGACGCAATCAACCGCGACAAGTACAAGTCGCCGGGCGTCTCTGGATGGGCTAAGTCCTTCGTGGAGGGCAACTTCGACACCTGGATCAAGCCCCTCTGGGCTGGTCTACAGGGTCACAAGGTCGGCGAGGAACAGGGCAAACAAGCGGGCAAGTCGTTCAGCAAAGGGTTCGTCGTCGGTATCGCGGAGCTGGAGGCGCGTCAGGATACTCTGCGCGCCAAGCTGGCCGAGCGCATGAAGGCGGGCAAGCTCGACAACAAGGACTTGCTCGAGAAGCTCGACCAGACGCAGGGACAGATCGACCTACTGCGCGACACCGTGCACGAGAAGATGTACGCCGGCCATCTGCAGAACGAACCTTGGAACACGTCCATCGGCGAGTCGCAGACCAGGCTCGAACACTTCAAGAGTCTGGTCGCGGCGCCGATGGCCTCGGGCCACGTCAAGGCGGACGGCTGGCTGAGCTCCATCGACCAGGCCATCCTGAGGATGTCCACTTTCCGCAGTATGGTGCAGACGCCGATGGCCTCGGGGCACATCAGCAGTACGCGCCCCACCGACCACGCAGCCGGCGGCGTGTTCAGGACGCCGCACCTGGCCCTCGTGGCCGAGGCCGGCCCCGAAGCCATCATCCCCCTCACCCGTCCCGCCCGCGCCCGCCAGGTCATGCAGGAGGCGGGACTCGTGGGGGCAGGCGGTGCGACGCCCCCTGGTCAGATACAGAGCGAAAGGACTTCCATCGTCATCGACGCTCGCGGCGCCATCTTCGCGGATGATGCCGCGCGGGTCATCAGTGACCTTGCCGAGCAGGGCTACGATGCCGCGTTCCGCCGCAACTCACGGACGAGAGGACTGGCCATCACATGAGTACCGCCCTCTCGATTGGCAGCTGGAACGCCAACGACCGCGTGAACACCTTCCTCAAGGGCATGTCCCTGGGCAAGCCGAACCGCGAGGCCCAGGAGTACGGCGGCACCGGCGTGGACATCGCCATCGCCGGAGCCTTGGATACCAGCGCGTGGGTCGAATCGAGGTTCATTGTCGACATACGGGATTCCTCTGTCGACGCCGTCGCGGCGCGGGTCGTCCTGCTTTCGAGGGAACTTGAAGACCTGTCGCCCATCTCCTTCCAACTGGACGGCTCGGCCAACCCCGGGACCATGATCCCCAAGGTGTCGGAGTTCGTCGAGGTTCCGCTTGAAGAGCCGTGGAATGTGCTCCTGACGAAGACGTACATGACGCGCGTCGAGATTGTCATCCTGCGCGAGCCATGGGTTTACGGCGACGAGCAGATGATACTGAACGCCGCCAGCCACGAGGTCCCGCACGTCCTCGACATCTCGGCCATGAAGGGCGTCACCGACGCGCCCATCAACATGCTGGTCGACAGCGGCACTTATGAGCTGACATCGCTCTACGCGGGCTGTTACCCAGAAGAGAACGCCGACCTCACTCTGTTCCTGCGCGAGACGCACGACCTTTCATGGACCGGCGGTTCGGCAGACACGACCGTCAACGCCTACCCTGGGACCGGCAGCTACCGGCGTAACAACTCCCTGACGGCAGCCTATGCGGACATCGACGTGACCGACCTCCTGCACGGCGAGTATCACGTCTTCGTGCGCGCCTTGAAGACCGCCGGCACGGTCTACGCCAAGCAGGCATACGGCGACTATGTGTCCATTACGAGCACCGCATTCGACCTGTACCACCTCGGCGTCGTCACCCTGCCCACAGCGGCCGTCCACGGCACCGCAGCGAGCTACCTGCGCGTGTACCTCAAGGGCGATGCCACCAACTACGTCTGGGCCAACTACTTCTTCTTCCTGCCTGCGTCCTTTGGTGGCGCTATCGGCTGGAAGTCCCTGAGCGGCCATGCCCATGAACTGCTCTGGGAAGACGACGTGGTCTACCGCGATGCGGCTGGCTGCGTCGGCGAAGCCTTCGGGGAACGCCGGATGAGGGCGCGGCAGGGTGGCATCGTCATCATCGGGGAGCACGTCACTAACACCGGCACCATCCCCTTCGACGTGAGCGTGTACGTTGACCCTCGCTACGAACTGCTGACGACCTGATGGGCCGCTACCTCATCGTCTGTGATTCGACTTCAGACAAGCACGGGTACATCGGGTGCGCGAACGCGGCCTACGCGACAGCGCGTGACGGCACCGGGACGAAGACCGAATACTCGACGACCAACTCGTCAGGCTACCTGCGTATAGGGCAGTATTACTCGGGCTCGTCGTATGCGTGTTACGAGGCGCTTTGCCAGTTTGATACCTCCGTCATCCCCGATGGCGAGACCGTTACCGATGTCCGGGTAGCCTTCGGCTTCAATACCAACAACAGTGGCCACGATTTTGTGGTGCAACTGCGCGGCCCCTATGACTGGGGCGGCACGGCCGCGCACCATCATGCTGACGTGAGCGTTGCCTACAGCCCGCGCCGGAACTGGCTGGGCTGAGATGGCCGTCTGGAAGTTGAGTCACTGATGGCTACCAAAGTCTTCTACCCCTACGAAGACGGCGCGAAATACGCTGTCAACCCGAACTACGCCGTGGCGCGGGCGTTTAGTGACAACCCCAGTTGGAGCCCGATAGCTGCCGAGTCGCGGGTTGGGCAAGTCAAGATCACTACGAACTACTACTGCTTTGAATTCTTCCTTCTCTTCGACACATCCACGCTTCCCGCCGGTGCAGTCGTATCCGCAGCAGAGTTCTCGCTCTACGGCCACAGTGGTGATGGCACCTACGTCATGGAACTGCGCCGAGCTACCACGCTTGGCGACTCTTTGGACACATATGACATAGTCGCAGGAGCAGACCTTGCTGCACTAGTGCTCTGCGCAACCTATGACCTGAACGGAGGTTGGTCCGCGGCAGGGTACAACGACTTCGCTGACGAGGCGGGGTTTGCGGACGAAATAAACCCAGACGGTCTTACCGGCTTCGTGCTGCATTGCAACAACCTCCGAACTGGCACGTCGCCTACAAGCAACGCCCCGAGCGCCTACTTCTTCACCGCTGACGAAGCAGAATCCGGAGAGCGGCGTCCAAGACTGACTGTCACCTACGACATCGTTGTCTGGGGCGCCAACACCGTCTCGATCGACAGCGATGCGGAGCATACCCACGATAATGATGTAGTGCTCACGCTCTCGGCCAGTGCGACGCTGGACGGCCAAGCGGTCACCATCGACAAGATGCGCTTCAGTGAGGACGACGCGACCTGGGGCAGTTGGGTGGACTATGACGAGGAGTATCCGTTCCAGCTTTCGCCGCAGACAACCTACCCGGCGCAGGCGAAGACGGTGTACGCGCAGTTCCGCGTCACGGAAGACGGCGACGACTACGACAGCGTCTCCGTCCATGACCACGTTGACCTCGAAGTCGTCTGGACCGGCTCCCTGCTCATCAACGGCGGCTCGGCCATCACGCGCAACCTCAACGTCATCCTGACGCTGGCAGCTACCTCATCGGCAGGCGCGGTCACGCACATGCGCTTCTCGAATGACAACTCGACGTGGGGCTCGTGGGTCACCTACGCCACCAGCTATGCCTACACGCTGGTCGGCACCATGCCGCGTCCCGGTACTCGCCAGACCTTCGTCGTGTATGTACAGTTCAAGGACGACGACGACAACACCACGGCGGGCTTCGACGCCATCGACGTGGTAGGTGACGCGATCGTCTACATGAGCCGCTTCGACAAATCCAACCACCAGCATCCCGTCTTTCTGGAGTCCTGATGGCTACGCAGATTTCACTCCTCGTCGGCTCGAACGCCCTTGGCTGGGCCGAGATGGGCCACGAGGCTTTCATCGGCCAGATGACCAAGGTGATGCCCGGCGGCGACGGCTCGCTGGAGTGGTCGCTCTACGGGGACGCTGCGTGGAAGTACCGCAACGTGCTGGTGCCCGGAGCCAAGGTCAGGCTGCGCGTGGACGGCGACCCCATCTGGGGCGGGCGCCTCTACAACGACCCCATCAGGCACCGGCTCACCACGCAGGAGCAGCTGATCTGTACGGCTGGCGGGCTGAATGCATGGATGACCCGCCAGCAAGCCTTCGCTGCCGCCTTCAAGGACAACGACCTCGCCCAGTGGAAGCGGGTGCGACAGACCTACTCGACCGGCGACGGGGAACTGATCGCCATGGAAGGCCAGTCGCGGTTCACCACAGACACTGATGGTCGCCTCTACGCCCACGCCGAGCACGAGAAGGCATACCCGGCCTATGCCCGCGCATCCTTTGGCTACTGGCTCTTCGACGGCATGGACTACGGCTACAAGATTCAAGGCATCACTGCCTCTTACAAGTGCAACATGCCTGGCGACTGGGAGATTTCGTTCCGCGAGGCCGACACGATGTGGGACGACAACACGGTGCTCGTCTCCGAGACCGCCGACCAGCCGACTTGGTACGAGCGCGACGTTGACCTGTCTCCCGCGCATCCGGCTTTCCAGATACAGATGCGGCGCAACAACGATGCCGATGGCTTGGCCAACGAAGTCGCCTCCGACCCGTGGATGTGGATACGCTGGGTGAAGGTCTACTTCCGCAAGCCCGGTGCCTCTGTGGACCGCACGGTGACGATCTACGACGGCATGAAGGACATCGCCAGCCTGACCGGCTTCGCCACCATCGTCGAGCCTTCAGACACTACGCTGGACGTAGGGCAGACGAACTTCATGCTGCGGCCAGATGAGCAGCGCACCGCCGCCGACGCTCTGCGCGAGGTCGCTGATCGGCACAGCGGCTACGTCGAGTACGCCTTCTACACGACCTTCGCGGGTGAGGACGCCTTCTACTGCTGTGAGAAGCCCGCCGTGGTACATCCCGGCAGGAACACGGTCTGGACCTACGGCGGAATCCCCGGCGAGGACGCGAGCGCGCTGGAGCGCGACGCAGAGACCTCGCCCGACTACGTGTGCCTGCTCTACAAGTCCGATGGTGTGGCGACCGTGGCCGATGGCTGGCGCAGGCGGGCCTGGTATCCCAGCCAGCCCGCGAACTTCAACGCTAACGTGATGCTCATCGAGGACTGGGCCGACGTGAAGCTCGTGGTCGGGGACGCCAACCTCTTCGCGCACCGGGCATGGGACCAGCTTCAGGCAGCTCAGTGGACCGGCAGCGTGCCCTTCATCGATCATGCGATGGACGAGACCGGCAAGCTCAAGCCCTCGTGGAAGATACGCCCCGGTGACCGCCTCAAGGTGCCGTCTCTGGCCGGCGCCACCGATCTCTACGTGGCCGAGACTTCGTTCGACTTCCAGACTATGACCTGTGAGGCCAATATCGGACCGCCGTGGTCTGGCCTAATGCTCGGCAAACGAGGAGACTACAGGAGGCTCACGCACAAGGGCCACAAGTATGGTCACAAGGCGCGCAAGTACCACCGCCCGAAGTCGCACAAGGGGAAGTGGGTCAAGTAGTGGCTGACAACTTTGAGAGAGTGAAGAGTGACATCTTGAAACGCACTTCGGGCAACGGTGGCCCCACGCCGTTCGACCTCCTCGAAGCCATCGAAGCCACGAACGAGGACAACGACCTCGCGCACACCGCCATCATGGATGGGCTCAGCGCCCACCTCGTGCAAGCCGAGAAATTCTTTGACCGCGTGCAGAAGCTGGAAGCCTACCGCGAGGATAGCGAGCGCAACTGCGCCCGGCGCATCAAGGCACTCTGGCATGAGGAGCATCTCCCGGTCCACGCCCAGCACGTCGAGGAGATGCACAAGCTCGACGAGGAAGTCTACGACATCAAGAAGCTCTACCGCATGGTGAAGTGGGGAGCCATCGTCATCGGTGGAGGCGTGCTGCTCATCCTCGCCGACCAGCTCGGCAACATGATATTCGGAGGCGCGACGTGAGCGTGTCGAACATCACTCTGACCAAGGCCCTGCTCGCCTGCGCCAAGCGGCACGAGCTGGCGATCCCCAAGGTGAACATCCGCGTGAATACTTGGGGACAGGGCAAGCGCACGCTGGCGTGGCGCGTCAGCTCCCACCTGCACGAGCACA
>Ga0315273_10004601_pt1 | contig 16920 bp, 9 predicted proteins | sample YL17G02_0_MG_FD_205753 | JGI IMG/M metagenome (GOLD analysis project Ga0315273, IMG submission 205753) | Sediment microbial communities from Yellowstone Lake, YNP, Wyoming, USA - YL17G02_0 | ecosystem: Environmental > Aquatic > Freshwater > Lake > Sediment | place: USA: Wyoming | collected... | reverse complement strand
ACCAGTTCAACTGTCTTTTCAAGCTTGGGGATACTTTCCTCTGCGGATTGAAGGGCTGTCTTTTTCTGGGAGAAGATTGATTCGAGTGACAACACTTTTGCCTTGTGTTCCGCCTCCCTGGCCACTTCTTCAGGAGTTATTTCCCCCTGAAAGGATTTGAGATCGAATATCGAGGGCTAAGGCAATCTATTCTGCTCATGTGGATCATGGGGATACGATGAAAGAGATTGCTGATCATCTCGTGGTTAACTATGCCACTATAAGCAGGGTAGTGAGGACAGTGGAAAATGAAAATGTTTGATTGTAAGACCCCAACTTTGCAATTTTTCTGAAGACATTGGTTAAGAATGGTTACAAAGGTTATCTCTCGATAGAGGTCTCCAAGTTCGATCCCGATCCCCAGACCATCGCCTGCCGGAGCATCAGCTACCTGAAAGGGATCTTAGAAACCCTCACCGAAACGAAGTGACTGGGGAGGAGAGATCTTTAAGAAGGAGCTTTGCAGATTTTGCAGATCAAACCTCGCAAATTTGGTGTGCCAAACTCTCTTCCATAAGGACCTCGATCATCAATGATCACATTGGTATTTGACTCATCCCATCCAAAATTCGAAATCGGTCCCTTTTCAGGAAACCACCATCCATAGTCAACTCCAACCATCCTCGGATCGATCTCTCCATTCATAGATGCCTTTTGGACGATCTTCCCCACTTCCGTCTCAATGGATACTCGATCACCGTCTTCGATATCCAGTCTTTTTGCCGCTTCAGGATGGATGATCACTTGAGGTTCTGAATGGATCCCTCGCAATGAACTGATCTGTTTTCCTCCAGAATGGCGGAAAGGTGCTCTTTTCCATGTGGTGAATATGAAGGGATATTTCTCGTTCGGCTCCTTTAGACCAGAATCCTCCATCACCTCCTCATGCCATTCAGGCAACGGATCGAACCCCCACTCTTTAAGTCGGTGAGAGTATAGCTCAGCCTTGTTTGAAGGGGTTTCAAAGCCTTTCTGTCGGTAAGTTCTGTGTTGCTTGGTACCCTCAAGGATAGCGATCCTTCTAAATTCGTCAAAGGCGATGCCCACAGGTTTCAGAATGAAATCTAAGCACTCCTCTTCCTTCTTCCAGAAAAATTCCCCCAGGTCCATTCTTTCTCCAAGATCTCGAAGTATTTCGTAATCGGAGCGACAGTCTTGGATACGCGTCACTCTCTGCTGAACAGAGGCCACCGCAAGGGAATAAGGCGAAGAAACAATGCTATCAAATTCGAGGTAGGTCGTGACAGGCAACACCACATCTGCAAGAAAAGCAGTGGGTGTCATAAAGATATCAGACACAACGAGGAAATCGAGGTTTTGAAGCGCCTGGTATACCTTTTTTGCATTGGGGTAGCTCAATAAGGGATTACATCCCTGAATGAACGCACATCGAATGGCATAAGGATTACCCGTAATCATGGCATCTATCACTGCCTGCGGCAGGGCATAAAAGAGGCCCGTCAAGAGCCTCTCGCCTCCCATGATTCTTTTCTCGCGGACTTCTGTCGGCATCAATTCATAAAGACTAAATCCAGGGGACCCCCTCTCCAATATCGGAGGTGGGGACCATTGAGGTTCACCCCCAGGGATGCCGATATTCCCAGTAATTGCCCTCATGATGCAGATCGCCCGGGCTGTCTGGAAGTTCGTCACATTATGGTCAATTCCATTCCCCCACTGGATACAGGCAGGCCTATTCCTGGCATAAACCCTTGCAATCTCTTTAATCACTTCAGGCGGAACCCATGTGACATTCCTTACCTTTTCAGGCGAATATTTCCTGACATGGCTTTTTAGTTCTTCAAAGCCCACGGTGTGATGCTCAACAAAATATGGATCATAGAGTGACTCTTCGATCATGACATGTAACATGCTTAGGGCAAGGGGAAGATCCGAACCTGGTTTAAGTCTCACCCATAGGTCGGCCATCTCTGCAATCTCATTTTTATAGGGGTCAATGACAATAAGTTTTGCCCGGTTCTCGACCGCCTTCTTTATTCGGAAATGGACGTGGTGCAACGTCTCCGATACATTTTCGCCCCAAACGATGATACATTTTGGTGGGTAGTCTAAATCGGGGACCGCATAAAAACCATAGGTCATCGTCGAAGCAAGCTTTCGAGGAACGAAGCAGACGTGGGACATGGAGGTGATGTTTGGGGAACCAAAGACGTTTGCAAATCGTGTCAGGTAATCATCTTGAAGGCCTTTGGCTGCACCTCGCATAAACACGACAGACTCCCCACCATATCTCTCCTTGTTCTCAATCAATTTTCTGGAAACGATATCCGAGGCCTCATCCCAGCCGATGGCTGCCCATTTCCCCTCCCCTCTCTTTCCAATTCTCTTCAATGGCTGCCTTAATCGATCAGGGTGGTAAAGATACTCTAAAGATGCCATGCCCTTTGGACAGAGCTTCCCCCTATTTAAAGGATGGTCAGGATCTCCCTCTACCGCGACCACTCGGTCCTCCGAGATATAAGCTAACACTCCGCACCCAATCTGGCAGATTCCACACGTCGTTCTTACGATCCTCTCCTTCATCTTTTCCTTTCCCCCGTTTAGATGAAATTCTCCAATTTGAAGAGCCTTGCAGCGTTCTTCCAAAGAATCTTTTCAGTATCCTCTTCCGAAAGACCCAAGCTCTTAATGAAACCAATGACCTTTTCCGGTCCTCCGATGGGATGAGCATAATCCGTACCCATAAGGATGTGATCAGGTCCCAGGAATTCCAGAGCACATTTCATTGCAGGAAGGTGAAACGAAATCGCATCGACATATACGTTCTTCTTATAATATTCGGAGGGCATCTCTTGAAGAGAGAAACCATAATCTTTTGAATAAGTCTTAAAGCAGTCTTCAATTCTTCCCACCAGATAGGGGAAGACCCCACCGAGATGGGCATGGATGATCTTCAATTGAGGAAATCTTTCAAGTACGCCCTGGAAGATGAGCCCTGTAACGGCCATGGTCGTATCGAGGATAAACCCGAAAAGGGAGAGGGGCATTTGGACCTTCTTCATCACCTCGGTTGTGAGGGGGGGAGCAGGGTGTATGAAGATGGGTATCCCGTAAGCCTCAGCCGCTTCATAGATCGGAAATAATTTCGGCAAGTAGATTGGCATGCCTTTGATATTTGAAAAGAGGGTCACTCCCTTTGCGCCGAGCTCTCTGTAGGCCCGCTCGAGCTCTTTTACAGATTCTTTCACATCTTGAAAAGGAAGGGTCGCATATGAATAGAGTCGACCTCTATACTTTTCGCACACGGCAGCATAGTAGTCATTCACCTTCTTTGCCCAGATCACCCCTTCTCTTCTTGATATGAGTTCCACGCTGGGCGTCGTGAGGCTCATGATCTGGATATCGATTCCATATTCATCCAGGTCCTTCAGCCGGGCCTCAGGATCATAGTGCCCCGCCCTATTCACAGTGGCCAGCCGCGCCCCTTTATAATAGAAGAGCATCTCCCCTGGCCCTGTTCGCTTCAACGTTGTAGAGCCCTCTCTCCCTTCGAGATAATTCATCCATTCCTTGGGGTAAAGATGGTTATGAATATCAATGATTTTCATGATTGAACCTCCATCATCTCAACTGACCGATGTCTCACTCATATGGAACACCCCCTGGGGCACGTGAGGCAATCACGTGGATGAGGATGAGTATTCCGATCAATAAGTAACCAATAATATCTGTGACCCAATAGGGGTAAATCAAAAAAAGGCCAGCGGCAAAAAACCCTAAACGTAGAATCCATCCCATGGTCTTCAACAGATATCCCTGCAATGCAACCGCCATACAGCTGATAGCAATAAAGGATGTCAATACCCTCAGAAGAATCATTTCCAATTGCCCCATAAGGAGGATCTCTGTGCTGTAGACAAAGAGATAGGGGACTAACCATACTGGCAAGGAAATCAGGAAGGCGAGGTTTGTTGTCCTCACAGGATCCGAACCTGCTATGCCTGCCGCTGCAAAGGAGGTCGGAGCTACAGGGGGACTAATATTGCCCAGGGTTCCGAAGAAGAAGACGAAGAGGTGCGCTGCCATTGGATGGATTCCGGCTTTGATGAGCGCAGGCGCTGCCAGTACGGCCAGAATCAGATAGCACGTTACTGGCGGAAGGGGAAGTCCGAGGATAATGGATGCAATCATCGTCAGAACAAGGAGGAGAATGGCACTCCCGCCGGCAAGGGTGATGAGGATATCCGAAAAACGCTCACCCAGGCCTGCCATGCTGATCGTCCCTGTGATGATGCCGGCTGAAGCGCAGCAGGCCGCCACGATAAGGGTTCCTTTTGCGCCCTTTTCGAGAGCTGAGACAGTCTCTCGAAAGCGCATCCTCGTCCTCCGGCGCAGCTGGCTCGCCAGGATACAAGCGATTGCACCCCAGAAGGCAGCTCTCGGTGGCGTGCTTGCTCTGATAACAAGGAAATAGATGAGAACCAGGATAGGGATGAGCATATGTCCCTTTTCTCTGAAAAGGGTCCGCAGGGTGGGAAGCTCAGACTTTGAAAATCCCCGAAGCCCCAGCTTGACCGCTTGCAACTCAACGACCATATAAAGCGCTACATAGAAGAGGAGGCCGGGTATGATGGCTGCCCTCACCACATCCAGGTAAGTCCCACCAATCATTTCAGGAATAATAAAGGCGGCGGCACCCATGACCGGAGGCATAATCATGGAGCCTGTGGATCCAACAGCCTCTATGGCCCCGGCCATCTCCGGCTTGTATCCCGCTTTCTTCATGAGGGGAATCGTAAAGACACCCACGGCTGCCACGTTTGCTACCTGACTCCCCGTAATCATTCCGAAGAGACAGCTTCCCAAGACAGCCGCTTTTGCAGGCCCGCCTCTGTACTTCCCAAACAAAGCCATGCCCGTGTCCATGAAGAGCGGCCCTGTACCCGAAACCTCTAAAAATGCACCGAAGATAATAAAAACGGCGATCACCGTAGCCGATACCGCAAGGGCAGGCCCAAGAATCCCGTCGGTGCTGAAGAAAGTAAAATTGATGACTTGCTCAAAGGTAAAGCCTGTATGGGCTAAATAGAAAGGGAGATGAGTACCAAAGGTGAGATAGACAAATCCGACGAAGCAGATGATCACTATAGCCCAGCCGATGACCCGCCGAGTTGCCTCAAGCACCAAGAGAATGGCCAGGAAACTGCAAAAGGAGTCCAGAAAATTAGGGATGCCAGTGCGGAAGCTGATGTTCTCGTAATCGACAAACACATAGGCACCAATGAAAAATGCGAATATGAGAAAAGAGATATCGATGATTGTGATAGGTCGATGTTCTTCAGCAACCTTCCCCTCTCCGGCTTCGTCGCTCTTTGCTTTAAACGGGAAGAGGAGAAAGATGAGAGCGAGAGCGAAGGAGAGATGGATGGTCCGCTGCTGTACACCCGGTAATTGACGGACACCGGCAGTGTACATATGAAAGAGTGCCATTGAAAGGGCAATGATAAAAATGAGGACTCGCCTTGTCCCCCACTGCCTTGCTCCTTTCTCGGGAGGGGTTCCAATTTCCTGATGAGGTTTCATGATACGGCACGTTTTCCGATTACTTCTTCATTACACCGATCTCTTTAAGATACTTCTCTGCACCCGGATGAAAGGGGACCGGAACACCTTTCATCGCGTCCTCTGCAGTCATATCCTTTGCCGACTGGTGGATGGCGTAGTAGTCTGCCTTGTGGTCGAAGAGGTTCCTAAGAAGTTTATAGACGAAATCGGTGCTTACACCCGAATGGGTGAAGAGAGCGGTTGTGAACCCATAGATGAGCGTGTCTTGCTCCAAGCCCTTATAAGATTTTGCTTTTACCACAGTCCCATAATAGTATGGATGTTCAGCCATCACCTTCTTCAGAACCTTTTCGTCTATCGGGACGATCCGGACATCATGTCTCATGGCGAGCTCGGTATAGATGCCAATGGGATACCCGCCACCGACAAAGCCGCCGTCGAGACTCCCGTCCTGGATTCCCTCAACGGATTCTCTGTATGTGTAGTAATAAGGTTTGAAATCATTCTTTGCCACACCAGAGTATTCGAGGAAGAGAAGGGCGCTGGTGGCAACGGTGCTGCCAGGTCCTCCAATACCAATGCGTTTGCCCTTTACGTCAGCAAACGATTTAATAGCAGAGTTAGCCGGAACGACGAGATACATGTCTGAAGCATTAACAAAGACGGCTGCTCGGACCTCGGGGAAGGGTTTGCCTGTATATACCTCAAGACCTTTAAAGGCCTTCCAGGCATCAGGAGTTCCAAAAATGGCGAAGCAGGGCTTCTTCGCAGCCTCCCGGCTCATCATCCGCCTCACCATGTCCATCGTCCCTGTTGTCGCTTCATGAACCAGATAGGCGTCAGGAAGGTATTTGTTCGTCACACTCACGACACCTGCTCCAAGAACATAGGCAGTACCACCCACAGGAGGTGTATAAAGGGGAATAAGTTCAGTTGCAGCGGATGCTGGTGTGAAAGAAAAAATGGTTATTAGAATAAACATACCAATAATGAAAAGAATCGATTTCATCCATTTCATTTCTTTTCCCTCCTTTCTTATTTTGTTTCTTTATAGAGTACCATCATCGGAAGCGGGATTCTCAGTTTAATCACTCCTTTCGTTGGGCAGGCCTCGACACAGGCATTACAGTGCCAGCACTCGTCTGGGTATGTGATCTGCGGTACTTCAGCCTTTTTTGACCCAAAAAAAACGTCACACTGACAGGCCTCTGTACATTGACCACAACGTTTACATCTCTTCTTGTCAATCACAGGCGGCATCTCTTACTTCCTTGTTGACCTCCACTCGAGCATGGGCCCCTTCTCTGTTTTCTTCGCGACAAGTAACTTCTCCAATAAAGGATTGGTAAAAGGATTATCGACTCTTATATGCTTCCCTCTTGTCTCTTTCCTTTCTCTCGCTGCCAGGAATACGACTTCTCCGATTTCGATCATATTGAACACTTCAAGGCACCGCATGAGTTCATGTGGATTCCTCGCTATCATCGAATTCTCGGCCTTCTCCTTCAGCCTCAGCAAGGCCCTTTGTCCTGCCTCCAATAAAGTCTCTGAACGAACAAGGCCAGCATAATCCCACATGATCTGCTGAAGTGCAATATTCGTCTCCTTCCAGTCCGGCCCTGCCATTCTATTCCGTAGCTCTACTAATAGGGATTCATTCTCTTTTGACTGTGCTTTAAGGCGATTCGAATCTTTAAGATCATGGTTTTTTGCGTAAGCTGCACCATTCTCCCCAGCAATCCGGCCAAATACGGCTGCACCTGAGATACCGCCAAAGAATTCATCGCCAGCAGCATAGAGGCCGCTGATCGAAGTCTCTGCCCGTTCATTGTAGTAGATCCCCCCTCTTGGGAAGAGTTCATATTCATAGGTCCAGAATTCGATGGGGTCTTTACTGATGTCGATCCTTTCTTCCTTCAAGTAGTTCAAGAGAGAAACATTCCCTTCATTTCTCATCCAGTGGAGCATATATTTAAATTCTTCATCCGAAAGGCCATGACAATCCATATAGACAGGACCTTTCCCAGATTTCTTAAAGTCGATAAATATGTCCTGATAAATATCGACAACAGGATCTCCATACTTATTGTCAGGCTTGGTCACAAATGGCCCAACAGGTTTGCCTGAAGGGTCTCTTAAGACCCCTGCCCAGGTTGCCTTCCCAGCCCTTGCAAAATATTTTGGGCCGCAACGTATCATAGGAATCTCCATGCTCGCCAGTTCTGCACCAGCACGGAAGGCCATGGTTCGGCCGTCTCCTACACAGACCGGAGAGAGGCGTGTGTTGAACATCCATGCCGGTGTGGATGCTGGATATAACCTCATCACCGATCCTGTTCCCAGCACAACACTTTTAGATCGAATGACAAAAATCTCATCCTCCCTTGTGTTAATTCCTATGGCTCCACATACTCCACCCTTATCATAGAGCAAGTTGAAGGCCATCACTCTGTTGAGTATCGTTACCTTCCTTTTGAGTGCTTGATGAGTCAGGATCTTCTTCTGATTGGCTCCGGCATAATGGAGATTCATCAGAATATGACCGGGCAGAGCATGGCCTGCGAATTCATACTTCCCCTTATACTTCATGGGTATTCCCCAGCTATCCCAAAGCTTCACTATCTCATAGGAGCACTCAAGCCATGTCCTGATGAAAGAACGATCTCTCAGCCCCCCTTGCTGCCCCCGGTGGAACTCGTCGATCATGGGTTCGATATCCAAACCATGAACCTCAGGGATGTAGCACATGAAATGATCATTCCCCATCCCACCCGAGCCACTATAAAGAGCGTTTGCCTTTTCAACCACTAGTGCCCTGCGGCCACATTCCGCTGCCCGTATGGCAGCCATTAAACCCGCAATTCCTCCGCCAATGCACAAAACATCTGTTTCGATCTCTCTTTTCTTGAACCCAATCTGGCTCATGTTTAACAAGTTTAGAACGCCTTCCTCCTCATTGTCAAGACGGAAAATGGGGGTACATTGGGGGCATCGTCTGGGGGGCCTGCTCAGAGTTTGCGGGGGTGATTAAGGGGGATTTTTTATCTCACTTGATGATATTTTTTCAAAAATCTAAATTGATACGGAAATGGAAGTTCCCTGCTTCGCTCCCATTCCCCATTTACCATCCCCATTTATTAATGAAGATCACCTCAGGGTTAACGACTCATCGACATACTTAATAAAGGGTGAGATGAAAAACTCGATCACCCTTCTCTCTCCTGTTTTAATCTCCGCCGTCACCGCCATCCCGGGTGAGAGTGGAACATCCTTATCTCTGACCCGGATGGTAAAACGTTTGGGTTTCAACTTAATTTTGTAAACCAGGCCAATCTTTTGATCCTCTTGAGCATCAGGGCTCACATAGGAAAGCTCGGCTTCAATCGTCCCGTATTTCTGAAATGGGAAGGTATCCAGTTTTAACTCGGCTTTCTGACCCAGGTGGATGAAACCAATGTCTTGATTAAGTGCCATGGCTTCTACAATCAAAGGAGTCCCATCCGGAACAATGGTGATAATGGGTTGTGGTGTGCAGGGTTCAAATCCCTGCAGCGTCACCAGACACAATTAATCATTTCAATAACTTACAGTTTTCAAACCTTTAAAAACACCGTCACTGGACTGTCACTGAAATAGCCCCTTCAATACCCTCCCCGATTACCATTGACTCCCCGTTCTTAATTTTATACACTCCTATTAAAACTGAATCTGTCCGTTATCAAACTCTAATTCCATTGGATGGGAATATGGTCAGGAGATAAATTTAGGACCTCATTTCTAAAAAGGGAATGGGGAATTTTATTTCGCTTTAAAGGATTATTTGCCCAATGAAGGAAAGAATTGATTCATGTATTAATGAGTGGAAGCGGAGACTTATCGATCTAACACGGCGGAATAGACTTATATATTTTGTACCAAAGCGCAGCTCGTCTTTACAGATCGCTGAGCCCACGCCATCAGAAGTCTTTAATAGATTTGTCATAGAAGAAAAGCCTTTGAGGTGTTTTATACCAGAAGAAGATGACGAGAGTAATGAGACCCCAATCCAATCAGAATTTCTACTCGGTGATTTAGAGGAGCAACCAAAATCTAAGGGTAAGCGATCACGTAGATCGGATGAAATAATTTGTAAAGTACAAGAGACCAAAGTGCTTCGATCGGTGCTACGCAATTTAGAACGTCGATCTAGAAGTGACTTTGAAGAACGCGGTGTCCGTATTTTACATATAGCGTTCGGAATACTGGAATGGCAAGAAGTTGAACAAAGCGAATTGATTCGTTCACCTTTGTTGCTTGTTCCAGTAGAGATAAAGCGAAAATCTGTATTAGATCCGTATGAAATATGGCCAACTGATGAAGAGATCGTTATTAATCCGGCATTAGAAGTAAGACTTCGTAATGATTTTCGAATAGACTTACCTGCATTACCAGAGGATTGGGAGGAAATAGACCTTACAAATTACCTCCAAAAAATCATTAAGCTGGCAAATAAGCGTGGGTGGTCAGTATTCCAAGAATGCTGGATTGGCCTCTTTTCCTTCCATAAGCTCGTAATATATCAAGACCTTAATGCTCACAATGAATTGATTAAGAACCATCCTATCATTATTGACTTATGTGAGGGGAAAGTAAGAAAGGAAAATACTGGAGAGTTTCAGGATCCCAGTAAGTTAGATTCATCGGTCGATCCCAAGGAGAGTTATTTGGTACTTGATGCTGACAGTAGTCAACTCGCCTGCATAGAAACCGTTAAGAAAGGAACTAACATAGTTATTCAAGGGCCACCTGGTACAGGAAAAAGCCAGACCATAGCAAACATTATTGCAGAATTCATCGCCTCCGGTAGAAGAGTTCTGTTTATGAGTGAAAAAATGGCTGCCCTCGAGATGGTTTATAAACGCCTTCTCAATGCGAACCTTGGCCATTTTTGTTTGGAAATTCATAGTCATAAAGCTAACAAGCGAAAAGTTGTAGAAGAACTATATGGCTCCTATCGTGAATTAATAAAACCAAAAATAAGTTTGACTGAACAAGAATTTCAAAAACTAAAAGATCGGTGTCGTCAGCTCAATGAATACGTGTACGCACTTCACCTTGTTCGGAAACCTATGGGGAAAAGTGGTTTTAATATTTTAGGTGAGTTGGCTGCGCTTGAATCTGTACCATTCGTCCCATATGGTGAAATTAACCCAAGCATTATCACACCTGAGATGCAAGATAAAGCTGAACAGCTGGCGCGAAGATTGGGGCAACTTTGGAAAATAGCGGCTGAGGGAGACCAATTCATTTGGTTTGGGTGCAGGGTTTCAGCATATAGCTTACAAACTCGCACTACTTTCCTAGATCTCATTGCCAACTATGAAAGAGTAACTGGCAAACTTATGGAGGAAAGTAAGGCCTTTGCAGAAAATCTTGGACTTAATCCACCAAAATCTATCGCTGAGGGGGAATGGTTGGTTCGTTTAGGGGAACTTCTGCGTGAAGGACCAGGGGTCCCCACAAATTGGCTTCTAACAGAGGAATTCGAATCATTTATTTCAGAAGCGAAACGGTATTGTGAGCTATCAAATCACTGGCGCTTGCTAAAGGAAGAACTTAGCAAGCAATATAATCAAAAATTTTTTGAACTTCCTATATCTCTTAGTGAAGAGCTTAAAAACCTTTTTAAAACTATTTCTTCATACCTCGGCCGTGATATCCTACCAGACAAAAGCATAATATCAAAACGAACAGAGCTCTTACACTGGGTTCATGACTTGATTGGGCATGTGAAAGACTGGCAAAGGGATGCAAATACTCTTTACGGCCTCCTTGGACTTTCTACTGATAATCAAAATTTACAAGAACTTAAACGTTTAATTGAGATTGTTGAACTTTGTTCAAAAGAAAATCGTCCCGACTATACTTGGTTTGATCCCTCAAAATTAGGTGAAGTTACGGATGCGCTACCCCGTCTCAAGTTGGATCACCAAACTCGCAATTCATTGCGTACAGAACTTCTCAGAGATTATGATGTATCCTTTCTCTTCTTGGATTCCGAACATTTAATTGAAGACTCCAAAATACATTACAACTCTCTATTTCGTTGGTTAAAACCCAGATTTTACTCCTTTAGACGTCAGATTAGACGATGTCGGCATGATGGACAATTTCCAAAAATTGTCCTCAAAGACCTTGAAAAAGCCAGAGATTTGAAAAGGTTAGAAATGAAAATAATGAACGATTGCGAAAGTAACAAGAAACTTCTGGGCGGATGGTACAAAGTTTATAATACAAACTTCACTCTTACTGAAGAAGCCGCGGAAGTTGCTCGAAGACTCCTAAATATTGTTGCTTTTCATCCAATACCTCAAGAACTTATCCAGCAGGCTTGCCTTGGAAGGACACCATCGCCTGATTTGATAATGGCAGCCAAGCGTTTAAAGGATAGTCTGAAGCTCTTCGAGGAACAAACCAACAAGCTATCTAATCTTGTTCCAATCGACTGTGTTCCTTTAACACGATTGCCCATCCAACAATCCAAACTAACAGACATTCTTAATTGGTCTGAACAATTATCAGACCCACTTCAGAAAGCCATAGCCCACATTGAAAAAATCCAATCGTCCTTTCGATCTGCATTAGATCGGCCTCCCCAGGAAATCCTCTCGGACTTGGATTCCCTTGTGTCTCTTCAAAAAGTTGAGATGGAAGTGAAGCAGGAGTCAGATCGGCTTAAAATATTTTACGGAGAACGTTTCAATGGGCTTCAAACAGAGTGGCAAGATATTCTCCGCGCTTTAGAATGGACCAAAAAACTTCGTGATCACTTTGATAATCAACCAATCTCCAAAATCATGGTCGAAAAAGCCCTATTAGGAAGTCGGGGTGCACCCAATATTAATTCAATAAAAGGGGAAGTTACGTCTTTTCATAATGTTTTTGCTCAGTTTGAAAAGCACTTCGAGCAAGGATATCCTCGCCTTGGATCAGTCACATTAAAAGAGTCCCCTTTCCAAATGCAACGCATACGACTTGTCGAAATGAGGGAGCGAATTGGAGAAATACAAGATTGGATAGACTATCAGAGTTTGAGAGAGGACTTTGATCAATCTGGTCTGTTAAGCTTATTTACAGAACTCATACAGCGACGATTAGAACCCGAAAAACTTACTCAGATTGTCTCGAAATCGTTGCTCCAAGCTTGGATAGACCACCTCTTTAAGGAGAAATCTGTTCTAAGAAATTTTCGTGGGCAGAACCATGATGCATTGATTGCTGAATTTAGAGAATTGGATCGCAAACATTGCCAACTGGGGGCTTCCCGAGTAATTTTTGAGGCGAATAAGCGAAAGCCGCAAGGGGAATTTGTTGTACCCGGAGGTGAAGAGCAATTGCTTCTTCGTGAAGCACATAAGCAGAGACGTCATTTACCAATCCGCCGCCTATTTGCAGAAATCCCTAACCTTCTTGTCTGCCTTAAACCATGCTTACTAATGAGTCCTCTTTCGGTGAGTCAGTTCCTTGAACCGACCCAAATAAATTTTGATCTCGTGATTTTCGACGAAGCCTCACAAATCCGAACTGAGGATGCAGTTGGAGCGATCTATCGTGGCTTAAAACTTGTCACATGTGGAGATAATAAACAGCTTCCCCCCACCGCCTTTTTTGAAGAAGGTATGTCAGAGGAATACGATGATCAGGAAATTGAGGAGGCTTTTGACGTTTTTCCATCTATCCTTGATGAATGTGCTGCTATCGGGATGCCGCTGGGTTGGCTTCGTTGGCATTACCGAAGTAAACACGAATCTCTGATCGCCTTTTCGAATCACCAATTCTATGGGAATAAGCTCGTTACTTTCCCAGGGGCTAATAGTAAGGATCCACGACTCGGCATAGAGTTTAAGTATATTGCTGATGGTGTTTATGACCGTAGTGGAAGACGCGACAATCCGAGGGAAGCAGAAGAAATAGTAAAACTTGTTTCGGAGCATTTTTTCAGGCATCCCGACCGGTCTTTAGGTGTGGTTGCCTTTAGTATTGCTCAGATGACTGCAATCCAAGATCGGATTGAAAAGTTGATGCGGGAACGGCCTGAGTTACAAAGCTATTTTAGAGAGGATCGACTCGAAGGATTTTTCATAAAAAATCTAGAAAATGTTCAAGGGGATGAAAGAGACGTGATGATTTTCAGTGTAGGTTACGGAAAAGATGCATCTGGAAAATTGGATATGAGAATGTTCGGGCCGCTTACACGTGCAGGCGGAGAGCGTCGTCTCAATGTAGCAGTTACCCGTGCACGAGAAAAGGTAATACTAGTTAGTTCAATCCGCGCAGCTGATTTAGACCTATCAAGCACACGGGCACTTGGCGTACTGGCACTACATAGATATCTTGATTATGCAGAGCGAGGAGCGGAAGCTTTATATTTGAAATCGCATGAAGCGGGAGAATTTGAATCTCCTTTGGAAAGGGAAGTTGCAGCAGAAATCCGTTCTCTTGGATACGAGGTTGTTCCGCAGGTTGGTTATAGTGGTTTTCGAATCGATCTTGGGGTAATAGACCCAGCAGAACCAGGAAGATATCTTTTGGGTGTTGAATGTGACGGTGCTACCTATCATTCCGCTTATACAGCTAGGGATCGTGATCGACTGCGACAGGAGATACTTGAGAAATTTGGATGGCGAATCCATCGTGTTTGGTCTCCCGATTGGGTTATGCGGCGGGATAAAGAGGTAGAAAAATTGCGCAAAGCCATCGACAACGTCCTTTCTTCAAAAGAAAACAGTGCAGGGAATAGAACTCATAATGAAGAGAAGGGAGAATTTGCAACAGTAACCAAAAAAGAACCAGATCCCATTAATAATGATATTCATTATCCTTGGGTTTCTTCATACAAAGTATGGCGCCCTAAGAAAATGCCATTTCTACAGCCTAAGATGGACGGAGTGGAACTTGACCGAATGTTAAATGAGATTGTTGACGTCGAAGGACCCATACATATTGAGCTAGCAACTCGTCGACTTGCAAACACTTTGGGGTTTCAGAAAGTTGGTAGCCGCATAATGAAGGCAGTTAACGCTTCAATCAGGATTCTGCTTAAAGAAGGGAAATTGAAGAAGTTCAACAAATTTTTATGGCCGAGTAAAGATGATTTTAGTCTTATGGTTCGTCAACCCATACCTGAGGAAAAGGATTCTTGCAGGACAATTAAATTCGTGGCCCTCGAAGAAATCGAGCTCGCGGTCAGGAATCTTATTCGTAGTGCATTCAGTATCTCCGAAGATGATGGCGTAAAGCAAGTTGCAAGGATCTTCGGTTTTTATCACACCGGTGCAAACATACATGATCGCATCAAGGACATAATGAAACAAATGATCTCACGCGGAGACCTTATTCTTAAAGGTGATCGGCTTTCGCTTCCATAATCCAAGGGATACGCAAACTAACGAAGAGGGGAGCATAAAAGAAAAAAGCAACAAGTCGTCTCCTTTGAAGAACTCCTCATGTCCCAAGTCGTCCAGCAGGAAGCCTTAACCAGATTGCTAATTAAGAAAGGATTATTCACCAAAGAGGAGTTTTTAGAGATGGTTAAGGTGGTAGACCGGAAGATGAAGACTGAAAATAAAGGAGGATCGTAAACTTACATTTTCTTACGGAAGAGAACAATTGACAGGTTATGAAAAAGTTCGTACATTACGGTTCGTGACGAACTGAAGGAGGCAGAATCAATGGGTGAACTAGAATTACTTCAAGCAGAGGTTGCGCGACTTAAAGCTGAACTCGCCGAAACAAAAGCAGTTAGCCAACAATATTTACAGAACGTCGCTCATCAGCTCACGGCGCCCCTCGGGTCAATCAAGTGGAGTATTGAGGCTCTTAAAGATGAGCGTGTTCCTATAACCAGGAAAGGCGTATTGCTGAGATCGATCTATTCACAAGCCACCATACTCGTTCATTTGATCAAAAACTTTGCTCTGATGTCTAATCTAGAGGCTGATCATGAGTTAGGTCAGTTCAGAGAGAAACCCGAGCCGATTGATGTTATGCGGCTTGCAATAAATCTGGCAAATGATTTTCAACCTCAAGCACATGACGCCAGAATCAAGATAGATGTTGACAATGATTCTTTTAAGAGGGTCTTCGGGGCCCACTCTCTGAAAATCGAGAAGAACCTTGTGGCCCAGGCAGTGTCAAATATAATTGAAAATGCTGTTAAGTATGCCGACCAAGACACGACAGTCTTGATATCCGCCTCTTCAAAAGGCGAACACGTTTGTATTCAAATCGAGAGTTTAGGCATCCCCATTACCGAAGAAGAAAAGAAAAACATCTTCCAGCGAGGGGTCCGGGGTCAATCAGCCAAGCAGAAGGTTCCAGCGGGAACGGGAATAGGCTTATACCTTGCTTCGCGAGTTATGAAGTTTCACGGAGGCCATATAGATGTTGAGACGGATGGGAAACACTCCAGATTTACGCTTGTTTTCCCACGAAACCGGTTAGCCAAGGGACACTAATGCACACAATTCTGTTTGTCGATGATGAACCAAGCTCCACCGAAGCTCTTCGAATGCTATTAGAGGCGAAGGGATTTCGCTGTGTGTCGTTGAGGGATATGACTTCAGCTTTAGAGTTTCTTGGGAAGGAACAGGTATCAGTACTGGTCACTGATATAATGATGCCTAGTGGAGAAAAATTTCCGGGCATTGATTCATCAGAGACAGGATTCTACTTCGTTGCGAAGGTACGTAACCAGTTTCCCGATGTCGGAATCATCTGCCTGTCTGTCATTGGTGATCAATCGAAGATCCTAAAACTCAAAAAACAGGGGGTCCTGTACCTGCGGAAGGGCGAAACTCCTTTGGATAACGCTGCACGGCTTATTGAGTCGAAGGCGACAGGGGTATTCGTTTATTGAAGAAAGGGATGGTATGAAACTACTCTTGGTCGAAGACGACAAGTTTTTCGCTCAAAGGATAAGTGAGTATCTATCGGACAATGGCTTTGAGTCGGTTACAGTTCAAACGACCCATGATGCTATTGGCAAACCTCTGGATGAATTCACAGGTGCAATCATAGACGTGATGTTACCAAATGATCCTGTGGTGTCTGGCATTTCTTCAGAGGAGACGCGAGGAGGATATCTAGCGGGCGTAGCCCTTGCGAGGAGATTTAGGCAGAAGAATCCAAAGTTTCCGATTGTTTTGCTTTCCTCCGGGATAATCGGTGGAGAAGCTAACCGATGGGCTAAAGAGAATAGTGTGCCTTTTGTGTTCAAGCATGAGGACAGGGGCAGACTTCTTTCTGCTCTCTCTGATTTAGGAATCGTCCAACACATAAAACGGCCTCGGGCTTTCATCGTTCATGGACATGATG
>Ga0315273_10004600_pt1 | contig 16920 bp, 14 predicted proteins | sample YL17G02_0_MG_FD_205753 | JGI IMG/M metagenome (GOLD analysis project Ga0315273, IMG submission 205753) | Sediment microbial communities from Yellowstone Lake, YNP, Wyoming, USA - YL17G02_0 | ecosystem: Environmental > Aquatic > Freshwater > Lake > Sediment | place: USA: Wyoming | collected... | reverse complement strand
CCGTACAACAAGCCATCGAGCCTGCACTGCCCCTGACGAGCGTCTTGGGCCAGTGGAATCAAATCGCAGTGGACCTGCGGGAAAGGTCGCGCAAGCGGGTTCCTCAGGTTAACTTTCATTAATCTTTAAGTTAGCGCCTATGGGCCAGGAGGCCTGTCCTACGACGCCTTCATTGCCTGCGGGTCCCAGCCCACGACGCGTTTCTCGAAGTAGCTGGTGTTGGAAGCCAGCGCCGGGCCGGCGGCGCGGAAGCCGAAGACCGCGTCTTCCATAAATGGCTTGCGGCTGCGCAGGGCGGCATAGAAGTTGCGGTGGTGGTCCAGGTGCGCGTCGAAGCCCGGCGGCGGCGTGTAGCGCTCCTCGGTGGACGACCGCATGGAAGCCACGGTTCGCGGGCGTTCGGGATATTTCTCGCGATACTCTTTGAGGAACTGCTCCTGCACCGCGCGCGGGAAAGTCGAAATGGTATAGCCGGGCTCGACCTCGCCGGGGGCTTTGGCGAGCGTCAGCGAACTCATCGAGGTGGTCATGACGCCTTCCTTGCCGATGAAGCGGAAGCCGAAAGACTCCTCGGCCAGGCCGCTGGCGAAGTTGACCCGCAACGACAGCGTGAACTCGGGATGGCCGGCCGACTTCGGGTAATCCAGGCCCGCCAGCATCACGTCGGGCACGTCGCGGCCATCCCGCCAGTAGCGCAACCCGCCGGTGGCGAAGATGCGCGTGGGGCCGATGGAATTGGCCGCCAGGTGCAACCCGCTGAGCAGGTGCACGAACAGATCGCCCGCGACGCCGGTTCCATAGTCCTGATAGTTGCGCCAGCGGAACAGGCGGATGGGTTCGAACGGCCGCTTGGGCGCCCGGCCCAGGAAGCGATCCCAATCGATGGTCGCCGGCGAGGCGTCGGGAGGGATTGAGTACTGCCAGGCGCCGACGGCCGAGTTGCGGTCCAGCCAGGCTTCCACCATGTTCACTTCGCCCAGCGCGCCGGCCTGGATCAGGTCGCGCGCCTTGAGGTAGACCAGCGAACTGACGTATTGGCTGCCCACCTGGAAGATGCGGCCGGTTTTCTTCTGCGCGTCGATGACCTTCTGGCCTTCCTCGATCGACTGCACCATGGGCTTTTCGCAATAAACGTCCTTGCCGGCGTTCATCGCCTCAATCGAGATCGGCGCGTGCCAGTGGTCGGGCGTGGCGATGACGACGGCGTCGACGTCCGGGCGGGCCAGGACCTCGCGGTAATCGCGCGTGGTGGCCAGATCGCTGCCCCAAATCTCCTTCGCGCGAACCAGGCGGCCGTCGTAGATGTCGCAGGCGGCCACCAGTTTCACGCCTGGGATCGACAACGCGTAGCGCGCGTCGCCCATGCCCATGCCGCCCGCGCCGATCAGCGCGATCTGAATGCGATCGTTGGCCGGGACGCGCCGCTCCTGCGCCGCGGCCGGCGCCAGCCCGAGAGCAGCCGAAGTCTCCAGAAAGTGACGTCGTGTTTGCATGCGGGTTCCGCTCCGTTCTGCTGGTATTGTATCGTGATGCCGGAACGCCGGGGTCGGAGTAGAACGGAAACCGCTCCGTGGCAAAGATCAGTCCAGCGCGTCGATGCGGCACACGATCTTCGCTTTCAGGTCCTCGTAGCATTCCGGGAACCGGGCCCGCGCCTCGGACGACAATCGGGCCACCAGGCTGAGGTATTCGCCGCAGCTCTCTCCCCGAATCACGGAGAAGCCGAGCGCGTCGGCCAGACGGCAGGCCACCCGGACCCTATTCAGCGTGCTGGCGACCTGGTCCGGTTCCTCGTGATGCCGGGCGGCGATGGTCTCCAGTTCGAACGGCAGCTTCCATTTGCGCGCCAGCCATTCACCGGCCTCGCAGTGATCGACCTCGAACAACGCGCGTTCGCGCTGCAACAGATCGACGGAGTGCTCGACCGGGGCGCCCAGAAGGCCGGCGTATTCGGCCGGGTAAGTGGCCAAGAACCCCACCCGGCCGATGTCGTGGAGCATGCCCGCCGTGTAGCTCGCGCCGACGTCGTCAAACGTGGCGAGGCTCAGTTCTTCCGACAGGATGCCGCAAGCCAGGCTGTGCCGCCAGCAACGGCGGAGAATTGGGAGCCGGAGCGCTGTCTTGAGGTAGATTCGCATGGCCACGGTGATCGCCAGCGCCTTGACGAAGTCCCTGCCCAGAGTCGTCGCCGCGCGGTTAACGCTCTGAATCTGATAGCAGGAACCGTACATCGCCGAGTTGGCGACGCGCAACAGTTCAGCCGTGAAAGCCGGATCGGCTTCGATCCACTGAACCACCTTCCCGGTCGCGAAGTCGTCGTGGGAAAGCTCTTCCAGAATCTTCAGCGCGATCGCCGGAAGGGGAGGCAGGAGGCTTAGAGTCCAGGGCTTGGTTTTCAGGTCCGCAGCCGTCGGAGCCATCCGTTGCTGGCCCTCCGCTAATCTTATCGACCTCGCCAGCCGGAAATCCAGCGAAGAGATACGGGCCAGCCGTTTCCGCGCTAGAGGGTTAGCAGCCGTGGCCGAAGCGGACCGACGTCAAATTCTGAGCTTGTATACAGCGGCCTGTTTCGTGAGACGAGGCGAAGCCTGCCGCCGGGCTTTTCCGAGCCCTTCCGGCGCACCTGGACCGGATGACCGCGCCTGGCGCCAGGTGGAACGGGGAACCTCTCCGCGGCAAAGATCAGTTCAGCGTGTCGATGCGGCGCACGATCATCGCCTTCAGGTACTCGAAGCCATCCGGGAACCGGGCTCGCGCCTCGGACGACAATCGGGCCACCAGGCTGAGGTATTCGTCACAGCTCTCCCCCTGAAGCACGGAGAAGCCCAGCGCGTCGGCCAGACGGCAGGCCAGCCGGACCGTGTTCAGCGTGCTGGCGTCCTGTTCCGGTTCCTCGTGATGCCGGGCGGCGATGGACTCCAGATCGGGCGGCAGCTTCCACTTGCGCGCCAGCCATTCGCCGGCCTGGCAGTGGTCGACTTCGAACAACTCGCGTTCGCGCTGCAACAGATCGACGGAGTGCTCGACCGGGGCGCCCAGAAGGCCGGCGTATTCGGCCGGGTAAGTGGCCAACAACCCCATCCGGCCGATGTCGTGGAGCATGCCCGCCGTATAGCCCGCGCCGACGTCGGCCCGCGTGGCCAGGCTCAGTTCTTCCGCCAGGATGCCGCAAGCCAGGCCGTGCCGCCAGCAACGGCGGAGAATTGGCAGCCGGAGCGCTGTCTTGAGGTAAATTCGCATGGCCACGGTGATCGCCAGCGCCTTGACGAAGTCCGCGCCCAGAGTCATTGCCGCGCGGTGAACGCTCTGAATCTGGTAGGAAGCGCCGTACAATGCCGAGTTGGCGACGCGCAGCAGTTCAGCCGTGAAGGCCGGATCGGCTTCGATCCACTGCACCACCTTCCCGGTCGCGAAGTCCTCGTGGGAAAGCTCTTCCAAAACCTTCAGCGCGACGGCGGGAAGGGGAGGTAGGAGGCTTAGAGTCCAGGGTTTGGTTTTCAAACCCCCGGTCGTAGGAGTCATCTGTCGTTGGTTCCTCCGCTGGTCTTATCGACCGCGCCAGCCGGAATTCCAGCAAAGAGATACGGGCAGGTCGTTTCGCATTAGAATGGTTGGCAGCCCGCGGCCGAAGCCGCCACGGGCTGACAGGAGCGAGGCAAGATGGATTCGGCGCTGGATTGGCATCGCCTGCACTTCGCATTCACCATCACTTTTCACTACCTGTTTCCGCAACTGACCATGGGCCTGGCACTGCTCATCGTCGTTTTGAAGACCATGGCGCTCGGGACCGGCGACGAGCACTACAACCGCGCCGCGCGGTTTTGGGCCAGGATCTTCGCCCTCAACTTCGCGCTGGGAGTGGTCACCGGCATCCCCATGGAATTTCAGTTCGGCACCAGTTGGGCGCGCTTTTCGAAGGTGGCGGGCGGCGTCATCGGGCAAACGCTGGCCATGGAAGGAGTCTTCTCCTTCTTCCTGGAATCGTCGTTCCTGGGCCTGTTCCTTTTCGGCGAGAAGCGGCTGGGAAAGGCCGGGCATTGGATGGCGGCGTTTCTGGTCTTTCTCGGCTCCTGGCTGAGCGGCTACCTGATCGTGGCCACCAACGCCTGGATGCAGCACCCCACAGGCTACGTCAGGACCGGCACGGGCGACCTGGTTCTGGCCGGCTACTGGGCGCTGGTTCTGAACCCGTGGGCGCTTTGGCAGTACGCCCATACCATGCTGGGGTCGGTGGTTACGGCCTCTTTCGTGATGGCCTCGGTCGGCGCGTTCTACCTGATCGCCGGCAGGCACTCCGACTACGGCCGCACGTTTGTCCGCGTGGGGGTGATCTCGGGCCTGGCGGCCTGCCTTTTGCTGCTGTTTCCGACCGGTGACGGGCAGGGGAAGCTGATCGCCCGGCATCAACCCGTGACGCTGGCCGCCATGGAAGGCCTGTTCGACACCCAGCAGGGGGCGCCGCTGGCCATCCTGGGCCAGCCGGACACCGAGAAGCGGCGGCTGGACAACCCGCTCCTGATCCCGCGCCTGCTGAGCTTTATCACCTATCAGCGCTGGTCGGCCGAAGTGAAGGGCCTGGACCGTTTCCCGCGCGATGAGTGGCCCGACAACGTGCCGCTGCTGTTCTACAGCTTCCACATCATGGTGGGCCTGGGCACCATCTTCATTGCTCTGATGGCGCTGGCGGCGTTCGCACTCTGGCGAGGCCGGCTGTACGACGCCAGGCCGCTGTTGTGGGCGTTGATGCTGGCCGCGCCGTTCCCCTACATCGCCAACACCGCCGGGTGGCTGACGGCGGAGCTGGGCCGCCAGCCCTGGCTAATCTACGGCCTGATGCGCACCAGCGAAGGCTCCTCGCGCGCCGTTTCCGCCGGCAACGCGCTGTTCACGCTGATCGGTTTCATGGGCCTGTACGCGGCGCTCGGCATCCTCTTCCTGTTTCTGGTCGAGCGCGAGATCGAGCACGGCCCCCAGGCCGCGCCGGATCGCTAAGGAGACATGGCCATGGAAATCCTCTGGTTCTCGCTGGTGGCGACGATGTTCGCCGGGTATGTGGTCCTGGACGGTTTCGACCTGGGCGCGGGCGTACTGCACCTGTTTGTCGCCCGCACGGACGCCGAACGCCGGGCCGTGCTGCGCTCGATCGGTCCGGTGTGGGACGGCAACGAGGTCTGGCTGGTGGCCGGCGGCGGCACTCTGTATTTCGCCTTCCCGGCCCTCTATGCGTCGAGCTTCAGCGGTTTCTACCTGCCGCTGATGGTGGTGCTGTGGCTGCTGATCCTGCGCGGCATTTCGATCGAGTTGCGCAACCACATCGACAGCGCCGCCTGGAAGCCTCTCTGGGACGTGGTCTTCTGCCTGGCCAGCGCGCTGCTGGCCATCCTCTTCGGCGCCGCGCTGGGAAACGTGGTCCGCGGCGTGCCGCTGAACGCGCAAGGCGAGTTCTTCCTGCCCCTGTGGACCGACTTCCAGATCGGCCCCGAGCCGGGCATCCTGGATTGGTACACCGTGCTGACGGGCCTGTTCGCCCTGGTCGCGCTGACGCTTCACGGCGCGCGCTGGCTCATTCTTAAGACCGATGGCGCGATTCGCGAGCGCGCCCAGGCGCTGGCCGCGAAGATTTGGTGGGCCGTCTTCGCCTGTACCGTGCTGGTGAGCTGGATCACGTTCCAGATTCAGCGGCACATCCCGGCCAGCTTCCACGAGCGTCCCTGGGGCTTCCTCTTTCCCGCGCTGGCGCTGGCCGGGCTGGCAGGTGTGCGGTTTTTCGGAAACCGGAAGCGGGAGATGCGGGCGTTTCTATCGTCCTGCCTGTACCTCGCGGCCATGCTGGCCAGCGCCGCCTTCGGCCTGTTCCCCTACGTCCTGCCGTCGGCCGGCGAGCCCAAGTTCGGCCTGACGCTCTACAACGCCGCCACCAGCCGCTATGGCCTCGAGATCGGCCTCCGGTGGTGGATTCCCGGCATGCTGCTGGCCGGCCTGTACCACTATTTCGTCTACCGGCACTTCGCCGGCAAGGTGAAGCTGGACCAGGAAGGGTACTGAGACCGCCGGAGGCGCTGAAAAGAAGAGCTGCCGGGCGGATTCTTGGCGAGATGGAGATTTCGCGACAGCTATGCGATCAATGTGACGGTTTCGCTCAACGCGGCTATTTCTCAATGTCGGGGCTAACGGCTTGGCGTTCAGGCGCGGCCCGCTTTTGGCCGTTGCCTGCGGCGCTTTGTTAGCCATGCTCTCGCCGAAATACGAACCGCCTCGACTCTCGTACTCGCAAGAGCTGCACGACTCTCTTTTTCGCTTGCGTATTGTTGCCCAGGACATACACGTCATCGTTCCAGTCTCCAAGAATTGCCACGTGGACGCGAGAGCCATCGAGGTTGGCGAATGCCTTGGACAGCTCATCCTCTTCCTGCTTAATGCCAGAAACGATCCAGGCCGCTTGGACAATCTTTGAGGGCTTGCGGGACTTAAATTTCCGGTCGAGACTCCTGAACAGGAGCCCCGGATCGTGAATCGGCGCCGGTACCGTATCGCCAGGTCCCCTTTCGCCAACTTGAAGTAGTGCCAGGGACTCAAAAAGATCCCTCGCGCGGTTTTTCACATCCAGTAAGAGAAGGAAACCGTCTCCGTGGATGCGCCAGTCGACTGTTGTGTTCCCCTCGCCATAGCCGGGGACTTCGTAATCGGCCTGAACCGTCGAATCCAGGCGCAAGATCGGAGCGAACTCGGCGAGCACGTCGCCGTGCTTCCTAGGGTCCGCAAGCCGTTGAAGGTAGCTCGCCAGCTTCTCGGGCTCCAGGCGGCGCTGTGCACATTCAAGCACTTCGAAGAGACGATCGACCTCATGATACATCTTTGTCCCGAAAATCATCTCACCATTGGGTAGGCCCACGAAGGGCTCTCCATAGTCATACCTCCAGCGCCCTGTGAGCCGGTCGAGGAAGCATGTGAGATTCCGGATGGGCTCCGGCGCCAAGCCGACAACCTCTTCAACATGCCTCCGCCCTGCGCCTCTCCACTTGGCCGATGCAAAGAACAACTCTGGAAGAACGGCGAACCCGCCGACCAGGATTTGAGGTACGCGCGGAAGGTTCATGAGTCTGGCTAACGCTCGGCCTCAGGCTCGGCGGGCACGCCGTCGCCTGCATACCGTTGTTCGGCTTTCCTCTTCTTATTGCCCGGCACGCTCCGCGTCTCCAAGCAAAACATCGGCGACATCTTTATGAATACCCTGTTGCTGGAGATATGCAAGTCGATCTCCGTAGCCCTTCCCCTGTCGTTTCATTTCAACGACCGCGGAGACTAACTGCTGCCTACGCTCACCCTGCGGCATATTGCGGATGAAGCGATACTCGCGCACGAATAGGATGATGATCACGAGTGGGATCCCTATGGCGAAACCAATCAGAACACCCATATTGAGTCTCTTCCGATTATGCGCGTTCCGCGCTTTTTGCGTGACCATCAATAAAGCCCCTGATGTACGGCAGGCTCGCCGTTGCGCCAGGGATTCCAAGCCTGCCACCGTTCCTTGTGTGTAGGATAACGGCGAAGTTGTTTCCCCGGGCAATTTTTGATTCAACCCTCGTCACGTCAGTCCACTTTGCCTCCTCACCACAGACTTTGATTGCCTCCTCGGACAACTCCACCGAAAACGCAAGGGCTTTCCTGAACTTCTTGATCTCCAGAACTAACCAGACTGCCATGGCAACTGCAAACGGTGGGACCCACCATTTGAAGTTGGCCCCGGAAGCTTCTCCTCTTGAGGGCAATACAAGGAGCACCCAGAAGGCCAAGAGCAGGAGTAGTGGGAACACTGGATAACCGCAATCCATGAACTCGTGCGCCTTCCATCCTTTCTGGTACCCGAACTTTTCCATTGCTTCGTTCTCCTCTCGTTCTTGTTGCCTAACTCCTGTTTAGGCCGACCTGCCTAAACCCGCGCCCGGTCAGCCTAAGATTAAACCGCCACCTGCGGGCTGCGGGGGGCAAGTGCTTGCCATGTAACCACTTCCGTTCCATTCCACGAGTCTTTCTCAACAGTTTTATGCGGACCGGCGGGTCGGCATAATCCCAAGGGTCACGCCGCAGACAGGCTTCCAGCGCCGGTCGAGAGGCTCCAACAGCGGCAGCAACTTGCTCGATTAGACCTCAGTTCGATATGCGAGTCAAGCAATCTGAAAATCCAAACGCAAGATCTAAACGCAGCCCTCTGGACCGGCGGCACCCCCGTTGCGCCTGACCGAGCTGTTTCCACAGGAACCGGCCGTCGTCCACGCACCGGCGGCCGATTCCTGGCGACAACAGCCCATACCACGACGAAACAATCATGAATGCGAAGCGGATTTCGCAACAGGTGCTGACAGCTCTGCTGGTGGCGGTCATGTTCGCCGGGTATGTGGTCCTGGACGGTTTCGACCTGGGCGCGGGCGTACTGCACCTGTTTGTCGCCCGCACGGACGCCGAACGCCGCGGGCTGCTGCGCTCGATCGGTCCGGTGTAGGACGGCAACGAGGTCTGGCTGGTGGCCGGCGGCGGCACCCTGTATTTCGCCTTCATCCAGAATCCGGGGACACTCCGGGCTGGCCTTACGGAAACCATCGCTTTCCCCGGGACACAGGCGTGTCCCCCGGGGTTTACGGCTGCTTGGGAGACTGGTCCTGCTTCACGGCCAAAATCTTTGCGGGAGGCGAAGGTTTGAGCATTTAGTAGTACAGCCCCTAGGCTGTGAAAGTGCCCGGGCACACCCTGAGGGCCGTGCCACCTCGCTGCTATGGACCCGGCTTCTGGCGGCGCTTGTAGAAGATGTTCCGCATCTTCAGCCAGCCGGCGATAATCGCGACGAACAGCGCCGCCAGCGTAACCAGCGTTGCCAGGGTGCCGATCACCAGAAAGTCGGCAGGTTGATGGGGTCCCGGAAGAACCTGCAGCAGAGTGGCCCCCACGACCCCGAACACGATCAGAGCGGAGACGGTCAGAATCGCGACGCGCGCGGCCACCGGGGACATCAACTCAACTATAACGAACCAGCGGGACGGGCCGCGTGGAGACGGATCAGTCGTACCTCTCATAGTGGATCCGTTTCCGGTCGAAGCCCATCCCGGCGAGCCGTTCCCGGACGTCGTTCACCATCTCTTTCAGTCCGCAGATGTAAACGTCCACATCGCGCCGGCCCGCGAGCGCTTCTTCCAGGTGCTGCTGCACTCTTCCGCGCCGTCCCGGCCAGCCCTCGCCGGGCCGCGAAATCGTGGGAAGAAAACGGAAATTCGGGTGGTCCCGTTCGAGTTGCCCGAACTCGTCGCGATACAGCAGCCCGGCCTCGCAACGGCAGCCAAACAGCAGCGTGAACCGATGACTGGCGTCCTCGGGCAGCCGCGACCGCAACATGGACCGGAACGGCGCGATTCCGGTGCCGGTGGCCAGGAACACCGAATCGTTGGCCGGAGTTGGGAGGATGAAAACTCCGTAAGGGCCTTTGATCCGGATCGTGTCGCCGGGATCGAGTTCGAACAGGTGCGGCGAAAACACGCCCTCCTTGACCCGGTTCAAAGACAGTTCGAAACGGCTGCCGCCAGGAGGCGAGGCGATGGAATAGGCCCGGGTTATGCGCTTCCCGCCCAACTCCCCGGAAAGCGATACGAACTGCCCCGGAGCGAACTCAAAGCGTGAAATCCGGGGAACTTCGAACAGGAAGTGGCGAACCTCCGGACCAATGTCGCGCCAGCCGATAAGCCGCGCTTCGGTGCTGTGGACCATCACCTGCTTGGATGCCGCCGGCGCTCGAAAGCTGTGAAAAAAACCGGGGGAGTGGCACGGCCTTCAGGCCGTGTTGGTGGCACAGCCTTCAGGCTGTGGGTGTTTCTACACGGCCTGAAGGCCGTGCCACTCATCACCCGCTGCTGGAGATGTAGGCGCGCATGTGCTGGATTTCGTCGGTCTTGCGCTCCAGCTCGTAATTCATCAGGTCCCGCATCGAGATCATGCCGACCACCGCCGGCCCGCGCGTCACCGGGAGGTGGCGGCAGTTCTGACGCCGCATCATCTCCATGGCGTCGTCGCTGGTGGCGGTTTCCTCGATGGTCGCCAATTCCGTGCTCATGACCTCGCGGACCGGGGTTTGCCCCGGGTTCCGTCCGGCGACCACCACGCGCGTCATCAGATCGCGCTCGCTGAAAAGCCCGCGCAACTGGCCGTCTTCCAGAACCAGGATGGCGCCGACGTGCAAGTCGCTCATCTTACTGGCAACTTCCCAAACCGTCCGGGCCGGTTCGACAAAAAACATCTGGCGATCGTGAAGCAAATCTATCAGGCGGTTCATAACTTCCCCTCAACCTTTTGGACCAACATAGCACAAGGAAACCGGGGACGGAGCCCAATCATGTGGGATAGGCCTCCTGGCCTGTCTTTTTCGGCCCGACAGGCCGGGCCGGGGTGCCCGGCCCAGAGGGCACCCCGGCCGGGCGCCCCCCGGTCCCGCCTAATTGCCGGAGCGCCGGATGTGGCCCACCATGGCTTGGGTGAAAGCCTCGACGAACGGCCGGCCGCGTTCGAGGAGGTTGTCGCGCGTCATGTAGTCGGCTTCGACGTCGGGCCGCACGCCGACGTTCTCGATGTAGTAGGTGGTGGGATAATCCGGCGTCGCCACGGGCGCGGCACGGGTCATCAGGCCCAGGGTCATGCCCGCCGTGCCCTCCGAGTACGCGCCCGCCGAGAGGCTGGTGTTTGTCCCGCCCGCGCCGTTGGTGCGCATGCCGAACAGGATTGAGCGCCGTGCGTCCTGGAGCATGGCCGGAACCGAGTCGGCCGTGGAGCTGGAGAACTCGTCGATGATCACCATCAGGGGCTTGGTGTAAGCGATCGTTTTGCCGTCACGGTCCGTGGCCGGCGTGCGAGTCATGCCCGGCCCGCAAAGTGGGACGGGCCCCGTGCGGCCCCGGTTCTCGCGATAGGCCGCGCCGACGTCCTTGTACAGCGCCTCGTAGAGATCGATCACCCAGGAATCGGCGTTCTGGTTCCGCGCCTGCGTGAGGTTGCCGTAGAAGCTGTTGACGCGGCTCCAGCTTACGCGCAGCTCGTAGCCGGTGGGGCGGAAGTCGTAGGGCGTCAGCCGCGCGACGATGTTCTCGCCGAAACACAACTGCCCGCCGGGATTCCGCATCTGGTCCACGATCAGCCCGTCGGTGTTCTGCTGGAAGTAGGCGATCTCGGCCTCGAACTGCTGGAGCGCCGTGGTGGTGCTGGGAGGACTGTAGCTGGGAATCCGGATGTAGCCAATGCGGTAGTCCTGCGCGCGAAAAGCGCCTGAGTAGAAGAAGTCGGTCGAGGCGCGGCCCAACCGCTGGACGAATCCGCCCGGCAGCGCGTAGATGGGCGTGCGCGAGCCGCTGCTCAACTCGGCGTAAGGTTCGGCGGCCATCGAGGTTTGAAGTTCGGCAAGCGCGCGCAGGTACTCGGGCTGTTCGTCCCCGGCGGCGGCGCGCGGGCGCGCCACGGACTTCGGCGCGGGAACCGGACCCGCCTCAAGCGGCACTCCCGTCCTGGTCCACGGAATCCGGTACGTTTCCAGCGTGCCCGAGGCGCGGCGGATCACGACCGTCGCCGGCTCGCCCACCTCCGGAGCGCGCGGAATGCGGCTCTGCGGGCGCGTAACGATGCGCGACGCCGCGCGGCGCCGCAGGCTGCGCGGGTTGGCCTGCACGGCGTATTTCGCGAGCTCATCGAGGAGCTGGTCCACGGGTTTGCCGTCCAACGAAACCAGCTCGTCGCCAACCTCGAACGGATACTCGGCCGGGCGCAGCCGGGTGCGGTTGATCGAGTCGATGAGAACCTTGCCGTCGTAGATGTCCACGGTGAAGTTCAGCGTGGCGGCGAAGTTCGACGGCAACGAGTAGGCATCGTGGGTGTCGCGCAAACTGGCCACGTATTCGATGCACACATCGTAGAATTCCAGGTCGTCCCTGCTGCGGGCCGCACGCTCCAGCCAGACGCCGATGCGCAGCGCGTCGAAATCGAACAGTTCCCGCTTCCACTCGTAGGGCGCGTACTGTTTGGCGTACAGTCCGGCCAGGTGGCCGAAGTCGGCGAGCTTTTGTTCGGTGGTCAACTGGGCCGACGCCAGGGCGGCGGCGGCGGTCCACAGCACCAGTAGGCGAAGCGTAGTCATGGGCGGATCGGATCTCCGTTCTTGCGGATGTGATCGGCCATCGCCGCGGTGAACGCCGCGACGAAAGCGCGCCCGCCGTTCAGGAGGTTGTCGCGGGTCATGTAATCGGCCTCGATGTCCGGCCGCACGCCGATGTTCTCGACGTACGGCGCCGCCGGGTACTCGGAGGTCACAATCGGGTACTTGCGGTTCATGAGCGCCTGGGTCATACCGGCGGAGCCTTCGCTGTAGCTGCCCACGCCCAGCGTGACGACGCTGCCGCCGGCGCCCATGGTTCTCATGCCGAAGATCGGGCCGCGCCGGTTGTCCTGGATGGTCGCCGGAAAGGCGTCGCCGCCCGAAGCGGAGAACTCGTCCACCAGCACCATCAGGGGCTTGGTATAGGCGAGCAGCGCTCCGCCGGCGTCGCGCGCCGGTTCGCGGTCGAGCGAAACGTCGTCCAGGGGCAGCGGCCCGGTGCGCCCGCGGTTCTCGCGGTTTGCCGTGACGACGTCCTGGAGGATCGCTTCGTAAAGACGGACGATCCACGGCTCGGCTCCCCGCGCGCGCGCGCTTTCGAGCGCCGACGAGAACCTGGTCACCCAGTTCGAAGTGGCGCGGATCTCGAAACCGAGCGCGCGGAAGGGAAATGGGATCAGGTACTGGAGCAATGAATTGGTGTACGGCACCCATCCGCCCGGATTGCGCATCTGGTCGACGATCAGGCCGTCGGTGTGCTCCTGAAAATAGGCCATTTCCCGCTGGAACTGCGCCAGCGCCGCGGTGGTGTCGGCGGGCGAGTAATTGGGAATCCGAATCAGGCCGATACGGTAGCCCTGCGCGTGAAACGTACCGGAGAAGAACACGTCGGCGGACGTCCGGCCCAACCGCTGGCTGAAGCCCGCGGGCATCGCGAAAACGGGAGTTCGCGATCCCTGTCCGAGCACGGCCGCCTTCTCGGGAAGCTCGCAATTCTGCAACTCCACCAGCGGCGCCAGATAGTCCGGCACGGCGCTGGCGGCCTGTGCCGTCATTCTTCGACTTTGCGGCGTGGGCACCGGCCCCACCGTCGTCATCGCCAGTCCGGTCTTGACCCAGGGGAGCGAATAGGTTTCCAGATCCCCGCTGGCGCGCCGGATGACGAGATCGGCGCGGTCGCCCACTTCGATCGCTCGCGGAATGCGGCTTTGCGAGCGCGTCGTGATCCGTCCGGCCGCGCTGCGCCGCGTGCTCCGCGGATTGGCGGCGGTCGAGTACTTCGACAGCTCCTCGATCAGCCTCTCGACGTCGCGGCCGTCCACCGAGATCAATTCGTCTCCGATTTGAAACGGGTACTCGGACGCCGGCAGCCGCGCGCGGCTGATCGAATCGACCAGCACGCTGCCGTCGTAGACGTCCACGGTGAAGCCGAGCGTGGCCGAGAAGTTCGAAGGCAGGGTATAGACATCGTGCGCGTCGTTCAGCCGCGCGACGTACTCGATCATCAGGTCGTAGAAATCGAGGTCGTCTCGAGTGGCGCGCACACGGTCAAGCCACTCGCCGAGGTCCAGCAGATCGAATCGCTCGACGGCCAGTTTCCACTCGTAGGGAGCGTATTGCTTGGCGTAGAGGCCGGCCAGGTGACGGAAGTCGGCGACCTTTTGCTCCGTCGCAAGCTGGCCGAAACCGATCGAACCGGCCAGGAGACCGATCAGTGCAAGACGAAACATCATCGCCGGATTCCCAAGCCTGAGGTATCAAAGATAACAGGTTCTTCGGAAATCGGGTAGTCGATACCGGCGATTGGCGGCCGCCGGGCAGCGACGAGTCAGTCTACCTTACCAGAGAAGTTTTAGCCCAAGCTGGATCTGCCGGGGAGCGTTGGACTGCGCGCTGACCCGTCCGAACGTTCCCGAGGTGACGCCCGTGGTGGGACCGCTGAAGCGCACCCTATTAAACGCGTTCAGGGCCTCGAAGCGGAACTGCAGCCGGAGCCGCTCGGCGAGCGCGAACACCTTGAACAGCGACAGGTCGTGATTCCGGATTCCGTGATTCCGGATGTCCGACACGGTCGGGCCCATGCTGCCGAAGGTGAACGGCGCCGGTTGGCTGAACACGCTGGTGTCGAACCACCGGTCCAGCCGGCTCTGCGCCGAGCCATCGAGATGGCCGCTCTTTCCGTTGTTGTTGGCCGCCGTGAGATTCGCCATCAGTCCGGAAGTGTTGGACGCGGTGAACTGAAGCGGCGTGCCCGACTTGAAGCTGCTGATGCCGTTGATTTGCCAGCGGCCGATGACCGCGTCGGCGATCTTGCCCATGTCGCCGCCGAAGCGTTTCCCCGTGCCGAACGGCAGCTCGTACATGTAACCCATCACGAAGTTGTGCCTTTGCTCGGTGCTGGAGAGCGCGCGGCTGGCCCTCCGGTTGTAATAGTCCTGGAAATTTTCTCCCTCGTCGAACGTCTTCGAGTAAACATAAGACCCTTCGAACTGGAGACCGTTCCAGAGGCGATTCTTGGCCGAGAGGATGAGACCGTCGTACCAGGAGCGTCCTCCGGTATCGCGGCCGCTTCCCAACATGTTGCCGTACTGCGGGAACGGCGCGAGCAACTGGGCTCGCGACACCTTCGACGAAAGGTGAATGCCCCGGTCCACAACGCCATAGAACGGATTGGCGACCAACTCGTTCAGCTTTGACCCCAACGACATGTATCTCGGATCAAGCTGGTTGGGCATTACATAGACGGGAAGCTGCCTGCCTCGCGTGCCGACATAGCCGATTTCGAGAAGAGTCTGGCCGGGCAGTTGGTGCTGGATGTTCAGGTTCCACTGCTGCGACCACGGCGTCTTGTCGTCGTGAATTGTGGGCCGGATGTCGTCCCCCGCTCCCGACAAAAGCCCCAGCGCGGAACCGACCGGCACGGCCAGGCCGTTCGGGTACGGATTGCTCACCCGGCTCAGGGGCGTAATCCCGTCGATGGTGGCGATCCACGAGGTCTCGCCGCGGAATCCCCACGGTGTGTCTCCACCGGACGCGGCCTTGAACGACGGGGCATAAACGTGCCCGAACCCGGCGCGAATCACGGTCCGGGCGGTTGCCTGGTACGCCAGGCCGATCCGCGGCGCGAAGTTGAACTTGTCCACGGCGAACTGGTAGCGGTTGGCGCCGTTCACGCCCACGTAAATCAGGCCGCCGAGCAGGTTCGGATAGCCGCTCACCAGATCCGCGAACGGAGAACGCACGTACGGATCGAAGTAGTTCAGGTGGTCATGACGCTCGGTCCTGGGGGTCTCGAAATCGTAGCGCAGGCCGAAGTTCAGCGTAAGCCTGGAGCTGACCTTCCAGTCGTCCTGTATGTAGCCGGCCAGGTAGTAACTCTGCGCGGACGTGTTCTTGTAGTAAGTGAACAGCCGCGAGCCGTTGTTGCCGGTGCCGAGCAGGAGGGAGGCAGCGCCGTTGCCCGCCGTTGCACTGGCGCGCAACGGGTCGGGGCCCTGCGTGAAGGCGGCGCTGAACGGATATTCGCCCGACGGAGCCCGCGCTTCCAGCAGGTTGACTCGAATCAGCCGTCCATCGAAGCCGAGTTTCAGCGTGTGTTGGCCCTGGATGCGGTTGATGCTGGCGTTGCTGCTGTAAGTGTTGAACGCGGTATGGCGATGATCCCGGCTTCCCATGCTCCTATACCCGCTCACGGTAAAGTACGGGAACATCGCCGGTCCGGCGTACGTGTCGATTACCTTGGGCAGACCGAGGCTGGACGGCACAAAACCTATGCCCGTGTTGCTGTAGTTGAACAGAGTGCGCGAGAAACCCAGCCGGGCCGACAGGACCATCTTCGGCGACAGGGTATTGGTGTACTCGGCCACCGCGTTGTTCCCTGTGTTTTGGTTATTGATCCGGCCCTCGGCAATGGCCAGATCCGTGGGAACAAAGGATGCCGGCGTGTCCATGTTATACCTGTGCGAGTAACGGGCGAACATCTTCTGGCTGGCGCTCAGGTTGTGGTCCACTTTGAGATCGTAGTTATTCAGTGTGGTGGAAGCCGAGCCGGTTCTGAAGTAGTTGTTGAGGTATGTCAGCGAGTCGCCCGGCTGGTTCGGAAGCGGATAGTACTTCATCACATTCACTCCCACTGGGTCCATGAGCGACGCGGGGACTATGTTGTTGGCGAACGCGTCGCGAATAAACCCGCCCGCCGGGTTGGCCCGCGTGGTGAACGGATTGAAAATCACCACCTGCTTCCCCGTGCGGTCCAGGGTCTTCGAGAAATCCCCCTCCCGCTGCGGCAGAGTCGGGACGCTGTAAGTGGAACTGGCGAATCGCCGTTCGCGCAATCCTTCGAACGAAACCATGTAGAAAGTGGTGTCCTTCTTGATGGGCCCGCTCAGCGTCCCGCCGAACTGGTTCCGCTTGAAGCTGGTGAGGGGTTGGCCGCTCCTGTTGGCGAAAAAGCCGTTGGCGTCGAGCACGGAGTTTCGCAGGAACTCGTAAGCCGTGCCGTGGAGTTGGTTGGTGCCGGACTTATAGACAATGTTCAGCACGCTGCCCGCGGTGCGCCCGTACTCGGCCGAGAAGTTGGCGCCGAGGAGTTTGAATTCCTGGATGGCGTCGACGGATGGGAATATCGACATGCCGGTAAAGCCGTTGGCGGTGGGGTGGGCCGCCGGCGCGCCATCGATGACGACGTCCATCATTTGGCGGCGCGTGCCGAAGACCGCCCAGTTAGTCACCTCCGAGTGATCGTTGCCGGTGCCGCCGACCACGCCGGGAGTCAGGAAGACCAGCGAGTAGACGTTGCG
>Ga0315273_10004599_pt1 | contig 16922 bp, 17 predicted proteins | sample YL17G02_0_MG_FD_205753 | JGI IMG/M metagenome (GOLD analysis project Ga0315273, IMG submission 205753) | Sediment microbial communities from Yellowstone Lake, YNP, Wyoming, USA - YL17G02_0 | ecosystem: Environmental > Aquatic > Freshwater > Lake > Sediment | place: USA: Wyoming | collected... | reverse complement strand
GTCAGACAATCAGAAAGAATATTTGTCGGCGGCCAAAAAACCGACCAGCCGGCGCGATTTAGTTGACTGGCAAAAAAACGATATGGATTTAGGGGTTTTTGCCAAACAGGCGCTGACTGCCCGCTGCTGGCGTCAGCCCAATAACAGCGCCGTTGAAACGATTTTTGCCGATGCAATTGATAAGGTGGTAAGCCGGCAGAAAACAGTGACGGAAGCAATCGCCGAGGCGCACGACAAAATTGAGCTCTTAATGCAGGCGGAATAAATAGCCCGTTTTTCAATTATGACCTCACGTTTTAGAAAATTTTTGCTAATTTTTATTATAGTCTGGCTGCTGGCCGGTAATTTTGCCAGCGCGGCAGTTTTTACCGGTCTCGTGCCTTGCGGCCCTGGCCATACAGATTATCCAGTATGCACGGTCTGCCATCTATTCATGCTTATTAGTAATATCGTGGACTTTATTACCCGTACATTGATGCCGCCGCTGGCTGGACTGCTTTTTCTGGCGGGTGGTATAATGATAATAGCGGCCGGCGCTTCGGAAAAAAACTACCAGACCGGAAAAACCATCATTATTAATACGGCTATCGGCGTATTTATTGTGCTGGCTGCTTGGGCCATCGTCCACACGTTAATTACAACTATCGGTGTAACACAAGTTGGTGACTTTGTGCCCGGAAAATGGTATCAAGTTAACTGCAGTCTTAAATAAAAAATTTGTCTTGTCGTATCCTCTCGGTATTAGTTTTTTAGTGGACAGAAAACAATGTTTGATAAATCGGTTGTTTTTAGCTTAGCGCGCAAAAAGAAGTTTTTGAAAGCACCCGCTTGGCTGATTTTATTTTGGGTAATAATTATCTTTGCTGCCATTTCATTTGTGCCGCCGGTTTTGGTGGCGCACGGTATAGTTGAACTGCCAAATCCGCTTGGTAAGACAACAACTATTTCCGCTTTAATTACCAACATTGCCAATTTCATACTTTTTAATATCGCGCTGCCCTTTGCCGGCCTGATGCTGATTTTTGCGGGTTTCCGTTTTGTGACGGCGCAGGGCGAGCCGGAAAAAATAAACAAAGCCAAACAGAATTTTGTCTGGACAATTACGGGCGTGGCGGTGGTCGTGGCGGCGCAACTTATCATTACTTATATTCGGGACATGATAGAAGGCCAAGGCGGGGAGCTGAAAAAAATGATTAATCAGATCCTTGGCACGCTCAATGTTTTTATTGTTTTGCTTTTTTCTATAGTCACGATTTATTTTATCTGGGGAGTGATTACTTATGTGCGCGCGGCCGGGGACGAAGAAGCGATAAAAAAAGGCAAACAGCACATGATCTGGGGCATTATCGGCATGGCTATCATGAGCGGGGCATTCGGGATTATCAACATAATTGTTAAATACATCGGCGTATGAAAATAAGCAGATGACAACCGGAGAGTTTCTTTGCTATAATAAAATTGGAGATAAAATAACCTTAATTTTTAAGTTCATCCCCACACCAGAAGACCAAGTACATAAGCTCGTGTGTGAATGAACAGTAAGCCACCCGAAGGGTAAACCGGAACATCATTGCGTCTGGCGGAATGGCGCGGGGATTTATCAGGAAAGGAGGTGATATTTATGAAGAAAATTGACAAAGCAGCAATCATAAGTGGTTTGGTTTTGGCTTTGCCGTTAATTGTCGCCGCTGCGCCGGCTGATGTCGTTAGCCCCATCTTAAAAAATGTGGTGACGGCGTTGAACGTAGTTTTGGTTATTATGTTTGCTCTACTTACCATTTATTTTATCTGGGGAGTGATAGGGTATGTAAGCGCGGCCGGTGACGAGGAAAAGCTGAAGGCGGGCAAGCAGCATATGCTTTGGGGAATTATCGGTATGGCGGTGGTGGGAGTGGCTTGGGGGGTTGCCAGGCTGGTCCAAGATTATATCGGCGCAACGGGTGCTAAACCAGACATACCAAGCTTTTAACCCTAATAAACTTTTTTGAAGTTAGCGTTTTTCGGTTGCTTCGCTTTTTAGGGTAGGTGATTGCGCCTGGCAATTTATCGGCTGACTGAAAATTTTGTTCGGTGATTTTGCGGCCAATGGTGGCGTAATTTGAAATTGAAAATAAAAGGTATTTGAGTCCAGAGCCCCGCAATGCGGGGGATTCCACAAACGAATACCTATCCCGTAGCAGCTGCGGGGTATTCCAAAACCTGTATTTTGATGTCGCCCCGCCTGCCAAACTCCAGTTAACTTTAGTTGGTATACCAACTAAAGTTAACTGGAGTTTGTAAAACAGCCATATTCAGCGAATCAGGCTTTGGTTATCGGCGGGCAGGTCGGACGATATGCCTGCGGGCGCATCGTCCTCGCTAGTCAAAATAAAAAGCCCTTTGGCTTTAGCTTAGGGCTTTTTCGTTGTTTACAAAATTGTAAAATAATCTTTTGGGTAAAAAATAGCCGGAGGCGCGTTTTGCGTACTCCGGCGTTTGGTTTTTAAAAGGAACTTTATGCCATCATTTTGATGGCTCTGCCGTATCCGGCGGTATTGCTTCTATCCTTGTTTCAAAGTCCGCCGCGGTTTGTCCCGCTGGGACCAGAAGACAAATCTTTATTATATTTCTTCCGTAATTGTTTTGAACCAAGTATTTGGGTTCATTCTGATTTTCCGGCAGCGTCCATTTCCACATTTTTTGGGGCAGGACGCCTTCTTTGTACGCGACAATGATAGGCGGCGCTAGCGTCATATTTCGCCGGGTAATTTTGAGCTGCTCAAGTGGTTTTATTGGCCGCTCAATCGGCAAATCAATTTGCGAAAATTGAACAACCGGCGCTGGCACCGTAGTCGTTTCTGACGGCGTAGGCACAGCAACCTTTTCGGGCGGAGCTGCTTTTTCAGCAGACACTGTTACCTTTTCATTTTCGGTTTCGGCCGCTGACTGCTCTTTTTGCGGCAGCTCGTGGTGAACGCGAGGCGTGCCACTATTGTAGTAGTAAGAGGGTTTAAAGCCCCCTGCTACCGATAACCAAATAGCCAGGGCGACGATTCCGACGATGTTCAGAAAATTTCGGAGCCGCTGGTGTTTAATTATCTGGGCCGCCACCAAAATCACTATGCCCGCGATGAAATATGGCCACGGGCTATCAAAATTAATCCCGCTGGGATCAATGTTGATGTTGGACAAGGGTATCTTGGTGCCTTTCTCTTTTGCTTTATCATAGCCCCCCATGATGAAGGTAAGGGCTATCATTGCTGGGATGGACCAGCCGTAGAATTTGGCAACTATTTGCCATTTGATTGGTGTTCCGCCCAGCCCTGCCGCAAGCAGCCAGCCGATAACAAACACCAATCCGGCGGGCAGAGCCGGCCAAAATTTCCAGAGGGGAACCAATTGGGCGACCGTAACCACATAAACCATTGTCATCAGATAGATTACTATTGCCCTGACGACCGCAACACTTACGGCCTCGGCTTCGTCGGCGACTTTCTGGATTATGTTTTTGCCCGCGGAATTGTCTTTCAGCGCGGCAAAAACATAGACGACATCTAATCCCACGCCGCCTCTCAGCCAAATATATGTGGCGGTTACTAACATCCAAGAGAGGCCGGTGATTGAAGCCGCGAGGTCAAAGAGCCGCTTGTTATGGTTGACAATCCATATTTCAACAACCATTAAAGCGATCAGCCAGAGGAAGAGAAGAAAGATATCAAACTTGATTTTTTTCCTTTCTCGGCCGGGTTTGCTTTTAAACCAATCCCATAGTTCTTTCATCTCTTTCTCCTATTTGACCACGTTGTCGATTATTAACCACCCGACTCTTTTCCGCCAAGAGGAAAACTTGGCTAACCGGCCAGGCCGGCTGGGAAATTGGTCGCGGGTGTTCAGTTTTTGCGCTAATTGTGTGGCTTTTTCGTCCGCATAACCCCAATATTCAGCCAAGCGAATAATTACCGCTTCTGCGAAAGCTTGGTTGCACCTTATGGCCAGACGTATCTGTTGTGCAATAGGGTCGTGGCGCAGGACTTCGAGAGTTTGATGAAACTCTGTTTCGTCCATCGCCAGCAATTGCTTCATCGTCTCTTTTGCACTCGTCATGTCAACGGTCCCATCTGCTTTTCTTGGGAGCGCATTTCCCAAAACAACAGTTAGTGAATTTTCGCTCCAGGTGGGTATCCGTCCTTCCATGGCCTCGCTGTGATGCTTCCAAAACTTTTCCATGTCTTCCGGCTCAAGCCTGAGAAGGACAGAAAGAAGTTGCGCTCTTGGGTTCTGCTTGATCAAGTTGTTCAGGTGATTTCCAAAAAAACCCGCCCCGGATTTGATTTCGCCTTTGATAGTTTCCTGCAACATTTTACCGCCAAATTCTCCAAAAAAAGTTGCAAGTAATTCAGAAAGGAAGGATTCTCTGATAGCCATTTTTACTCCTCCTCGCCCTGGTGTTCTTGTTTAGCCCTTTCGCGACCGCGCTGGCAAGCCGCTTTAATTTCACTGATAAAATCATTTTTCCTTGGGTTTGTCGGCGTCGTAGCGCTTTCCTGCGCGACTTCGATTCCCGTTTGTTTTCCGGGTATCCAGACTTCTTTTCTTTCTCCGGGCGTCTCGGGTAAAAAGAGGATGATCTTCCTTCTTGTTTGCTCGACTGGAAACTCTAAAATCGCAACGCCATTTTCATTCAATCCCACTCGCTCATTTTTGGCGTCACTTGCGGCAACGTCCAGGTAGCAGATGTTGCCAGCGGCCACTTCGCCTTTTCCATTGGTGCGGGATACTATCACGATAAATCTCTCTCCGCGATGAATTGATAACACCACTTCGAGTTTGACTGCTTTTTTCCCGCTAGGCAATCCCGCTTCGGACTCGGGCGGAATGAGAAGCGGTAATTCCGCAAAAGCACGTGTTTCGTCGATTGTCTCAACTTTGAAATAGATTCTGGTCGTATTGGGCGGAATCTTGAAAGTATATTCCACCTCACGATTGACTGTCGTCTTTATCGCGTCTGCGTCCGGCAGCACGAAGATTCCTTCAAGTTGAATGAGGAATCTTAGTGGCCTTTCTTTTAACGAATCGGAAAGTTTGGCGATTACCTTTACTTCTTTGCTCGAGATTCCCCCGGGCGCTGGTATCAGCATCAGGGAAACCCGCGGACCTTTCGGTCCGCCTCTGTTTTTATCTTGTGCCATTTTCACGGCCCCCTTTTCGGCTTTAAGCCGAATATTAAATTGTGAAAGGGCTTCCCGCCCGGGAAATCTCGAAATTAAGCCAAATACAGTCAGTTTCAGGATGTTTTATTATAACTCATCTTTATGATTTATGTCAATAGTTGAGGCAAAATAAAAAGGAGACGTGGAGACGTCTCCTTCATGGAGCGTGTCAATGACTTATGCGATAACTTTTTCGACCACTCGGTCGTGTAGGGCTCTTAGTCGACCGAAGAGCGAGACAGGCTTTTGTTCTTCAGCTTCTTTGAGGCGCTTGGCCAAGGCAGCCGCTTTTTGGTCCAGCTCCTTGAGCCATGGCAACAGTTTTTCGTCAAATGCGATGCCCGCCGCCTTAAGTGCCCGCTGGATTTTTTCCGAAAATCCGTCCACGGCCATAGCCGTTTCTATCAGTGTTTTGCGTTTTTCCTCCGGCAATTCCAGAATCGCCTGCAGGGTACCTTTGCCTTGTTCTTGAGTAAGCGAGGCAAGCTCTTTTATCATTTCTGCTCGGACGGGAACGCCAAGTTGATCCAACAGGGTCTGGGTTCCCGCGACTTGCTCTTTGTTCATTCCCGAGAGGAACGACAGGAAAGTGCCTTTAGGTCTTAAGCTGGATTGGATCAAGGAAACAAAAGCTTCTTTTAAGCTAGCAGCCATTGCCCGACCCTCCTTTTTTAGGGGAAGGAAATCGGGCGGGTCCTGCCTGTTTCTTTATATGTAAAAAGTCCCCTTGGACTTGTCAGGCCTTTTTTGTTAAGTTTGTTTTTAAAAGGTACCAACGCCCTGATTCCTTCTGGTTTTTAGATTACAGCGTTTTGTGAAAATATGCAAGAGGGTGGGCGAGAGAGGAGTCGAACCTCCAATCCCTTGCGGGAACATGGTCCTAAGCCATGTGCGTATGCCAATTCCGCCACTCGCCCCCACGCTATTTATTTTTTAATTGAGGAAAAACAGAAATATTGGGCAAGCATTTTTGTCCTGCACATTATATAATTCTGTGGACAAAAAAGAAATGGTGTCGGGGTTCGCCCTTAATATATAATATAACACTTAAGTTTTGGTTCGGCGCAAGTATTTTATTGCGTCGTATTGGTGGCTAGGGGATAAGCAGCCGGTGATTTGTAGTTGGAACGAAAAATGTCTGAATGTTCAAGCGCCTCATCGCGCCAGATTTCCTGCGTTAAAATTGTTTTCATTGAGCCGTTGGGATTTGATTCTATGATTTTTGGTCCGATGATTTTGGCTATTCGGCCATCAGCCGTTCCGTAAATTTCAAAAATCAAAAGGTTGTTCTCAATGCGGCTTTGCAGCAGGATGTTATTGGGCGTGTCGTTGATAAATTTTAAATCAACGCTCGGCGGATAAACCGTGGCGTCAAAGCCCTGCGGATTATAGTAGCGCACAGGGATGGCGTGAGGATGGCGTTCGGTGATTTTTAATCCGGCAATGGCCGCGGCGCGGAAAAGCGTGGTTGAAACCTGGCACAATCCGCCGCCAAGTTCCGGCACGATTTTGTTATCCTTTATTATCAGTTCGGGCACCCAGCCGTTGGCTTCGTCTATTTCGCCGACTTTCTGGCCGAAAGAAAATTCTTCATCCGTTTTTATCAGGATGCCGTTTAATTTCAGCGCGCCAAGCGCGAGGTTTTTTTGCCGATTCAATGAGGAGCCGGAAAAATTTGATTCGCCCTGGCCGAGCAACGTTTCAATGCCAAACGACTTTAGGGTTTCGTTATCACTGATTACCGGTTTAACAACATTTATGACCAAATTAATATCTTTTTGTTTTGTCAGAACGCTGGCTTGAATTTGGGCAAAGCTGGCTTCCAAATTCAATTTTTGTCCGTTGCGCGCGGCCTCCGTAAATTTTATTTCATTGTTTTTCCAGACTATTTTTGCGTTAATCGGTTCGCGATTGATTGACGGCGCAATCTGCGCCAAAAAATCCGCCGTTTCGTTTTTATCAAGACCGATCACCATACCATGATTTTCAGGCGAGAGGAGAACGCAAAGCCAATCGGCCAGCTCCGCTTTCTCCAACGCCCAGTCAAGGCCGGCGGCGCGGATCGTGTAGGGCGCGAGCGCGATGATATCTTTTGCTTTGTCTAAATGAGGATAAACATCTTTTTGGGTAACCAGCGGCGCGCTTTCTTTTAAGGCAAGAGAAATTGTCGAGGGCGTCTGATTAAATTTGCCGACTATCTCGTTTACCAGCTGATAGCGGTTGATAACCAAGCCGGTTTTTTCGGGCGCAACTTCAAAGATTTCTTTTTCGCGATTGTATTTAAGCGCGGCGTTTTGCGGCGGCGTTTCAATGGAGGAAAGCGAGGCAACGGCGCGGCGAAACTTTTCCAAGTCAACGCTAAAGCGCAACGCCAGGTTTTTACCAAAAAATAATGCCGCGGTTTGTTCAGCTAAGCTCGCAAAAATATTCCGGCGATGGCCGAAAGCATAAATCTCATTTGCCGATTGTTCCAGATCAAGATTTATGCCAAGTTCCCAGGGCGAAATTTGCCAGGATTTATCCTGCCAGACAAAATTAATTTTTTGTTCGCCAAATTGCGAGAATTTTTCTTCAAGGACGCGCCGAGCTTCGTCAATTTTCTTGGCGCTAAGATCCAGGTCCTCCAAAGAAGCGCCGGCGGCAATGCGGTTAGAATTGAAAAGCAAAAGCGCGGCGGGTAACATTATCAAAGCGAAAATCAAGGCGGCGACAGCGACCAGGAACTTCCGGCGGATTTGAAATGGATGATTGAGTTTCATTTTGGTCAGCGTTAGTTCGGCTAAGTTTAAATTAACATTTCGCGCGGCTTAAAGCAAAAAGCAACCCAAAACCGGTTGCTTTTTTAGAATTACTTTTTGAAATCAGCCGCTAAGCCGATACCCGGATTTTCCGCGTTTTCACTTTTTCTATTTTGGGAAGCCGGATCGATAATATGCCGTTTTTCAAAGAGGCCTCGGCTCTTTCTGCTTCTACATCCACCGGTAAAATAATTGAACGGGAAAAGGAGCCCCAGTAGCATTCCTGGTAATAATAATCGCCTTCTGTCACTTCGGTGTCTTTTTCTCTTTTGCCTTTGATTGTCACCATGTCATTGGTGATACTGATATCTAAATCATCAGGGTTAACGCCGGCGATGGTGGATTTAATCACAATATCGGAAGGCGTCTGATAAACATCAATTGTCAGCTGGCCTTCGGCTTCCGGCAGCCAGTCGAAGTTTTTTTCTTTAGAGGGTTCGGCAATTATCGGCTCTTTTTTAATTTTTTTGGTTTTGGCATTTTCCGGCTCAATTGTCAGCGGCCTCTCTTTCATTTCTTCAAGTTCTTTCTCTTTTTCCTCTTCCTCGTTATTTTCTTCGGTCGGTGCGTTGTTGGTCATTCTAACTTCTTTTTCTTCGTCTTCAAGCACTCCGGTTAATCTTTCCAAAAAAGAAGGTTTCTTGCCCATGTTTTTAGCTCGTCCGGCGGCCCCCTCCACGAATTCCGTCAAAACGGAATGCGTGCGAAATTCGTCGGGCGATTTCTATATTTTACAAATTGATAATTGTTTTTTCAAACGGCCAAATTGCCAGCTGACTATTATGATAAGTAAAATCAGGAAAGTGGCAAGAGCCAAGGCCAGCAGTTTATTGTATTCCAGCAGCCAAGCCAGATAATTATAAAAGCTATGAAAGGCGACCGCTAAAATAAATCCGGCCGCTAAGATACTTTTTCTTTTCTTTAAATTGAGCAGCGAGCGGGCCAGAAAATATCCGAGAATTCCCGAAGCCAGAGTGTGCAGCAGGGTCGCGCTCAGAAATCTGGCAATTGCTTGGGAAGCGGCCAGTTGCAAAGTTAAATTTGAAGCTAAAAAAATGTTCAACAAATTTTCCGTGGCCGCAAAACCCAGCGCGCTTATAATCAAGTATAGCATGGCATCAAGCGGTTCGTCAAAAGCGGGATTTTTCAAAATTATTCGTTTCACCACGTAATATTTCAGGTATTCTTCAATTAGCGGGGCGAATAAAAGAATGTTCAGAAAAAAACGGGAATCGCGCTGGCCCACAGAAGCGAAAAAAGAAGACAGGTCGCCGATTGGCCCACACAGCCATCTGGCGGAAAGCTGCAGGATTATCGCCGCCGGCCCGGTCAGCATGCCCCAGAAAAAGACTTTAAACACCATCTTTTTTGGTTCCGGATGGCTGTCTTTGTTCAAATAAAAGAGCAACCAGATGGCGCTAGGCAAAAACCCCAAAATCGCATAGCCGAGATAAAGCAAAGACGAAGAAAAAAAAGTCATTGATTTCAAACCAGTTTCTGTTTTACATTATAACAAAAATTGATTTGTATCCCAAGCGCTAAGCCAGTCGGAGATTGGCTTGAGCCGCAATTTTGCGCCAGCTTTTAATAGCGGTTTTTGTTTTGCTTTTTTCTATTTTCATATAAGCGGTTAGGGCGACCATCAAGGCATTATCGGTGCAAAGATTTTTTGGCGGCGCCAAAAAATTTAGTTGCGCGTCGATGGTCTTAAGTCGTAATGTTTTGCGAAGTAAATCGTTGGCCGCCACGCCGCCCGAAAGCATAATTGTTTTCGCGTCGTATTTTTTGGCGGCGGCTAAGGTTTTGGCGACGAGCACGTCAATTACGGCCTGTTGGAATTCCGCCGCAATCGCGGGCGTTAATTGCTTGAGCTGATTTTCCCGTAAACCTTTAATAAAATAGAGTGTGGCAGTTTTGAGTCCGGAAAAAGAAAAATCAAAATCTGGCGAATTTAGCATCGGGCGGGGCAAGTGAACTTCGAACTTCGAACTGCAGACCTTAAATTTCGCGGCTTCCTTGGCGATAGCGGGGCCGCCCGGGTAGGCAAGCCCCAGCATTTTGGCTACTTTATCAAACGCTTCGCCGGCCGCGTCATCACGCGTCTCGCCGATTATTTCGTATTTATTAAAATCCCGTGCCAAAATAAGCTGGGTGTGCCCGCCGGAGACGACGAGACAAAGGGCGGGGAACTCTATGCGTGCGTTATTGCGAAGAGTCTCACATTGCAAAATGCGGCGCGGGGCGACTAAGTGCCATCGGTTTTTTGTTGGTTGCCATGGGATTACTTCGTCTTGCACTTCGTGAAGAGCGGGGCTCGTAATGACGGGGCCGTTGAACCAATTGGCGATAATATGGCCTTCAATGTGGTTAATTGGCATCACGGCTAAATTCCAGAAATAACCGAGCGCCTTAGCAAAATTAACTCCCACCCAAAGCGCCGGCTCAAGCCCCGGCCCGATTGTGACGGCGATTAAATCAATGTCAGATTTTTGATATTTTTCCAAAAAGGGTAGAAGTTTTTTAAGAAGTTCTGGCTCGCGTTCAAGGATTTTGTTCAAAATTTTTAATTTTGCATTGTTCCGACCTTGTCGAGGATTCTTGATGAAATCGGAATATCCCTCAATTTTTAATTTCGATTTTTTAATTTTTAACGAATCTGCATCTACTAGAGCTTTTTTAAATAACGGTAAAAGATTTTTTTGATGTTCGCGTTTAGCCAAGGTCGGCACCACCCCTCCCCAAGGCGCGTGGATTTTAACTTGTGAAGAAACCAAATCGGCCAAAACCACCGGTTGGCTCTTTTTATCAGATTCAATTATAGCGACGCCAGTGTCGTCGCAGGATGTTTCAATGGCTAAAATACGCATAAAATAAAAGGCGACAAGTCGCCAAATTTAGGAAGTTTCATTTCTGGTAGCCCCGACGGGAATCGAACCCGTGTTGCCACATTGAAAGCGTGGAGTCCTGACCACTAGACGACGGGGCCGTAACTAACTTTAAAGCCATTTTAACCTGAATCTTGAAAAAAATCAATAAATTAGTTATGGTAAAAGAGGTACTAGGCGTGATTTTATGCAAAAAACAGAATATATAAAAATCGGCGATGCCCGCGATATCACGGATAAAAAAGAGAGGCTGGTTTATCGTTTTTTTGAAATTTTGCCGGGAACTCTGGCTTGGTTAACGTTGCTTGGCGTTATTTTTTTGTCGTGGCGCGCGCCTGTTTTTATTGCTTTTTTTATCATTGCTTTTGATATCTATTGGTTGCTGAAAACTATGTTTCTATCGTTGCATCTGCGGGCGGCTTTCGGCCATATGCGGCAAGTTATGGCCGCTAACTGGTTGGAAAAATTAAAGCAGGAAAAAATAGTTGAACCGTTTTTGAATTGGCAGGATGTTTATCACCTTGTAATCCTGCCGTTTTACAAAGAAAGTTACGAAGTGGTGGCCGGCACTTTTGAATCGCTGGTGGCGGCTAATTATCCCAAAGAAAAAATCATCGTGGTTTTGGCGGCGGAAAAACAGGCGGGAGAGAACGCCAAAATTGTCGCGCAGGAAATTGGGCAGAAATACAGCGATAAATTTTTTAAATTTCTGATCACTTATCACCCTGTCGACAAAGCCGGCGAAATCGCCGGCAAGGGTTCAAACGAAACTTGGGCCGGCCGGCAGGCTAAAACCGAAATTATTGATAAGTTGAAGATTCCTTATGGAAACATTTTGGTTTCGGTTTTTGATATTGACTCGGTGATTTTCAGGGACTATTTTGCGCGTCTGACTTATGTTTTTTTGCAGTCGGCCAATCGGACCCGCTGCAGCTTTCAGCCAATTCCCGTTTTCAATAATAATATCTGGGACGCGCCTTCGTTTTCGCGCGTGGTGGCGCAAAGCGGTACTTTCTGGCACATGATGCAGCAGGAACGGCCGGAGCGCTTGGCGACTTTTTCTTCTCACGCGATGAATTTTGAGACCTTGGTGGAAATGGATTTCTGGACGGTTAAAAATGTTTCCGAGGACTCGCGAATTTTCTGGCAGTCATTGCTTTTTTACGACGGCGATTACCGCGTGGTGCCGCTAAACTATCCGGTTTCTATGGACGCGAATTTGGCTGATAACGTTCTCAAAACGATTTTGAATGTTTATCGCCAGCAGCGGCGCTGGGGTTGGGGAGTGGAAAATATCCCTTATCTGCTATTTGGTTTCTGGCAGAATAAAAAAATCCCGCTCAGAACAAAAATTTTCTGGGGTTTTAATCATCTGGAAGGTTTCTGGTCTTGGGCAACTAATGCTTTAATTATTTTTATGCTTGGCTGGCTGCCGCCGTTTTTGGGCGGTCAGGCTTTTAACGTGACGCTTTTATCCTATAGTTTGCCGCAAATAACGCGGCTTCTCATGACATTGGCAATGGTAGGCTTGGTGTCCTCGGCAATTTACGGCCTTTATCTGCTGCCACCCTTGCCGCATAAAAAAAGCCGCCTGCGCTATTTTTTCGTTTTCGCGCAGTGGATTTTGATGCCCGTAACGATTATAATTTTTGGCTCGTTGCCCGGCCTTGAAGCGCAAACGCGTCTGATGTTTGGCAAATATATGGGTTTTTGGGTGACGCCGAAAATGAGAAGCTAAAAATCCTCCCTAGCCCTCCTTTTCCAAAGGAGGGGAACGAATTTAAAAAACAAAGAAAAAAGCCGGCGCTGATAAATAGTGGCCGGCTTGATTTTTCGTAGGGCTGACTGATAAGGATATTAAACTTGGGCTGTGAACTGGGAAAGGGGGATCGGTTGGCCGTAAAATTCGGTCGCCAAGCGCTGGATGTCTGTTAACGCTTGGGTAATCGGTGGCGTGACCGGTTCCTGTAATAGGTCTTCGGCCAAGTCGCTCAAAACGGTTCGAGGCTTTCCTACGAGAGGCGGAATTTTGAATCCGCTCTTCTTAAGAGGGTTTAGAATTTCATCATGAATTCTACGTAATACTTGTTGATCATCATTCATCACAGCCCCCTTATATTATTGAGTTAAAGAACTTAAAAATTGCCCTCCTTTCGTTTAAATTTAGAACAAGCTTTGTCGATACTGTCAATATAGCACAGAAAAAAATGAAAATCAAGAGCCGGATAAATTTATTCAAGATGTATTGTCGTCTGAAAATCCTTCAGCTTTTCGTTGAGCAAGGGGTAGTTTTTTAGCTCTGCATCTTTGCTTAAAAGCTTAGCGGCTTCCTGACGCACGGTTTTGATGAGCGGCAAATCGGCGAGCGAGGCCATTGATAAATCGGGTAAGCCCCACTGGCGCGAGCCGTAAAATTCGCCCGGGCCGCGAATTGCCAAGTCTTTTTCGGCCAGCTCAAAACCGTTTTGGCAGGTAATGAGCGCGCGCAATCTGGCGTTGGTGGTTTTGGCGCTTGAATCGGCAAACAGAAAGCAATACGACTGATGTTTGCCTCGGCCGACCCGGCCGCGAAACTGGTGGAGCTGCGCCAAGCCAAATCTTTCGGCGCCTTCAATCATCATGACGGTCGCATTTGGCACGTCTATGCCAACTTCCACCACGGAAGTTGATACTAGAATATCGGCTTTACCTTTTTTGAAGTCAACCATTATTTGTTCTTTTTCTTTGGATTTCATTTTACCGTGCAGCATGGCTATTTTAAGCTCCGGAAAGATTTTTTTAGATAGTTTTTCGTATTCTTCTTTGACGGCTTTAACGTCATCCCAGGCATTTTCTTTGCGCTTGGGTAAGCCGTTCGTTCTTGGCCATTCACGCCAGTCCTGCCGTCCCGCCAAGGCGGAGTGCCGGTCTTCGCTCACAGCTTGCCCGAGCGCCGCAGAATCTTGAGTTGGTTCAATCCTCGGGCAAATAACGAAAACTTGACGGTTTTGCCGTGCTTGCCAGCGGATGAATTCGTAGGCGGCTTGCCGTCCGGTGGGCGTAACGATTCTCGTAATAATTTTTCGGCGGCCTTTGGGCAACTCATCAAGTAAGGAAATATCAAGGTCGCCATAGATTGTCAGCGCTAAAGTTCTGGGAATGGGCGTGGCGGTCATTGAAAGTAAATGGGGGATTGTGGCAGATGCGCCATCTTCAATCTGCGCCACATTATTTTGCAGCGCTGCGCGCTGCTCAACGCCAAAGCGGTGCTGTTCATCAACAATAGCTAAGGCGAGATTTTTAAACTTTATTGTCTTTTGAATAAGGGCATGGGTGCCAACCGTTATCTGAATTTCGCCGGCAGCGATCTTGGCGGCCGCTTCTTTCTCTTTTTTGGCGCCGGTTAGCAGCGTGATTTTCAATCCCAGCGCTTTAAGCAGATTTTGCATAGTTTTATAATGTTGTCCAGCCAGTATCTCGGTTGGCGCCATTAAAGCCACTTGCCAGCCACGCTTGGCAATTTGCAAGGCCGCGATTGTCGCGACGACCGTTTTGCCAGAGCCGACATCGCCTTCGAGCAGGCGGTTCATCGGTTTGTTTTTGTTTAAGTCCAGCAGAATTTCCCAGGTAGCGCGACGTTGGGCATCCGTCAGTTTGAAGGGCAGGCGTGTCACGAAGTCTTTTATCAGTTGTTCGTCAAAAGAAATTTTGGGCGAATTGTTTTTCTGCCATTTGATTTTTTGGCGCAGAACATAAAGCTGGATTAAAAAAAGCTCGTCAAACGCCAAGCGTCGCTTGGCGCGGGTGATTGACTCTGGCGAATCAGGAAAGTGAATTTTTAAAAGGGCATCTTTTAAATCAATTAATCTCTGCGATTTTTTTATTTCTAAAGGCAGCCAGTCGCGAAACTGGGAAATAGCGGGAGAAAAAATTTGGATGAAATAACGCAGATAGCGTGAGGATAGGCCGGCGGTCTCCGGATAAACCGGCACCAGCCGGCCGGTATGGCGCAAGGTATTTGTCGTGATTTGTGGTTCATCGTTTGCCGCTATTTTTTCGTAGGCGGGATTGGACAAATAAAGCGTCTTATCAATATTTACCTTGCCTGATAAACTGACAAAAGAGTCGCGTTTGAGCGTGTTTATCAGGTAGGGTTGGTTAAACCAGATGGTTTTGATCACCCCGGTCGCGTCTTGCACATAAGCTTCCGTTAGCATCATTTTTTTCTTCCAAGTCCGTATATTTTTTATCTCCATAATTTTTCCCTGAACAGTCGCTACTTCGCTCAATTTCAAATCGGCGATGGCGGTGATTTTAGAGAAATCATCATAGCGGTGGGGGAAATGATAAAAGAGATGGCGCAGAGTTTGCACGCCCAATTTCAAAAGCCGCTTCTGATAGAGCGGCTGAATGCGGCGGATATCAGGGATGGGCGTGTCTAACGGAATCATACAGCATTAATTTTTGCGTCCTCAGGAGGATTTGAACCTCCGACCTTCAGGTCCGCAACCTGACGCTCTATCCACTGAGCTATGAGGACTTAACTTTGCTCCGCTTAACATTGGAGCTTCGATGGATAAGCACAATTTCAAATGGATGCCGCTCGTCCTTCCGAAGGATGTGACTAAAATTTTAACTTTCTGGCTAATGTTTCGCTGAATGCCTCCTCCTGTTTTTTTAGCGGGATAAATATACTCAAGACTTCTTTGATTTCTTCTGATGTTTTGTCACCAAGAGGAATGGGCAATCGTGGGTGGATTATCTTTTTGCTGATCAGGCTTAAAATTTGCGCTTCGGGTTCTTCAAAAATCCAAAAAGAATGGAGTTCATTGTAGGGGTATAATTTTTCGTCAATTGTCACGCCTTTTTCCGAAATAATAAATTCAATAAGACGAGGTCGCTTCTTTGCTTGCGTATAAATCAGAAAAACGGAGACAATTATCAGAAAAGCGAAAAGAAAATTTTTCATTAGCACCGCGATTGCCAGTAAAATAGCGGTAATCAAAAATAATCCCAAAAACCAACCCCGGTTTTTTTCGTAGTGGGCAAATTCCGGTGCGCTCCAGGAGATTTGAATGGGAGGCCCCTCTTTTATTTGGTTTTCCATAAAATTTTTTAGATGTTAATTTTTTAAAAAATGTAAAGCATACGACGTAACGTTTTTTTGCAAAACTCCGTAAAATGGCGGCGGGAGAGGGATTTGAACCCCCGGTGCCCTTTTTAGGCACAGCGGTTTTTCTCGACCCCGTAAGAAAGCGGTGGGTGCAGGATTTGAACCTGCGGTACCCTTTCAGGTACTCCGGTTTTCAAGACCGGTGCGTTCAACCACTCTGCCAACCCACCACTTTTCAACGGGGCAAGTCGCCCCGTTCAACCGCTCCGGCACCCCGCCATTGCTAGGGATAAAAGTATACTCGTTTCGTCATCGCGCTCTGGCGGACTGAGTCCGCTTCGTCGATGCCCGCTTGCGCCTGTCTTGGCGGAGAGGGCGGGACTCGAACCCGCAAACGGCTTTTTAGACCGCTACAGTTTAGCAAACTGTTGCCTTGCCATTCGGCGCACCTCTCCCAGCACTCATTAAAATTTAGCATTTTTTCCGTGATTTCGTCAATTTGGAGCGACGAATTGCACAATGTAAAATTGCAAAAATTATCGAAATTTGTTTGTTTGGCCCTTCGTTAAAACTAAGCCCCAGATTTCTTTGGGAGAAAGGGGTTTAAGAATTTTAGCGCATTCTTCTAGTGTGGCAGCCGTGGTTGAAACATCATCTATTAAAATTATAATTTTGTTTTTTATTTCAGCCAATTTTTCGCCAGAAGTTTTTTCGTTAAGCATGAAAGCGCCGCGAATATTTTTTTGCCGCTCAATTTTATTTCGGACAGACATCTGCGGAAGAGTGTGTCGGCATCTAAGCAAGATCCCGGTTCGTACCGGTATATCAAAATGCCCGCCAACAATTTTTCCTAAAAGTTCCGACTGGTTAAAGCCGCGCCAAAGCTGTCTTCTTTTATGCAACGGTACCGGCAGCAGAATCAGTTTATTAGTTTGCCAGTCCGTTAGCTTATCGGTTT
>Ga0315273_10004598_pt1 | contig 16922 bp, 15 predicted proteins | sample YL17G02_0_MG_FD_205753 | JGI IMG/M metagenome (GOLD analysis project Ga0315273, IMG submission 205753) | Sediment microbial communities from Yellowstone Lake, YNP, Wyoming, USA - YL17G02_0 | ecosystem: Environmental > Aquatic > Freshwater > Lake > Sediment | place: USA: Wyoming | collected... | reverse complement strand
GACCTACGGGCTGGGGCACCTCTACGATCAGCTCGCCGCTGCGCTTCGGACGGAGCTCGGCGGGCCCACGTCATCGCCGCGGGCGCAAACGAAGGGCACGGGCGACGGAAGGGGAATCGTCTTCGTTGGGCACGATGGAGAGATCCATCCGTCCGGGTTCCTGCCCCTCTCACTCGGCAACGTCAGGAACGACGAGATCGTCCGCGTCTACCGGGAGCACCCGCTCCTGCGCCGGATCCGGGCGGCCGACTTCGGCGGCCGCTGCGGGAGGTGCTCGCACCGAAAACTCTGCGGCGGCTCGCGTGCCCGCGCCTACGCATCCACGGGCGATCCGCTCGCCGAGGACCCGGCCTGCGCCTACCAGCCTGCCTAGTCCGCGGAAACCCCGATGGCGTCCGGGCGACCGCGGGCGAACATAGGGCTCATAGCCGCACGGCTCACAACGCGAGCGGAGGTTGCGCGATTGCGGTCACGAGCGACACGGTTGAGCCCCCGGCCCTGGCCCTGGGTCGGACAGCCGCGCGTCCTGATTGAGCACTCGGACGAGTCGGCGGGCTTGGCTCTCGCGTCGATCTTGCGTCTAGCCGGATACGCGGTGGCTGTCTGCCCGGGTCCCGAGCAGTCAGAGCATTGCCCACTGACCGGGCCGGAAGGGTGCGCGGTTGCCCACGGCGCCGACGTCGTGGTCTCGAGCCTCGGCCTCGAGCGGCCCGAGGCGAGAGAAGTGCTGCAGGCGCTCCAAATGCGCCGCCCCGAGACGCCGCTCATCGTCGAGGTTCCTCCAGGCGATAGAGCGGAGTGGCAGGACCTGCTCGAGGGGTGCGATCTGATCGCGTCCCCTGTTGTTCCTGAACAGCTCGTGGCCTGCGTTCGCGCCGCGCTTGCCAAGAGCCGCCGCGAGCCTCCGAGCTAGCATGCGCAACCCGTTTCGCAGCGAAGTCGAGGCCTTCCACTTCCTCCTGCTCACGGTCGCAGCTTTCGCGGCGATCGCGCTGGCAAGCCTCCTCGGCGGCCCCTGGGCTGGTGTGCCGACCTGGGCCGCCGTGACGGGCGCGGCGGCCTTCTTCTACCTGAGGCGGGGACAGGCGGAGCGCCCGGTCAGGACCGCGCCCGCTCACGTCGGCGCTGAGGACGAGCGGCGGATCCTTGTGGTCGCGAACGAGACGCTCGCAGAGGTGAGGCTGGCCGAGGAGATCGAGCGGGCGGCGGCCGGATATCGTATGCAGGTGCGCGTCGTCTGCCCTGCGCTCACCTCACCCGTTCGTCATTGGGTATCCGATCTGGACGGCGCGAGGGCACAGGCTCAGCAGCGGCTCGACCAAACCCTCAGCCAGCTCCACGCGGTCGGCGTCGACGCCCGGGGTGAGATCGGAGACGAGGATCCCCTGCGCGCGATCGAGGACGTCCTGCGCACGTTCGGGGCAGACGAGATCATCATCTTCACCCACCCCGAAGGGCGCTCGAACTGGCTCGAGCGCCATGTCGTGACCCGGGCACGCGAGCGTCTTGCCCTGCCGATCACCCACATCGTGATCGACACCGAGGCGGATATTCGGCTAGAGACGTAACTGAAGTTCTCGATTGATCCGCTAGAGACCTGACCGCCACGACGAGCGCCGGATGCGCGCTCGACCCGGCACGAGGTGGTAGACCTCGGCCTGATAGTCGACGCCGGGATACACGATCATCGCCCTCTCGGAACACGTCAGACCCGTCCGCTGAGCGTCCTTGTCATCGGCCTCGGCGCCCGCATAGCGTCCGCGGGCGCAATGACGATTGGACGTGCGATCCGGCGATCGCCTCCACGGTGCAGTAGCCATCGGCACCCCTCTCAGCTTGACGACGGATGCCGACCGCCTTCGCCGGCAGCGAGGGGTCCTTTGATTCAGAAACGAGCTCTTGATCCTACCGAGCGACCGTCTCCTCGAGCTGCGCCCGGACTCGAGCCGCATCGACCTCGGGATCGAGGCTGATGAACACGAGCTCCGTCCGAGGTGGCTCGACGTCCCAGGCACCGAGCGGCTTGATGTCGACTCGGCGGCCGACGACGTGCGCGACGGCGCGTCGGTCCGGTGCATCCGCCAGGTAGAGGAACCCCTTCGCTCTGAACACGCCCGCCGGAAGCGACGCGAGCGCTGCGCGCACAGCTTGGTAGGAGAGCGGATCAGTCGAGGTCCACGTCCAGGTCGCGAACGTGCTGGCGTGGTCGTGCAGGACCAGCGGCTCCTTCCACTCGCCGCCTTTGTCGATGCCGAGCACGATCTCGAGCGGCACGACTCCGTACGCTGCCTCGACGACCCGCGCTCCCGGGTACGTGAAGCGCAGACGGAGGGCTTCGAGCTCGTCGCTCGAGACGAGGTCGACCTTGTTCAACACGATCACGTCGGCCGAGGCGAGTTGGCGGCGTGCGAGCTCGAGCATCGGCGGAGGGATCTCGTCGACTGCCGCTGCATCGAGCAGCGTGATCACGCCGTCCACCCTGGCGAGGCGGCGGAGGTGGGCGGCGTGCAGCGAAACCAGGAGCCGTCCGGGATCCGAGACTCCGCTGCATTCGACGAGCACATGCTCCGGGCAGGATGGGCCCTCCAGCAGCTCCATGAGCTGCGAGACGAGGTCGGCGCCGATCGTGCAACAGATGCAGCCGTTGTCGAGGGTGATCACCGACGCGTCGCGGCGAGCGACGAGCCGGCTGTCGATCGAGATCGACCCGAAGTCGTTGACGAACACCGCAACCTCGAGGCCGTGCTCGCCCTCCAGGATGTGGTTCAAGAGCGTGGTCTTGCCCGATCCGAGGAAGCCGGCCAGCACGGTGACCGGCGCGCGCCCCGAGGCCCGCGCCGGGTCTCGGCAGTGCGGCGGCAGCGTTACTTCGAGGGGTGTCGGTTCCACACCACGAGTTGGTACGAGCGCCACAGGTAGGCCACGGGATACGTGACGACGTGCACGAGGCGGGTGAACGGGAAGAGCGCGATCAACGCGAAGCCGAGCACGACATGCGTCTTCACGACGATGGGCAGGTTGACGACGTACTCCACCTGCGGGTTCAGCTTGAAAAGCGAGTGGATCCAAGGGACGATCGTGAACAGGTACCAGTCGGACCCCCAGCGGTACCCGAGCGAGATCCAGACGCCGAGGATCACCTGCGCGGCGAGCACGATCAGCAGGACCCAGTCCATCGTCGACGTCACCGAGGTGACACGGCGCACCGCGAGGCGGCGCACGATGAGCACCGCGAGTCCGGCCAGCGCGAGTAGCGAGAGTGCGAGGCCGATCACCTCGAGCGTGTACAGGCGGTTAGGGTCACTGACGAGCACCGCCCAGGGATCCCAGAACATGACGGCCAGCACGTGGGCGCCGAGGATCAACAGGATCCCGTAGTGCCAGAAGACCGAACCCCAGAAGAGCGCGCGGCCCTCGAGGAACTGCGACGACTGGCTCGAGTACGAGAAGCGGTCCATGCGGTAGCGCGCGATCCCGCCGACGACCGCAACCACGACCGCCACGTATGGGATGACGGCGAAGAGCAGTATGTCCCACATTGCGGTCTCCTCCTCCTTAGTGCCCGCACCAGTCGCGGTCGATGCCTAGGCTGTCGCGGTCGCGCACCCATTCACGCTCGCTTTCCACGGCGAGCGGCTCGGCGGCTTGTTCTGGCCGTCCCACCCTGAGTGAGAGCTCGAGGGCGCTTAGGACTTCGAGGTAGGCATCTCGCAGCGACGCGGGGTCGGAAGTGCCCGCACCCCGGAGGCTCCTGATGCGCGCGAGCGCCGGGAGGATCGCGTCGTCCACGAGCTCGTCAGCCAGAGTCTCGTCAGCGCAGACCGCGAGGAATCGCAGGAGCACGACGAGGTGGTCGGAGAGGTCGCTCGAGTCCTCGAAGCCGTGAGTGCGAAACCGCTTCCGCAACTCGAGGATGAACGCTCCGCGCTTGTGGCTCTCATCGAACAGGTAGTGGCCGACGTACGGATAGCACGTCGGCTCGGAGCGGAGCATCGTGTCGAGGTCGAATGCCCGCGTATAGGCCTCCTGCAGCGCCCCGAGCGGCTCGGCCTCGACGAGCGCCGCGAAAGACTCGAGCAGGCGCCCGGCCTCGACGTCTCGCGTGCGTGCGATCTCGGCGCACCGCCGAGCCGCGGCTGCAGGCGACTCGTGCGGGTACGAGAGCACGTCGGCGAACGCGTCGGTGAGCGCCTGCCGAGTCGATACCTCCGGGAGGAGGAGGGTCAAAACCGCCGCTCCCCCGAACGGCGGAAACCGAACCCAGCTTCCTGCTTGTGGACATACGGGTCTTCCGTCGCTTCGATCTGGAGCTCACGCGCGAGCGGTGGCAGGACGAAGCGCTCCTTGAAGGTCGGCATCGACGTCAGCCGGAAGATCGCCTCCGCCTCGTCGGCCGTCGTTCGACCCGACGTCAGAGCGGCGGCCACCTCTTCCTCCGGCACGTTCCCGACCTTCTTCGCGCGCATCAGCACCCGGACGGCGAAGAGCTTTCGGTACACCTCGGCGACGATCTCCTCGTTCCCCGCCGAGAACAGGTTTGCCATGTACTTGAGCGGCGCGCGGGCCTGGTCGATGTTCGACAACGACGGCATGGCAGCCTCTCCGTTGCCGTTCGCGCCGTCGACCTCGTACAGGCCCCCCTCGACGCGAGCGATTACAGGCAGCATCGGCGGCACGTAGAAGAGCATCGGCAGCGTGCGGAACTCAGGGTGTAGCGGGAGCGCGAGACGCCACTTCTTCACGAAGCGATAGACGGGCGAGTCCTTGGCGGCGACGAGCATCGCGTCAGAGATACCGTTGGAGCGAGCGGCGGCGATTACGTCCTCGTCGAAGGGATCCTGGATCATCGAGCGCTGCGCCTCCACGAGCTCGGTGTCCGACACATTCGCCGCCTTCTCGAGCTGCGACGCGTCGTAGAGCAGCACGCCGAGGTAGCGGATTCGTCCCACGCACGAGTGGAAGCAGGCGGGGGCATGACCGGACTCGAGGCGCGGGTAGCAGAGGATGCACTTCTCGGACTTCCCGGTGGCCCAGTTGTAGTAGGTCTTCTTGTAGGGGCATCCGGAGACGCACATGCGCCAGGCCCGGCACTTGTCCTGGCTCAAGAGCACGATGCCGTCCTCGCCGCGCTTGTACAGGGCGCCGGCGGGACACGCGGCGACGCAACTCGGGTTGACGCAGTGGTTGCAGATGCGGGGGAGGTAGAAGAACATCATCTGCTCGAGCTCGTTCAGCCGTGCGCGCTCCTCCTCAGACACCCCGTCAAGGTTGGGGTCGTTGGCGGCGTAGATCAGCGAGCCTCCGAGGTCGTCGTCCCAGTTCGGGCCCGCCTCTACGTCCATCGGCTTGCCCGTGATCATGGAGACGGTGCGGGCCGTCGGCTGGTCGTCGCCTTCCGGAGCGTTGAACAGATGCTCGTAGTCGTAGGTCCACGGCTCGTAGTAGTCGTCCACCGTCGGCAGTGAAGGGTTGGCGAAGATGTTCCCGAGCGTCGACGCCTTGCCCTGCAGCCGCAGACGCAAGTCGTCGCCGTCCTTCCGCCAGCCGCCGCGGTAGCGCTCCTGGTTCTCCCACAGCGTCGGGTAGCCGGTGCCAGGCTTGGTCTCGACGTTGTTCCACCACATGTACTCGGCGCCCTTCCGGTCAGTCCAGATGTTTTTGCACGCGATCGAGCACGTGTGGCACCCGATGCACTTGTCGAGGTGGAACACCATCGACACCTGCGCGCGGATATCCATACAGCTCCTCTCCTTCCCCGACGCCGTCACCAGACCAGTCTCTCGAGCTTCTTGACGACCGCGTAGGTGTCGCGGGTGAAGACCCCGATGGGTCCCCAGTAGTTGAACCCGTAGGTGAACTGCGCGTATCCACCGGCGAGCTCGACCGGGTTGATGCGGGTACGCGTGAGCGAGTTGTGTGTTCCCCCTCGCTTGTTGCCGCGCACCTGGGACTTCGGGATCGTGAGCGTCCGCTCCGGAGCGTGGTAGATCATGCAGGTCCCCCGCTGCACACGGGACGAGACGGCCGCGCGCGTGACCATCACGCCGTTGTCGTTGTAGACCTCGACCCAGTCGTTGTCGACGAGGCCGATGCGAGCTGCGTCCTTGTCATTGATCCAGCACGGCTCGATGCCGCGCGACAGCGTCATCATCCGGTGCGTGTCGCCGAACGTGGAGTGGATGTGCCACTTCCCGTGCGGTGTGATGTAGTTGAGGACGAGCGTGTCATCACCCGTCGGGCTCGCGACGATGTCCCCGGTCTCTCGCGGGTCGAGCTTCGGCTTGTACGTCGGGAGGTGCTCCCCGAAGTCCAGGTAGTAAGGGTGGTCTACGTAGAAGTGCTGCCGCCCTGCAAGCGTCCGCCAGGGAATCAGCCGCTCGACGTTCATGCACCAGGCGGCGTAGGCCCGCCCGTCGTTCACCATGCCTGTCCAGCAAGGGCTGATGAGCGTGCGGCGCGGCTGCGCTGCGAGGTCGCCGAAGGTCGTTCGCACGTTGCGGTTCCCGTCCGCGAGATCCGTCAGAACGAGACCGGTCTTCTTCTCTTCGGCGTGGAAGGCGGCCCACGAGACCTCGCCGTTCGTCTCCGGCGCGAGCGCGAGGATCGCGTTGGCAGCATCGAGCGCGTTCTCGAGGCTCGGATAGCGGTTCCCGCCCCACTCCACGCACCGCGTGTGGCGAAGATCGGGAGAGCCGCCGACCGGGCTTTCCATCAGCTCGTCGTAGACGGCCTCGACCGGAATCGTGATCCCGTGTGCAGACAGGCCGTTGTCGCGGATGCCCGGGCCGAGCGAGATGAAGCGGTTGTAGAGGTTCCAGTAGTCGCGCTCGACGACCCGGACGTGCGGCATCGTCTTGCCCGGAATCGCCTCGCACTCGCCGGCGCGCCAGTCGAGCACCTGCGGTTGCGCGAGCTCATCCGGTGTGTCGTGCGCGAGCGGTGTCCAGACGATGTCCTTCACGTCTTTGTGCCCGAACACCAGCGGAGCGAATTCGCTGACTCTTTTCGCGAACGCCTTGAAGATCTCCCAGTCGGTCTTCGACTCCCAGACAGGCGGTACGGCCGCCTGCAAAGGGTGGACGAATGAATGGAGGTCGGTCGTGTTGAGGTCGTCCTTCTCGTACCAGCTCGCTGTCGGCAGGACGATGTCCGAGTAGAGCGCCGACGTGTCCATGCGGAAGTTGATGTCGACGACGAGGTCCATCTTCCCGCGGGGTGCAGGCTCGCGGAACACGACCGACTTGACCTTGTCCTTCGCGTGCTCCTCTGCCACGACGTTGTCGTGCGTGCCGAGGTAGTGGCGAAGGAAGAACTCGTGCCCCTTGGCGCTCGAGGAGATGGCGTTGCCGCGCCAGATGAGCCAGACGCGCGGCCAGTTCTCGGGTGCGTCCGGGTCGTCGACGGAGAGCCCGACGTCGCCCGCGACGATTCGGTCGCGCGTCCACTCGGCCACCGCCTCGGGAGTAGTCGCCCCCGCTGCCTCAGCTTCTTCTGCGAGCTCGATCGGATTCCGGTCGAACTGCGGGTAGTAGGGCATCCAGCCCATCCGCACGGCCATGGTCTCCAAGTCCATGGCGTGACCCTTCGCCCACTTCGTCTCCGGCGGGACGGGCGCATAGTCGGTGAAATCCCCTTCGTAGCGCCACTGGTCGGAGTTCACGTAGTGCCAGGTTGGTGACTGCTGCTGCCGCGGCGGCTTCTGCCAGTCGAGTCCGAACGCGAGCGCCGTCCAGGGCGCGAAGAGCGTGAGCTTCTCCTGCCCGACGTAGTGGTTCATCCCACCGCCGTTGACTCCGCAGCAGCCACACAGGAGAAGCGCGGTGATGGGAGCGCGGTACGAGAGGTTGTTGTTGTACCAGTGGTTGATCGAGGCGCCGATGATCACCATCGACTTCCCGTTCGTCGCCTCCGCCGTGGACGCGAACTCGCGCGCGAACTGGATGACCGTGTCGCGCCCGATGTTTGTGTACTGCTCCTGCCAGGCCGGCGTGTACGGGCGAGGGTCGTCGTAGCCCTCCGGGTAGTCGCCCTCGAGGCCGCGTCCGACCCCAAACTGCGCGAAGAGAAGGTCGTAGACGGTCGCGACGAGAGCGTGCCCACCGTCTGCGGTCTCGATCCTGCGCACAGGCACGCCGCGCCCGATCGTCTCGTGGGTGGCGAACTCGTGGAACACGACCTGCGCAACCTCTGCGCCGGGGTCGTCGAGGAAGCTGAGCACCGGATCGATCGGTGCGTCGTCGAGGCCGTCCTCGAGCTTCAGGTTCCACTTCCCTGTCTCCTCCTTCGCCCAGCGGAACCCGATCGATCCCTTCGGCATCCGAGGCGCCCCGGCTCCCGCATCCCACATGACCATCTTCCAGTCGGCGTTCTCGACCCCGGCATAGCGGCCGACACGGCCGGCGCGCAGGAACTGCCCGGGCTTCAGGCCCTCCTCGGTCTCGTGCAGTTCGACGAGGAGCGGACAGTCGGTATAGCGCTTGAGGTAGTCGAGGAAGTACGGGACCTGGCGGGTCGCGTGGAACTCGGTCAGGACGACGTGGTTGACGGCCATCCAAAGCGCCGTGTCCTGCCCGGCTTCGACCGGGATCCACCAGTCCGCGTACTTGGCGACTTGGCTGAAGTCGGGCGAGATGACGACGAACTTTGCGCCTTCGTGCCGTGCTTCCGAGATGAAGTGGACGTCTGGGGTTCTCGTCATGTTGAGGTTCGACCCCATGGAGACGATGAACTTCGAGTTGTACCAATCGGCACTTTCACAGACATCCGTCTGCTCGCCCCAGACCTCCGGGAAGGCGTTCGGGAGATCCGCGTACCAGTCGTAGAAGGACATGTTCACGCCGCCGAAGAGCTGAAGGAACCGAGAGCCGCCTGCGTACGAGAGGTAGGACATCGCCGGGATCGGCGAGAAGCCGAAGACCCGGTCAGGGCCCCACTTCTTGGCCGTGTGCAGGCACGCAGCGGCGATGATGTCGAGCACCTCGTCCCAGGTCGTTCGCCGGAAGCCGCCCTTGCCGCGGGCCTGCTGGATGCTTTCACGCTTCGCCGGGTCATCCTGAATCGCCGCCCAGGCCTCGATCGGACCCTTGTCGCGGCGTTCCTCGTGCCACAAGTCCGCGAGCGCGCCGCGGATGTACGGGTACTTGACCCGAATCGGGCTGTAGACGTACCACGAGGCCGAGATGCCTCTCTGGCAGCCCCGCGGCTCGTATGGCGGCAGGTTCGATTCGAGCAGTGGGTAGTCGAGCGCCTGCATCTCCCACGTGATGATCCCGTCCTTGACGTAGACGTTCCACGAGCAGCCGCCGGTGCAGTTGACCCCGTGGGTCGAGCGCACGACGTTGTCATGCTGCCAGCGGTTTCTGTAGAACTCTTCCCAGCGTCGGGTCTTCGGCTTGACGAGATCCTGGATCCAGCTCACGTAGCCCTCACTTCCCTGTCGAACGGTCGACGAGCGAGCGGCGAACGCCGTAGAGCCGACGCCGCCAGATGACGAGCGCGAGCAGCACGATCACAGTGGCAACGCCGACCGAGAGGCCGACGAGCTTTCCCGCCTGCCGAGCCGGCCGCTGGTCGGTGGCGGCGCTCTCGAGAAACGCCGCGAGGTCGGCTCGCTCGGCGGCAGTCAGGTGCCTGCGCGAGAAGATGGGCGCCATCGTGGGAAACGCAACAGCGTCCAGGACGGCTTGCAGGCCCCTCGTTCCACCGTACTTCCCGACGGCACCGGTCAGGTCCGGCCCGAGCTGACCGCCGCCGAGTGCCCCGACACCGGCCACCGAATGGCAGGAAAGGCAGGGCGGTCCACCTGCTTCAAAGCGCTCAGAGCCCTCGAACAGGAGCTTGCCGCGATCCGCGTGGCCAGCGGATATTGGCTCGGGCTCGGTAGTGGTGGTCTCCGTGGTGGTCGTCTCCGTAGTCGGCGGCGCCTGCTTCTCGAACCCCAGGAACGCCACGAGCGCCGCGAGCTGGGTATCGGAGACACCCAGGTTGGGCATCGCGAGGCCGTATTCCTTCACGAGCTGCTTCGCGATCGGGTCGCCCGAGGCGATCACCTTGTCCGGCTCACGGATGAAGCGTTCGACCCAGGCTTGCTCCCGGCGGTCGGCCAGGCCCTGGAGGTCGGGGCCGGTGAGCTTCCCGCCGCCGATCGTGTGGCACCCCGCGCATTGCTGGTCGAAGATCGCCTGGCCATCCTCGTCGGCCGCACCGGCACCGGCGCTGAACAGGCCGACGACGGCGACGAGGCTGAGCGCCGCGACGACAGCGCTCGCCACTCGCCTCGCCCCGCCGCTTCGATCGGAAGACTCCAACACCACCCCCGAGCTCGCTCAGAACCTCACGCGACGCTAGCTCGGGTCCGTGGTCCGAACGTAATCAGTATTGACCATCCGCTCAGCAGGGACGCTCCGCGCCGCGCCGCACGTAGTACCACCAGTTGATCGCGACATTCACGGCATAGAACGCAGCCGCGCCGAGGAAGAACGGCATCGGCGAGCCCGAGGCGGCGATCACGGCGGCGATGGCCACCGAGAACACGAAGGGACCGTAGGCGGCGATCGCGGCCGTCCAGCCGATGACACCGCCGGCCTGGCGCGGCGGGAAGATCATCGGAATCTGCTTGAAGGTGGACGCGTTCCCGATGCCCGCGAAAAAGAACACAAAGAGCATGGAGAGGACGAACCACTTGAACTCACTCTCGGAGACGGGCTGGACGAAGAAGGAGGCGGCGATCGCGGACAGAACGAGGCCGATTCCCGAGATCTGGGTCAGCCGGCCGCCCCCGAACCGGTCCGACAGCGGGCCGGCGACGACGCGCGAGATAGACCCTACGAGCGGCCCGAGGAACGCGTACGAAAGCGGGTCGGGAGCGTCTTCGAAGCCGCCGTAGACCTCTTTGATCATCAGCGGGAACGTCGCGGCGAACCCCGAGAACGAGCCGAAGGTCATCACGTACAGCGATGTCATCAGCCACGTGTGCTTCTCGTGGAAGATGTCGAACTGCTCCCTCACGTTCGCGCGCACCGGAACGCTGCGCAGCCGGAGCCACGCGACCAGCGCCAGGAACGCGACGGGCGGGATCCAGATCAGCACGGCGTTCTGAAGCCAGATCTCGTCGCCCGAGTCCGTGGTCTGAGCGCTGCCGACGAGGGCGAACCCGATCACCCAGGGTGTGAGGAACTGGACGAGGCTGACGCCGAAGTTGCCGATCCCTGCCTGGACGCCGAGGGCCGTCCCCTGGAGCCGTTTGGGGAAGAAGAGGCTCGTGGACGGCATGAACGAGGAGAAGTTGCCGCCCCCGAGGCCGGCGAGGAAGGCGAGCAGGAGGAGCACCCAGTAAGGCGTGCTCGGGTTCTGGACGGCGAAGAACCAGCCGACGAGCGGAATGAGCAGAGACGCAGTCCCGAGGCTGACCACGCGCCGCGAGCCGTAGAGCGGGATCAGGAAGGTGTGGATGATCCGGAAGGTGCCCCCGGCGAGCCCCGGCATGGCTGCGAGCCAGAAGAGCTGTGTCGTCGAGAGGTCGAAGCCGACCTTGTCCAGGCGCACGACGAGCGCGCTGACCACGAACCAGACGGCGAACGCCATCGTCAGGTTCGCGGTCGTGATGATCAGCGTTCGCCGGGCGATCGCCTTGCCCGACTGCTCCCAGAAGGTGCCGTCCTCGGGTTCCCATCGCTCGAGCCAGGCGCCCGAGCCGCCGCGACGTGCAGACGTCTCGTCGGTGTGCATCAGCTCGTGCCTTCCGGCTCGAAGGCGACCGTCCGGTGGCGCTCGTCCCAGCGCATCTTGATTACGACCAGGTGTAGCCAGACGAGGCTGACGATCGACGCCGCGAGGAGCACGATGAATGTGCTCTCCGGCCGTCCTGTCTCGGCGAGCGCCCAGGCGAACAGGAGGGGCAGCACGAACCCGCCGAGGCCACCGATGGCCCCGACAAGGCCGCCGACAACACCCATGTCTCGGGGGAAGTAGTCGGCGATGTACCTGAAGACGGACGCCTTGCCGATCCCCATCATCGCGCCCACGACGATCACGAGCACGGTGAAGAGGACGATCCCGAGGTCGAACGACAGCCACGTGAGCGCGAGGCACATGACGATGAACGCCGTGTAGGTGACCGGCCGGGGCCCGAGGCGATCCGACAGGTAGCCGCCGAGCGGGCGCAGCAGGCTGGCCGGGAAGATAAACAGCGCCGTCAGCAGGCCGGCGAGCCGGAGGTCGACGCCGTAGACGTCGACGTAGTACTTCGGCAGCCAGAGCGCCAGGCCCACGTACGCGCCGAAGACGACGATGTAATAGAGGCCGAAGCGCCACACGCGCAGGACCCGCAAAGGGCGGTTGATCTCACGAAACGTGCGGCCGCGCGCCGGGCGATGATCGGGGCCGGGTGCGACGGTCCACATGACGGCCGCCATCGCGAGCAGCATGATCGTGTACACGAACGGGACGAACCTCCATCCGCCCGGAACGACACCGGAAGCCGCCCCGGCCGCCGGGACGAGCACGACCAGCGTGGGGGCCAGCAGCTTCGTGATGGAGGCTCCGACGTTTCCGGCGCCGAAGACGCCCAGCACGAATCCCTGCCGTTCCGGCGGGTACCAGGCAGAGACCCAGGCGATCCCGACGGCGAAGGACGTCCCGGACAGCCCGAGGAAGAACGCCAGGACGAGGAGCTCCGTGTAGCTGGATGCACGGCTGATGAAGTACGTCGGGATGGCGGTGACGACGAGCAGCGACGTGAACACGAGACGCCCGCCGATGAGATCGGTCAGGATGCCGACGGGCACGCGCAGGATCGAGCCGGTCAGGATCGGGATCGCGACCAGCAGGGCGAATTGCCCGTCGGTGAGGTCGAACTCCTCGCGGATCGGGATCCCCACGATGGCGAACATCACCCAGACGGCGAAGAACACGGTGAACCCGACGGTCGCCACGACGAGCACACGCGTGCGCGCCGCGAGCTCCCGGTCGGTCATCGCGGCGTGGACCGTCAGCGGCTCAGTCGCACCGGCCGGAGGGGTGCTCACGCCCCCAATTCTCAGCCAGGGCGTCACCCGGGTACTGAGGAAAATTGATCATGCCGCCGCGGCGCATGCCTACCCCGAAGCGACGCCATGAAGCGCGTCTGCGGGCAGTCGAGCTAGATCAGCTCGAGACGTCGCGCCTGAGCCACCGCCTCGAGCTGCGAATGACAGCCGAGACGGCGGAGGACTGCAGCGATGTGGTTGCGGGCCGTCGTCTCGGCGATCTCCAGACGGGCCGCGAGCGCCTGCGCCTGGACACCCTCTGCCAGCAGTTGCAGCACCTCGATCTGGCGGGCGGACAGTCGCTGCGCCGCCTTCTTCGTCGGCTCGGTGGCATGACCGTTGCGGAGCAGGTTCACTACCACCGGCTCCTCACCCGTCCGGTGCACTGCAATCGTCGACACCGAGACGAGCCTCCGTCCGCTCGGCGTAGCGATCAGCATCCGCGAGCACGACAACGGCCAACCCTCGCGCGCGAGGCGAGCGTTGGAGCAGCCGGGGTGGCAGATCAGGTCTCCCCGCTCGCTCACGCCGTGCAGGACATCCCAGCACTGCTGCCCGATGGCCGCGCCGGCACTGATGCCGGTGAGGTGCTCGGCGGCATCGTTCCAGGCGATCACGTTGAGCCGCGCGTCGAATGCGAACAGCGGATCGCCCGAGCGGTACGTCTCGGCCACGTTCTGGGAATCTTTACCACCGGAGCGTCCTCGGCGCAACGGTCGGTGGACGGATTTACGCTGCGGAGAACTACGCATTCCCACACCCGAGCCCTCGCGGGCACACTACGAACCGATGATCGACGAGTTGTCGCGAGCCGAGATCGACGATCTCCTCAGAGACCAGGTGGTGGGGCGCATCGGTTGTCACTCAGGCGGTCTCACCTACGTCGTCCCGGTGATCTACGCCCGTGACGGCGACGGGCTGTACGTCGCCTCGATGGAGGGTCAGAAGACCCGCATGATGCGCGAGAGCCCGAGTGTCTGCTTCGAGGTCGACGCGTACGACGGCGCCGGCAGCTGGCGGAGCGCGATCGTCCAAGGTCTCTACGAGGAGCTCGACGAGACGGACTCGCAGGCCGCGATCGCGCTCCTCGCGGCGCGCTTGGGACGCGGTGGCGAGGAAGGCAATGCGCACCGCCGCCACGGTGCGGACAGCGCACGGACAGTCTGCTTCCGCATCCGCATTCGCACCGTCACTGGGCGCACGGTCGCGAGATAGCCAGCCCGCTCGAGGCCTGGCTCCGTCCTGTCACGGCGGGCCAGGTCTCGGCGGAGTCCGTTCGCCGTCGATCGAAGCGGCCTGATCAGGTTCGATCATGGGCGGGAAGGGACGCCTCGCTTGAATTGACGGCGATGCGCCCGACCCAGGGGTTCCGGCTTCTCGCGCTCGCAGCTGCGCTCTCCGCCTGGGCCCTCGTGGCCGTGGGCGGAATCGTGCGCGTGACCGAATCGGGCCTCGGTTGTCCTGACTGGCCGTTGTGCGAGGGCCGGCTCGTCCCGGCGCAGCAGAAGGAGCCCTTGATCGAGACGAGTCATCGCTGGGTCGCCGGCCTCGTCACAGTGCTCGTTGTACTCGTCTTCGTGTGGGCGTGGCGGCGCTATCGCGCGCGGCGGGATGTCGTCGTACCCGCGCTCGCGGCGGTCCTTCTCGTCCCTGTCCAGGCCCTGCTCGGGGCGATCGTCGTCTGGCTCGAGTTGCCCGGCTGGATCGTCGGTGTCCATTTCGTCGTCGGGATGCTGTTCCTGGCCGCGACGGTGCTCACGGCGGGGGCGGCGTGGCGTCGAGACGCGGGCCTCGAGGCGACGGAGGGTTACGTTCGTCTCGCCTGGTCGGCGACGGGGATCGGCCTCGTCGTGGTCGCGCTCGGCGCGGCCGTCGTGTCCGCCGGTGCCGACGATGCCTGCGGGGAAGACTGGCCGGGCTGCAACGGCGAGTTCGCCGGAGGCGGAGCGAGTGCCTGGTTGCAGGTCGTCCACCGTAGTGGCGCATATGTTCTCGCCGGCCTCGCGGTTTCCCTCGCGGTTCAGGCGTGGCGCGGGCGCGGCCCTCGGCTTGCCGGGACAGCGCCGCTCGCTGTCGTCGTCCTCCAGATCGTCTTCGGGGTGTCGCTCGTCCTCGCCGGCGAGGACAGCGCCGCCCACGAACCGCTCGCGATACTTCACGTCGTCGGGGCCGGAACTGTCTGGGCGGCACTGGCCGCGCTCGTCGCCCTTGTCGGACTGCCCAAACACGACCGCATCCCGGGCATGCTCGCTGCGCGCGCCCGGTGAGTACGCGGCCTCCGCTCGTCGTGGCTGGGAGCTGACGCGCGCTTGCCCGCTCGCGCGTCGCCACTGCTTCACGGTCGCTGTTCCTTCTCCCCCCTTGGGCGCGCCAGGTGCGCTCCGCCCCGATGACGGCCCAGCTAGCTCACGAGACGGGGATCGCTTTCTCGGGATCTACGAAGGGCATCCCTACAACCGTCGCCGTCCGCGGCCCCCACTCGCTCGCGACGTGCAGCTCAGTGTCCAGCTCGGCAAGCTCGGCGGGAAGCCACGCGGAGCCGATGTTCCGCTCGAGCCGCGGGGATAAGACCGCCGACGTGACCCTCCCGACCTGGGCTCCCCCCACGACAACCGGCCATTTGGTGAAATTGAGGGAAGGAAAGCGCTCTCCCTCGAACTCGACGCCGACGATCCGGCGGCGCACCCCCTCGCCGGCGATGCGGTTAAGCGCATCGCGGGCCACGCAGGGGACGTCGAGGTCGACGAGCCGGTCGAGGCCGAGCTCGAACGGATTGTTCTCGTAGGTCATGTCGGCGCCCCAGTTGAAGATCCCGCCCTCGATGCGGCGGACGTCGCAGGGGCCGGTAGGGCGAATCTCGTACGGCCTGCCCGCCTCCAGGATCAGCTCCCAGAGGTCGGTGCCGCGAGCCGGATCGCACAAGTAGAGCTCGTAGCCAACCTCGGACGTCCACCCGGTCCTGGTGACCACGACCGGGATCCCCTCGACCTGCGTCTCCGCGAAAAAAGTACTACCTGAGCTCGAGGATCTCGTCGCCGAAGAGCGCGCGGACGACATCCTTTGACTTCGGCCCCTGGATCAGAGCGGGGCGACGTCGAGCTCGCGGAGCTCCACGTCCAGTCCCGCGCAGGCCGCGAGGCCTTTCGCGTAGAGGAGCGTGTCGCTCGAGGCCAGCGCAAGCCAAAGGCGGTCCTCCCACGAGCGTCCCTGACCAGCTCCGCTTTCGCCACGGTGTCGAGCGAGTCGACGATCGCACCATCGTGTCCCGGGCCGACAGCTGGTGGGAGGCCTGGAAGCAGTTCTACTTCTAGAGGTTCCGGAACACCCGCACGAGGCAGTTCGAGTACAGCAGACACTCGGTCGAGACGGTCTCGAGTCGGCGGGCAAGAGCCGCCGGAATTCGGGTGTACGTTCTTTCTCCGAAGTCCTCGAGCGCGTCGTTTCCCGTCGGGTAGCGTACGATGACCGTCACCGGCTCCTCTCGCTCGAGCCTGAGGAGCCCCTCCGTCGCGAGCCCATCGAGCCCGGCACCTGCCGCGAGCGCACGGGGGAAGAAGGCGCTGCCGTCGAGCTGCCCGAGGATCTCTCCGCCCGATTCGACGGTTTCATCGGGCGGCGACATCGTGAGATCGACGACGACCCCACCGGGGACGAGAGCCGCTAGGAGACGACGCAGGACGTCCACGACGCCCTCGGGCTCCATTCATCAGAGTGACCAGGAGAAGAACACGAGATCGACGCTCTGCGGCGGGACATCGATCTCGCCCGCGCTTGCTACCTCGAACCGCACTTTCTCGCGGAGCTCCGAGGGGCAACTCGCGCGCGCGCTGGCGACGTCCTCGGCGCTCGGGTCGAACGCGAGCACCGAGGCGGCAAGTGGTTCGATTCCGCAGGTCC
>Ga0315273_10004597_pt1 | contig 16922 bp, 16 predicted proteins | sample YL17G02_0_MG_FD_205753 | JGI IMG/M metagenome (GOLD analysis project Ga0315273, IMG submission 205753) | Sediment microbial communities from Yellowstone Lake, YNP, Wyoming, USA - YL17G02_0 | ecosystem: Environmental > Aquatic > Freshwater > Lake > Sediment | place: USA: Wyoming | collected... | reverse complement strand
GCGTCCGGCCGAAGTTGATGTACTGGGTGCCGCGCAGGCGCGGCCGGAACCCGTCGTGCGCCATCCGGAATCCGGCCGACCCGCCTTCATGTCCGCCCAGGATCCAGTTCTTGCGTTCGTCGAACATCGAATGCTCCCAGAAGTGGATCGGAAGGCCGCAGATCTCCCGGATCAACAGGCCTGCCACGCTCACGCCCAGGTCACCCTCGGAGGCAACGACGATTCCCTGGTCGATGAGGCGCGCCATGCCGACGGCCGGCAGCATCCCGGTCATGCGCGTGAGCCCCGGGAACATGTCGATCGCCAGCGCGTCGACCGCTTTGTCACGCACCAGTCTCTCCAGCGCCAGAGCCTGTCGGGCGGCCAGCTCGACCTCGTCGCGGGACGGTTCGATGACGTCACACGAGGCATAGAGCTCTTCCGTCAGCCGCCGTGCCTCGTCCTGCGGCACCTTGCCCATCAGCCCAACCAGGTCCTCGGCGTACAGGTATTCAATCTGAATCCCGGTCTGGCCGACCATGCGGGCCTCATCCGGGAAGGTGTCGAACATCGGCGCGCCGGCACTCCGATGGGGCAGCACCCCAACCTTCATCCGGCGCAGGCACCGAACGGCGCGGGCGGCCCGGGCGTACTCGGCGATCTCGCCGATCGGCCGCTCGTCATCCACGTGCCCGAAGACGAAGCCGCAGCGGAAGTCCCCCCACAATCGGCGCAGACTCCCGGGCAGCTGAACGGCGCTGTTCACGCCCCAGCAGGTCGCCGCCTCGATCAGGCTCAGCCGTTCGGGGATGCCGGATATCCCCTGAGACAGGAACAGCACGGGATAGATGCCCTGGACCGCCTCGAGCAGCGCCAGCGTCATGGCATCATCGACGTACGTAGCGTGGAACATGACCACCAGGTCGACGTCCTGCTCACGGAACTGGCGGCCTACCTCCCGGGCATCCGCCTGGGAGACCACCAGGCGCGGGAAGACCACCTCACTGGTCGCCTCCAGGCGCGCCTTGAGGCGAAGGACGTCCCGCTCGAGAGCAGCGGGAAGCTCGTCCATCCCGCACTCTGTCCAGTACTGCTCCATCCCGCCGGCAAACAGGCCGATCTTCGGGCGAGGGGTGTGAGACATGCGAACCTCCTCGTGCACGGATCGCCCCGGCGATCTGGCCGGGACGCGCACACGCGGCCCAAGGCTGGACCCTGGGCGACGGTGCGTGATTGCAGGATGCGGCTTCGCCTAGGCAGTCCGAGACACGCCCGCCTGAGACAGGGCGGCGACGAACTCGGCGGCGATCTTGTCCGGCGCGGTAATAGCCGCACCGACGACCACCGCAAAGGCACCCGCCCGCAGAACCTCGACACAGTCGGCCGGCGTCTTCACGCTTCCCTCGGCAATGATCGGCACCTTCACCGCCCGGGCCAGCTGGCGCACGAGTCCGACGGGCGGACCCGGGACCTTCTCGTCCACGTACGCATAGCGGTACGAGGTGGTGGCGACGATGTCAGCCCCGTGGTCGACGGCGAAACGCGCGTCCTCCACGGTAGCGATGTCGGCCATCAGCAGCACGTCCAACTCATCCTTGATGCGCTTCATGCGGGCCTTGAGCGCCGCCACATCGCGGTCGTATTGCGGCAGGACGTGCAGGGCGAGGATCTCACACCCCAGGCGGGCGATCTCGTCGGCCGCCTCGAAGGATGGTGTGATGTACACGCGAGGGTGTTGATCCGGCTGGCGGATCTTGTTGATGCCGATCAACGGCAGCCGGACTTCGGCCTTGATGGCGGCGATGTCCGGCGCCCCGTTGGCCCGAATGCCGATAGCCCCGGCCATCTCCGCCGCCCGCGCCATGGCCGCCATGATGGACGGGCTGCGCAGCGGCGAGCCCGGATCCGCCTGGCAGGACACGATCAAGCCAGCACGCATGCCCATCGCTTCGAGTTTGGATGCCATGGTCAGCCCTTCCGGAGCTCCGGCTCCTGCCTCCCGGCGGGCAGCATGGCATCCAGCATATCGCGCATGATCGAAGGCTCATCCGGGTTCAACTTGCGTTCCACCGTCCAGTAGTAGGTGAGCAATTGCAGCACAGGCAGGTAGGACAGGGCGGCCAGGAGCGGGTCGGTCCGTTCCGGAAGGTTGATGGTGTAGTCCGAGAGCCCCTGCAGGTCCACCCCCGGCTCCGCGACCGCCAGGCTGTGGGCGCCGAACTTGCGCACCAGGCGCAGCAGCTGCAGGACGAGCTTCGTATCCGCGGCGTGCACCAGAGGGAGGATCAACCAGTCTTTGTTCAGCGGCCCGAGGGCGCCGTGGAAGATATTGCCCGTGTGGTCGGACAGCGTCGTTACGTAGGCCGTCTCCTGCAGCTTGACCGCGCCTTCCAGCGCCGCGCCGTAGTTGCTGCCCGTGCCTCCCATGAAGACGGTCGAGTGCTTCGCCAGCTTGGGCATGAGCGTGCGGACCGCGTCTTCGGCGGCGCCGACGACCTTGTCGCTCGCAGCCGGGGCGGCCGCCAGAGTCCGGCGTCGCTGCACGGCCTCACCATCCTTCGGGTCGGCGAGCTCGAGCCCCAGGCGCATCAGCAGCCCGACGCAGGCCAGCACGCTCTTGGTCTTGGGGAAGGTGATCTCGGGCCCCTCGGCGGTCAGCAGGGTCACTTGCGCATGCTGGGCCAGCAGGCTGTCCGCCACACCCGTCATCGCCACACCCAGGGCGCCGCGACGCTTGGCGTCGTCCATCGCCTCCACGACCCAGCCCCTCTCGCCCGAACGCGAGACGACCACTACCGCCGTCTGCGGATTGAGCAGCCGGTCGCCATAGTAGGCGAACTCGGTCGACGGGATGACGTCGACCTTGATCGGGACGTGGTAGCGCATCAGCGGATAGGCCATCATCGCCGCCGTGTGCGAGCTGCCGACGCCTGACAGGATCAGGCGCTGGATCCCCCGTTCCCGGATCTTCGCCGCCAGCGAGGCGATGCCGGCCTCATTCGTGTCCAGCGTACGGCCGAGAGCCTTCGGGCCTTCGTGAATGTAACCAATCATGTGGTACGCAGCGGGCATGGATCACCTCATTCGGGTTAGTTTGCGGAAGCCGATCCGCGATCACGCGGACGACGGCTGCAATCCGCCTTCGAGTTTGCGCAGCTCGGCCGCTCCGGTGATCATCGACACGATCTCATCGCCGACCACCTGGCCGATGAGCCTCTCGCCGCGGATCACGCCGCGCCGGATGACCACGATGCGATCGACCACCGAGAAGACGTGCTGCAGGTTGTGACTGATGATGACCGTGGCGATCCCCTCCCCCTTCAGCCGGCCGATGATCTCGAGAGCCTGCTGCGCCTCGCGCAGGCCCAGCGCCGCGGTCGGTTCGTCGAGCAGGATGAGCTTCTTGCCAAAGCCCACGGCCCGGCCGAGGGCGATCGCCTGGCGCTGGCCGCCGGACAGGACTTCTACCTTCTCGCGCACCGATCCGATATTGATCTTCAACCGCTCCAGGATTTGCCGGGACTCGGTCTCCATCTCCCGGCTGCGCAGGACCTGGATCGCCCCGAGCAGCAGGCGCTGGACGAGTTCCCGGCCGAGGAACATGTTGGCTACGATATCAAGGTTGTTGATCAGCGCCAGATCCTGGTAGAGCGTTTCGATGCCCAGGGTGCGCGCATATTCCGGGTTGCGAATGGAAACCACCTGGCCGTCGAAGCGGATCACCCCCGAGTCGGGATGCTCGACCCCGGAGACGATCTTGACCAGCGTCGACTTGCCGGCGCCGTTGTCTCCCACCAGCCCGACCGCCTCCCCCGGATACACCCGGAAGGAGACGTCCTGGAGGGCATGAACCGCGCCGAAGCTCTTGGTGATGTGCTCCATTTCCAGCAGGGGCTGCGGGCCGTCCATGCTCGCCTCCTAACGCAAATGCTGCTTGAGCGTATCGAGGCCGACGGCGAAGAAGATCGTCAGGCCTCGAATGACGTTGTACCAATACGGCGAGACATTGGCCACGGTGAGGGCTGAGTTGATCGCCCCCAGCAGCAGCACGCCGCCCAGGGCTCCGATGAGCGAGCCCTTGCCGCCCTTCAGGCTCACGCCGCCGATGACCGCCGCGGCCATGACATCGAAGGTCATTCCCTGCGCCATGCCCGGGGTCGCCGCATCGATGCGAGCCGATAGGAACCAGCCGGCCAGGGCCGCCAGCACGCCGCTCAGGATGAAGGCCTGCATCACGACCCGATCGGGTTCCAGACCGAAGGCGAAAGCCACCGGGGCGTTCCCGCCGGTGGCGAACAGTCGGCGTCCGAAAAGCGTGCGTGTGATCAAGAAATGGAAGAAGAGGTACAGGGCCAGAGCCACGAGGACAAGCACAGGGATCGGCCCGGCCATCATCGTGCCGATGGCCTTGTAGACGAGCGGGAACTTGATGACCGCCTGGCTCATGGTAAAGATGATCGTCAGCCCGCGGAACACGATCATCGTCGCCAGGGTGACGATGAACGGGTTGATCTTGAGCCGGGAGACGCAGAACCCGTTGATCCCCCCGATAAGGCCGCCGACGGCCAGCATCGCCGGCAGGACGATCCACGGGCTGATCCCCCAGCCGGGCGTCGGGGGGCGCGTGCCCATCAGCACCGCCGCGAACATGGCGCAGAACGCCAGCACCGACTCGACCGACAGGTCGAAGTTGCCCGTCAGCAGGCACAGCGTCTCGCCGATGACCAGGATCGAGAGGAACGTAGAGTGAAGTAGGACGTTGGTCAGGACGGGGACAGTGAAGTACCTCGGGATGAACGAGAAGGCCAGCAGGGTCACGGCCAGGATCAACCAGATCAGGTTGTCCAGGATCCCGTCGCGGATCTCAGGACGGTGCCACCAGCTTAGGAGCCCGGGGGAGGTTTTGGTGCCCGTATCAGCACTCATAGGCCGCTGTGCCTCGGTTCGCGGCTTGCTGGCACGCCGCTACCGGCGTGCCAGCAAGCTCTCACCTCAAATCAGGATGTCTTCGCCGAAGGCCGGCTACTGCTTGGCCATATTGCCCCACAGCGTGGGGTCATCGACGTTGGTCTTGTCCACGATGAAATTGCCCATGTTGAGCACCGGACCGGCGTACGGCTTGTCGGTCGTTGGCTGGTTCATGGCGATCGGAGCCGGCGACCAGGGCTTGCCTTCCTCGACCCACTGGGCGGGAAGCGTTTCGCCGTTGGCCAGCTTGTAGGCCACTTCGATCGCGGCACCAAGGAAGTCGGGGACGGGATTGTTGATCGTCAGATCCATGTAGCCGTCCCGGATGTACTGCAGGCCTTCGGGCATGCCGCCGTCGCCGATGACGAAGATATGCTTGGCGCCGCCGACCGGGTCGTAGTTCGACTTCAGGTAGGTGATGATCCCGGAGGCCAGCCAGTCGCTATCCATGACGATGGCGTCGACGTCAGGATTGGCGACCAAGAGCTGCTCGACGTTCGCCGAAGCGATATCGGGCGCCCAGGCGCCGGACATGGCCTGCAGCACCGTGATGTCGGGGTACTGGGCCATGAAGGGATCCCAGCCTTCACTGATGCCGGTGACCCACGTGTCCGCCAGATCGCCGTAGACGCGTATGACCTTGCCCTTGGGGGAGCCATTCTTCTGGGTCAGGTAGTCCACGACCGCCTGCCCCTGCATCTGGCCCATGTTGGCGGTGTCCAGCACCAGCAGCGCGTCGAGCTTGGTCGTGGCATAGATCGGGCGGTCGTAGACGACCGTCTTGATCCCCTGGGCGGCCGCTCTGTCGATGCTGGGGATCATCGTCGCCGGGTCGACGGACGAGAGCACGACTGCGTCCGGATTCGAGGACAGCGCCGTATCGAACTGCTGGATCTGGGTCTCAACCTTGTTGGCCCCATCATAGACATCCAGCTGGATTCCGAGCTTGGCCGCCCGATCCTGGGCCCCCTTGATGGCCACGACGTACCAGATGTCCTCCGTCCACGGGACGAAGAAGGCGATGTGGACCGGCTTGGCGGCCGGTGCTTCAGTGGCGGCCGGTGCGGCAGTGGGCGTGGCAGCCGGGGCGCATGCCCCCAGGATCAACGTCAGTGCAGCGATCAACAGAACGGTGCGTTTCATGAGCGATCCTCCACGTTCAGACTAGGCGTATCTGGACGGAATCTCACCGGTCTTGCTCCTCCTCGATGCTCGCCTCCTTTCAAAGCTGCGGATCTCCCTCCGCCCGGAGATACACACCCGGGTGCAGGATCAGGCTCGCACAGCCAATGGCCGCCGCCTCCTTGCCGAGAGCCGCGACCTCGATGGCTTCGAGCCGCCGAAGGTACCACGGGCTCGCCAGGCGAGCCAGCGTCTGGCGGGCGGGCTCGATCAGCAGGTCCCCGGCCTGGGCGACGCCGCCGCCCAGCACGATCAGGTTCGGCCGGAAGATGTGCAGGTACGACGTGAAGGCGATCCCCAGGTAGTTCCCGGTTTCCTGCAGGATGTCCAAGGCCACCCGATCGCCGGCGCGCGCCGCCTCTGACACATCGCCGGCTTCGATATCGCCCCGGGCGCGCTGGACATCCACCAGCGATGTGGGCCGGCCCTTCTCGATCTCCCGCAGGGCGCGCTGCCGGATGGCCGGCCCCGAAACCAGCGCCTCGAGGCAGCCCCGGCCGCCGCAAGTGCAGTCCGCCTCGCCCTGCGGGTCGACGATGATCATGCCGGCGTCGCCGATCGAATCCCAGGAGAAATGCACCAGCCCCTGCTCCCGGGTGATCAAGCTGGTCCCCACCCCGGTCCCGATGGCGACCATCATCATGCGTTCGATCCCGCGGCCACGTCCAAACATGTGCTCGGCGATTCCGGCGGCGCTGACGTCGTTGGCCATGGCGATCGAAGTCCCAAACGCTTCGACCAGCGGCGGCCGCATCGGGAAGCCCTCCAGGCTGGGCATGTTGTTGGTCTGCTGCTGTTCCCAGTCCCGGCCTTCGTGGAAGTGCGGGATGCCGAAACCAAATCCTGCGACGTCGAAGCCGGACGCCTGCGCCTCCCGCCAGAAGGCTGTCGTGGCGGCGATGATGCCGGAAACGACCGCCTTCGGATCGGAGTCTTTTGGCGTGGCCGACGTCGCCCGGGCCTGGACGGCGCCGCTCGCATCCACCAGCGCCAGCTTGAGATTCGTGGCGCCGATATCAACACCGATCGCATGCAGGGTCATGGACGCCACCGGGGGTCGCACGTTGATTGTACGACGCAGGGGCATGGGCATGGGGGGATACGGCCTGTCCAGGACAAGCTTCGCACCGCCGCGCATGCCGGGAGGGGCTGGCTGGTCGAGGTGTGGCGGGCGGCTGGAACTCGCGGACAGAAGCCAGTGTCAACCGAGGTAAAGATGAGATCCCCCGATTGTCGGGCCGATCATGACCCAGCGCGGTGACGTCTGGACGTATAGACAATACAGCCTAGCATACCCGCGTGCTGCGAGTCAAGTTGTCCTGCTCCTGCCTGGCGGCCGAAGATTTCCATCCGTGGTCTGATCGCCTAGCGCTTCCCCGCAGAGAGAGGGCCTTCCATATTCAAGGCTATGTGGACGGAGACGGGCGGTCGACAGGATCGCCCGGCAAGTCTCCGTCATTCCCCGACGGTTGACTCCGCTCGGCATCCTCGCCTATAGTAATACAGACGTCTATACCACATGGGGGACTGATCCATGCCAGAGGTGGCGCTTGATCGCACCAGCGTTCTTCCCCTCTACTACCAGCTCAAGCAGTGGCTGGCCCAGGAGATCGACTCGGGAGCCCTGAAAGCCGGCGACCGCGTCCCCACCGAGCAAGAGTTGTGCAGCCGAATGGGACTCAGCCGCGGGACCGTCCGCGCGGCCTTGAGCGACTTGATTTCCGAGGGCCGTCTGTACATGGTCCGCGGCCGCGGCACGTACGTGGCGCACCCCACCCCGCTGAGTTGGTCGATCGGCTCCTTCGTCAGCGTCACGGATGCCCTGGCCCAGCAGGGACACACCTTCGAGCGCCGCGTCCTTGACCTGCTGACCATCACGCCCCCGCCCCTGGTCGCCACCGCCCTGCGGCTGGGAGGCGGCAGCCAGGTCATCTATCTCAAGCGCCTGTGGCTGTCCGAAGGCCAGCCGCTGATGATCGCCATCTCCTACCTGCCCGAGAAGCTCGCCGCTGGGCTGGTCCGTATCGATCTCAACAATCGCTCCCTCTACCACGCGCTGGATGAGGTGTGCGGGATCCACATCCGCCGCGTCGACCGTACGCTCGGCGTCCGCCTGGCAGACGAGTCGGAACGCGCCCTGCTTAACCTCGCCCACCCCGCCCCGGTGTACCTGCTGGAAGACCTGGCCTACGAAGCGGTCGAGCTGCCGGCGGAGGCGCGCCCGGTTGAGTACTCGCAGACCATCATCCGGGGCGACAGGCAGCGCTTCGAGATCCAGAGCATTCAGATCGGGTCATCTCACGATTGAAACCGGGCACCCCGCCTGGACATGCATCCGGGGAAAGCAGGGACTCGCGTGACGGGAGAAGGATTCGACCTGCTCGATGCGCCGATCGTGCGCATGACCAGCCTCGCCACGCCGGCCCCCTGGCCGCCATCGCCACGCAGTACGTCCTGCCCGGCGAGTCGGACTTGCGACAGGCGATCCTGGATGTGCTGAGCAACGCCGAGCCGTTGGAGGGGTCATGATCTGCAGACTGAGGGCCGCGCGAGCGTCTCGCGATTTCCAGTGGGCGATTCGTGCAACCTGCTCACCCCGGGCTGCGCCGGGGTACGGTCGATGATCCAGGCCGCGATTCTCGACCTGGACGGGCTGATGGTGTACAGCGAGGATATCTGCTTGGATGCCTGGCAGCGTACGCTGGCCCCCTACGGCAAGGCGATGAGCGACGAGATGTACCGAATGTTGATCGGCACAAGCCAGAAGGCATCGATCGAACACGTCATCACCCAGATGGGGGTCAACGCAGCCCACGAAGAACTGGAAAGCGCTTTCTGGGCTGCGCTCGTCGACCTTACCGATCGGGGTGTCCGCCCGATGCCCGGCGTGCACGAGCTCGTCGCCCACCTGCGCAGCCGAGGCCTCAAGCTGGGCGTCGCCTCCAACAGCGTGACCGCCTACGTGCGCAAGGCCGTGGAGCAGATCGACCTGCTGCCGCTGTTCGATTCCGTCGCCGGTGTAGATCAGGTCGCCGAGGGCAAGCCGGCGCCGGACATCTACCTGCGGGTGGCCCGGGACCTGGGCTGCGCGCCGGAGGCGTGTCTTGCGGTGGAGGACTCTCCTTCGGGCGTTCAGGCGGCGACCACAGCCGGAATGACGTGCGTCCTGGTGCCCAATCCAGATCTGGACCTGGCGGGCGATTGCGGGGCGCACTTCGTGTTCCCCACGCTGGGGGAACTCGATCAGAACCTTGAACGTGTGCTGTCATCCCCAACGGCAATTGGAGGCGCGTCGTGATGAACGCGTGGACCTCCCGGCGCAGGGTGCTCACCGCCCTTGCCCACCAGGAACCCGATCGGCTGCCGATGGACTTCATGGGCACCGCATCGTGTATGGTCGATACCGCCTACTTCGCCCTGCTCAAGCAGTTAAGGCTGGAAGGCACGGGCCGGGAGTTCCGCAAGTACGAGAACACGCGCTTCTACGACGAGCGGGTGCTCCAGGCGCTTGGCGCCGACTTCCGGCGGGTGTGGCTGCGCCCCAGCGCCGACCGGCCATCGGTGCCCGATGCCGACGGGGGCATCACCGACGAGTGGGGGTTGCGCCGGCGGCCGACCGGGGACCTGCTCAGCTACGTCAGCTCGCCGCTCGAAAGCGCCACGGTCAGTGATCTCAAAGGCCATCCCTGGCCGGATCCCGACGCCGCGGGCAGGCTCGAGGGCCTGGCCGAGGAGGCCCGGCGATTGGGGGAGGAGGGCGAATACGCCATCGTCGCCCGCAGTCCGACGCTGGGGATGTTCGAGCTGGCCCAGCGGCTGCGGGGCATGCAGCGCTTTCTCATGGACCTGGTGTTGGACAAGGAGTTCGCCGTCCATCTGATTCAGACGCTGAAGGAAGTCCACATGGGTCTGTATGAGGCCTACCTCGACGCCGTCGGCCCATATGTCGATATCGTCGAGACCAGCGACGACTTCGGCGCGCAGAACGCGCCCCTGATCTCGCCGGCTCTCTTCCGGGGGATCTTTGCGCCGGCGCGCAAGGAGCTGAACGACCTGATCCATCGCAAGGCTCCCCAGGCGAAGGTCTTCCTGCATTCCGATGGCGCCATCGCCAAGCTGATCCCGGACTTTATCCGGATCGGGGTGGACATTCTCAACCCTATCGAGCCGGACGTGCCTGGCAACGACCCAAAGGAATTGAAAACCGCCTTCGGATCGGAGATCGTCTTTCACGGCCACCTGGACAACAAGCGGGCCCTTGGTGGTTCTTCCGGGGATGCCCGCCAGGAGGTCCGCCGCATCTTCGATGGAATGGGCCCAGGCGGCGGGTACATCATGGCCCCAACCAACCACATCCAGGCGGACGTCTCGCCCGATGCTCTGATCGAGGTCTATCGGTACGCGCAGGAATACGGCCGCTACCCGGCCGGGGGCGGCTGACTCCGCCAGAACGTCAGCCGGGAGGCACCATGCCGCACTCCGGAAGTGAAGGAGAAAGGGAGTCGCCCGGCGGTCGTTCCGCTAGGGCGGATGTGCGTCCCTTCAGTCGGGCTCTCCGGTAGGGACACGGCGGCACGCGCGGCGGTTGCCCTCAGCAGCGTGAATTGTGCACTGTCCTACAGAAAAGCGGTACTCCGCTAGGCGATCGCAGGCGGGGACGGGCTGCGGGGTTCCGGATCTGACGGACGATCTCGGGCCACCCATACACACCCGGCGTGCGGGGAAGACGTGGGTAGGCGGGCGCCGTCCCACCAGGTCGTGTGGGCGACATCATCTACCGGCCGTCGGAGGCCTGGATTTCGACGTATAGTGGGCTCACTCCGGTGGGGCCATGCGCCTCCCTGCCCAACCCAGCCGACCTCGCGGGGGTGACGCCCAAGATGTTCTCTTCACGCCTGGATCGCGATCTGAGCCCCGGTCGGTTGCAGCGGGCGCTGGATGAGCTGCGCGCCGCCGGGACGCCGCTCGTCGATCTGACGTGCACCAATCCACCGCAATGCGGGCTGGGACCGGCGCCGGAGGCGTTGACCCGGGCGCTCGCCGCGCCGGGTGCTGCGGAGTACCACCCCAATCCGCGCGGCTTGCTCAGCACGCGCCAGACGGTGGCGCGCTACTACGCTGACCGCGGGCTGCCCACAGAGCCGGACGACGTCTTCCTGAGTGCCAGCACGAGCCAGGCGTATGCCGATCTGATCAAGCTCTTCGCCGATCCCGGCGATGAGATCCTCGTCCCCCAGCCGTCGTACCCGCTGTTCGACATGCTCGTGACGCTGGAGGGCTGCCGGCCGGAGAGGTTCCCTTCCTTCTATACCGAGCCGCACGGCTGGCGCATCGACGAAGGTGCTCTCGAGCAGGCCTTCACTTCCCGGACGCGGGCCGTCATCCTGGTGAGCCCGAACAACCCGACCGGCGCCTACCTGGCTCCGGTGGAGCACGCCACGATCCAGCGCCTGTGCGCCGACCGCGGCTGCCCGATCCTGCTGGATGAGGTGTTCTACGACTACCCGGCCGAAGGTTTCACACCGCCGGCCCCCGCCGATGAGGGTGCGGGCTTGATCGTGCGCTTGAATGGCCTCTCTAAAGTCGTCGGCGCGCCGCAGATCAAGCTGGGCTGGATCCGGCTGGGCGGTGAGACGGCGTTGGTGCGCACAGCCTCCGAGCGCCTCGAGTTCATCGCCGATGCCTATCTCTCGGCCTCGACACCCGCTCAGCTTGCGGCCGAGGCGCTCCTGCCGAGGCGCGGCCCGATACAGGCCCGGATCCTCGAGCGGCTTAGTGTGACTCAGCGCGCCGCTGAGCTTGCCTTCGGCCACGGATCACCCGCGCGCCTGCTTCCACGTGAGGGCGGCTGGTCCCTGGTCGTGCGTCTGACGAGGGGCGAGGACGATGAGGAGCTTGCCTACCAGTTGCTGGTGGAAGACCACGTCGTGGTCCAGCCGGGCTTCTTCTTCGACTTCCTTGATGGCGAGCATCTGGTGCTCAGCCTGCTCCCTCCGGCTGACGACTTCGCCGAAGGCGTGAGCCGCGTAGCCCGGCGGATCGCGAGGCGGGCGTCGGAACTGCGCCGCCAGGAATGACGCCGTGCCGTACAGCCTGGCAACCTGGTCAATAACCGATCTTGAGGCTGGGGCGAGGTGCAGCCCGCTTCGCATTGGAGGGGGATTCCCTGGGTGAACGACAGGACCTGCGTGAGACTCCGGGGACGCGGCTAATAGTGGTAGCGAGCCTGCAGGAAGTCGATGCGCTGCTCGCGCACCAAATAGACGAGGCGATGTTCGTGGGTTAGTCGGCGTGACCAGGCACCGGGCGCGAGATACTTCAGGGGCTCCGGCTTTCCGATGCCCTGAAACGGATCGCGCAGCACCGCCTCGACCAGGTCCAGAATTCGAACGGCGATCCTGCGATCCGTCAGCGCCCAGTGCCGAAGATCCTCGAGGAATTCCGGCTGGAAGACCGCCTGGCGCGGCTTACGCGTCAAGCGAGACCTCTCGAGCCAGTTCGTCCACGGTCAGGCGCAGCCCGCCGCCCTTCAGGGCGCGACCCAGGGCATCCAGCAGGCGCTGCGCGTTCTTGGGTGATCGCAGCAGATGCGCCGTCTCCAGCAGGCTGGTCAGCTCGGACGCCGCCAGAACTGCCGCGTCCTCGCCTCGACGGCGGTGGATGATGACGATCTCACGGTCCTGGGTGACGCTGTCCAGCAATTTGGCCAGGTTTTGGCGAGCCTGGGAGTAGGTAGTCTCCACCGTCATGTCCGGCCTCCATATTGTACAGCACTATTGTACATCTTTCGGCCTACGCGTCAACACCTCCGGAATAGCCCGTCCAGCATGAGCACGACCCGCAGCTTCCCCGCGCCAACGCCTCGTCCAGCCGGCGCATGGGGCTGCGCATCCGGGCTTCTTCTTCGACTTCCCCAAGGGCAAGCATCTGGTGGTGAGCCTGATCACGCCGGCGGACGAGTTCGCTGAAGGTGTGCGGCGCGCGGCGGCGAGGCTGCACGGCCGCGCATGACATCTGGAACCCGCTTCGGCCGCCCTTGCCAACCGGCCCCTTGATTGGGATGTCCGAACCCTATGCGGACAGGGTGGGAAGACGGTGCCGTTCTCCCGAGCGGTTTCTACTTCCTGGCCCACAGTTGACGGAATCGTTCTGCGATCAAGGGATCATCCAGACCGCGGCTGAACTGCCCCAGCCACCGGCGGATGTAGCGCACATCCAACTTCTTCCCCTGGCGCTGGATGACGCTCTGCACGTCGGCGAGATCCTGCGGGCGGCCGGCGAGCGCCTTGTGGATGATCAGGTCTTCGGCCGAGCAGATGTTCAGGCGCCTGCCCGGCTCAACCTCGATCGACCGGATCTTGGCGAAGAGCGAATCCTCGTAGCCCCGCAGCGCCACGGCGATATCGACATCCACCTCCGCCACGCGCACGAGCAGCATGCGCGTCTTCCGGGCGAATGCCTGGGGATCGGGCACGCGCGAGCCGAAGGCGTCGGTCGTGAGCCGCACCAGTTCCGGCAGGTCGAGCCTGTCCTGAACCGTGACGTCGAGGTCGTGGGTGAAGCGCGGCTCCCCCCAGAACTGAAGGGCGATCCCCCCGATGATGGCGTAGTTCAGCTTGAGCTGCTCGAAGAAGAACTCGTGGACCGTCAGGGCGGCCTCGATCTGCGGGTTCATGCGCGGGGGCCTCGCCTGCGGGCCAGACCGACCATGGCCCTGCGCACCGCCAGTTGAGGCTCAATGCCGTCCAGCCCAGCCTCGGCCTGGGTCCGGTGGAGCGGAGCCAGCCGGTAGTACGTCTCGCACAGGTCGTCGTAGATCCTGCGCGCTTCGGCCGCGGTAAGCCGGCGCAGCCGCAAGCGTTTCTCCGCAGCCTGCACGACCTCCGCCGCTGCCAACCCGGCGCGCATGCGCGCCAAGTCGGACGAGCCCGCGGGGACCGGGCGAGAGGTAGCCATCCCGGCAATGCTTAGGCCCAGCGCGGCCGCCACGCGTGCCATGCGCCCGAGGCTGGCGGAGGCGTACTCCGTCGCTTCGTAACGCTGCACCTGCTGCTTGGGCATGCCCAGCGCTTGCGCCAGATGCGTCTGGGTCCATCCCTTGGCGATCCGGCCCTTGACCAGCGCCCGACCAAAGTCGTCGAGCGAGCTCAGCTCAAGCGACAGGCCGCCGCCGGCCCGCAGCGCCTCGTACTCCGCGACGGACCCCGCCAGTTCGGCGACGCGGCGCAACGATCCGGCCTTTCGCAGGCGTGACCGGGCCTGCCGGTAGGCCCATTCGTTCAGGATCTCCACAATCCACCCCTCTTGGGTCGATTGTACCACAAGACATCATTGTTGTTGTCTCGATCAACTCGACCGCGAGGCGGCCTGACGCCTCCGGCGGCTAGCCCAGCGGCCCGCCGGCGCTCAGGCCACCGTCGACCGTGATCACGGCCCCGTTGATGTGGGCCGAAGCGGACGAGGCGAGGAAGAGCGCCGCGCCGACGCTGTCCTCGGGCTCGTCCAGCGGCCTGCCACAGCCTCAGCCAGAGCCGGCGCCTGCCATAGCGCGGCGCTGAGGTCGGTCCGTACCAGCCTGGGCGCCAGCGCGTTCACCCGGATCCCGAACGGGCCAAGCTCCTGGGCCAGGGCCTGCGTTAGGAGGATCAGCCCCGCCTTCGAGATGCTGTACACGCCGATCAACTTCGACGGGCGCAGGCCTTCGATCGAGGCGATGTTGATGATGCTCCCGCTGTGGCGCTCGCGCATGCCCGGGACCACCTGCTGGCACACCAGGAAGACGCCACGCAGGTTGACCTGCCTGATCTTGTCCCACTGCGCCGCGGTCGCCTCGAGTAGCGGACCGAAGTGCGGATTCGTCGCCGCGTTGTTGACCAGGACATCGATGCGGCCGAAGGCGGCCAGGGCGTTCTCGACGCGAGCCTCGATCGCCTGGTCGTCCCCCAAGTGAGCGGCGATCTCCAACGCCGTTCCGCCCAGTTGCCGGATCTCCGCCTCCACGGCGTCGACCCCGGCCTGCTTGCGGCTGGCGACGACGACCTGGGCTCCGGCGCGGGCGAACCCCAGGGCGATGGCCCGGCCGATGCCGCGCGATCCGCCCGTCACCAGCGCCACTTTGCCGGTTAGGTCGGTGTCCATGGGTGTGCTTCGTTGGATGGGTGGTCGTGCCGGTGCGCCCACCTTCTCCTGGGTCGCCGTAGGCGGGGCCGGCCTACCGGGTCGCACGCACGTTCCCCTCCCCCGCCTCCTGGCCGTTCCGCAGTCGCGCGCACTCGATCGCTTCTGCGAGCCTTCGCTCTGAGACGGTTCTTTTCAACGCCTCCCTTGATCCCGCCAAGGACCGCCGGGCGGCCAGGTTTGCGGGAATCCGGCCTTCGTGCGCCCAGCCTGGAGTGGAGGCAGGATAAAGCCCCGGATGATCTCCACGACGCCTGAGAATCTCGAGTAGGCCTCAGGCAGCCTTGCTTTGCGGGCGAAGGCCACCCACATCGTTCTGCCGGCATCTCCCTCGGAGAACTCGTCGCTGAGCCCGAGAGGAGTCGCCTCTGGCAGCGCCGTCGAGCGCTCCCGGAAGCAGACCCGCATGGCTTCCACGAGCGTCTCCCCATCGAATCGCAGATTCGTCGCCAGGGCGGCCAGATCGAAGTAGTCCTTCATTCGGCTGTTGGCCTCCCCCAGCGCCACCATGGCTTCGAGCTTCTCGGCCACGACCGAGTACGGCGTGTAGGCCCGGATGTCGGCCACCGGCATACCGAGGATGCCTGCCATTTGGGCGCGCGTGTCGCTCGGATAGAAGCCGGCGGCCGGCACGATGTCGACCTGGTAGTGGATCACCATCTGCCCCAGGAATCCATCGAACTTGGCCCGGTATCCGGGGACCAGGGAAGCTTCACGGATCGGCTCGATGCGCAGGCTGGCGAGGTCAAATTCGAGGCCGTCTTCTTCCACGCCCGTCTTGAGGACATCGCCCAGCACCTGCCGCACGAGCTGCGCGTCAAGCGGCGATGGGCCCATGAGGTCGATATCCCGGGTTGGCCGGGTGTCCGAACCCAGCCAGTGGCGGATCAGCAGAGCCCCTTTGAGGATGAACCGGTCGCGGTGTTCCGACCTGCCGAGGCGGTGAAGAAGTCGCTCGATGCCGTACAGGTCGAGCACCTCGGCGAAGGGGCGGCCTTCGGCCTCGGCTTTCGCCTTCAGGCGAACTTGGATCGAGTGGGCCAGCCCAAGCGCAGGCCCGCGTTTCATACGAGGGCCTCGAGGAAGGGCCTCATGACCTTGTCCACTCGGCAGATCCTGGCAAAGTGCATCAGCTCGGCCGGCTTGACCTTCCGCTCGCTCAGCCCCGAGCGGAGGGCCTCCAGCGCCACGTCCAGGCCCAGCCGGTTGCGGAACTTGAAGCAATCGGCAATGGTCTTGGCCGGGCTGTAGACGCGCAAGTGAATCCCATCGCGCTCGTGGGTCTCGACGCCTGCCTCAAACACCGGCCGCGAGAGCCTGTACACCACGACCGGCGGCCAGGCGAGTTTGGGCGTGGCGGCGCCACGCAGCAGGGCGATGCTGACAACGTGAGGTATCTCCGGCGTCAGGCCATGGAAGTGGAGGGCCGAGATCAGGCAAAAGACGGCCTTCGGAACGCGGGCGGCAACGGTTGTCAGGTCGGGCTCGTGCAGGGGCGGCAGGTCGGAGAGCCGGTAGACGCCCCGGCTCACCGGCGTCAGAATGCCGGAGTCACGCAGCGCGTAAAGGTCCCTGGGATGGATCCCCGCATCGAACGCCTGGGAGGCGCGAAGGAC
>Ga0315273_10004595_pt1 | contig 16927 bp, 18 predicted proteins | sample YL17G02_0_MG_FD_205753 | JGI IMG/M metagenome (GOLD analysis project Ga0315273, IMG submission 205753) | Sediment microbial communities from Yellowstone Lake, YNP, Wyoming, USA - YL17G02_0 | ecosystem: Environmental > Aquatic > Freshwater > Lake > Sediment | place: USA: Wyoming | collected... | reverse complement strand
ACTTCCTGTTGGACCAGATCCTCCGGCAAGTCCAGTAGCCCCGGTGGATCCTGTTGGCCCAGAACTACCTGCGAGTCCTGTAGAACCGGTTGAACCTGTGGGTCCGGACGAACCAACCCCGCCGGCTATTCCAGTTCCCCCAGTTGAACCTGTTGGACCAGAGCCTCCATTTATTCCTTGGTCTCCCGTCGATCCTGTTGGACCAGAAAATCCTTGGCTACCTACAGATCCGGTGGCTCCGGTTGAGCCCGTGGGACCAGTTGCACCTATTGTGCCTCCTTGTGATCCGGTTGGACCGGTTGCTCCCGTGGGACCTCCGGTTCCATCAAGTCCTGTATTTCCTGTGGCACCGGTACTTCCTGTTGGACCAGATCCTCCGGCAAGTCCAGTAGCCCCGGTGGATCCTGTTGGCCCAGAACTACCTGCGAGTCCTGTAGAACCGGTTGAACCTGTGGGTCCGGACGAACCTTGCAATCCTCCTGTTCCGGTTGCTCCCGTAGAACCGGTGGGGCCGGAGGAACCTTGAGTCCCTCCGGAGCCGGTAGCGCCTGTGGAACCCGTAGGACCGGAGGAACCTTGCGAGCCTCCTGAACCGGTAGCTCCGGTTGAACCGGTTGGTCCGGATGCTCCCGTGGGACCTTGAACCCCGGTAGCGCCTGTGGAACCTGTGGCACCGGTTCGCCCTGTTGGTCCGTTAGCACCGGTAGCACCTGTAGAACCTGTCGCTCCGGTTTGCCCGGTTGGTCCGGAAGTTCCGGTTGATCCTGAGGGACCGGAGGAACCCTGAGATCCTGCAGTTCCCGTGGCTCCGGTTGAGCCGGTGGGACCATTTGCACCTGCAGAGCCGGTAGCGCCTGTGGAACCTGTGGGACCTTGAACCCCGGTAACGCCTGTGGAACCTGTGGCACCGGTTCGCCCTGTTGGTCCGTTAGCACCGGTAGCACCTGTAGAACCTGTCGCTCCGGTTTGCCCGGTTGGTCCGGAAGTTCCGGTTGATCCTGAGGGACCGGTGACCCCTGCGGTTCCTGCAGCGCCCGTGGCGCCGGAAGATCCCGTGGGACCCTGGACGCCTGCCGTGCCGGTGGCTCCGGTTGGTCCCTGAACACCGGTAGATCCTGTTGAACCCGTGGAGCCGGTGGGACCTGAACCTCCGGCGATTCCGGTAGCACCGGTACTTCCTGTGGGACCGGAACCTCCACTATTACCTGTAGCCCCGGTTGATCCCGTGGGGCCGGAAGAACCTTGTGCCCCGGCTGTTCCGGTGGCTCCTGATGCTCCGGTAGGACCACTTGAACCGATTGCGCCACCTGTTCCGGTTGCTCCGGTACTTCCCGTAGGTCCGGAAGAACCCTGGCTTCCTACTGTCCCCGTTCCTCCCGTTGAACCTGTAGGGCCAGAGCCTCCTATAGTTCCTTGTAATCCGGTAGATCCGGTTGGACCAGAAGATCCTTGGTCTCCGGCCGTTCCTGTAGCGCCGGTAGCACCCGTGGGGCCGGAAGTGCCAACTTCTCCGGCTGTTCCCGTCGCTCCGGAAGCTCCGGTTGAGCCTGTTGGCCCTAAGTCACCGGTTGACCCAGTTGGACCGGTTGCTCCTGAAGCACCGGAATCTCCTCCTGATCCGCCGGCACCCGTTGCGCCGGTTGGACCCAATCCCCCTGTTGCGCCGACGCCGGTAGGGCCGGTTGGCCCGATTGTCGATTCGCCTTTTGCACCGGTCGGACCGGTCGTTCCTTGCCCTCCCTGGCCGCCGATTGCGCCGGTGCTTCCCACTTTTCCAAATCCGGCCGGTCCGGTGGCTCCGGTTGCACCAATAATTTTACTGATAATTTTTGCCAATGTTATTTCATCCACGCTTGCCGCAGTCGTCGCCGTTTTGTTATCTGAGGGAATAACACTAAAAGGCGGATTAAAGCGCTGTAAACCATTTTTTATCCCTGTTATCTGCAGCCATATACTTCCCATTCCGAGAAAGAGCAGAAATAATAAAACAAGAGGCAATACAAAGTACCGCTGGCCAGGTTTTGATGAAAGCGGCGCTTCTTTTGGTACATGCTGGTAGAGTGCCCGCTGCGCGAGACCGGCAAGAACATGTTGATCATACCGCCGCGCCCCTCCGACCGTCCGCAAGCTGGTTACCAATCCGGCTTCCTCCCACCGCAAAAGCGTGCTTGGCGATATACCAAGCACACGGGCAGCCTGACTGACCGAAAGCAATGACCCGTTTACGGTTTGTGCAATATTCGGCGTAGCGGCAATTGGCCGGACGAGAGCGAGATCTTTTTCCGCATACAGGTGGATGCCCTGTTCGTCCTGAACCGATACAATTTTCCCTTCTTTCTCCCACCGGCGGATCGTTGCTTTTGAAACGCCGGTGCGTTTTGCGGCATAACTTATAGTATAATATTTTGTCATAGATCCGTCCGAGGCAGACACGCCTGACGGCGTTTGACGAGGGTTTACATGGGTTTGCGAAGCAAAAGTTCGAAGCATATGTTTATTAATATGGAAGAACGGAATACTGTCAAATTTTTCCCGCAAAATGTGTGTATTGAAGCTAAACTATGGGGCTTATTGAAAGACAAACTATGGGTTATAAAATGCGGAAAATCCGTAAAAATAGCAGTTTAGATTGTCCGGAAAGCCAAATTCATGCAATTTAAATGCAATAGCACGATAAGAGGTTTTTTAAAGAAAATACCGACCGCTATACTCCATACCCGCCGGAAATAAACAGGCGTATCTTTATATCCTATAATTGATTAGTTTTTTATAAAGTTGCCGGTACTTTTTTGCAGAAGAAACCCAGGAAAAATCCTGCCGCAGGACGCGGGCAACCATCCGTTGCCATTTTTTCGGATCACTATTCCAACAATTGATCGCCTCTTTGAGTTTTGCAAGAAGTGCCGTGCCGTTGTAATCGTCAAACACAAAACCTGTCGCGCCATCAGTTACGCTATCCGCCAGGCCTCCGGTTTTTCTCACGACCGGTATCGTACCATATCGCATTGCTATCATCTGTGTCAGCCCGCAGGGTTCAAATTTGCTGGGTACGACCAGCATATCCGCGCCCGCATAAATCCTGCGGGCCAGCCGTTCATCAAACGTCGGGATAAAGGCAAAGTGTTCGGAGTACTTTTTTTCGAATGTTACGAGCAATTGTTTTATTTTCCTGGGCCCGGTTCCCAGGATCACCACCTGCACGCCACCGGGCAGCAACCGCTCAAGGGCTGCAATAAGAATATCGATCCCTTTTTGCCGCACCTCGAGCCGACCCACAAATCCGATAAGCGGTACGCGGGTTACCGGCAGCTTCAAAATCTGTTGAAGATATACCTTATTTTTTTCTTTTCCTATTAAAACATTCTCTTTCCCGTACGGGAAAGAAATTGCGTTGTCGTGCCGCGGATCCCAAGTGTCTTCGTCGATACCGTTTAAAATACCCACCACCGAAGCGCGGCGGCGCGCAAGTACCTCATTAATGTGCTGTCCGTAATCTCCGGTGAGCATTTCGCGGGAATACGTCGGGGAAACAGTTGAAATAATGTCCGCATGCTCCAGTCCCTCACGAAACAGTTTGATCGTATGACCTTTTTTGGTCAGAAGCACATGGAACATGCTTTTTGGGAGATTGAGTTTTTTGATGAGCGTAACCGGTGCCCCGCCCTGATACAGAAGATTATGGATTGTTATAATTGTTTTTGTACGAATCGACTCAAGCGTTTCTTTTTCACGGTTGAGTTTGTTACTTTCCCCCAGAAGAAGCGGCACGAGGGCCGTGTGCCAGTCGTGACAGTGGACGATATCCGGTTTACCCCCGATGCAATCGGGCACAAATTCAATAAGCCGCGCGACAGCGGCGGAGAAGAAGGCAAATTTTTCCACGATGTCCCCTTCGTGATAGTCATTCAATTTTGGATGACGGAAAAGGTAGATGGGCACACTGGTATCGGGAATGGTCGAGGTAAAGACGAATACGAGCTCGCGTTTGCCGTCAAATGTCACCGCGATTTGCCCCGCGCAGCGAACCCGCTCAAGCGTGATTGCGCGGTAGTACGGCATGGCGACCGAAACGTTTACTCTGAGGCGTCGTAAAGCCACCGGCAGGCTCCGTGACACATCCCCCAGCCCTCCGAGCTTATACAGCCCCGCAACTTCACTGGTGACAAAAAGAACTCTCATAAGCTGCTCCCGTGATGTTTCCGATACTCCAGGCGTTTTCGCAGCAATTTCTCCGAAAATCCGCCTTCTTTTTTATGTTTTTCTTCCAAAGCTTGCGTGAGCTTTTTTGTGAGATAGCTCGCCTGATGGACAAGCGTGATCATATAATTAACAGCACGTTCGGGGTCCTTAGGGAACTCGGGGAACTTAGGAGCGTCGGGGAGAGTTTTTGTTTTATGCAGTATTTCCCATAGGTCCCTGAGTTCCCCGAGGTCCCCGAGCACCCTTTCTTTTCCCCAAAGGGGAATCTTCCGCTGCCTCGCAAAGCTCTCGTAGTCATGCAGCAGCTCTTCGAGCGATCCGTAACTCACCCCGGATAGTTTTATATAGCTGGCTAAACTCTCTTCGCAGTATCCCTCTGCAGTGTTCTGCATCCCACTCCGCGCTGCCTGCACCATTTGATCAGTAGTCCTACTCCGTGGATCTATCCATCGCTTGCAAAACTCGACGGTATAGTCGTAAATCGGTACGGTGAGTTTATAGCAAAGAAGATACTCGTAGCCAGCTTTTTTATCCATAGTTTTATCATACACCCGGGACTCACAAGAAAAGCAATAAGAAGCTATTAGCACTCTACTCACTAGAGTGCTACACACCATCACGCGGGTTGATATGACCTACTATTTCCGGAAGTCTTCTATTAAACGTCTCACGAATAACATCCATCTTTGCTGTACTCATATGTCTGCTTCCCAGCCAATCGTCTTCTCCTTTATCAATCGCGTGTGCATGATGGTCTAATGCTTCATCCGGAAACTCCACCCCCAGTACATGCGGATGAAAATTTGTTGTTAAACTTTCAGCAGGTCCCATCGATGTATCCACACCCCGAAACCGACGTTTTATCCCTTTGGCACCGCCAAATATTTTTATATGTTCGTCTTCGGGCAGCGTTGCAAACCGGGCCAGCCAGCTTCCTGTTGCACGAACATACGCTTTTGCAGTGATCGGCTTGACTTTAAATTGTATCTCTGTCAATATTTGCGCACTTGCTTCTGCAAGTACCATGCTTTCAAACGCAGGTGTTAAATCCTCCCAAGGACGTTTGACCACCGGTTCCTTCACAATATTCATCATAAGATGAATCCCAGAGGGTACATGGGCTGCTATGACAGCAACTTCCTCATAAACACCAGATTTCATCATAAGTTCATTTTGGAAGTAAAACGGCTTCGTTGGATCTCGCTTATTCTTTGACAAAAATTCCGGTGCGTCCGGTGATACAGGATGAAATCCACCAGCAAATAATTCAACGTTACCCATCTCCGGTAACCAATACTGTCGAAAATAACTTTGCATTGTCCGGGCAAGCTGTTTACGCTGCGACTCCGGAAGCCTCATGTCCCGATGATCAAAATCTGCCTCTGGCATTAGCGCGGTCGCTCCCCAACTATCTCCGGTCACTCTTCTTCCGATAATATCCGTTGTCAGATAGCCATCAGGTGCAAACTCATCTCCCCAAAGTAAATTCGTCCAAAAATCTTCTGTTGACGCCCCTTCGGTCACTACTTTCGCGGCTCCAAATACTTTATGCATGTGGCGCACCCACGCACGCCACTCTTCAGGTATTTTCGGATGCGCAGGAACATTCTTTGATATGACTCGAATATGCGTTCCTTCAGCGTTTGGCATCAGCGGATTTTCCGGGTACACAATGACCGTTTCATCGTCTTCATACAAAATGTCTCCCCTATTTATCGACTCGATTTGCGCGGGTGAAATCACTTCCTGTTTTTTATACTTCGGAGCAATTACTGGTTCATCTTCTCCGTACAACAGAAATCTACTCGTCTGCGCAGCTTTGGGAAGCGATTTTATTAACTCCGGGGACAATTGCGGTATGGGGTTTACTTCACTTAATATAGTCATGAATTACCTTCTCGTATGCCTTTACGTATCCTTCTGCCGTTTTTCGGGGCGTAAAATTGTCCTCCACGTGTTTGCGGCAGGCAACTCGGTCAATCTCACCGATGCGCTGGATTGCCTCCACTAAACCAGCTTTACCTGTTTTTTTTATCACCCAATTTCCCCTAGTTCCTTGATTTCCCTTGTCGTCATCTACTATAAATCCTGTCACACCATCTCGTACTAGTTCAGAAACGCTCCCCCTATTGTAAGCAACGACCGGTGTACCGGATGCCATAGCTTCAATCATTACCATGCCAAACGGTTCCTCCCAATGGATGGGAAAAAGGAAACATTTAGCTCCCGCCAAAAAAATAAATTTATGCTGCGCATTCATAAATTCCGTAAACGTCACCAGTTTTGGATCAATTCTGGGCTCTATCACGGTTTTATAATACGCATCATCGCTAATATTCGCCTTCTCTACAGAGCTAGCGAGTTTTATGGGAATATGTAACTCCCGCGCAACGTCTATCGCGGTATCCGCTCCTTTTTCGGCAATTAAACGGCCCATAAATGCAATATAGTCATACGTACCCGATTCTTTGATCTGGGGCATATTTATGCCGTGATAGACAGTGTCTACAAAATTCAGCTGTAAAATAGCACTCCGCCGAAACGCATTGCTAATAGAAACGTATCGGTGATCTTTAAAGGTATTCAGTAGCCAATAGTTTAATTTCATTTCCTCGGTCGGAAGCGGATCATGGAGCGTGTATACGGTGGGTATATTCACCATCCCTTCAAAAAAATGAGCCATGTTGTCATGATAATTATGGACGATATCAACGTGCTGTTCCCTCGAAAATTCATAACAACGCCGAATGAGATCAAGTTGGTAATAATATTTTGTTAAGTAAAAATAGCCCCATTTTAGGCGCTCGCTTTCTTTGTTGCCCAGCATGGCGCTGCCATAATCCTTTTCCAAAAGATTTTTGTCTCCGGGCATAAGATGTGCCTTTGTCTGCACATCGGGAGTAGCAAAAAAATAGACGTCGTGCCCAAGATCCACCAGGTTATCCGCAAGCGAAATTGATAAATCACGGGGCGCAAAAATCATGTCCGGGTATTTTATGGGTGACATGTATATACTTGGCGAAAGCAGTGCTATTTTCATTTTATTTTTGGGAAAGAACTTCCAAATACCCGTCAACCATTTTATCGACGCTAAAGCGGTCGATCACCGATTGCCTGCATGCCTTTCGATCAATTTTATCCAGTAACTGTATCTTTTGATCCATTTCCTGACGATCTTTGACCAGATATCCGTTTACCCCATCCTGTACGATTTCCGGCAGTCCGCCGTTCGGATAGGCGATAACCGGCGTGCCGCAGCTCATGGCCTCTATTACGACCAAACCAAATGGCTCTTCCCACATCGTCGGGAATAAAAATGCTTTTGCCCCCTGATAAAGAGCAATAACCTCTTTTGCATGCAATTCGCCCGTCCAGACAATCTGTTTCTCGTCCACCAGCGGGGCAATTTCCTGTTCATAATACGCACGGTCCTTTAATTTCCCGCCAATGCGAAGCTCGTTCCCTGTTTCTTTTGCCGCAAGAATAGCATCTTTCGGATTTTTATTTTTCCCGATTGAGCCCAAATACAGCAAATACGTTCCCGCGGCGGCCGAAAATGCAAATTCTCTGGTATCGACGCAGTTATACACAGTTTTTGCATAGTTAAGATCCGGAACTGCGTTCTTTTGCGCATCGGAAATAGGGATAAGACGTGTTTTGTGGATGCGGAATATTTCTGCCGCCTGCGGAATGATCGGCACATGCATAATATGATACATGGGAACATGGAGATCGGGATGCGACGCAAATAGTGGCGCCTCATCAAAAGAATTATTTAATACGACATCAAATTCATCCTGATGCGCGACAAGATGTTCGAGGAGTCGTGCGTCATTGGCAAACCGCGCGCGTGTTGTATACGCACCACCATATACTTCTTCAGGATTTTTTATCGCTTTCATCTCGAGTCCAATATCTATCGTGGTTACGTTGGGAAGAGTTGAAATTGAGCCGTGAGGTGCATAGAGTGTCACCTGATGACCGCGTTTTCCAAATCCTTCTGCCTGATAATACGCGAGGCGCTCAACCGATGCTTGACCTTCCGGAGGTATAACCGTGAGTACTGACCCAATGATTGCTATGCGCATAATGAATTACCGGTATTTATATACATCCTGATACAGTTTATCAAAACGCTCTGCAATTTTGGTCCAGGTGAATTTTTCCTCCACAATTTTTCTCCCCCGCTCGCCCATTTTGGCACGGAGCGCATCGTTTTCAAATAGTTTGTTCACAGCTTCTGCTATTTCCGCACTATTCCGGCTCCGGACAAAGAGCCCCGTGTAGCCGTCTTTGATGGCCATCGTCACGCCGCCGCGGCGGGTAGCCACCACCGGTGTGCGGCTGGCAAGGGCCTCGATAATCGTGAGCCCCAAGGGTTCATCCCACACCGCCGGCGCTACGAATACATCCGCAAGATAATACAAATCCAGAAATTCTTCGTATTTTTTGACAAACGGGAGCATGATCACATTCGTCAGATTCATTTTTTTCACTAATTCTTCAAGATGCACACGCTGCGGGCCGTCCCCCGCGATAATCACCGACCCGTGAATATGTTTGGCAGATTTGACGAAGTACTCTACCCCTTTTTCCGTTATCAGTCGGCCCGTAAAGAGTGCTACTTTTTGACCTTCCAAATTCATTTTACTGCGCAGTTCCGCCACTTTTGGCCGTTTGTTTGGGAAGAGCGACAACCGGATACCACCCGGAATCGTTCTGGTTTTACTCGATAAATCATCCCCAAACATTTTCAAAAGTTTTGCCCGGGTATCGCCGGAGACGACGGTAACGGCCTGCGCAGCGCGCAGTGCATCACGCGTCATGCGTACATAGCGACGGTCTTTAGCGATCGCCTGTAAACAACTGCCATGGCTTGTCAGAATAATGCGCGTGCCGTAGATGGAGCGGGCGTACCGTGCGGCCCACGAGTTAATCATCACGTGATGGGCGTGGATAATATCCGGCTTAAACGCTTCCACCGCAAGCGACAATCCCTTGATATATCCCGCATAGATCTCCGCTATTTCGTGACTTGTTAGGTCACAGTAGCGCTTGGCGCCTTCCAGCCCCGGCCGGCCCAGATACACAGGAATCTGCGGAATGACCACCGGAAAGTGCTGAATCTTCGGAGAAATCGTTTCAATATCCGGCCGGGCAATTGCCAGATGGTAGCCGTATGCTTCAGACAACCGGAGCATGAGATATTTGACGTATGCGCCACTGCCGCCGCCATGGAGAGGAAAATCATAAAGGAACAGTACGCGCGGCCGCGCTCCATTGGACATAGGATAAGTATACTATTTTGCGAGTGCCGCAACAAGCGCATCCATCAGGACATTTTCATATGCATCTCTTACATGTTTTAATTCCGTTTCTACCATAGATAATCCTTTTTTAGCAAAGTAGTTATACGTTTCTCTAATCCCAGGTTTTGCGTTTATATCACCTTTAATAATAACAACAGGAATTCCTGCAGCACATACGTCATCAATTGCCTTTATCCAAACTTCACTTACCTCCGGATGGATCGCAAGAATATCAAACTTTCCGCTTTGTAATACGGATAACAATGAGTCATTCCCAAATTTTATATCAACACAATAGAACAACTCCATCTTTTCCAAATCACTCCGTTGTTCAATTTCTTCAGAAGGTGAACTGTCGATATACAGCAATCGTTTCCCTTCAAGTTGCGGATGGAGCTTGGGGGGAATCCGATCTTTCCCTTTTTCTTTATCACACATGAACCCGATGGTAAACTAATCGGGTTATAGTGTCAACACGAACACCTGTGCTATAATTTTCTCTTACCAATTATGAAAGAGACCGATCAGCTTCCTTTTATCATCGGACCGTTTGCATTAGATTTTTCGACGAGGGAATGCAAGTACTTAGGAGAAACCTATCAATTGAGCAAAATGGAATTTAATGTGTTTAAGCAGCTGTTGGTATCTTACACATACGAATCTGCTGAATCTCTTGCGGAAAATTTGCAATCCTCTCCGGAAGCCATTGAACAAGTTATCGGAGCAATTCGCAAGAAATTCAAAGACAAAAATGTTATCAAAACAAAATGGTATGCCGGCTACCACCTGCGGCTATAACCAGGGTCAGGCCTCGATTGCATTGATTTGACGCCCCAACGAAATACCATGAAATATAATGTAAGTTTCATGTCGCGGCCGAGACTCTATTTTCATATTTTCGACATGTGCTACAATACAGAAAATCGTTATGCAAACCATTTCCTCCCCTCTTTCCCTTGCTAAGCTGAAAAAACTGGCAGCAGCCCGTTTTGGCAATCTCGTCAAAGCCGTCGTCGATGTCGAGAAAAAAATCATGGCCATAGATGCCGACCTGCATGCGGACGAGGAGGCAGCACTCCTTACTGCGGGCAGTAAACAAAACGATCTCTGGGGCATCAATCTTTACCCGGAATTTTTTGGTACGGAAGATTTTGTGGAATTTGATTCCATGATCAATCTCCGGCCATCGGTCCATAATCTATCGCGCGGCGTCGAAAATCCCGACATCCAAAACAAAATTTTTGCCATTGTGGCAACGTTTATTACGCCATGAACTATCCGGGGTGGGAAAACCGTCCGCTTGTTGCGCAATGCGCCAATATCGGCAGCGAAGTGTCGCGCGCCATCCGCTGGCGCACCAAAAAAAACCAGGAATATGCGCGCCTGGCTTTCTTTCGCGCACTGGAGCTTATCGATTTGACCCTGCAATCTTCAAAAAATGCGGCGGCAATGAAAGAACTGGCGCGGGTGCGCAGCGCATTGGTTGACGATTTTGCGGGAGATAATACCTTTCATTCGACCGACCGCGCCTGGCAGCGCTACTTTGACGCCTTCGCCCGCGCCGCCAATATGCTATAATACACGATAATAATTGAACTAATCCTTATATGAGTAGTCTAACTAATGAAGGCGTCACATTTTCTGAGCTAAGTTTTATACCTGATTTGCGGGTAAGTTGCGCATCATTTGCAGATATTATTATTGATGGAAAAAAAGTCCTCACGGTAAACAAAAACCAATTCCTGAACAAAGGAGAACGTAATTTAACCCCAGTAGGGGGGGCAATTGAAATAAGCCCGGTTGGAATTACGGAACTAACCGGACTATTAGAGCTTGTACCTGGTGTATTTGAAAAAGGTAGTGATTTACGATTTACAATGCATGGTAAATATGCAGATTATTTACGAGAATGGTTTTTACGGCGAATAAATAGAGAATTAAATCCGATAAGAGAAGTTCAAGAAGAACTTGATGAGGAGCTCGGACTACTTACGCAGGATGATTTACAGGGAATATATTTTGAAGCTCCAAAATATCAAACAGAACTGGCTTCATCCAACCGGTCCGGTCAAGAAGGGAAATTAACACTCCGACTCATAGAAGTATTTACAACCCAATTTCATCCGACCGCAGAAGCAAAAATACTTTTGGCAGCAAATCAAGCTGATTCTATGGTACGACTTGTCACCGCACGAGAAATACTCCGAGGAATGAGCGAGGAAGGCCTAACAATCGGATCGGTTGCAGCCACTTTACTCAATCCAAATCGTACAATTCCGAAATTTAAATAGAAACTTCCCCCAAAAAACCCGTCGTCGGCGCGCATAATTTCAAAGCTAAGCCCTGCCCCGATCCAATCGGGGTTTGAAATTATTTAGCCCGTTGGTACAATCTTTTCCGGATGACCAACCACACAAACTCCACAATCGCCAGTTGGCGGAAGATCCGGCGGGGTTCCAACATAAGGCGCCAGAGCCACTCCAGGCCGAGCGTACGCATAAAAACCGGGGCACGCGGCAGGCGGCCGGAAAGAATATCAAACGAGCCGCCGACGGCCATGAAGATCGTAGATCGTAGATGGGAGATCGTAGATAGTTCACGCGCAAGATCTTCTATAAAAAATTCCTGTTTCGGCGCGCCAAGACCTACAAAAACCATCTGCGTTTTTTGCTCTTTGATGCGTAAAGCCAGCTGCACCACGTCCGTCGACTCCGAATCCCACCCAATTAAATTTGGGTAGGTTTTTCGTAAGCACTCGAGGGTGCCGATTGCTACATTGCCGGTACCCCCTATAAGTCCTATTGGGACGTGACGATCGTACGCGATCCGGACAAGGTCCTGTATAAAGTCGACACCCGGGATCGGTTCCAAAAGTCCGGGCGGAGTTAATATTTTACTGGCCCACACCACACCGATGCTATCGGGGATTGCTACATCGGCCCGATTGAGAACATCGCGGAATTCCAAATTTTTCTGCGCAAGGACTATCTGTTCAACATTTGGAGTAAAAATGATCAGGTTTTTATGTACCCTGTACCCTGATCCCTGTTCCCTGAAAAGGCACTTCTGAATTTCCTCTAGGATTTCTTTTTTTGAGGATTTCGTGACCTTTATTTTCAGTATTTTTACCGCAGATAGACTCATAACTTTAAATTAGTGATTAGATTATAGATCGTAGATTGTAGAGAATCCACACATTGAACACTTTTTTTTGTAGCTATTTTTTCTTTTTTAGTATTTCTACGATCTAACATCTACGATCTATAAGCCAACATCAAACTATATCAACTTTCCCTTCTTTTTTCTATTTTCTCGACACGGTTCTTTTATATAGGCCTAGATTTTCTAAAGCAACTCCGGTCCCGCGGACGACACACAACAACGGCTCATCCGCAACATGGCATACAACCCCCGTCATCTGGGTCATGAGCTTGTCGAAGTTTTTCAAAAGACTTGTGCCCCCGGCCATGACGATCCCTTTATCGATGATATCGGCAGCAAGCTCCGGCGGCGTATCTTCAAGCACCGATTTTACGGCAACCACGATCTGGTGAAGAATAGGGGTTATGGCTTCCGTCACCTCCGCGCCGGAAAGCTGAATCATGCGCGGAAGACCGGCAATAGCATCTCTCCCGCGTACTTCCATCTTTTGGTCATTCACGAGTGCATCGCCAATCGTCATTTTAATAGCCTCTGCCATCCGTTCACCGATAATGAGATTATATTTTTTCTTGATATAATTTGCGATTGCCTCGTCAAGCTTGTTGCCTGCCACCCGCGCACTTTTGTGCGATACGACGCCACCCAGCGATATAACCGCAGCCTCGGTAGAACCTCCGCCCACATCCACAATCATATGGCCGGAGGCCTGGGCTATGGGGATTTTGGCGCCGATTGCCGCCGCAAGCGGCTCTTCAATAAGATAGGCAACCCCCGCTCCGGCAGACAGCGTTGCATCCAGCACCGCCCGGCGCTCGACCTGCGTGACGCCCGATGGCACACAAATCATGACTTCCGGCTTAAAAATCCGGTTTCTCCCTACCACGCGGTCGACAAAATACGATAATAAGGCCTCCGTAATGCGATAATCCGCAATCACCCCGTCACGCATCGGGCGGGTAGCGATAATATTTCCCGGCGTGCGGCCAAGCATATCTTTGGCCTCATTTCCCACGGCAACCACACGGTTGTCATCTGCCGATACCGCCACAACCGTGGGCTCGTTCATGACCACTCCTTCACCCGCAAGCCATACAAGACTATTTGCGGTCCCCAAATCGATGCCAATTCTTTTTCTAAATCTAGAAAACATAAAATAATTTTTCTTATTTCCATTCTACCATACATGGGTATATAATATATCCATGTTCATGCGAAATTTTCGACCTACTTTGATATCAATTATTATATTATGTTCTATTCTTGCAGCCGCGGCAGCGATCATTGCCTACGGCCGCGGATACCGGCTGGATTTTAAGAAAACATCGATTAAACCCACAGGCCTGATTGCCGCTCAAAGTGATCCCACCGGCGCGCAAATCTATGTGGATGGCAAACTGAAAACCGCTACGAACGCATCTTTCGGCATCGACCCGGGTTTTTACACTGTTACAATTTCCAAAGAAGGCTACCTCTCATGGGAAAAGAAGCTGCGCGTACAGGGAGAAATTGTCTCCAACGCAACTGCATTCCTATTCCCCACCAACCCGAGCCTTTCCCCGCTGACCGTGCAGGGCATTACCAATCCAGTTTTGTCACCCGACGGCACAAAAATTGCCTACCTCATTCCGGATAAAGGGCTTTGGTACTACGAACTTTCCGAGGGACCGCTTGGGAGAAATCGGGACCCTATCCAGATAGATCAAAATAGCTCGTTTGATTTCAAAACGACTCAAATTTTGTGGTCTCCGGACGCCACGCAACTTCTGGCAGATAACAGATTGTATACCATTACCAAACCAAATATTTTCATCGATATCACCGCTACCCGTGACCAACTTCTTGCCGATTGGGCCACCCAACAAAAAGAAACGGAGTTTCAAAAACTAGCCGCATTTAAACAACCGATCATTGATATGGCTACGTCCAGCGCAAAAATTATTTCATTTTCACCGGATGAGTCAAAAATTTTGTATGAAGCGACCGCTTCCGCTACTATCCCAAAAGTTATCGTACCGCCTCTTATTGGTACAAACCCTACACAGGAAACCCGTACCATAACCACCAACAAATATTACGTCTACGATAGCCATGAAGACAAAAATTATTTTCTTTTAGATAAAAAGGAACTGACAGAAACGGCCAACATCCACTGGTTCCCTACCAGCCGCCACCTGCTTCTGACATTGAAGGGCAAAATCGACGTCATGGAATACGACCGCACCAATTGGGTGACGATTTATTCCGGCCCGTTTGTCGATAATTTCGTCGCCCCCTGGACCAACGGCTCGCGGATAATAATTTTGACTAATTTAAACGGCGACGCCACCTCGCTCCCCAACCTTTACACCGTCAACCTCCGCTAAATTCCCCTCTTGCATTCCGTTTTTCCAAAGTATATATACACACTATGGGAAAATTTAATATTCGGGAAGTGCAATGTTATACGACAACACAGCTCACACAACTGCGCCAGCGCCCACCATTTGAACAACGCTATGGATTTTTCCCACAGCCACCAATACAAAGATTTCGAGTTGAATTATTGCCTCCACAATATGCCGTACTTTATGAAAACTCTACAGGAATGTTTTTTTCCATTTGCTTGTGGGGAACGTGTGCAAATAGTAAACCATTTCCCCGGCGATATGACGGACCGATTCAAGGACGTAATCTGAACGATATACCAATAGAAGATTGGGAAACAGCACAAACTATTCTTCTGGAACACCTTCGCCGCAAACATAATATAAGACAAGAAATTGTTCCTCCGTTTGAACCATACGGCATTCTTTATCAGATACCGCCGAAGCGTGTGTGGGAATAAGCGCCTCTAGAGGGAATTGAACCCCCATCTTGCCCTTAGGACGGGCCTGCTCTATCCGTTGAGCTATAGAGGCAACCCACTTATTGTACCGATTTTTATGGTAGAATACCAATATCGGGACGTAGTTCAGTTGGTAGAACGCACGGTTCGGGACCGTGAGGTCGAGAGTTCAAGTCTCTCCGTCCCGACAAACCCTCAAGCTCCTTCGCGCGGAGTTGGAAAGACTCTAGTAAACAATTCAAAAATGTGCTAAAATAGCTACATGAAGCTCCAATTTAGCCGCAAATCCAATATTCCCGAAGAGCCTCCGCTTCCGGACGTCATTCTTGCTTCCCAATCAATCGGACGCCGCATGCTTCTTGAAAAATTGGGCCTGCGATTTCGCGTAGCGGTTTCCCATGTGGATGAAGACGCCATTGTCGGCCGCGACCCGTTAAAAATGCTTAAGCGCCGCGCGGATACCAAAATAAAAGAGCTCATCGCCCACCCGCGCGTCTACAGTATTCCCGATGCCCGCGAGTCGCTGATTGTCGCCGCTGATTCCATGGCTATTATCGGCAAACGCACGTTTGGCAAATCGAAAGACCGCGAGGATTCCCGTTTCATGCTCAAAGCCCTTATGGGCCGCACGCACGTATTTGCCACGGCAATCACCATTGCCCTTTTTGACGGTACAAAAGTAAAAAAAATCTGGGAAAAAACCGTCAAAACCCGCGTGACCATGCGCAAAATGACGCCGAGCGAGGTGGACAGCTACGTGTCGCGGTTCGACTTTACCCGCTTTGCCGCGGCCTATGCCATAAACGAAGCGCCGTGGAACCTCGTCACCAAAATCGACGGAAGTTACACAAACGTCATCGGCCTGCCGTTTGAAGTATTACTCCCCATTCTTCGGAGTTTAAAAATTATTATCTAATGCTATGCCTCATAATCCGGAACGATACCTCAGCCTTATACGTGTTGAGCATCCAAATGATTATGTATATTTTTTCCAATTGAATGATCAAGGCACCGGAATACTTCGCGTAGAGTATGAAAAACGTCAAAAAGCTTGGCAAATTACCGATATACAAAGCGGACCGGAAGGACAGGGAATAGGACAAGCACTCATTTTTATGATGAAACAAACACTCGGTCAGCAACAAAAGATTATGTGTGATATCGAGGAACCGGAAACACTCCAGCAAATCCACGCTTCAGGACTTGATCTTCAAGCAACACAACAACCGTTCTTACTGATTGACCGACCAATTCTTCAATCTCTCAAATTGGTACGCGTTTTTGAAGGTGGGGGGCTAAAAACCGATTATTGCGTATTAGAATGGATTCCTCTTGAGTTAAGTGACGTTTCGTGTTGGTTTTTCCCGTCTTTTTAGTAAATAATTAAACGCAATAATTTTCTTTTTTCCTCCGGATAATCCTCGGTGCCGAT
>Ga0315273_10004594_pt1 | contig 16928 bp, 10 predicted proteins | sample YL17G02_0_MG_FD_205753 | JGI IMG/M metagenome (GOLD analysis project Ga0315273, IMG submission 205753) | Sediment microbial communities from Yellowstone Lake, YNP, Wyoming, USA - YL17G02_0 | ecosystem: Environmental > Aquatic > Freshwater > Lake > Sediment | place: USA: Wyoming | collected... | reverse complement strand
CTTGACGGCTACCCCAGCCTCCATATCTTCCAGATTGAAGGCTGGGGGGTTCTTTTTCCTGCTGTACTATTCCCAGACCAGTTTCATATTTGGAATTGCTGGGCTCGGTAGGACGTTCAATTTTTCCAATTCCAACCTGCGGGACGTTCCGCTTATTCATCCCAGACATTCCACTACAACCTTCACCGTGATCTTTCGCCCAATCTGTGGCGCATCCTTCAAATAGACATAAAGACCGTTCTCCAGGGTGACTTTGAACTGATTCTGCTGGAAACTGATATCCACCACCTTGCCGCGAATCTCGTTCGCTTCACTCCGCGCCTCATGCGGACGTACCAATAAATTGACCTTTTCTCCCTTTGAGTGTTTGTGCTCACAAGTCAACCTGAATCTGCCCGCAGGCGTTTCCACTTGCGACCTGCCAGCTTGTGACCTGACAACTCCCTCAAGCACATTGCCCAGCCCCAAAAACTTCGCGGCCCACGCCGAGCATGGACGAGCCACCACGTCCGCGGGTGTGCCTTCACAGACGATCTCGCCATCGTGCAGAAGCAGGATTCGGTCCGCGAGGGTAAAAGCTTCCTCCTGATCGTGAGTCACATAGATGGCAGGGACTTGTGTGCGATGCAGGATCAGGCGCAATTCATTCAACACTTCTTCGCGCAAAGCACGGTCTAATGCGCCGAGCGGCTCGTCAAACATCAACAATTGCGGACGCGGCGCAAGCGCGCGCGCCAGGGCCACACGCTGCTGTTCCCCGCCTGAGAGGTCGGTGACTTTGCGATTCTCGAAACTGGATAGATTCACAAGTTCCAGGGTCTCAGTGACCCGTTCTTGAATTTTTTTCCAATCCCAATTTTTCATCTTCAAGCCAAAGGCGACGTTGTTGAAAACGTCGAGGTGCGGAAAAAGCGCGTAGTCTTGAAAGACCAGGCCGAAGTCCCGGAGGTGAACCGGGGTGGAGAAAAGGTCGGTTGAGTCCCAGAGGACTTGTCCAGCGTCGGGAAGTTCAAGCCCGGCAATGATCCGTAATAAAGTTGACTTGCCGCTTCCCGATGCACCAAGCAGACAAATTGTTTCACCCGAGTCAACTTTGAAAGAGATGTTCTTTAAAAGCAGTTGGCCTTCATAAGTTTTTGAGATGTCACGCAGTTCGAGCATTAGAACTCTCCCGTGCCGGGAAGGCGAAGTTTTTCGATCATCAAAATACAGGCTGTGGTCAGAAGCATCAATAGGGTTGCCATCGCCATGGCCTGACCATAATTCAGCCCGCCAGGTTGTGAGAGAAATCTTTCGATGGCAACTGGAATGGTTGGGTAATCGGGACGCGAAATGAGCAGTGTCGCACCAAACTCTCCAAGCGAGATCGTGAATGCGAAAGTGGCCGCGCTCATTGTGGCACGGCGAAGGATCTGCCAATCTACAGTTTGCCAAACGCGAAACGGTGACGCGCCCAAAGATGCCGCGGCCTGACGTAATCTATCTGGAATGGAAGCAATCGCAGGTTGAAGTGTGCGGATCACAAAAGGCAGAGCCACAAGCGTATGCGCCAGCGGGACAAGCAATGGATTGGTCAACAGCCTGCCATACGAAACGATGAATCCCAGCCCAAGCGTAACAGCAGACGCGCCAAGAGGCAGCATGAGAATGGGATCAAGGATTTTTTCGAGGCGGGTTGGCTTTGCAAGCGCGGATGCGGCAGGAAAACCAAGTACGAGAGAAAGAATGACAGTCCCACCGGCATATAGCAGGGAATTGAGCGCGGCCTGCATGGGCGGAACGTAAAAGACCGAGTCGCGACGATTTACGAAAAGCTCAGAGTAGTAATCTGCGGTCAGGCCTGTCTGCACTTCGCCGCGCTGGCCGCGATCCGCTTCGAGACGGGTGATTGAACGGAGAGGCAGGGCAAGCAAAGGCAGGATAAAGAAAGCGGAAAGAAGAAAGACTGCGCTTGCAACAAAGAATTTTTCACACAAAGACTTTGGCTTGCGAAGATTACTTTCGGGAGAACGCTGCGCGGTTTGCACGATTGAACGGGAAATAACGCGCGTGTAGATCACGGAAAATATCAATGTACACAGCAATTGGATGAGCGAAAGCAAAGCCGCCAAAGACAGGTTGAAATATTTGACGGCCTGCAAATAAATCTCAACTTCGAGCGTGGCTAATCCCGGGCCGCCTAATAACAGGATCACGCCAAAACTGGTAAAGTCAAATAAGAATACGAGCAGGGATGCCGCCAGCATGGATGGACGCAGTAACGGCAGGGTGACATGCCACCACACACGGCGAGAGTCCGCACCGAGGGAACGGGCGGTCTGCTCAAGTTTTGGGTCAAGGCGTGAAATGGCATTGCCTACAATGCGAATGACGATGGTGGTGTTGTAAAAAACGTGCGCGACAAGGATGGCTGTCAATGTGCCGGTAAATTGAAAAGAAATTGCAGAAGAAAGAGGAAAGAAGAAGGAAGACAGGGTTTGCATCCAGCTGCGCGGACCGAGCAAAGCATTGAATCCCGCCGCCACAACCACGGTGGGGAGCATGAACGGCACGGCAGTCAACGCACGCAGCAGGGGCTTGCCGCCAAATTCATAACGTGCAAAGAGATAGGCTGACGGTAAGCCAACCAGAAGAGTAATGAGAGTGGAGAGGCTGGCCTGGTAGAAAGTGAAGCCAAGCGCGTTGTACGCAATGTGTAAGGTGTCCGCTTCTAAAAGTAAACCGAGGTTGATACTCAGCGTAAAGATGCGGATGAGCGGATAAAAGAAAAATACGCCGAGGAAAGCAAGCGGGAAAAACCAGAGCAAAACCCGGGCATTTAACCACGAAGATGCGAAGTTACGAAGATGTATTTTCACATCATCCATATTCCCGGCATCTCCGTGGTTAATAGGCAGAGGCATAAGACTACTTCAGTATAGTTCCTATCCACTCTTGAATCCACGCGTCGCGATTGGCGGCGATCTCGTCCGGGGTCATCGCAGCAGGCTGGGATGGAGACTGTGCGTAAAGGGTAAATACATCGGGGAGCGCGGCGTTCCTATTCACAGGATAAACGAACATCTGCAACGGCACATCTTCCTGAAATTGTTTGCTCAACATAAAGTCCACAAACTTTTCAGCAAGGGCGCGCTGTTGGGTGCCACGCAAGATGCCGACAAATTCAATTTGACGGAAGCAGGCATCGGGTCCAATGATCGAGGCGGTGGGCGCGTCCTTCACCGGAGTCTCGGAGAAAAAAACTTCCGCGGCGGGAGAAGTCGCATAAGAGAGAACCATCGGCTGGGGACCATGACCAGATGACCCGCTGAAGTTGGTGTAGTAGGCGGTTTCCCAACCATCCACAACAACGACGCCATTATCCTTGAGCGACTTCCAATACTCGAGATAATCACTGCCAAAGTGAGCGCGTGTGGCAAGCAGGAAGGCAAGCCCGGTCGAAGATGTGGCTGGATTTTCCACGACCAACAAACCCTTGTATTCAGGCTTGGCAAGGTCTTCAAGAATTTGCGGAACAGCTAAATTATTTTCGCTGAAATAAGCCTTATCATAATTGATGCACACATCACCATAATCGACGGGGGTAGCACGATGGGAGGAATCAAGGTCAAACTCGGCGGGGACATCAGCCAGAGCAGGTGATTGATAGGCTTCGAAAATATCGCCCTTAAGTGCACGCGAAAGAAAAGTATTATCCACGCCGAAGAACACATCCGCAAGCGGTGCGTCCTTTGTAAGAATGGCCTTATTAAGCGCTGCACCCGCGTCTCCGCTTTGCAGAAAAACAACTTTTGTACTATTTGCATCTTCAAACGCCTTGACAATATTTTCACTCACGGCAAAAGAGTCATGCGTCATTACAGTGATAGTTTGCGGCCCGGTCGGTTTTGGCGCGCAAGCCGCCAAAAGAAAGACAGACAGAAGAAAGAAACGTTTCATTTGAACTCCATTTATAAAATTCTGTACCGCGATATTTATATCGCCTTTGGGTTGCGGTATAAATATCGCCTTACGAATTACGACGATGAACAACAAGTAGTAATCCGGATTTAATTTCGATACTCGCAGTGTCGCTTGTCATTTCATTGCTGACGCCGCGCGATTTTTCTGGATAAAGCATTTCATTGTGAAGCGGCCATTTGAGATTTTCCGTGCGGACGACTGTCACCGCGCCCTGCCACGGGATCAACGAAACGACATCTCCGCTCTTTCCCTGGACCCGGACCCGGTCGCGGCAAAAGAAGGCTTCTTCCACGCCGTCATCCAGACGCGCATCCAGTTGTGCGAACCGAATATTACTGATAAGTGCAAGGTTGGCAAGCGTCTGGTCGAGGCGGCCTCCAAGCGCGGCGATAATGATGATCTGCCCGGGTTTGAGATCAAGCGCGTGTTGAATGGCAAGCTCAAGATCGGTTTCGTTTTTATCGCGAGAATATTTTGCAATCTTGACCCCATCACTTTCCATCTTTAGTCTTTCACCTTCCGTGATGGAATCAAGGTCACCGATGATCAGATCTGGCATTAAGCCCAACGCAAGCACATGACGCGTGCCGCCATCTGCGGCAATGAGGGTATCGTCCGTGTGAATGAAGGCGCGGGCTTTCTCGAGATCGGGTAAATATCCGTTGGCAAAGATGATGATGCGTGACAAGTGAATAAAAAATCCTCCGCAGGCGGAGGATGGTTATGGGTAGCGTAAAATCCCTCCGCCAGTATGATCTGGATCAGGTATTGCGGGTCGAGCGGTTACGCTCCTCTCAGCCTGTATGTTCAGCAGGCTCCCCGTTCAGTTGTAGTGTGAGTATATGACGTGGGGTTGTGGCTGTCAAGACAAAAATTCAGGACAGTGATGTCATTGCCCTGCTAGCGTACTCTACGTTTCCATTCTTCTTTGAGCTGCATTTCTTTCGGGCTTGCGCCTGCATCCAGCGCGAGAAAATCTGTGAGCAGGCGGTTAAATTTTGACGGATCATCGATCATGGGGAAATGGCCTGTGCCATCCAAACCAAGTTGATGAATATAAAATGTATCCAATTTATCTTGTGGGGGCGCTGTAATAACGGGATCATTCGCTCCATATACAAGCAGACAAGGGACATTTTGACTGCTGACTTTTTCGAAAAGATTGTTCGCCTGCAAATCAGCCACTGATTTGGAAATAGCTACCGGGTCCCCTTTGGGCGCGTCAGAGAGGGCGGCGACAGCTTCGGGAGTATGGTTGGATAACCAGTCCACCAGGTCTGGCATGGATGATGATGTCAACTTACTGTTGACGGAGGAATATTCCAACGGACAATTGATCGCCATTATACGATCAACACTGCGCGGCCATTGGCTGATAAAGGTAAAGCCTACGAGCGCACCGAGGCCGTGTCCCACAATGGCAACTTTTCCAATTCCCATTTCTTCGAGGAAACGGTTGACCAGCGCGGCCTGTTGATCAAGAGAATAGCGCTGAGTACTGCGGGCTGTATCACCAAAACCAAAGAGGTCAAGTCCATAGGCGCGGAAGGATGTGGATGCGACCTGCATGGCGGAGAGCCAATATCGCCATGAGCCGACCCAGCCGTGCAGGAAGACAATGGGACGACCGCGTCCCAAGGCTTCATAATGCACAATTGATCCGTCCAACAGAATAGCGCTCATTGAAAAGTTTCTTCTCTATTTTCCAAATCTGGCAAGTATGGCTTTTACTCGTTCGGTAAGTTGATCGGGCGCAAAAGGTTTGAGCAGGTATTCTTCCGCACCAGCTTCAAGGCCGGTTTGGATTTCTGAATCCTGGCCTTTTGCGGAGAGGAAGACGACGGGAATATCTTTTAGATAGGGATTGGCTTTCATTGCGCGGCAGGCGTCATAGCCGGTCATGCGCGGCATACGCACATCCATCAGGATCAGGTCCGGCATTTCCTGAACTGCAAGTTGCACAGCTTCCTCCCCATTCGCGCCAGCCACAACTTCATGCCCTGCAAACCGTAAGGTAAAGGCCACCAACTCACGTATATCGGGTTCGTCTTCAGCAATTAATATCTTAGCCATTCACGCCTCATTCATTTTTAAAAGTGGGCAGGGTAAAGGAAAAGGTGCTACCTTCACCCTGCACTCCTTTACTTGTCATCCACATTTTTCCATTATGCATTTCTACCAACTGGCGCACGATCGAAAGGCCCAAGCCTGTCCCCGGGGTAGCCAGCACAAGAGCATTTTCGCCGCGATAGAAGCGTTCAAAGATACGGCCTTGATCTTCCACCGCAACGCCTACGCCGTTATCTACAACGTCCACTTGCACTTGATTCCCGTTGACTGCATGGATATTCACACGGATAGTACCGTTCTCGGGTGTATAGTGGTAGGCGTTGTACATAAGGTTCGCCATGATCTGACGTACGCGCTCTACATCGCCCAGCACACGCGGCAGATTTTTGGATGCATCCAGCGAAAGAGCCATGGGCTTTTCATCTTCGCGTGAACGGCGTAAAACATCGGCAATGATATCTTCGGCCACTTCGCGCAGGTCCAAAGGCTGTGGAGAGAGCACAACGCGTCCCGCTTCGATGCGTGATATATCAAGCAGGTCGTTGACGAGGATATTCAAACGCTCAATATTGTTTTTGACGATGTTCAGGAAGTGCGCCTGGTTTTCTGAAACGGCGCCCGCCGCGCCCATCACAAGAATATCCACATAACCTTTGATGGCAGTCATCGGCGTGCGAAGTTCGTGACTGACAGTTGCCACGAATTCAGATTTCAAGCGGTCCACTTCCACTTCATGCGTAATATCACGGAAGATGGAAACCGTTCCCAGAAAATCGTTTTGAAAGATCACAGGCGCAAGGTGCACAAGCGCAATGCGGCCATTTTCCAGTTCAATTTGCTCCGCATACATATCGCCAAATTTATAAGTATCTGTGTCTTCCGACCAGCGGCGGATGGTTTGCATCCATTCACTGGCGGCCTTACCAAACAAACCGCCAAACACGTCCAATGGCTGGCCCAGCAAACGCTCAGCCTCCAAATTCAAAATCCTCTGTGTGGAAGCATTGGCAAAGGTGATCATGTTATTTGCCCCCGTCACCAATACACCATCGGCCACCGCTTCGAGAATAGCCTGTGAACGGCTGGCATCTTCCTGCTCTTTGCGTAACATCACGCCAAGGCGCTCCGCCTGATCGCGGATCAGTTCATACAAGTGCGCGTTATTGATCGCAACAGCCACCTGACCGGCAATGGCCTTCACCAGATTTAGCATCTCCGCGCTAAAGAAGCCCGGCGCACGATGAAAGACCATCAAAACACCGATGGCATCTTCACCGACAAGCATGGGCGTGACCATCGCACTGCGATGCTCCTGACCAGATGCAGTCTTTGTGCGCACCCAGCGCGGGTCTTCATGCAGATCATTTACAAGGACAGACTCGCGGTTCTGCACCACCCAGCCGGCCAACCCTTCACCGATCTTCAAAGCAAAGCCGCGGCTAGTTTCATCACCTTCCCTCTCGGAAAGATAACCAAAACCGGCTCGATAATGCAACAAGTTATCTTCTGCATTCACAAGCATGATCGTGCCCTGTTCCGCGCTAATGGATTCATTAAGCAGGGAAAGCGTGCGGTTAAGGGCGCGGTCAAGATCAAGGCTGGATGAAACTTCCACAAGAATACGCAGGAGAGTCTCTGTATTTTGCTGCTCACGTTGCAATTGGGCTGTGCGCTCAATAACACGCGCCTCAAGATGAGCGGTTAAGCTCTGGGTTTCGGCAAAGAGTCGGCCATTTTGAATAGCGACAATGGCCTGGTTTGCGAGCGTTCCAAGGATCTGCATATCTTCTTCTGAATAGACATTAGGCTGAATACTTTGTGCGGAAAGCATACCCAGCGTTTTGCCGCCCAGGATCATTGGAACAGCCACAATGGACTGAGTGGAATCATCTTCGCTCGCTACAGTATCCGACATATTAATTTGTTCCAAATCAGAGAACAATAAGGGCCTGCCGCTTTGGATTACTTGACCACTTAACCCTCGTCCTAATGGAACACGCGCACCTTCACTGCGCTTGCCAAAATTAACCAAATAAACGGGATCGATCTCGTTTTTCTCTTGATCAAGCAATGAAATGACAAGTGAATCCAAAGGCATAAGACGTTCAGCCGCTTTATGCACCGCTAAATAGACTTGCTCCGGGTCAAGGCTCGCGCTGACCTGTGAACTGGTCTCGTTTAAGATGGCGAATCGCTCTGCTGTATTCACCGTTGATTGATACAAGCGGGCGTTTTCCAATGAAATCGCGGCCTGGCTGGTGATCGTACGCGCCAAGTCGATCTCGTTAACTCTAAAATGGAAATCATCTGAAGCATGAGCAAACGCCAGCGCGCGCAACTGATTATTGCCGCCCACCAGCGGCAAGATCAACAAAGCCGTTGTATTTTCACCGATCATTTCCAATAACGGCGCAAGGTCAGGCTCTCTCTTTGCATCGTCTGTATTGAACACGCCCAGTGAATCACGCAAGCGGGCAAAAATAGGAGCATCGGGCAATGCCTTCGGAAGTTTATAACGCGGCTTGGGAGTGGCAATTTTCCAGAATGCCTGTCCCCGTTCAAATGTCACGACAGAGATGCGTATAACGCCAAGAGCCTGCAACAGTTCATGAGCGGTCAATTGCAGGATCTGATCCGAATCAAGCAATCCACTCAACGAGGCTGAGAAGCGATTGAGCAAAGCCAAACGCTGTGAACGTTGGTCAAGCTCGGCGGCGCGGCTGAGGCTTTCTTCATAAAGACGTGCGTTTTCAATGGCAACCGCCGCCTGACTTGCAAAGGTGGTGGCAACCTGAACAAGTTCACGCGTAAAGAAGTGTGGTTGATCTTTTTCCAATGTGATCACGCCGATCAACTCACCTTTGGAAATCAGCGGAATGCCAAGCCAGGAGAGCCGCGGTGAATCGGTACGCGGGAAGCGCGAATCTTCGCGCACATCTTCGACAGCAATCGCATGACCATGCCCGTTTATCTCATTGAACAACGCGCTATCAGCAACCGCCACGCTCAGACCCAGACGTTGATCTGTATCTGTGAACCCGCGCGCCGCGGCTACTTTGAGCCGATCTTTATCACGCAAAAGCAGGGTGGCCGTATCAAAAGCCAACACGGGCGCAAATTGATCAAGTAAAGAAGCGATCAATTGATCACTACGCAGGTTGGAGGTCAGAGAAGCAGCGACTTCGTTTAAGGCCTGTAACTGGCCGGCGCGTTCCCGAGTGTCATGCACAAGGCGGACGTTTTCAAGCGAGAGTGAGACCTGTTGGGCGAGAGAGAGCAGTAAGGCTTCATCTGCCGCATTGAACGCGCCCGTGGTATTGAAGTTATCAAGGATCAACAAGCCAAGCGCCTGGCTACCGGCAACGATGGGTATCAAAATACTGGAGACCGGCAAGCGCCCACCGGTAGCCTGGCGATAGAGCGAGAGGTCATCCGCAGGCAACACATAATCACGCGTGAAGTTGACATCATTTACACGACGCGGTTCCTTATGCGCAAAGGTAATCCCCGGCAGGGCCTCACCCGAGCGATATGTGATGCGCATCATGCTTTCATTATCTGCATAGCCAGAAACAGCACGCGGCACAAGTTGTTCGCTTTGCTGATTCCATAAAAAAGCCACTCCCGCATGCGCCAACTGCAAAACACGGTGCGCGCTATCAAGCAAGGCATTCATCACTTCATCTGGATTCAAACCCATAAGTTTGCGGCTGAAATCCAGTAATAAATCAACTTCCTGCAAACGGCGGCGGGTCTCATTGAGCAGGGAGATATTTTGCAAAATAACCGAAGTCTGCCGCGAGATTTGGAAATACACCTGACGGTCTTCATCTGTAAAGGCAGGTATCGGTTCGGGATTGAGTGCCAGCATGGCAGCAACAGTTTTCCCTTCCACCTTCACTGGCAGACAAATAACGGCTTTGGAACGCAACGCGGTAAGGAGCGGGGAGTCGCGCCATTCAGCATCTTCCTCGATGCTGGAAAGCAAGATCGGCTCACCTGTCTGCAAACAGGCACGCAAAGGGTTACGCTGACCGAATAATGCTTCGACATTTGTCGAGCGCGGCACGTTTCCCAGGGTATGCAAGAGACGCGGCCCATCATTTGCGTTTTCAGCGATAAGCGCCACCGACATGCTCAATTGCGTCAACGTCTCGCGTCCAAGCGCCATCAAGGCAGAATTGGCATCCAACTGGCGACTGACAGATTCAGTGATGGCTAACCCGGCGCGCACACGCTGCGTACGGCGTTCCAAACTATGGAGCGAGATCGTCTGATCGAGATCTTTGCGCAGCAGGATCGGCACATCGTTCTTGGTAACATTCAAGAGCTTTTGCTGACGTTGCAAACCAGCCGAGAGCGCATCAATGCGGTTATGAAGTTCACCAAAACGGAATGAAATACTAATTGCCAACGCCGCTTGTGTGGCGAATGCATCTAAAGACTCTATAGTTGCGCCGTCAGGACGCAGGCCATCGGACGGGGCGTCAAGGCTGATCAATCCAAGCGGATTTCCCTGCGTATCTTCCAGAGGAACCAGCAGGGTATCATCAGGATGCCAACTATTCGCTTCAGTCCGCTGGATAGTGTGAAGCTCAAGCGTCACCATATGGACGTCAGAAGGCACTACTGGCGCATCCTCGATTGGAATAAAGAAGGAGTGCCCTTTTTTGAATTCAGGCAGCATTAACTGCTGGACGCCTGCCAGCGGCTGTTTGCGGGCTAATAGCTCGTTAAGCGTTTCCTGTGGGATGCCAACAGCAGTTACGCGGCGAAACAGGGCCGTTTCAGGCTCATAGAGACTAACCAACACCACCTGAAATGGCGTAGATGCCTTGATGCCTTGCGCAATGGATTGCAGGGTCTGTTCAAGCGGCTGTTCGAGGCCGAATGTGTAGCTTACGTCGCTCAGCTTGGTTAGTGTATCTGCGCGACGGCGCATCATTTCAGCACGCAGGCGCTCATTTTGATAACGCTGTGCATTGACAATGGCAATCGCTGCCTGCATTGCAATCGTCTGAACAGTTTCCGCCGCGTCCTCTTGGAAGAAAGCTGTTTGGCTGGCGTGTAAGTGGATCAAGCCAAGAATGCGTCCATGATGCGCTATCGGCAATATCAGGGCAGAGCACACATTTTCATGCGGAGGGGTCTCATCCTGAGCCTCAAAATCGGAGAGATGGATGGATTTGCCGCGCTGGACGGCGCGAAACTCAAGGGTAGATAAATCCGATTTTTCGCTGGAACAGCCATACGTCATAATGATGCGAGGGGCGCTCATCCCGCTTTCCGAGTCAAATAGCAAAATATTCGCACAGCTTGCATGAGTGGCATGCACACTCTCATCATGGACAACTCGAATAATATGCTTAAGTTCAAGCGACGCATTAAGTTCCCGGCCAATGCGTGTGACCGATGTAAGCTGATCAACCTGCTGGCGCAGAGATTCATCCGTTTGATTCATCAAACTGGCGCCTTCAATGGCAGACGCAAATTGTCCCGCGGCAGTGGATACCACCTGCAGGTCAAACGCGTTATAAAAATCCGCTTTGCGCTTTCCGAGCATCAATTCGCCAATGCTCCGGTCACGCACGATCAGCGGCACCATAATGGAAGATTCCATCTGCAATGTGCCCGCCAGTGGGCGATAAAACGGCGCGACACGACGATCTGTGCTAAGACGTGTCGCAAGGAAAGGATGTTGACTACCTGAAACCGTTAGACGAAACTCGGGTTCATCTATGTTTATTTTTGTAAAAGAGTTCGTAATTTCATCAGGGATATTCCAGACTGAATCACGATGTAAGCGCAATTCGCCATGCTTGTCATCCAGCAGAAAGATCGCGCCCACATCCGCTTGAAAGAGGTTCGCCAACTCCTGCATGGAAAACTTCAATATCTCGTCCAGCGTGGCCGAAGACACGGAAAGGCTCGCAATGCGACGCAACGCCTCGGAACGCAAAGCGCGACTGCGTGCCTGTTGCATAAGCAAAGCATTATCAATGATCGCCGCAGCCTGCGTTGCCACGATATGCATCAAGCGTAACTCATCAGGAGAAAAGGAGGCTGGACCACGATGATGGTGAGAGACCTGGAAATACCCCAGCATGCGCCCTGCTGATGTAAGCGGGATCAAGGCCGAATCACGCAAACTTGCGGCAATGGCAATGTCTGTGAAGCCAAGCGTATGCCAATTTTCATCTTTTGATGCGGCAAGCGTGAGAATGGGTTGTTGCGAAACAATCAACCGTTCTGCATTGCCCGTGGCGGGAATGGACGTGCGATAGATCTCCACAATATGAGGCGGCAAGCCACGGAATGGGACCTGTCCTTGCAGGGTATGTTTTTCCTCATCATAAAGCAGGAAGCCAATAATTTCGGCATCAAAAAGTGGAGCTACGCTTTCAACGAGATGAGTAAAAAGATCCTGCACATCCTGAATGGCAGCGAAAGCCTGCGTGAGATTTGCAAGACCAGCCAACTCAAAGGCGCGGCGCTGTTGCTCTTCATACAAGACCGAATTACGAATAGCCGCGCCTGCCTGTCCCGCAATTAGATTGAGTAGATTAAGATCGTGTTGGCCGAACGAGCCGCTACCTGTTTGGCCTACTTCCAAAGTGCCAACCAATTCACTGCCCGCAAGTAATGGAATACCGATATAAGAATGAATCGCCTTAATCTCACCCGAGGCGTCAGAAGACAGGTCGGTATTATCTACAATAATAGGGATGCGATTCGCGATCAGGGACTCGGTCAGCGTGCCAAACTGCGACTGGGAACTACGCGTCACCTGCCTGAACGTCGAATCTGGATCTACAAAACGATATGGGGTCAGCTTCCGAGCTTCGGCATCCCAAACCTTAACTTCCAACACATCCGAAGGCACAAGCCTGCTTACATTCTCAAGGATCGCCTGAAGGGTCGTTTGCTGGTCGAGGTTGGATGCAATGGATTGGCTGAAGTCGGTTATTACTTTGAGAATGGACCTGGATGAGTCTTCCTGGGCTTCCAGAGCAGGCGCCAGGTCCATGCCGCGAATCGCGACAAGCACCATCGGGTATGCGCCCGGAATCTGATAGGAAGTTGCCTCCACCAGTTTTCCATTAATGGTGAGGCGTTTTTGTCCGGCAGTTGCGCATAGTTCCAGAAAATGATCGGATGGACGCACACGCCGCGCAAGGCGTTCGAGATCTATATATTCAACCTCATTCAAACCGAACCACCGGCGCGCCAGCGCGTTAACATATTCCACGCGCCCGCCTGGTTGTACGATTAATACTGCATCTACATTGGAAGTTATCTCTGGAAAATATGGTGGAATGGTCGCGTCTGTCGGCACAATGGATTGGTTGCCAGGCAATAAACGCGAAGCAACCCAGACCAGCAAAAAGAATACCAGTCCGATAACGAGAAGACCAATCCCCGGGCCCAACCCGGCAAACATGGCGGAAAAATACCTCAAGCAGCCGTAGCGGCCGCAGCATCTTGACGCCGGGCCTCTGCAGCTAGCTCTGTAATTTCGCGAATATCAGCAAATGAATTTTGCGCGGGCGAAACTACCCCAACAGAAAACGTCATAAACGATACTTTTTCCGCGCTCCCATCTGATGTTGGCGCCTGAATGAATCCCTGCTGGCGGTCAATGAAATTGTAATGCGACTGTATCTCCCCAGCGAAACGTTCCTTCAACCGCTGGCGGATACGCGGCGCGGCATCACTGGTTGAAATAATAATAAAATTATCGCCTCCCGCATGCCCGATAAAGTCGCTGGTTGTTCCCATCTCATCTACTACTTCGGTAATCAGCATGGCCGCGAAACGTAACACATCGTCACTGGCCACAAAACCATATACATCCTTGAAAGACTCAAAGTTATTAACGCGTACATCCAGCAAAGCCCAGTTCTGTTCCCGGATAATGCGGCGCAACTGTTCCTCGATCAAACGACCCGCTGGAAGCCCCGAATGCGGGTCTGTGAGGCTCTCGCGCTCTGAGCGGCGAATGGCGCCCTGCACGCGCAGTTTTAATTCCTCAATATCAAAAGGCTTGGTAATGTAATCATCCGCGCCCAACTCGAGGCCTTGCAATTTATCACTGCGCTCATCCTTCTGCGTCAAAAAGATCACAGGAATGTGACTGGTGCGAGTGCTTGTACGCAAGCTGCGGCAGACCTCATAGCCATCAATATCCGGCAACATAATGTCCAGCACAATCAAATGCGGTATGACGTGTTTTGTCTTTTCCAACGCATCACGACCACGATTGGCAACATCTACGTCAAACTCCATGCCCGAGAAATATATCTTGAGCATATTGGCGATATCAATATCGTCTTCCACGACCAACAGGCGGGCTTTTCCCATAACGAGCCTCCTCTATAAACGCCGCGCTTTATGCGCGTTCTTTCTGATAATATCGATCTGTTCCTGCGTTACTTCTTTTTCGAACGAACGAAATCCGCTCAGGTGAAAACCATGCTTTTCTGCGATGGCGGTGATCTCGCGTACACGTTCGAGCGTAATTTCCTTGCCAATTGTATAATCTTCGAAGCGGCCTTCGAGCGCGAGAGCCATCGTCTCAGCCATGCAAGCGTAGGCCTTGCCTTCCGGAAAACCAAAGTCGAAATGGAAGTTCACGGGGCCCGGCACATCCACCATTCCGCCGTCAATCACTAATATATCATCTCTCACAGCCGCTACCATTGCAGATACATCGCGGGGACGCGCCACATCGCAGATCACACTCCCCGGCAGTAAATGCTCAGGCTTGATGATATCATGCACCGCGCTGGTGACCGTAAGGATCAATTGCGCCTGCGAGAGCACATCCATCTTTGTGCTGATAACCAATTCGCTTCGCGCGTGGACTTTTAACTTGTCGCGCAAAACTTCGAGTTTTTTCTCATTTCGAGCCACCAAAAACAACCTGGCGGCCTCACCAGCAAAAAGTTCCGCACAGACGCGGCCGATCGCACCCGTCGCACCTATCACCGCCACCGAAGCATCCCGGATGTCAATACCCATCAATTTCGCGCCATCCTGAATGGCTTGCACGGCTAGAGCAACCGTATAAGAGTCGCCGGTTGTGACTGGCACGTCAAGAGAGTTTGCGATCGTCACACCTGCATCACCAACGACGGATGTGAAGGCACCCAAACCCAATATCTTTGCACCGAGTTGTTCCGCCATGCGGCCAGTTTGGATAATCTTACGATAAACCATGCGCTCTGGCAACTCCAACATGCGCTGCGGTGTAAACGGGCATGCAATGAACCAGCCTTTTATTTGCTTGCCGGTTGCTTCAGATGTGATGCCCTCTATCTCCGAAATATAAATCGGCGGAAAGAACGTGGAAAAAAAATCAATCTGCCTTTCGCTGAGCACGCGCCCCAAAAGGGGAAATTTGCGGCTGACATCGCGCTTCGGGTCAATTGGGTGGATGATGAAGGCAAATGTGTCCACTACCAGGACTCCGCGTCGGCATTGTGGCCACGATGATAGGGTGTTTGGTGCAGATGCGCAAGTTTTAAGCCATGATGGTCACTATCTTCAAAGCGAACGTCTTTATCAATGATGCGGCGTTCTTTGGAAGCCGCAAGCACAACATCTGATTCGATCGTGCGCGCAGGATAAATGATCATACCCGCTCCAATACGACAATTATGCCCCACACAACCGCCGATCACTGGACGATTGGAAATACTTATTTTCCCATTTCCATCCAGCGCACGGATTGGGGCAGGGATAAGGTTGTAATCTGTAAAAGTTGAACCTGCACCGATGAAAGTGTTGCGCCCCACCACGCACATTTGCAAACACGTGTTTTGCGCCACCATGCTGTAATCCATGATGGTTGTCATGAACAGCGCGGCGCGGAAAGGCAAAAAGGTTCCATCTCCCACGACAGATAACATTACCTGCACATCCTGCGAGAGATTGACATTACTCCCAATTATCGAGTTTTCGACCACGGCGCCGGCGCCGATCGTGACATTATCACCGATGGTTGCAGGCCCATGAATAACAGCCCGTGGGTCAATCACACAGTTCTTACCGATCTTCACCAACTCTGAACATTCCAACAACTGGCGGCCTTCATATACGGCCTTGCCAATCAGCTTGAGTTTAAAACCCAGGTCCTCATTGAGCCGTTTTTCGAAACGCGCCCCGTGCCCAAATTGACCGAAGACCGTATCAGCGATAAAGATGTGCACCCACGAATCAATCGCGATCAGGTACTGCAAGGGCACTTGAAAAACAAGGTCGCCTGCCTGCCCAGCCATGTAAGTTGGAACATGGTAATAGCCAATCTCGCGTGCCTGCATATTGATCACAAGCGGTTCCACGTCCGCTACCGGGCCATTGGGGTAATACCACAAGTCCGCAAGGTAAACACTGCCAGCAGGTGTGTAGGATGTGGAAAGCGGCAGGGCATGTTCTCGAAAAGCTGCATCATCCATCGAAAAGGCTGCGCGCACTGCACGTTTACGCCTCATGGCTTCACCCATGAACGCCCGAATATAACCCTGATCAAAAAAGAGATTGTCGCGATAAACAATGGTTGGCTCACGCGTCGGCTGAAAAGGCTCCCCCGGCTTTACTTCCACTTCACGCGTTACATAAGAAGCAAGAACATCACGCTGATGCAACCAGAGCGGCTTGTTCTGAACGCGCAATTCGCGCGCCGTTTCGCAAAACGGTCTGATCTGATTCGGAGCATGCAGAATAATCTTAAGCATAGTTGTTGATTATACATTGAATACCCGAACACGAGCTACCCACCAGCAATTCCCTATATGAGAAAGAGATTAAACGGGAAAAGTAAAAACAAGGTATCGTAGGGGAAAATCTTACACATCGGACAAATCGCCATGCATGAAACATTGTCACTCAACTGC
>Ga0315273_10004592_pt1 | contig 16931 bp, 19 predicted proteins | sample YL17G02_0_MG_FD_205753 | JGI IMG/M metagenome (GOLD analysis project Ga0315273, IMG submission 205753) | Sediment microbial communities from Yellowstone Lake, YNP, Wyoming, USA - YL17G02_0 | ecosystem: Environmental > Aquatic > Freshwater > Lake > Sediment | place: USA: Wyoming | collected... | reverse complement strand
TCTACAGTCCCGACTTTTTTTGGAGAAAAAGTGGTTATACGTATTTTGGACCAGGAGAAGGGTGTCCGTCGGCTGAACGAACTTGGTTTGAGCGAGAAAAATCTCAATCAAATTATAAAAACTATAAACCGGCCTTATGGTCTCATTCTAATATCCGGCCCTACCGGTTCGGGCAAATCTACTACTCTGTATGCCATGATGAACGAGGTTGACAGGGATCATAAGAATGTCCTCTCCCTTGAAGATCCGATTGAATACAATGTAGAAGGTATGAGCCAATCTCAGGTGATGCCGGAAATCGGATACACCTTTGCTTCCGGGCTCCGTACCACTCTCCGCCAGGACCCCGATATTATAATGGTGGGAGAGATAAGAGACAAAGAAACAGCGCAACTCGCTATTCAGGCGGCTCTAACCGGACACTTGGTTTTTTCCACCATCCACACCAACAATGCCATAGGAGTAATTCCGCGCCTTATCGATATGGGCATAGACCCCTATCTTATCGCTCCCACCTTGGTGCTCGCTATCGCTCAGCGGTTGGCGAGAACGCTCTATCCGGGTGCAGGCAAGCCGGTAAAAATTGAGGGGGGACTGAGGATGATGATAGACAAGCAATTTGCCGATTTGCCGGATATTTATAAAAGAGAGATTACTTTTGGAAAGGAAGTCTATGAAATCTCTCCCGCGCCCGATTGCCCAAGCGGCATCAAAGGCCGGGTGGCCGTTATGGAGGTGCTTGAAATTGACAAGGAGATGGAAAATATCATCCTTAAAAACCCAACCGAACAGGAAATTTGGAAATATGCCAGATCCAAAGGAATGCTTACCATGAAAGACGACGCCTTAATCAAGGCTTTTGACAGGACCATTCCTTTTGAGGAATTTAACACTTTTTAGTGTAGCCACGTGAATTTTATTAATATATAATATTTAACATGACTGAAATTGATAAAAAGTACAAAATTATAATAACCGACGACGATGATTTTTTGGTCGATATGTATGCTACCAAGTTCAGCAATAACGGTGTCTCTGTAGAAGCCTGCAAATCAGGGAACATTATGCTGGAAAAACTGCAGGCCGGGGAAAAGGCTGACCTCATACTTTTGGATATTATAATGCCGAATATGAACGGCATAGAAGTGCTCAGAAAAATGCGCCAGCAAAAAATAGGGGAAGGGATTCCTGTTATAATGCTCACCAATCAAAGCGACGAAAAAAATATAGAAGAAGCCAAAAGCCTCAACATTGCCGGTTATATAGTTAAATCAGCTGCTACACCGTCCGAGGTGGTGAACGAGGCGATAAGCGCTATAAAAAATTCACACGACTAATTTTTTATGGAAGATTTAGATACGCTCATAGAACTTGTAATAAAAGAGGGGGCTTCCGATTTGCATCTTTCGGAAGAAAGGCACCCGTATCTTCGGGTTTCCGGCCAGCTCATACCTCTCACCAAATATCCAAAATTCACCAGAGCTTCGATGGAAGACATTATGAGCAAGACTCTTTCGAACCTTAAAAAAAATACATTCAAGTCCTCTCAAAGCGCCGATTTTGCCTATAACAATAAAGAAAGGAGGTTCAGGGCCCATGTATTTCTGGACCAACAAAAAATTTGCATGACTTTGCGCCACATCCCCCAGAAAATACCCACAATCTCCGAGTTGAACCTTCCGGAAAGCCTTGAGAATTTTGCCAGATTAAAATCAGGGTTCTTTTTGGTGGTTGGACCCACCGGACACGGCAAATCAACCACTTTGGCGTCTTTGCTGGAAATTATAAACAGTGAAAGGCTGGAAAATATAATTACCATAGAGGATCCGATAGAATATTTATTTACTCCCAAAAAATCCGTTATTCATCAGAGAGAAATTGGCATAGACACCCCAAGTTTTGCAACCGCTCTGCACGACTCTTTTCGGGCGGATGTCAATGTAATAATGGTTGGCGAGATGAGAGATGCAGACACTATGTCCACGGCAGTCTCAGCGGCAGAAACAGGCCACTTGGTGTTTTCCACTCTTCATACCAATAATGCCGCCCAAACAGTCGACCGCATCATAGATTCATTCATTTACGAACAGCAAAACCAGATTCGTATTCAGTTGGCCGCTTCTCTGTCCGGTGTTTTTTCCCAGCGGCTTATCCCCAGAATATCGGGCGGTCTGATTCCGGCCTATGAACTTCTCATAAATAACGCGGCTGTTTCAAACCTTATTCGGGAAAAGCGGACCCATGAATTAAACACGGTTATTGAAACAGGTTCCGGGGAGGGCATGATTGATTTTAACAGGTGTCTCATAGAAAAAGTAAACAAGGGCGAAATCAGTATTGAAAACGCTTACCTTTATTCCAACAACTCGCGGGCTCTGGAAAAAATGCTATAACTTTATGATTTTTTTATACGAAACAATCAGCAAGGAGGGGAAAAAAGAGAAGGGCAGCATAGAAGCCTTCAGTATGAATGTGGCAATTGCTTCTTTGCAGGGAAAAGGATTGATGGTTTCTTCTATCAAACCAAAAGACGAAAGCAACGGAGACATACTCAAAAAAATTCCTTTTTTTAACAGAGTTACCAACAAAGAAGTAGTTATTCTTTCAAGGCAATTAGCCACTCTTTTTGAGGCGCAAGTGTCAGCCCTCAGGGTTTTTAAACTTATCGGCACCGAAGCTGAAAATCTGACTTTGAGAAAGCATCTTCTTGAAGTGATTGACGATTTGCAGGGCGGGGCTTCCATATCGTCCGCTCTCTCCAGACATCCGGATGTATTTTCCGATTTTTATGTCAATATGATTAAATCAGGGGAAGAATCGGGCCACATAGACCAAACCTTTTCATACTTGGCCGATTATATGGACCGCACTTACGAAATATCATCCAAGGCCAGAAACGCTCTCGTCTATCCGGCCTTTGTCATCTTCACCTTTATCTCTGTGATGGTTCTTATGTTTACGGTTATAGTGCCCAAAATTGGCGCTATTATAAAGGAATCTACTCAGGAAGTGCCCTTCTACACAAAAATCGTTTTCTGGGTAAGTGACCTTTTTGTAAACAACTGGATTATTATGGTCTTGGCGCTGTTTGGTTTTATAGCCGGTATAACTTGGTATAGCAGAACCAAGGATGGCCGCAGATGGATTTCAAATGCCCGGCTCCGTATTCCCTATATAGGTGATCTTTTTCGTAAATTGTACCTTTCCCGTTTTTCGGATAATATGAGCACCATGGTGATTTCCGGCATTCCCATGCTTAAAGCCATTGAAGTAACCTCCTCTGTCATAGATAACGAAATATACAAAGAAGTTCTGGAAGAAGCGGTGATCAAAGTCAGAGCCGGCCAGGCGCTTTCGGCGGCGCTCGAAGAGAGAAAAGAAATCCCCGGTATGCTGACCCAGATGATAAGAGTGGGGGAGGAAACCGGAGAGCTCGGAAATATCTTGAAAACCATGTCGAAATTTTATCAAAGGGAAGTTATGAATGCAGTGGATACTTTGGTGGGCATGATCGAACCGGTGATGATTGTGGGCTTGGGCGTCGGTGTCGGCATTCTTTTGGCGTCGGTTCTTATGCCGATATATAATATTGCTTCATCTGTGTCATAATTATAAATAATATGAAAAAAACTAAAGGGTTTTCGTTGATTGAGTTGTTGATAGTTATAACAATTGTAGGAATTTTGTCCGCTATTATCTTAAACAGCATCTCAAGTTCCAGGGCCAAAGCCTATGACTCAAAAATTAAACAGCAACTTGGCAGTTTCCGCACTGCAGCGGAGATGTATTTTACAAACCAGGGGCGTTACAGCGAAACAATAGGAGTACCGGTATCTAACTGTGATGCGGGAGGTGCTGCAGGAATATTTGATGATTTTGACGCTGTGAACGGCCGCCCAGGGCTTTATATAGCAAGCGGCAGTCTCCCTAGTTTTTCGCAAGTGTTCTGTGGCGCCACTGATTCGGCCTACGCTGTCAAAGCGACTTTGTATCATACTAATGAATATTGGTGTGTTGACAGCAAGGGGGCTTCAAAAATGATACCCGGAATGCCAGCCAGCGGCACTGTTTGCCCCCCATAGAGTAAGATATCCACATATTGATTATCGCAAAGCCCTATATTGTTTATAATGTATTAAAGCTTGAGAGTAGAAATAACAAGGTCGATCGTAATCAAGCTTCTCTCTCGAGAGAGAAATTAGTTAATTCATTTAAAAATATGTTTAAATCTAAAAAAGGTTTTACACTTATTGAGCTCCTTGTCGTTATAGCTATTATCGGCATATTGTCTTCAGTTGTTTTGGCGTCCCTTAACACCGCCAGAGGCAGAGGCAACGATGCCAAGGTTAAAGCACAATTGGCCGGTATTAGAGCAGCCGCAGAGCTGTACTATGATACCAATGGTGATTATGGTGATGCAGCATTTGCTTTAGCCGATTGTACGATAGGTAGTGCAGGGACCACAAACACTGTTTTGTTTACAGATCTTCCTTCCAGCGTGAACTCATACTTTGCTACTGGAGCATGGCCCACGGGGGCTACTCCTAGATGTGTTGGTGTTGGCACACCTGCAACTTCTTATGTCATTCAGGCATCTTTGCCTGGAGCGGGTGGTTACTGGTGCGTAGATTCACTCGGTGCTTCGAAAGTAGAAGCTGCAGCTCTTGTAGCTGGCGCGACAAAGTGTATATAGCTGTTTAGTAAATATTACGTTTAACAAAAAGCGCCCCTCCAATGGGGCGCTTTTGTGTTATTATGTAAAGAATAAATGCAATATTTTTTCTTAACACTGATATTTTTATTCGGCGCGGCGCTGGGCAGTTTTATTGCGGTGATTGCGGACAGATACAATACGGGCCTGCCCTTTTTTAAGGGCCGCTCAATTTGCTTTTCCTGCAATACTCAGCTTCAAAACAAAAACCTTATTCCTGTTTTTTCTTTTCTTTTTCTGCGGGGCCGATGCCGTTATTGCCAAAGTAAAATTCCAAAGGAAGCTTTTTTTGTTGAGATAATAATGGGCGCCCTTTCTCTTCTGGCCGCTCTCAAGTCCGGTTTTTTAATTTCCGATTTTTCTCTACTGTCTGCCGTCTACTATCTGCTGCTAACTGCCGTCTTTGCCACCATTCTTTTAATTTCAGTCTATGACCTGAAACACTTCATTATTCCTGATTCTTTCTTAATCTCTCTCTCCGTCTTTTCCTTTCTTTGTCTTTCAATTTTTCCTTCTTTCAATTTTTCCTTTATTTTTCCAAATCTTCTCTCCGCCATTGTCCTTGCCCTGCCATTCCTTCTCATATTTTTAATTTCCAAAGGCGCTTGGTTCGGCTTCGGAGATGTTAAATACATTTTGGTTTTGGGATTTCTTTTGGGGTTTGTGCAGGGATTATCGGCGATTGTCCTGTCTTTCTGGATAGGGGCCGTTTTTTCTCTCCTGGCGTTTTCTTTGAGATGTCTCAAACCACATATAAAGTTGCCATTACTCCGCAATAATTTTACAATTAAGTCTGAGATTCCATTTGGGCCGTTTCTTTCTCTTGGAACGATAATAAGTTTTTATCTTAATGCTGACTTATTTCAAATACATTCTCTCTTCAATATTTTGTAAGAAATTTAAATCAAGGGGTTTTACCCGTACACCAAAATCTTTGGTGTCCGGGTTTACTCTTATGGAGCTTTTGGTTGTGATATCCATAGCCATCATATTAATGACGACTCTTGTCATACAGCAAGGCAAGTGGAACGACAACCTGGCTGTCAGCACTCAGGCTTACGAAATGGCTTTAATGATCCGCCAGGCCCAAATTAACAGTCTGGGAGTAAAAGAATACCAGGCCGGAAGCGGGGATAAGTTTAACTTGGGATATGGCGTCTATTTTGATACAACCTTTACGCGATACATATATTTTGTAGATAAAGACAGAGACAAGATATATGACGATCCAGGGGAAAAAATTGAAGAAAAAACTTTTATCAGAGGGGTGACTATAGAAAAATTTTGCGGCAATGTAGGGGAAACATGCTCCGGTTTAAACAGCATAAACGTTTCTTTTTTCAGGCCCGAACCAAAAGCCACTATAATTTTCAATCCCAGTGGCGGTTTCAGCTCTCCGGCCACGATTTATCTGAAATCTTCCGGGAATATAAAGTACAAGATAAAAGTTGAAGCTAATGGACAGATTTCCATTACAAAAGCCTGATGAAAAACAAATTTAAAATTAACAAATGGTTTACCTCCACACCAAAAAACTTTGGTGTGAGCTTGCAAAGCAAGCGGGGGTTCACGCTGGTGGAAATGATTATTGCCGTATCTCTGTTTGTCGTCGTAACCACCGTCTCTGCCGGGGCCATTATAAGCGTTTTTGATGCCAACAACAAAGCCCGAACATCTAAAACCGTAGTGGATAACCTAAATCTCGCTATCGAAAACATGGCAAGGACAGTACGTTTTGGAGGCAACTATCATTGCGGTAATACCGGAACCCTGACCAGTCCTCAGGACTGTTGGGGTAGTGGCGACACATTTCTTGCAGTTGCTTTTGGAGGCAGCACCATAATCTATCGTTGGAATGGCACCGAGAACGACCCTATCCAAAGGTCAGATAACGGGGGGTCTACTTATACGAATATTACTGCTTCGGATGTGAAAATACAGCGTTTAAGATTTTATGTCCGATACAGTCCTGCCACTCCTTCTGATTACGCCCAAGCTTCTGTCACGGCTGTTATAAAAGGTTATGTAGGCAGCAAACAAACAACCAGATCCGAATTTTCCATCCAGACTTTAATGTCCCAAAGAACGCTTGATTATGGAACATAGATTAAAAAGACAAAGAGGGTTTACCCCCACACCAAAAGACTTTGGTGTAAGCTTGCAAAGCAAGCGGGGGTTTACGGTGCTTGAATCAATTGTGGCGATTTTTATTTTATCTCTCTCTGTCTCGGGAATCTTTACTGCCGTCCAGCAAAGTCTCTTTCAGGCTACTGCCGCCAGAGATGAAGTAACGGCTTTTTATTTGGCCCAAGAAGCGGTGGAGGTAGTCAGGAACAGAAGAGACACCAATCAACTCGCAAGAATAAACGGAGGAACTAATTCTTGGCTGGACGGAATTACTCAGGGAACGCTTCCAAACTACTGCCCCTTTTCTATTACCGCTGGAACAAGAAATACTTGCACCGTTGATGCAACGAATCTACAAATATCCTATTGTGATGACAGCGATTGGGGCGTCTGTCCTGTCTTAAAACAAGACCCAACAACTTTTGTTTATAGTTACGCAGGGGATGACACTAAGTTCGTAAGGGAAATACAAATTGAATCAATAAACGCAAATGAAATAGCTGTCATAGTGAGAATTTCCTGGACCGAAGGTTTAATCTCGCAAGAGTTTAAAGCCAAGACACTTTTGTTTAATTGGGTGCAGACGCCAACATGAAAATAAAAGGTAAAAAATTAAAAAATGAGGCGGGGATAACATTGTTTATTGCTGTTATCGTAATAAGTATTTTAGTTTTTATAAGTTTTGCAACAATCAGTATTACTCTGAAAAGCACTCTCTTTGCCTCTTCCGGCAGAGATTCCCAGTACGCCTTTTATGCCTCTGATGCGGGGTTGGAATGCGCCGTTTACTGGGACGCCAAATTCGACCCGAGCAAGTTTGACATCAGTGTTTCCGGTTCTCCTATAAGTTGTGCTGGGGACACCAATACAAATGGTGAAGCAATTTATGGCACAAGCACGTCAGTTACTGCCACCGTCCGAATCGGGGGCGGAGGCGTGTCTAATCCTACCAGCAGTTTCGGTTTCGTTATGAATCAACCCGGTCTGGGCAATAATCTCTTGCCCCTTTGCGCCATTGTCACGGTAGAAAAAAGACAAAGTGATGGCAAAACCTATATAAAGTCCCATGGCTATAATACCTGTGACACGGGCAATCCTATGAGAGTGGAAAGAGGAATTGAAATAAACTACTAAATGAAAATGTAAAAAACTCCCTTATTTGTGGTAGTATTTCAGACATGAAAATACCTAGCAAAATAGAAAGAAGAGCTGAAAACCTGCGTAAAATAATAAAACGCCACAATTATCTCTATCATGTCCTAGACAAACCGGAAATAAACGATACTGCTTATGATTCTTTGGTTGAGGAATTACGCAAACTTGAAGAAGAATTTCCGTCCCTTAAAACTGAAGACAGCCCTACCCAAAGAGTGGGCGGGGAGCCTCTCAGAGAATTCAAAAAAGTACCGCACCAAGTCCCGCAATGGTCGTTTAACGACGCTTTTTCCGAAGAGGATATGTTCAAGTTTGATGAGAGGGTAAAAAACTTTTTACGCAAGGAAATCGGCGGAGATATTGCCCCAACCTACACTTGCGAGCTTAAAATAGACGGACTTAAAATTGTTTTCGAATACGAGAAAGGACTTCTGAAAAGAGCTGCTACCAGAGGTGATGGTGTTATCGGTGAAGATGTTACCAACAATATAAAAACAATTAACTCAGTGCCTTTAAAATTATTAAAACCGGTTGATATTATTGTGGAAGGGGAGGTGTGGCTGGGGAAAAAAAGCCTTGAAAAATTAAATGAAGAAAGAAAAAGGAAAGGCGAAATGCCTTTTGCCAATCCAAGAAATACAGCTGCCGGCACTATCCGCCAGCTTGACCCCAAAATTGTGGCGGAAAGAAAATTGGACAGTTTTATTTATGATATTGCCAGAGTATCGGATGGATTGAGATTAGAAAATCAAATTGAAGAATTAAAATATCTGCAAACCCTTGGTTTTAAGGTGAATGAAAATTTTAAATTGTGCCAAAATATAGGGGAAACGGTTGCTTTTTGGAAATCCTGGCAAAGCAGAAAAGACAAGGAAGATTATTTGATTGACGGAATAGTAGTCAAAATAAATGAAATAAAGTTCCAAAACGCCCTTGGCTATACAGGCAAAGCTCCACGTTTTGCCATTGCTTTCAAGTTTCCGGCGGAGCAGGTTACTACTGTGGTAGAAGATATAGTCTTGCAAGTCGGCCGCACCGGAGTGCTTACTCCCGTGGCTCATTTGCGCCCGGTATTAGTCGCCGGCTCAAATGTCTCACGGGCGACGCTCCACAACGAGGATGAAATCAACAGATTGGACGTACGCATTGGAGACACCGTTATTTTGCAAAAAGCGGGCGATGTCATTCCCGACATTGTCTCGGTTGTCAAAGAAATGCGCACGGGCAAAGAAAAGAAATTCATCTGGCCAAAGACTGTCGCTGACTGCGGAGGCAACGGGGAAATAGAAAGAATAACGGGCCAAGCCGCTTGGCGGTGCAAAAATAAAGATTCTTTCATCCAAAAAAAGAGAAGACTTTATCACTTTACAAGCAAGCACGCTTTTGATATCGACGGTTTGGGGCCAAAAATAATCGATGCTCTCTTAAATGCCAATCTCATTTCTGCTTACAATGATATCTTCACTTTGAATAAAGGAGACCTACTGGCGCTTCCCAGATTTGCAGAAAAGTCAGTGGATAATCTTTTGTCATCGATCGAAAAAGCTAAAAACACAACATTGCCCCGCCTCATCATCTCCCTTTCCATACCGCAGGTGGGGGAGGAGACTGCGTATCTGCTGGCGCAGAATTTTCAATTTTCAATTTTCAATTTTCGAAAAGCAACAAAGGAAGAACTAGAAAAAATAGAGGGAGTGGGGCCTATCGTAGCGCAGTCAATTTTTGACTGGTTCAAGGATAGAGAAAATACAAAAACACTAAATAGATTACTTAAACATATAACAATTAACTCTGGTCAAAAGTTAACAGTCAATAATCGAAAGTTTTCTGGAAGGACTTTTGTACTGACCGGCACACTTGCGGGCATGAGCAGAGATGAGGCAAAAGAAAAAATACGGGCACTGGGAGGCAATGTCTCAAACTCTGTCTCTAAAGAAACCGATTATGTTGTTGCCGGCGAAAATCCAGGCAGTAAATACGAAAGAGCCTTAGAACTTGATGTAAAAATTTTAGACGAAAATGAATTTAAAAATCTTTCAAATATCTGAATTAATGTTATTATCTGGGTATGATTTCTAAGGAAGAAATTAAAAAACTGGCTGATTTAGCAAGGATAAATATTGAGGATAAGGAAATAGAAAATTTAAGAGGCGAGATGGATGCCATTTTGGATTATGTCAGCCAGGTAAAATCTGTGGCGGGAGATATGAAAAAAGATGCTGAAACTGAAGGAATAAAGAATGTAATGAGAGAAGACGAAAACCCGGCTGAATCGGAAAAATACAGCAGAGAATTAATCGCTGAATTTCCGGATAGTGAGAATAATTATTTGAAGGTGAAAAGGATATTATGATAGACATCTCAACTTTAACAGTCAAAAAAACACGTAAACTTTTAGACAAGAAAGAAATCTTTGCAAAAGAACTTGCCGAGAGCTGTCTCCAAAATATTGAAAACGGAAACAAAGAGCTGAATATTTTTTTGGAAGTTTATGATGATGTTTTAAAACAGGCGGAAAATGCGCAAAAAATCATTGATACTGGCAAAACGAGTGAGCTTACAGGTATTCCTCTTGCAATAAAAGACAATATTTTGATTAAGGGCAAGATAGCCAGCGCTTCCTCAAAAATGCTCCAAAACTATCATGCCGCTTATACTGCCACTGCAGCCCAAAAATTAATCGACCAGAACATAGTTTTTATAGGCAGGACAAATATGGACGAATTTGCCATGGGCAGCTCCACCGAAAACTCTGCCTTTGGAGTGACTAAAAATCCTTGCGATGCCTCACGAGTGGCTGGAGGCTCTTCCGGGGGCTCTGCGGCCGCTGTGGCGGCAAATATGGCTCTGGGGGCTCTTGGTTCCGATACCGGCGGTTCTGTAAGGGAACCGGCCAGTTTCTGCGGAATGGTCGGGCTTAAACCGACCTACGGCAGTGTTTCCCGCTACGGGCTTATGGCTATGGGTTCGTCTTTGGATGTGATAGGGCCTATTGCCAAAACGGTAGCTGATGCCGAAATAATCTTTAACGCCATAAAAGGGAAAGATAAATTTGATAGTACGAGTATGGAAGGAAAAATAGAAAGACTGAAAGAAGGAAAAATTAAAATTGGTGTTCCCTATCATATTTTAGATATAGAGGGTATATCAGAAAATGTGAGAAAAAATTTTGACGAGGCAATAGAAAAATTCAAGTCCCTAGGTTTTGAGATTAAAGACATTAAACTGCCGAATATAGATAAATCTTTGGCTGTCTATTATATTATTATGCCAGCCGAAGTCTCCTCCAATCTGGCGAGATACGATGGCATTAAATACGGTTTATCTCTGAATGGGGAAAATCTGCTGGATGTTTATAAAAAGACTAGAGGTGAAGGATTTGGTGAAGAAACTCGAAGGAGAATAATTTTGGGCACTTACGTTCTTTCTTCCGGCTATTATGACGCTTATTACGGCAAAGCAATGTCGGCGAGAAAAATTATTCGAGATGAATTTAACGGAGCCTTTAAGGAAGTAAATGCCATCCTTACTCCAACAACTTCCTCCCCGGCCTGGAAGATAGGGGAGAAAACAAGCCCTCTGGAAAATTATCTGGCTGATATTTTTACCGTGACGGCAAATATTACAGGCGGACCAGCCATTTCTTTGCCGTCCGGACAAGCAGAAACTGATGGAAAAAAACTTCCTCTTGGCATACAATTAATGGCGCCGCACATGTCTGAAAGTATTCTGTTTGAAGTCGGTAAAAAATTTTTAGAAGAAGAGAATGGCTGAAGACAAAAAAAAAGAAAAACCAGTCGGTTGGAATCTTGATCCGGTGGAGATGTTCGTCGTATTCCTTTTTCTTATAGCTATTCTTGGATCGATTATCACCGCGATAATGAGTCTCCTTTCTTCGGGAGAACTTTCTTTCTTTGGTTTTAAATTCTCCGGCATCTTTGGATTTTTCAAATCAAACATCCGATTTTTTAAGGTTTTAGGTTTTGTGGTGGCGGGAGGAGCGGCCATCGGCACTTTCGTCCTTACCAAAAAAACCGACCAAATCTTGCGGGTAGAAAAAGCAAAATTATATCCGGATGATATGCCGGCAGTCCTGCCGGAAGCAGTTCCCGCAAAAAATCCGCAAACAGACAGATGGGAGAAAATTGTTAAACTTTCCGAATCCCAAAACCCCTCAGACTGGCGTCTGGCCATTATTGAAGCGGATATTATACTTGATGAGCTTTTGCAAAAACTCCAACTACCGGGGGAAACAATGGGGGAGAAGCTGAAAGCGGTGGAAAAGAGCGATTTTACAACCATAGAATACGCCTGGGAGGCTCACAAGGCGCGTAATATGATAGCCCATGAGGGCGACAATTTTCTTGTAAACCAGCACGAAATCCGCCGCATCATCTCTCTCTACGAGGCAGTCTTCAAAGAGTTTTATCTGGTCTAATAATTTATTGGGTTATGTAGCTTTTAAAAATATAATTTAGATATGAAAAAACTAAAAATTACAACCATCTTAGTTTTAATTTTAGATTTTTTAGTAGTCCTTTTATTCCCTTCTGCTAGCCAATTTTTTGTTAGTAGGGCGATTCATTTTGATGCCGAGACGATATTATTATACACCTCTGCAATTTTTGGTATTTTTCTTATGATGCTGCTATACAGTCACGCTCACAACAAAAATCTTAGAGGGCGAATCGGAGTATGGGGCATATTCATTGGCATACATGCAGGTATTTTGATTTTGTACAATTTTTTAATAGATAATATTTATAATTACAGCGGAGAAGGCACAGGTTTTCTTATGCTTTTTTCTGTTAGATATTTTGGTATTTATATAGTTTTGTCTTTGATTGTTGCCCTGCTTTCAAAAAAACTTGAGAAAATTAGATTAGCCAGAACAGTTTTACCGCTGGCACTAGGGATTTCTTTTATTGTTTTTCCAGTCCTAGGTATTACCGAACATTTTGTCAGAAATTTGAATAATCGCACGTCTGACTATTTCAGGATTGCTTTTATTATTTTCCCTGTGGTTTTTGTAATACTTACTGCATTGAAATTAATTTGGGCGGTACATAAAAATAGGACTCGAATTCAAGTTTAAATTAATTCTAATCTTCAGTCGGACTTCCCAAAACAAAACCACCCATAAAAGGGCGGCTTTGTTTTTACCTGTTGCGGGGTTTAGATTCGCACTAAAATTTCAAGGTTATGCTTACCACTATGTTTTTCAACACCTCCGCTTAGCGGAGTTTGGGGTCTGGACTATACTATCTTCCAAAATAAAATTTGGAATTTCGCCATCTAGTCTCTACACATTTATCCTTCGACTTCGCTCAGGACAAGTCCTAAACTTTGTTGAGGAACTTAGCTCGGAATTATCTTTCCGCCAATGAGGCGGAGAGGATTCCTCCGAATTTGACGAATTTGCAATGATTGATTGCTCAACCATGGGCCCACCAATAATTGAGCCTCGCGAGTTACTGTTACTCTACCCCGCAATGTTTCAATTGTATCTAAATGTTTGAATTATTGCAAGGTATCAAGTTATTCACAGCTATTAAAAATATTTGTACTTAGGACATAGTATAATATAGTAACAATGGCAAGGTTTGAAGAAAAATTAATAGCAAGAAATATTCGTAGGAAGGGAAAAAGCATAAAGGATATTGCCAAGAAATTAAATATTGGAAAATCTACCATAAGTATTTGGTGTCGGGATATTAAATTATCTAATAAACAATTAGAAAATATATACAAAAATGGATTAAAAAAGAGTCTGCTCGGAGGTCTTATAGGAGCTGAAGTTAATCATCAAAAGAAATTAAATGAAATCAGTACAAGATACAAAGAAGCAAGTCAAATTATCGGTAAACTTTCTGTTAGAGATTTATTAATTGCTGGAGTCTGTCTCTATTGGGCTGAAGGTTCTAAAACCAAAGGGAGGTTTATTTTTGTTAATTCTGATCCTATAATGATTAAGATTATTTTTATTTTTTTGACTGAGATTCTTGGAGTTGACAAGAATTTAATAAAACCTACTGTACAAATAAATTTAATTCATCAACCAAGAATAAAAAAGGTAATGAAATTTTGGTCGAATCATCTAAATATTCGTCTTGATAAGTTTGGTAAATCTTATTTTGTTAAAACAGTACATAAAAAAGTATATGAGAATTACCATAATTATTATGGTATATTAAGATTACAAGTATTGAAAGGTTCGAGTTTACAATATAAAATGCTTGGGTTTATAGATGTTTTTACAAAATATGCCGGTATAGTTCAATGGTAGAACAGAGGACTCATAAGCCTCAAACAATGGTCCGATTCCATTTGCCGGCACAGAGAGATTATAATCCTCCAAGACTGTTTATCGTATCCGTGTAATTGCTGAGAAAAGAGGGAATTACAAACATGAGGCCAATGAGAGGCAGAATTATAACAGCTAGAGTGATAATTCCGGTCCACATGATAATTTTTCTGGTCTTCTCGACTGACACATAAATCTGGTCTATCTTTTTCTCTATTTCCGCTATTTTATTTTCTATATCAGGTTGCATATTTTGAAAGTTAAATAATATACGCAAATTGTAGCATTTTTCTCCAAAATCTGTTAAATTTTTATGGTCTGCGGGTGTGGTGTAGCCTGGTTAACACATCCCCCTGTCACGGGGAAGATCGTGGGTTCAAATCCCATCGCCCGCGCACACGACAAAAAGTACCCCATGAATATGGGGTATTTTTGTCGATGTAAGTCGGGCACGAGGAGCACTGCTCCGAGAGGGATTTGAAAAGGTTGAGTATATCGCGCGAAGCGCAGCGAACACGATACGAAACCTGTACAGATTCTGTAAGAATCAAAATTGCCATCGTCCGCGCTGAAATTAGAGATTTGACTACTTATTTTTAGACCGATTTTATAGTATTGTTTATGTAATGAAAAGATTAGGGTATTACGTTTCCGTTTTTGTTTTAATCGGACTGATCGGCGGGTCGGGTTATTTTGTGTATCAAAAAACCCTTGGTCCCTGCGATAGACCGCTGGAATACAGCATAGGGAGGTTTGATACTCAGTTTGGGATATCTAAAGAAAGCTTTAAAACTTACGTCACCGAATCGGAAAAGGTTTGGGAAAAGGCGCTTAATAAAGATGTCTTTGTCTATAATCCGGATGCGGATTTCAAAATAAATTTGATATATGACGAGAGACAATTGGCCACAGTTCAGAAGCAAAAAACAGAATTTGGTCTCTCGGCAGTGGAGGATGTCTTTAAGAAATTAGATGCCGAGTTCAACCTTTTTAAAAACCAGTATGACCAAAGAGTCTCTTCCTACGAAAATGCTCTGGCTTTATTTAAAGACAGAAAATCAGCCTATGACGCGGAGATCGTTTCTTGGAATAAGAGAGGCGGGGCGCCAAAAGAAAAATATGATTCTTTGGAAGCGGAGAGAGAATATCTTAACGCCGAAGCCGAAAGATTAAATACAGAGGCTTCATCTATAAATGTAATGACCAGACAATTAAACAGTCTCCTTGGTGAACGTAATGCAAAAGCCCAGGAATACAATGGAATAGCTGAAGAATATAATAAAAAATACAATGGCGGCTTAGAGTTTAATCAGGCTGAATACACCGGCAGAGAAATAAATGTTTACCAGTTTGGCAATAAAAAAGATCTGATTCTTGCTCTCACTCACGAGTTCGGCCACGCTCTCGGCATGGATCATGTGGAAAATCCAAAATCCGTAATGTATTACATCACCGGGACCAATACAGAAACCTCTCTCACTCCGTCAAGTCAAGATTTGGCCGAATTGAAAAAGGCCTGCAAAATATGATATAAATAAGCATTGCCATTGTAGCTCAGTTGGTAGAGCACCCCCTTGGTAAGGGGGAGGTCATCGGTTCAATCCCGATCAATGGCTCCGGTGACGAAAAACTGCAAAAGGCCACCTTAGCTCAGTTGGTAGAGCACATCTTTCGTAAAGATGGGGTCCGCAGTTCGATCCTGCGAGGTGGCTCAACTTATGGATAAGACAGAGCAAAAAATAAAAGAATTAGAAGAGGCGATGACAAAGCCTGATTTTTGGAATGACAAAGAAAAAGCGCAGGCTACAATAAAGGAAATACAAAAATTGAAAGACGAACTTGAGGGAGTGGGGCAGTATGACAAGGGAGACGCAGTAATGACAATTTTTTCCGGCGCAGGCGGAGATGATGCCGAAGATTTTTCAGCAATGCTTTTAAGAATGTATTTTAAATATTTTGAAAAAAGAAGATGGAGCTATTCTGTCTTGCACGAAAATCAGAATGACCAAGGCGGATACAGAAACATCACTGTTGAAATAAATGGCAAAAGTGTTTATGGGACCCTTAAAAATGAATCAGGAGTGCATCGCTTGGTACGTATATCTCCATTCAATGCCAACCAAAAAAGACACACCTCTTTTTCAATGGTTGAAGTTATTCCAAAATTTGAAAAACAAAACGAAGGTGATATTGAGCTTGATGAAAAAGATTTGAAAATAGAACTTTCACGCTCATCGGGGCCTGGCGGGCAAAATGTAAACAAAAGAGAGACAACTGTGCGCGTCGTGCACATTCCCACAAACCTTTCTGCCCAGGCCGATGGACAAAGAAGCCAGGCCCAAAACAAAGAAAAAGCGCTGGCGATTTTGAAAGGCAAAATTTATAAAGCTTTAGAGGATAAGAGAATTGAAAAACAGGAAAATATGTATATAAGCAAAACCACCGAAATAGAGTGGGGTAGTCAAATCCGCTCATATGTTCTCCATCCTTACAAAATGGTCAAAGACCATCGCACCTCTGTAGAAACCAGTGATGTTGAATCCGTCCTCTCGGAAGGCAATCTTGATAAATTTATTGAAGCAGAAAAAAGTTTGTAAAAAATTTTAATGGGGTTTATAATAAACCCATGTCCAT